>Ga0209062_1000921_pt1 | contig 64949 bp, 66 predicted proteins | sample Coa_R2_2_FD_187158 | JGI IMG/M metagenome (GOLD analysis project Ga0209062, IMG submission 187158) | Surface soil microbial communities from Centralia Pennsylvania, which are recovering from an underground coalmine fire - Coalmine... | ecosystem: Environmental > Terrestrial > Soil > Unclassified... | reverse complement strand
GTCGAAAGATAGATCACCGGCACAGCGTTGCGTTGTGTTGTCGGCTGGCGGTCTTGTCGTCTGCTTGACGGCGGCTGCGCTTGCAGCGAGCGCAGTGCGGGCGGAGCAGGCGAATGGCATTCCGCAACTTCCTCGCGCTGTCGCCCAAATGGCAACTCGACAAGCGCCGGAGGCTCCGGAAGCAATCCTTTACTGAAGTAACCGAGGGCGTCGACGGCGTTCGGCCTTTGCGTTCCCTCTCGACTGGGACTCGTACGAACTCATCACCGCGCGTGTTCAATTCGGGCGCGCGGCATGCGATAATTGTCCGACTTGATCATGCTCACCGAATCCGAACGCTCGTTGCGGAGCTGTTCGGAAGAAGGCGGCGCTCTACGGATATGGCTGAGCCACCTCCGGACGAGTGAGCCTTGGTCTTCGGGCAGTGCCACTCGGAGGGAAGGATGCTTGGATTGAGGTCGAAAGATAGATCACCGGCACAGCGTTGCGTTGTGTTGTCGGCTGGCGGTCTTGTCGTCTGCTTGACGGCGGCTGCGCTTGCAGCGAGCGCAGTGCGGGCGGAGCAGGCGAATGGCATTCCGCAATTTGCATCCGCGAGTTTCGGTTGGCAATCGAACGCTGAGGACTGGGAGGATCCGCCGCCCGGCTCCGGACACGGTCCGATCAAGAACGACCCGGCCTATCCGTTTGTCAACAACGCTGACGGCAACAGGGCTGGCACGGGAGCAACCAAACGCATCACAAACACCAAAGACCCGGTCCTCAAGCCGTGGGCAGCGGCACAGATCCAGACGACCAATGACGAGATACTCAAGGGCGTGCGCGACATTCCGTTTACGGCGCAAGGAAGATGTTATCCGGGAGGTGTTCCGGGTCAGCTGCTGTGGCCCTTCGAGCCGGTCTATTTCATCCAGATGCCCAAAGAGGTATGGATGATCTGGCAGCGCGATCATCTGGTGCGTCGCATCTATCTTACGGATAGACATTCGGAGCACGTGACGCCGTCCTGGTTCGGCGAATCGATCGGCCATTACGAGAACGGCGATACTCTGGTGGTCGATACCGTTGGGCTCTCCACCAAGACCAGCTACATCGACAATTTTCGCACGCCACACAGCGAGAAGCTGCATGTGGTGGAGCGCTTCACCATCGAACGGGGCGGCAAGGGGATGCGCGCGCTGGTAACGGTGGAGGATCCGGACACATTCAATGCGCCGCTCACCATGACGCGGCGATGGTTCAAGGCTGACGGGGCGATGCTGGAGACCGTCTGCTCGGAGAACAACAACGATTTCTTCAACCAGAACCTGTTCCCCCAACCCGAGGCAAAGACGCCCGACTTCTGATCCGGAACGCGGTTCGGCCGATTGGACGCGCTTCGGGCAGCATCGCCGGGGCTCGCGTGCCGACCACCTTCCCTAAGGCGCGCGGCGGAGAGAAGGGGACGCTCGCAACGGCCAGAATCATATTCCCGGCCAAGGCCATGAGGCACTAAGCCACACGGTCCTTTGGGATCCAATGTGGGAAGCTGTCGTTCTGGGTGGGGCGGCAAGATCCCGGGAGGCGCTCCCATGGCCGAACGCACCTTCGCCGTCGTGCTGATGGTATTGTTTGCGGTCTTCCTCTTTTTTGCATTGGACGACATCCTACGTCTCGTTGAGCAGCATCAGTACGGTGAGGTTCCTCTGTTGCTCTTCTGCGCGACCGCCTGTGTCGGCTGGATTGCTTTTCTCGCGTCCCTCGTGTTGGCAACCCTGCCGGAGAACAGCTTGAGATGGCATAGGTTGAAGTGGCACGGGCCGTTGCCACGTGCCTGAACCATTGCGCGGCTCGCGGGCCCGCCCGCGAGCCGACGCTTATGCCGGCGCTTGTAGATGAAACGAGCCCGAATAGGCCCGACGTCGTTCCCGTCCGGCCGCAGCTGAATAATCTCGATTTCGCTGTCAATTTCCTCAATGACCAATTTGCGGCCGCCCGTCGGTCCATCCGGTGCAACAGTCAGCAATGTTCTGTGGCGCCAATCATCTCAGTCCTTGAAGAGCGAAGCGGTCGCTTTGATCTCTGCCAAGCCTGACCCGGAGCCAAGCGCTGGGCGTTCAAACCGGTGGGAAGGCGATCTGCCACCCCCTGACCGATGCCTGCCAGTTCGCTATCCTGCCCGCCGGGGAACCGGTCTTCACGGTTTCTCGAACGACGCGATCCATTGCGTCTCCCATGCGGCTTATGAAGGTTCACGGGGATTCCCTCATGCTGCACCGAAGCTCGATCGGAGCGATCATTCTTGCGGCAGCGATGCTGATTGGATGTTGCGGCGCTCAGGCGTTCGATGAAACGAAATATCCCGACTGGAAGGGCCAGTGGTCCAGGCTGCAGACCCTGCGCACCCAAGCCTCTCCCAATCCTTCCTTCGATCCAAACAAGTTCCAGGGTCTCGCCCAGGAGGCGCCGCTCACGCCCGAATACCAGGGCATCCTGGAGGCGAGCATTGCCGACCAGGAAGCCGGCGGGGCGGGGCTCGATCGCGACTACCTGTGCTTCCCCTCCGGCATGCCGCGCATGATGAATGTCTATTCGACGATGGAGATCATCATCGCGCCGGAAACGACGCATGTCCTGATGGGCTTCTTGAATGAAATCCGCCGCATCTTCACCGACGGCCGAGACTGGCCGCGGGATGTGGAGCCTTCCATCGCCGGCTATTCCATCGGCCGATGGATCGACACGGGCGGGAGGGGCCGATACGACCTCCTCGAGGTGGAGACGCGCGGATTCAAGGGCCTGCGCACCTTGGACAGCACCGGCCTTCCCCTGCACGCGGACAATCAAACCATCATCAAGGAGCGCATCTATACCGACAAGACGGCCGGCAACGTCCTGCACGACGAGATCACCTTGGTGGACCATGCCCTGACGCGCCCCTGGACGGTGATGAAAGACTATCGCCGCTCCGCAGAGCCGCAGCCCGTGTGGCGCGACTCAGGCTGCCTCGAAGGCAATCCGCACGTCCGCATCGGCGACGACAGCTATATGCTCAGTGCCGACGGTCTCTTGATGCCCGCCAAAAAAGGCCAAAGACCACCGGATTTGCGCTACTTCGACCAGTCGCGGAAATGAACCAATGACGACGGGCGCCGTTCGTGCGCCTCATTTGAAGTAGCGAAGGTCCGGCGGCTGCTGTCCCTTCTTGGTCGGCATCAACAGGCCGTCGGCACTGCGGAAATAGTGCTCTCCGCCGATCACGACATGATTATTGGCCTCGCCGCATACCGCGTGGCCGAACCAGATCGGCTCGCTGCTTGCGTTGCGTCGATAGGCATGCTTGACCAACCACGGCCGGGTGAGCGCGTGGTCAATGGTCGTGATGTCGTCGTGCAGCAGATTGGGATCGGCCTTGTCGAGATAGATACGCTCGTTGATCACGGTCTCATTGTCGGCGTGCAACGGGATGCCGCTCGCATCATAGACGCGCGGCCCCTTCAAGCCGCGGGTTTCGACCTCAAGCAGATCGTAATGGCCGCTGCCCGCTTCATCGATCCATCTGCCGATCGAATAACCAAGGAATTGCGGAAAGTCGGCCATGTTGGCGGGAAAGCTGCGCCCATCGGTGTAGATGTGGCGGTGGAAATCGTGGTCTCGCTCCATCAGGATGTAAGTGATCTTCGCCGTCACCACGATCTCGAAGGGCGCGTAGGCGATCATGACGCGCGGCATCCCAGGGGAAACACAATTCGCGGTCGGATCGAGGCCCTGGCCCCCTTTGGACATGTCCTCGAGATTTTCATCATAGATGGCTTGATACTCCGCCGTCAGCGGAGGTTTTTGTCCAAGGTTGAGGTTGGTGGGGTCGGGAGGGTTGCTGGTGTCGTAACGGATGCCGCCGGCGCCGCCGGCGATGAGGCCGGTATTGCGGGCGCGAATCCACTGGCCCGAAAAGTCTGGATATCGCGTCTCGTCGAAGGCGTCCGCAGGCGCGATCGTCACCACCAGCGTCGAGGCAAGAAGAGTCGCAGCAAGCAAACAGCGATACCGCATGACGATCCTGCCTCCCGCTCGTTGCCTCAGCGTTGCCGGTCCTTGAAATACTTCAGATCCGGCGGGCGCTGGTCCTTGCGCACCGGCATCAGCTTGCCGTCCGCGCTCATGTAGTAGCTATCGTGGCCGATCGCGACCATCGAGTTCGTCTCGATACAGGTGCTCTCGGTCCAGCGATGGCTCGGATTGAGGGTGTATTTCTTGTCCACGGTCCATGGTCGGGTCAGCGCATGGTCGATCACGGTGATCTCGTCGTGCATGAGCTTCGGATCGGTCGGGTCGCGATAAATCCGTTCCTTGAAGATCGACTGGCCGTCGAAATGCAGCGGTATGCCGCTCGCATCATAGGTGCGAGGGCCTTTGAACGGCCCGCGCGTCTCGGCTTCCAGCACCGAATAAGTCCCCTCCGCGTCCTGGTCGGCCCAGCGGCCGATCGAGTAACCCGCAAAGCTCGGAGTGAGGTCCGTCGGGAAATCGCGGCCGTCGGTGTAGATGCGCCGGATGGGCTCCTGGTTGCTGGTCAATATGTAGGTGACCTTGGGGGTCGCGACGAACTCCATCGGCGCGAAGGCGATGGTCATGATCGGCATGCCGCCGGGCATGCAGCGCACACCATGATTGAAGAACAGTCCCTCGCCCCCTTCGGCCTGGTCGGCAAGGCTCTGCCGGTAAACTTGCTCGTATTCGGGCGTCAGCGGCGCTTCCTGCCCCCACGCCCAGGGCTTGCTCTGGTCATGTGAAGGCTGCCCGCCCGCGGTGCGGGTGCCGTTGCCGGGATCGATCACCCAATTCGGCGGATACCACCTTTCCCACGCTCCGCTCCAATCCGGATACTTCGGCTCGCCCGCGTGCGCGGCGCCAACTATTGTCATCAGGAGGGCACCGCCTCCCATTACGTTGATTAGTCGTCGACAAGTCATGGTGGACCTCCCTGTTTTCCCGAAACGAAGGAGCTGCCCCTGCACAAGCTGGGCAGGCCATCAACACTGCGACATGAACACCGACAGACGAGCAGTGCCATGCGGCGACTGCCGGAAGCCGCAACGGGCGGCGGGCGCTATAATGCTCGCTCTATGGGCACTGATGTTGCTGCTTCCGGGCTAAGCTACACCAATCTGCTTCGGGATCGAAGGGGTCGCCGGAAATCGGCCAGACGGCCTAAAGCATGTCTCGATCGAAAGGATTCACCTCGGTCGCCACCCGCGGGCATAGCCCGTCGAAGACGGGCGTAAGACGCCTGATGACCCGCGGGTCCATCTTTTTCGCAAGACGATGGATTGCCGGGTCAAGCCCGGCAATGAAGTCGGAATGGATCAGTTCGACCGAGATCCGCTTTAGTTCACCGTGATAGTGATCGTGGTTGGGCTGCGCTGGCCGTCTGGATATTGGACAACGTAGGAGAGCGAATCCATTCCGTGAAATCCATCTGCCGACTTGTACAGGACCTCGTTGCCAGTGATGGTCTTACCGGCACACGGACCGGTGTTGCCGGTCCGTGGGACGCTGTCCGGGATCGTGCTGGCACCCTGCACGATTGAGACTGCACCGTGCTGAGGCTTCTTCGTGATGGTTATCTTGGTCTCCCGCGCATTGCAGTTCCGGTCCCAGGCGTGCTCGTGGGCAAGGAGGGAATCCATCCCGGACACGGCCGTCCGCGTGAGCGTGAGCACCTGAGCGAAGGTAACGCTGCAGCTTGCCGCGGTTATCAGCAAGCCTGCGAGAAGTCTGCGCATGAGATCGGTCTCCACGCGGCTCAATAATCTTCCAGCGCAAATGCTCCGACGTGCGAAGCCTACTCACGTCACCCTCTTGCAACCTGCGCGACAGAGAGATGATTGGCGGGGCCGCAGCGCGAGGCACCGCAACTGTCGCAATATCGCATCTCGCAATATCGCGCTTCACATAACCATCATAAATGACACCGGAGGTTTTCGAAACTGTCACAACCCTGTAATTCGCATCCGGGAGGTTTTGTGCTGGCGTGCGTGGGGGATTCCAATGGCGCACGCGCTGACAGGGGATGGGGTTATGACAAGTGCAGAGTCTACGTTGCGCGGTCCAATTCGGGCCGTTCTCCTCGCCGGCATCAGCGCGCTGGCGGTTTCGGTCTCCGGCAGTGGGGCTGGTGCGAGCACCTTTTTATTGCCGGGTTCGCTGTTGATCAGCACGACGACGTACAGCGACGCGGGCGCTGTTTCCAATCTGGTGGCCAACAGCTCGAAGCTCCCCGGCAGCAAAGCGGGAAAGACCTCTACGGCGGTTTCCGGCGGCAATTACGCCACCGTGTTCAACAACGCGAGTGTTGACGGTTCCTTCGGCGTAACCTCCCCGATAACGCTGCAGGATATCAATGTCACCACGTCACCCGGCTCCGTCAACGGTACGCTGGCAATCAACCCGAACGTGGTCTCGACCAGCTTCAGCTCGAAGTCGGAATTGGGCCTCAATATCGCCAAGACATCGTCCGGGCTCGTGGCGACCTTTATGGGCTACGCCGGCGGCGGGGTCGGCAACCTCGATGTCTCCAACTCCGATACGACCGCATACAAGGACACGACCAACCCGGTCACCAGCTTCTTTGCACCCGGCTCCAATCAAACCTATGCGTTCAACCGGACAGTCGTGGCGGTCGGCGCGAACGGGAACGTAAGCACCACCCAGACTCTTGCGTACGGCGGCAATAATGGCCGCGCTGCGGTGCTGGCTCCAAACGGGCTCTACTATACGGTCGGCAACTCCAACAATGGATCGGGCACCCCGACACAGCTCACCACCAGCACGGGTCTCGAGGTGGTCACGCCGGGCTCGACCCCGAACTCGACCATGGTCGATCCGAGCTTCCAGTCGATCCCTGGTGACAAGGCCGGCAAGGACAACAACTTCCGCGGCCTCACGCTGTATAACGGCAATTTGTATTTCACCAAGGGAAGCGGCAGCAACGGCATCGACACCGTCTACACGGTCAGCAATCCCGGTGGGCAGCTCCCGACCACCACAACGGCGAATTCGGCCAGTATCAGCATTCTGCCCGGCTTTCCAACGGGATCAGCAAAAGCCGGGCCGGACTACACGCCGTTTGGCCTGTTCTTCGCAAATCGCGATACTCTCTATGTCGCGGATGAAGGCAGCGGGGACGCGACCGACACCTCGCTGCATGCCGGTCTGGAGAAATGGAGCCTGATCAAAGGCACCTGGAAGCTGGATTACATTCTGCAAGACGACTTGATCGGGACTCAATACACGCCCAAAGGCACCAACAGCGGCATTTCCGGAAGCTGGCCGACCGTCACTACGGTTGGACTGCGCAACCTCGCGGGTCGCGTCAACAAGGATGGGACCGTGACATTGTGGGCCACCACATCGACGTCGAGCGCTTCCGGCGACAATGGCGCCGACCCCAATGAGATCGTCCAGATCACGGATGTGCTGAGCGACAAGACATTGCCGAACGAGACATTCTCGGTTCTCGACGGTCCTGAATACGGCCTCCGCTACGGTGGTGTGGCTTTCGCCGCGACCACGCCCTTGCCTTCGGCATGGACCATGATGCTGATCGGACTGGTTGGCCTCGGCTTCGTAGGCTTCCGCCGCCGAAGGGGTTCCGCGCTGCCGGCAGCAGCGTGACCTAGTCGAAAAAGCGGAGCAACGAGCGAGCCTCGCGGCTCACAGGACGGTTGCTTTTCTACCCATCGGGGAACAGGCGATGCGTAAAGCGGAGAGGCTTTACGCATCAGCTTGATGCCGGCGTCAGCAATCTTTGACGATCAAAGCCCAGCGGCGCCGCCCGTTCCGCCGTTGAAGAAGCCCCCATGGGCGGGGCCTCCATTGCCGCCCGCGCCGCCCGCCCCACCATTTATCAAGCCGCCGTTGCCGCCCGTTCCAAACAGGCCGCCAGCACCACCATTGCCACCCGCGCCAAACAAGCCGCCCGCACCACCATTGCCGCCGATATTCTTGAGGCCGTTGTTGTTGGGACCGGCGTTGCCGCCGTTGCCGCCCAATCCGATGGGACCGCTATTGGTGTTGCCCATGTTGGTCTTGGAACTGTGGTGGTCGCCGTCGTGATGCCCGGTCACGGTCAGATGGGTCGTATTGCCCATGTTGCTCCCGAAATTCCCACCCATGTGGCCCATTCCCCCATGCGCGAAGGCGGGAGCGGAGCCGAGCAAAACCAGAGCGGCTGCTGCAGCGTTGACGACGATCTTCATGATGCGATCTCCTCGGTTGGTGCGGCGCCTTGACCGGAAGCTGTCGCGGGGCCATCCCACGGTCTGCTCACTTCCGTGCACCGCCGATGTCCTCACCTTGAAGAAAATCGCGTCGCCTCATTGTGCGAAAACGCACATCCCCGCACTTCCGACACCTTCACGCCGACCGGGAGCGGGACCGAATGTGGCTTTGCCTCCCACACGCGGGTCGCTTCGCAGGACTACATTTTCACCGCGTATCCGAAGAGATAGGTGAGGGCTGCGTCGCCGGCGAGCTCACGCGATAGGCCGGGACGGGCTCGATTTCACACCCTGTGCGTGTGGGCCTCCTCTGCGCCTGCGCCCCGCCGCTCCCTGGGCAGCGTAAAGGAGATAAGGACCGGCATGGCCAGGAGCACCGTTGGGAATTGCAGGATCAATCCGGCGATGATGGACAAGGCAAGCGGTTGCTGGATGCCGGAGCCGGGCCCGAGCGCGAGCGCGAGCGGCAGCAGCGTGAAGACGGCGGCCAGCGTCGTCATGGTAATGGGCCGCAAGCGGTTCCTGCTGGCCTCGCGCAAAGCCTGGAGCGCCGGCATATGGCGCGCAAGCTCGGTGTATTCGGACACGTAGAAGATCGCCATCTCGGTCGAGATGCCGATGATCATCGTCATGCCCATCAGCGCCGTGATGTTCAGCTCCACCCCGGTTGCCCACAGGATCATGAACACCGCGGTGGTCGAGAGCAGCGACGTGCTGATGATGATGAGCGGCAACCAGAACCGCTCGTACAGGAAGGCCAGCAGGATCACCTCCGCGACAAGCGCTGCGGCAAACACTTTGGCCAGTCCGGCAAACGCGATCTGCTGCTGCTTGTATAGCCCGCCGAGCTCATAACGCACTCCTTGGGGGAGCGCTCCGGGCTCATCGAGCACCTTCTGCACGTCGCTGATGGTCGAGCCGAGATCCCGTTTCTCGATCCGGGCGGTGACCGCGATCATCTGCTGCAGATTGGCGCGATGGACCTCCGGCTGCCCCGCCTCGCTCCCCAGGGTGGCGACCCGTTGCAGAGGAAAGATGTGACCATCGGAGGCGCGGATCGGCAGCTTCGCCACATCCTCATCGCGCCGACGCAGGGAGGGGCTGAGCCAAACCCGAACCCCGATCTGCTTGAGCGGCTGGGTGAGCTGGGTCGCGACGTTGCCGCTGAGGTAGTCGTTCATCTGCGAGGAGATGTCCTGGGTGGTCATTCCTTCGAGCGACGCCTTGACGGGGTCTATGACGATGTTCAGGGCATCGCCGGCCAATACGATCCCGTTGTCCATCTCGGTGACGCCAGGGATCGACTGAATCGTGCTGCCGACCTTCTTCGCAGTCGGGATCAGCTTGGCGGCATCGTCGGAGAAGAGCCTGATCTCGATCGGCTGCGGCACCGCTGTCAAGTCGCCGATCAGGTCTTCCATCAATTGCGCCAGATCGCAGTCGACGGCGGGGACCTGCTTTTGAATCTGCAGCAGCACTTCGGGCATGATCTCGTCGATGGGTCGGCGCGGTTGCGGTTTCAGGCGGACGAAGAAATCACCGACATTGGGCTCCTCGAGATCGGTGCCGCCGAGGCCCATTCCGGTACGGCGAGAGAAGGTCAGGACTTCCGGGGTATCGCGCAGGATTTGCTCGATCTGCTTTATCTGGCGGTCGCTTTCGGCCAGTGAAGTTCCGGGCAGCGTCTTGTAGTCGATGATGAATCCCCCTTCGTCCGCCTTCGGCATGAATCCGGTCGGCACGTTCTGATAGGCCAAGTATCCGGCCAAGATGATCGGCGCGAAAATGACCAGGAGCAGCCAGCGATGCCGGAACAACAGGTCGAGGATGCGCCCGTGAGTGTTCACGTACCATCCGCTGCGGTCGGCGGCCGGATCGTGCCAGGTTTGGAAGTTGATGAGCGCGCGCGCCAGCAAGGGCACGACAAATGCCACCAGGAGCATCGAGATCAGCAGGGCCGCGGCCATCGTGATCGCCAGCGTTTTTGAAAACGCGCCGGTGACGCCGGACAGAAATGCCAGAGGGATGAAGACGATCATGGTCGCGAAGCTCGAGCCCATCAACGGGCGCAGGAATTCCTGACCGGCCGGCAGGACAGCCTCCTTTCCGAGTGGAATATCGTCACGGGGGCGGTGCAGCGCGCCTGCGCGGCGGGCGATGTGCTCCACCATGACGATCACGTCATCGATGATAAGGCCGACGGCAGCCGCGATGCCGCCCAGCGTCATGATATTGAAGCTCTGGCCGGTCAGCTGAAGCAGCAGCACCGTTATCAGGAGCGTCGAAGGAACGATCAGCACCGCGACCAGGATGACCCGCCAGCTGCGCAGGAACAGGAAGAGCACGACGCCTGACAAGACGAGTCCGATCAGAACCGCGTCGCGCACGCTGCCGGCCGATTCGACCACCAGGGTGCTCTGGTCGTACCAGTTGGCGACATTGACTCCCTCCGGCCAATTGAACGTCGCGAGCTTGTCGCGGACCGCCTTTGCGATCTGCACGGCATTCCCGTCCGGCTGTTCATAGACCTGAAACAAGACTGCGTTCTTGCCGTCCTCCACCACGCGAACCCATTGTGGGACTTCGCCGTCCTTCACCTCGGCTACATCGCGAACCCGGACCACCGAATGCTGGTCGGAACGAAGAACGACATTCTTCACCTCCTCGCTGACCGCCATATTCGAGTTCGAGATGACGATGAACAGCTTGTTGTGATCTTCAATGCGCCCGTTCGCTTGCAGAACGTTGGCGCCGCTCAGGGCGCTGACCAGGTCCGCCTCCGACAGTCCGTAAGCGTCGAGCTTGTGCGGATCGATCTCGACCTGCACCTCGGCATCGGCGCCGCCGACCAGGTCGACTTTGGCGAGCCCCGGAATGGAAGTCAGCAGCGGCGTGATTTGAAACTTCACCAGATCGCGCAAGTCCGGGATCGAGACTTTGTCGGAGGTCAAGCCGTAGGCGATGATGGGGAACACCGTTGGTTCCATGCGCCTTGTCACCGAGGTCGTGCCGGAGGGAAGCGAGGGCATGATATGCGAGAGGGCGGTATCGACCTGCAGGGTCGCGGCCGTCATGTCGCGGCCCCAGCCGAAGTCGATTGAGATTTGCGCGCCGCCGCGGCTCGAACCCGAGGTCACCTCCTGCACGCCCGGGATAACCCGCAGCGCCTGCTCCACCGGTCGCGTGACCAGCTGGGCCATTTGATCGGCCGGGCGATCGCCCGAATCGAGTGAAACCTGCACGCGCGGAAAAGCCACTTGAGGAAACAAGCCGACGGGAAGCGAGGTCACCGCGAACGCGCCCGCTATCGCAAGAAACGTGGCGATGAAGAAGATCGATCTGGCGTGATATTCGAGCCATTGAACGAATGTCATTAGCTGCGCCCCGTCTTTTTGCCGTTGAGAGGAATGTGTTCGCTCAGCGCCGTGTTCGCTTGGAAGCCGCCGCGGCCTCGCTTCAAGCTGCGCGCACCAAACATGGGCCCGACATGACGCGGCGCACACGCGGCAACGCCGGTCGGAAAGCTTTGCGTAAAAAACCAGGGTCACGAACAAACAACGCCTGAGGCTGATTGCCGCCGTTGTCGTCTATGTGACTTTCAGTGCACGATCTACGTCGGCTGTAAGTTACTCTCGGATGTGTTCCACGGGATTGAAGTTAGTTGATCGACTGCGAGACGCGCTTTCGGGCGCTATACAAATGTGTCAATTTGTTCGCGACCGAACATTTCGGAACGTGGTGTTCAGCGGGGCAGCCCGGGAGGCGTGCGGTCGATCGGGATCGCGATCAACACCGCGGAGAGGCAGCAACGCGAGGCAGTGCGGGTCGCGTGCGGGATGGATTTGGGCATCGCGATTTACGAGCATATAAAGCGCGCTTGACGCGCTCGTACAAATCAGAATATTTGCGAAATTGAAACTGGTGATTTGTGCCCGGGCGGGAAAACCGCGCCGGGTTTTTTGTTGTCCAGCGCCACGTGTGGTCCGTGGGGCCGCCCGTCGCTCCCGCGGATAAGGCGATGTTCGGCTAACAACACGGTTCCGCGTCACTGAGCGCCGCGCGTCTGCGCGCTCGCGTTCCGCCGACATACCAACAAAGGCTCCCCCGGCGGGAGCCTTTTTCTTTTCCAGCGCAATCCGGTGATCCGATCCCGCTCGATGACGATGAGGCGTCCGTGCCTCCTGTTTCCTGGGTGTGGAACGGGGCGCGCATGGTGCCGCACCTCACCATCCGTCCCATAGTGCCAGCTCCTCTTCCGCCGCAGGGGTGCATTGAGTGCAAAGCCTCCGCAACTGCTCCCGTTAGATCGAACCAAAAACGCAAATTTGCAGAGATGCGGCAGCATGGGGGCGTGAAAGGCCAAGGTAAGCCGAGATTCCCGGGCGCTACCCAGATTCCGCCAACTAAAGTAAAGATAAGAAGGCCGAAAGATTAGATCATGACTGTCGAGCAAAATGACAAAATCGATTTCGTTGCGTTCAATCGCAAGAGCGGCGACGTGCACCTTATAATCAGCGATCATCTTGATTGGGATGAGAATGAAGGTGCTCACCTTTTGGCCCTTCAGGATAAGCTGAACACCTATTTGGAGTTTGTTGAAAGCGGACAGTTATACGTCGAGTACTCACGCGCGATTGGAAAGAAGATATACTTCGATGTAATCGGAAAATTTCCATTGAGTGATGAAGCTGCGAAGTTCTATCGATTGGCCGTCAATAAGATTCGCGAGTACGGATATTCATTGGAATTTTTGCATCTCACCGGCAATCGAATTCGACTTCCGGGGCAGTTGTCTCAGGAAGATCGGTAGCCCACGGTCTCTCTGACGCAAGCACAGCATCCGTCAGCCCCGACAGATGTCTTATTGCTGCTGTCGCAAGCAGGGTTGCCGGATGATAAGATCACCTCGCAGACGCTGACCGTGATCGGAAGCGCTGATTGAGGTGGTCCCTGCGCCGTGTGATCTCGACCCCGCGCAGCAGGTACGGGTAGATCTTGTGGCCGGGCTCGGGCTTGGTCGTGCGCGGGCGGCGATAGAGCGCCTCTATCCCCAGCCGATGCATCAGTGTCTTCACGTGGCGCCTGCCGACTTGGCACCCCTCGGATTCCAGCAGGCCTCTCAACATGCGAGAACCGGCGAAGGGGAACTCTCCAGATGCAGCCGGTCGAGACGCCGTATGATCGCGAGATCGGCTTCCGGCACCGGACGCGGCAGGTAGTACACTGCTACGGCTGATACGCAGTACCTCTGCCTGCTTGGTGAGCGGCAGATCGTGCTCGCGGTCGATCATCGCTTTGCTCAGCAAACCCCCCTTGGTTGAGCGCGCCCTCTAAAAGATCGTTCTCCAGTGTCAGCTCGCCGATCTTCGCGTACAGCGACTTCACGTCGATCGCCGGCGTCGATGCGCCTGGACCACCGCCAGAACCAAAAACATCCGCCGCCCCGCCCTCGAGCTGCGCTTTCCACGACGTGATCTGATTGGGATGGACGTCGACTGCTCGGCCAGTTGGGCCAGCGTTCGGTCGCCCTTGATGGGGGCCAAGACCACCTTCGCCTTGAAAGCCGGTGTGTGGTGCCGGCGTGCTCGTCTGCTCTTCGTCTCTCCTGATTCGCGGGCCAATCTTGCCCGCCGTCAGGCAGAAACTCCACTTATCGCCCTGTGCAGATTTCCGGGACCGGCTCTCCTGTCGAAACAGAATCATCGTCGTTTCTCCGACTGGTGGGATAGACTACAACGTGACCTGGAACGAGACGAACCATGAAGATGGCCTGTGTAAGCCGCGAGCAGCTATTCGCAGCGTTCCACGCCAATCCACCTGCCAATCCAGAGGCAGTGGCGCAATGCCTATCCAGACTCAAGTTCCGTCCGCCGGGTGATTGTGTGCGATTTCTGCTCGAGATGAACGGTGGCGCCGGATTCATCGGCAAGAATTTCCTGACCGCATGGCCTGTCGAGGAACTGATCTCAACCAACCAAGAGCTCACGGACGGTGATCCCGTTCCCGAGCTTTTTCTGTTTGGTTCAGACGGTGGAGGCGAAGGCTTTGCCTTTGATACTCGTTCTCTTCCCGCATCGATCGTGGTTGTCCCGCTAATCATATCTTTAGAAGACGCGGTGCCGCTCGTTGCTAATTTCGATGCGTTTCTCCAAAGATTGTATCACTCGGAAAGCCTTTTCTTCCCTTAATAAATGAGCCGTGGTTGTGCGGGCTCTGGCGTGGGCCGCGACCTACTTCGCGAAAACTTACGGTGATGGTGTCGGGCATGGGAACCGAGAGGCAACAAGAGGTGCTTGCGAACATTGCTGAGCTTGGCGTGATCCGGCCAACAAGATCGCTCTATCTCCGAAGGATCATTATCCGGTCAATGCTTGGTGGGACGGGATTAGACGAGATGTCATTAGAGCCCAAAAGAAGGGTCACGGACAAAATTTCTTCCAGGCGTGGCCCGTCGAGGAGTTGATCCAGGATAACGAAGGATATACGGCGGGATTTCCGGTGCCCGAATTCTTTCTGTTCGGCTCAGATGGAGGAGGTGAAGCATACGCTTTCGATCTTCGGTCTCATCCCCCATCGTTCGTAATGGTGCCGTTCATAGGCATGGAGCTGAAGACTGCGATACCGATCGCCAACGACTTCGATTCCTTCCTGCAGCGCTGTATCATTCGGAACGCCTCTTCGACCTTGAAGCCTGAGACCGCGCTGCGGCCGAGTGCTTTCACGATCGCAACCAATTCCTGGTTCCGTGTCTCGCCATAAGGGTGCGCTCCAAGGCGCGCCGCTTGTTAATCCGTTGTTTTTTACAACGAGCGCGGTGGACTGCACCCCAAAAGTGAGACACAGACACTAGAAACTGGTTGCTGTTGGCTGCGCTTGCCCGTGGACATCCTTCGTTCCTGGATGCTTAGTTTCCTTGTTTTTGTGTCTCACTTTTGGGGTGCACTCCAGAGGGTGCCGGCGCGCCCACAGCCCCGCACCATCCCCCTAGGAATCACCCGCGCGCCATGCTACCCACCTCCGCCAACACAAAATGAGCCGTCAGCTCGGACGTGGGACACTAGGTCTCGCGGCCGGCCCCTTCTTTCTTCGGGCCAGCGACGGCACATAACAGCCCCCATATGGGCTTTAAGGAGTTGGCGATGGCCGCAATCGGCGCCCCCGGACCGGGTAATGGCAGCCTCACCGAGGCGCTCACCTTCGATGATGTCCTGCTCAAGCCCGGGCTGTCGGAAATCCTGCCCTCGGACGCCGATGTCCGCACCCGCGTGACGCGCGGCATCGAGCTCAACATCCCGATCATAGCGTCCGCCATGGATACGGTGACCGAGGCCAAGATGGCGATCGCCATGGCGCAGGCCGGCGGCATCGGGGTCATCCACCGCAATCTCGAGCCCGAGGACCAGGCAGCGCAAGTCAAGCAGGTGAAGAAGTTCGAATCCGGCATGGTGGTCAATCCGGTCACCATCCATGCCGAGGCGACGCTTGCGGAAGCGCGCACGCTGATGAAGGAGCATGGGATTTCCGGCATTCCGGTGGTCGAGCGGGCAGGGGGCTCGGTCGCCGCGCCAGCCAGGCTCGTTGGCATCCTCACCAACCGCGACGTGCGCTTTGCCACCGATCCGCGCCAGAAGGTGGCGGAGCTGATGACCAAGGACAAGCTCATCACCGTGCGCGAAGGGGTGGGGCAGGAGGAGGCCAAGCGCCTCCTGCATCAGTACCGAATCGAGAAGCTGCTCGTCGTCGACGCGCAATATCGTTGCGTCGGCCTCATCACCGTGAAAGACATCGAGAAGGCGGTGGCCTATCCGCTCGCGTGCAAGGACGAGCAGGGGCGCCTGCGCGTCGCCGCCGCCACCACGGTCGGCGACAATGGCTTCCGCCGTACCGAAGCGCTGATCGAGGCGGGCGTCGATCTGGTGGTGGTCGATACCGCGCATGGCCATTCCAAGCCGGTGCTGGAGGCGGTGACGCGGATCAAGCGACTTTCCAATGCGGTGCAGGTGGTGGCCGGCAATATCGCGACCTCAGACGGCGCCAAGGCGCTGATCGATGCGGGCGCCGACGCGATCAAGGTCGGCATCGGGCCGGGCTCGATCTGCACCACCCGGATCGTCGCCGGGGTCGGTGTGCCGCAGCTCACCGCCATCATGGACACGGTGTCGGTCGCGCGGACTTCCAACACGCCGGTGGTTGCCGACGGCGGCATCAAATATTCCGGCGATCTCGCCAAGGCGCTCGCCGCGGGCGCCGACTGCGCCATGATCGGTTCGCTGCTCGCCGGAACGGACGAAACGCCCGGCGAGGTGTTTCTCTATCAGGGCCGCTCCTACAAGACCTATCGGGGCATGGGCTCGGTTGGCGCCATGGCGCGCGGCTCGGCCGACCGTTACTTCCAGCAGGACATCAAGGATTCGCTCAAGCTCGTGCCGGAAGGGGTCGAGGGCCAGGTACCCTACAAGGGCGCGGCCGCAACCGTGCTGCATCAGCTCGCCGGGGGCTTGCGCGCGGCGATGGGGTATGTGGGCGCCAAGACGCTCGCCGAGCTGCACGCGAAAGCCGAGTTCGTGCGCATCTCGGGTGCCGGCTTGCGCGAAAGCCACGTGCACGACGTGACCATCACGCGCGAAAGCCCGAACTATCCGAGCCGGGTGTGATGGTGGGTTGCTATGAAAGCCTATCCGGTCATTCCCGCGAAAGCGGGAATCCAGTTCCTTCGCAAAATGCAAAAGGCGCCCACGCTTTGAAGTGCATTTTTCGAAGAGTACCGGGTCCCCGCTTTCGCGGGGACGACCGGCTAGTGTGCTGGGTGCACATGAGGGCTCCATGACCCTCCTCGAAGTCCTGCTTCCGCTCTTCGTTCAGGTGGCGCTGACCTTCGCGCTCCTGTTCTGGATGGCGTTCTCGCGCACGCGGTCGCTCAAGGCGGGCACCACCAATATTCCCGAGATCGCGCTGCGCGAGCCCAACTGGCCTCCCGAGGTCACCCAGATCGCCAACGCCTTCCACAACCAGCTCGAGGTGCCGCTGCTTTTCTATGTGCTCACCATCCTCGCCTTGGAAACGGGCCATGCCGGCTACGGCTTCGTCGTGCTCGCCTGGATCTTCGTGGCTCTGCGCATCCTCCACGCCGCGATCCATGTCACCACCAATAATGTGCGCCTGCGCGGCCCTGCCTACATCCTCGGCGTGATCGTGCTCGTCCTCATGTGGGCGGATTACATGGTGGACATCATCGTCTGGTCATGACGCCGGCCGCCCGCCTTTCCGCCGCCATCGAGGTTCTCGGTGATATCGAGGCGCAGCGCCGGCCTGCGGCCGAGGCGCTGAAAGCCTGGGGGCTTGCGCGTCGCTTTGCCGGCTCGGGCGATCGCGCCGCGATTGCCGGGCTTGTCTATGATGCGCTCCGCCGCAAGGCCTCCTCCGCCTTTCTGTTGGGCGCGGATTCTCCGCGCGCGCTGGTGCTCGGGATGCTGCGGCTAGAGCGCAAGCTCGAGGGGGAAGCCATCGCGCAGCTCTGCAGCGGCGCGCGTCATGCGCCGCCGCCGCTCTCAGCAGCGGAGCGCGCGGCGCTCGAGCGATCAACGCTTGAAGGCGCGCCGCCAACCGGCACGCCTCCTTGGGTCGCCGGCGACTATCCGGAATGGCTCGATGCGCATCTCGCCTCCGTGTTTGGCGAGGAGCGCGCCGCCGAGGGAGCGGCGCTCGCCAGCCGCGCGCCGCTTGATCTGCGCGTCAACACGCTCAAGTCGGACCGCGAGAAGGCGCGCGCGGCGCTTACCCACGTGGCGGCCGCCCCCGCGCGCTGGTCGGCGCTCGCCTTGCGCATTCCCATGAAGGCCGACGCCAAGAATCCGGCGATCCATGCTGAGCCCGCCTTCATCAAGGGCTGGGTCGAGGTCCAGGACGAGGGCTCGCAGCTCGCCGCGCTATTCGCTGATGCGCGCCCGGGCGAACATGTCATCGATCTTTGCGCCGGGGCCGGCGGCAAGACGCTCGCGCTCGCAGCCCAGATGCGCAATCAGGGGCAGATCTACGCGACCGACGACGACAAGCGGCGCCTTGCGCCGATCCACGAGCGCATCAGCCGCGCCGGCGCCCGCAATGTCCGCGTGCTGACCCCGCGCGGCGAGGAAGACCTGCTGGCCGAGCTCAAGGCCAGTGCCGATTGCGTGCTGATCGACGCGCCATGCACCGGCATCGGCGCCTGGCGGCGCAACCCGGATGCCAAGTGGCGCATGCGTCCCGGCGCGCTCGAGATCCGCGTGCGCGAGCAGGCTGATATCCTCGATCGCGCCGTCAGCCTCATCAAGCCCGGCGGACGCATTATCTATGTGACCTGCTCGCTGCTCGACGAAGAGAACGGCGCGCAGGTGCGCGGCTTCCTGGCGCGGCACAAGGACTTTGCGGCGCAGTCGGCCGCCGAGCTTGCTCGCCCGCTAGGCGATCGCGCGGCAGAGTTTCTCGAGGCCGCGCTGGTGAGCCCCGAAGGCGTGCTGATGACCCCGCGCCGTACCGAGACCGACGGGTTCTTCGTGTCGGTGCTGTCGCGGCCCGGGGAGGCGAGGGAAAAAGTTGCCGAACCGGCGGTAAGCGTGACTGAATGGTGAGCCCCAATCTTGGTCGTCCCGGCCGAGCGCAGCGAGAGCCGGGACCCACAGCGCTGCGCCCTGTCGATAGCGCGTCGCAGTATGGGTCCCGCTTTTCGCGGGGACGACCGACTTGAATGTCTCGGGAAAAGTGTAGGACATGCACGACAAAATCCTCATCATCGATCTCGGCTCCCAGGTGACCCAGCTCATCGCCCGGCGGGTGCGCGAGGAGAAGGTCTATTGCGAGATCGTGCCCTACCAGGGCGCCGAGGCCGCGTTCGCCGAGATGCGCCCGAAAGGCGTGATCCTCTCCGGCGGGCCGGCGTCAGTGATGGAGGAGGGGGCGCCGCGCGTGCCGCCGACGATCTTCACCGCCGGCGTCCCGGTGCTCGGCATCTGCTATGGCGAGCAGGCGATGGCGGCCCAGCTCGGCGGCAAGGTCGAGGGCGGGCATCATCGCGAGTTCGGACGCGCCGAGGTCGAGGTCACCAAACCGTCGGCGCTGTTCGATGGCGTATGGCGGGTGGGCGAGCGCTATCCGGTGTGGATGAGCCATGGCGACCGCGTGACCGTGCCGCCGCCCGGCTTCGAGGTGGTCGGCACCTCGCCCAATGCGCCGATATCGGTGATCGCCGATGAGCGGCGGCGCTTCTATGCGACGCAGTTCCATCTTGAGGTGGTGCACACCCCGCATGGCGCGGCGCTGATCCGCAACTTCGTGCGCAACGTCGCCCGCTGCTCCGGCGATTGGACGATGGGGGCCTACAAGGACGAGGCGATCGCGCGCATTCGCGCGGAGGTGGGTAAGGCGCGCGTGCTGTGCGGCCTGTCGGGCGGCGTCGACTCCGCGGTCGCAGCGCTGCTCATCCATGCGGCGATCGGCGACCAGCTCACCTGCGTGTTCGTCGATCACGGCCTGTTGCGCCTGGGCGAAGCCGAGAAGGTCGTGAGCCTGTTCCGCGGTCACTTCAACATCCCGCTCATTCATGTTGATGCGGCGGAGCAATTTCTGTCGGCGCTGCACGGCTTGGATGAGCCGGAGGCGAAGCGCAAGGCGATCGGCAGAGTCTTCATCGAAGTCTTTGAGGGAGAAGCCAAAAAGCTCGGCGGCGCGGAGTTCTTGGCACAAGGCACGCTCTACCCGGACGTGATCGAAAGCGTCTCCTTTAGCGGGGGGCCTTCGGTCACCATCAAGTCGCACCACAATGTCGGCGGCCTGCCCGAGCGCATGCACATGAAGCTGCTCGAGCCGTTGCGCGAGCTCTTCAAGGACGAGGTGCGCGCGCTCGGCCGCGAGCTCGGTCTGCCGGAGGTTTTCGTCGGCCGCCATCCGTTCCCGGGGCCGGGCCTGGCGATCCGCATCCCGGGCGAGATCTCGCGCGAGAAGCTCGACATCCTGCGCTTGGCCGACGACATCTATATCGAGGAAATCCGCCGCGCCGGCCTCTACGATGACATCTGGCAGGCCTTCGCGGTGCTCTTGCCGGTGCGCACCGTCGGCGTCATGGGCGACTACCGCACTTACGACTATGTGGTGGGCCTGCGCGCCGTCACCTCGAGCGACGGCATGACGGCGGACTTCTATCCCTTCGACATGGGCTTCATCGGCAAAGTCGCGACCCGCATCATCAACGAGGTCAAAGGCGTCAACCGCGTGGTCTATGATGTGACGAGCAAGCCGCCGGGGACCATCGAGTGGGAGTGAGGGGTGTAGGATACCCTGGAGGACTCTTGAGGGAAATAGCGTAAGAAAAATAGAGGGTTATGGGATAGCCCGTTGATCATTGCCCTCCATCGTTTTTCCGCGTCGCTTTTTGTGCAAGTCATTGATTTGACGGGAGTCGCCGTTCGCGGCGGACGAACCATGCCGTCGCATTTGACGGTTCGTCCGACGGTTCGATCGGAAGTCGCAAGACGCAACTGAGAAAAGACCGTCAGGAATTGTGATCGTTCTGACGGTCTTCTTCCGAGACCGGCTGCCCGAAGCTTGCAGCGCCGCCTTTCGCGGTGTCTTTGAGAAAGTGCGAATTATCGTAGTGTAGCTACGATTCCGACATCGAATTCAAATTTCCGGGAAGAAAGGCGGAAGTAAGTGTGCGCTTCCGGCGGGCTTGACAGGCAAGCATTCACTTGCATATAAAGGCAAGCAAATACTTGCCTATCGGATGATCTATGAGCGACGCTGATTTGCTGTTCAAGGCTCTGGCCGATCCGAGCCGGCGCAAGCTGTTGGATGTGCTGCACGCGCATGACGGCCGCACGCTTAACGAGCTGTGCGAGCATTTGGATATGTCGCGCCAGGGCGTCACGCAGCACCTCGACGTGCTCGAGGCGGCGAACCTGGTCGCTACGGCTCGGCGCGGCCGCGAGAAGCTGCATTTTCTCAACCCGGTGCCGCTGCAGGAAATTTATGAGCGTTGGATTGCGAAGTTCGAGAAGCCGCGCCTCAAGGCGCTTTCAAATCTGAAACAACGACTGGAGAAAGCCAAATGACCAGATCAACGTTCCACTACGTCACCTACATCCGCACAACACCCGAAAAACTGTGGTCGGCACTGACGACCGACGTGGAGTTCATGAAGCAGTACTGGTTCGGCACGCACTGCGAAAGCAAGTGGACGGCCGGATCCTCGTGGAAGATGGTGTCGCGCGATGGCGGCATCACCGATGCCGGCGAGATTGTCGAGGCCCAGCCGCCAAAGCGCCTGGTGATCCGGTGGCGCCACGAGAAAAATCCGGAGCTCAAGGTCGAAGGCGACTCGCTCTGCACGATGGAACTGGAGCCCAGTGGGTCAGCGGTAAAGCTCTCCATCATCCACACGATCGAGCGTGAACCCTCGAAGCTGATCGGCGCGGTGTCGGGCGGTTGGCCGAAAATCATCTCCAATCTGAAGTCGCTGCTGGAGACCGGCTCGATCGTCCTGCACGACTCTGGAAATAAGTAGGACCGCCGAGCGACCAAACGAACTGCTATCAAAAAGGAGACTTAAAATGCCCAACATTCTTCACCGCGTCGGCATCGCTGCTGAGCCTGCGCGCGTTTTCGAAGCCCTTACGACCGTCGAAGGCATCAGGAACTGGTGGTCCTCCGAGACACACGGGGACGCCTCCGCAGGCGGAGCGTTCCAGTTTCGCAAGAACCGGCTCGAAGTGATCCACACCGATCCGAACTCGGTGGTGTGGCACTATTCGGGTCCGGCAGAGGATTGGGTGGGCACGGAGATCCGTTTCCGCCTCGAATGGCGCGACGATCAGACCTTTGTGCTCTTCAGCCATGAGGGCTGGCGCGAGCCAAATGAGTTCATGCATCACTGCAGCACAAAGTGGGCGACGTTCCTGCTCAGCCTGAAAGACCTAGTCGAGAGCGGCAAGGGCCGTCCCGAGCCGCGCGACACTAAGATCGCCGTAAATGCCTAGGGAGCGCGCGATGACCACAACTACTGATCTCGATGACGTTTCCGTCATTGTCGGCGCTTTCGAAACCCAACTCGGCAGTCGCACGATCCCGTTCGCCATGATCGCTCGGTTCCAGGTGAAAGAAGACGCTCAGGCGCGGGTTGAGCAAGCCTTCGAGAAGGCCGTTCCGCCCACCCTGCGGGAAGCAGGCGTCCTGGCCTACCAGCCGCACCGCGATCCAGCGACCACCGCCGGCTTCGTCGTCTACGAACGCTGGAAGAGTCTTGACGATCTCGAAGCCCACCTGCGCACATCTTACATCGCTGACCTTCGACAGGAGATAGACGCGGTGATGACCGGAGCGCCCGAATTCATTCTGCTTCGGCCTCTTTGAGGTCGCTATCTAACGGAGTAACTCATCGTGGCAAAGGCAACGTTGAAAAATAGAATATCCGTATTGCTCGGGCTTTGTATCGGCTTCACTGCTGCGGTGGTCGCCAGCAGCCTGACTCGAGAAGCTAGGCCTGCGGAGATTGTCATAGTGAAGAACATCGTGCTCGTGCATGGCGCTAACAACGATGGTTCGGCGTGGCGAGGCGTCTATGACATTCTGACAAAGGACGGATACCGCGTGAGCGTCGTTCAGCAGCCTCTTACGGGGCTTGCCGATGATGTTGCGGCAACGAAGCGCGTCATAGACCGGCAAGAAGGACGGGTCATACTTGTCGGTCACAGTTATGGCGGCACCATAATAACGGTCGCCGGCGCTGAGCCGAAGGTGCGAGCGCTCGTTTACGTTGCCGCAATGCAGCCCGACGTAGGCGAAACGACCAACAAGCTTGCTGCGTCGATGCCGGGGACAGTGCCGGGCAGTGACTTCACGCCGACCAACGATGGCTTCATCTTCATCGATCCCGCCAAATTCCCGGCCGACGTCGCGGCCGACCTGCCTCCGGCGCAAGCAAAATTTATGGCGAACTCGCAAATGCCGATAGCGGCCGCGGCATTTGATGCGCCGGTAACGGTCGCCGCGTGGCGCGACAAGCCCAGCTATGGGATCATCGCTACTGCAGATCGCGCGCTCAATCCCAAGCTTGCGCACTGGATGTACAAGCGCTCAGGAGCGCAGATAACCGAGATCAACGGCAGCCATCTGGTCTATGTCTCGCACCCAGGCGAAGTCGCAAGCGTCATCGAAAAAGCGGCCCGCTCCAGCAGCGAGAACACAACGAGGCCTCAATGAAGGGCGTTTGCGGCTGGCTGCTTGAGCCGGATCAGCATCGTGAGCCGCGGTGAAGGTATTTTTTGTCGACCGTCAGGCGGAGGCGGAGCATCGAGTAGACCTCGAAGCCCATGCATGCCGCCGAGCGCAGCGAAGGTCCCGAGCAGAGCCAGCGCGAGCATGACCTGGTGAAAACGTAGCATCAGCTTGAAACGTAGGGCTGGCGCGGTCCTCGCGGGATTTGCGTACGAAATTGGGAATTTGACAGCGAACAGAGCCAGCGTGAGTGTGACCTCGCGCATCGCCATCTCATCGCAGCGCGCTGGGGAGGCGGCGTGACGACCGGGTGGCAGATTTCGGTGAAGCAGTTGGGTATCACTTGACGACCGCCGATATCGCCTGACCGTACTTCTTTCAGCCACGTAGGTTGGTGCTGAATCAAGCCTCGCGAAACCGTGGGTTTGCGAGCTGGTGCAAACCTAAGGTTGTTGCAAATGCGCTTGTCTGCCATCCGGCCTGTTTAGCTTGAAAGGGTATTCTTATATATTTTCCCGTCCTTCATGATGACTGTGAAGTTCTTGTCCGGCGTGGCTATCAGCTCGATGTTCTCGATGGGATTCCCGTCGATCACCAGCATATCGGCAAGTGCGCCCTCCTCGATGACACCCAGCTTTCCCGGATAAGGGTTGCGCGGTCCGGACATTGCCAAAAGCTCGGCGTTGACGGAAGTCGCCATTTTCAGAATATCAGCATTGTCGTACCAGCGCTTCAGATGAGTCAGCATGAGCCCCTGCCGCCCCGTTACCTCGGGCGAGAACAGGCAGTCGGTCCCGAACGCAGTCCTGATGCGGTGGGCTTTCGCGAGGTCGTACACCCGCTCCGTGCCCGCAATGACCTGAAGCAGGTTGATGCGGCTTTGACCAAGCATGGGAGGCACATCCTCTTCGCTGATGAACGGCTGCGTGCTCAACCATAGACCTTTGTCCGCAATGAGTTTGGCCGTCGCCTCATCCATCAAGTGCCCGTGCTCGATGCACTGGACTCCTGCGGCGATCGCGCGCTGGATCTGCGCCGAGGGGTAGGCGTGGACCGCCACGTAGGTGTTGCGGTCGGCCGCGGTCTCGACGCCGGCGCGGAAACCGGCCTCGCTGAACGTGAACATGTCAAGTGTCGTGCGCGGTGAAGCTACGCCTCCGCCTCCCACGAGCTTGATTTGCGAGGCACCCTGGAGCAGCTGCTCGCGAACGCGCAGGCGAACCTCATCGGGGGAGTCTGCGATATTGGCGGCGCCAATCCGCTCCATGTAGCTTACCGGGCCGCCCGGACTTCTCGGCAAATCGCTGAGCGGACGCATGTCGGCATGGCCTCCGGTGGTTGTGATCATGGCGCCCGACGGATAGATCCGCGGCCCCCTGACCAGTCCCGCGTCGACCGCCTGCTTCAAAGCAAAAGACGGACCACCCAGATCACGGATGGTTGTGAAGCCCCGCATCAATGTGCGTTCAGCCTCCGCGCTCGCTGCGAGAAAGATGAAGCCCACATCCGCCGTCATGAGGGTCGTGACCGGAAGCGCTGCAAAAATCGAATGCCAGTGCGCATCGATCAGACCAGGCATCACGACCCGGCCCCCGCAATCGATCGTTTGTGCCCCATCCGGTGGACTGAGGTCGCCGGTTGCAATCGCCTTGACGCGATTGTTCTCAATGAGGAGACGCAACCCTCCGCGCAGTGTTTTGGACTTTCCGTCGAACAGCAGAAAATTGCTGAACACGATCGGGGGCGCAGGGCCCGCAGCATCGGCCCGCGCGCTCGCCGCCGGAAAAAACCCGAGCGCAGCGAGCGAAGCGCCTGCGCCGGCGACGAAGCCGCGCCGGGACAGGTCGCGGCTGATGCGGCGCGCAGCTGACTGAAGGTGCGGCTGGCAACAGGGACACGACGGATCAATGGAAAGATTGCTTTGATCGACGAGCGTGCACGAAAACATGCGTCACCTCTCGGCGTAGCTTCCGATGTCTGGGAACGGGCGCCGAAATTCGTGTCGACAGCCACGGCGGTGGGCAGCCGATAAATGAAATTCCAGCGCGTCCACAGCCTGCGAGTATACGCCGACACCGATAGTTGTCGAAACCGAGCAAATCGCAGATCGTCGAGATTCACGTTTTAAATCAACAGCGCAATTTTCTGACGGATCTCCGAGACGGGTGTTTGTCGCAGGTTGAAAAAAAGCGCACCGAAAACTCAGCGCGTTAGTAGGTTGCACAGGCCGATTTATTCGACGGTTCTTCCGACGGTTTGATTAGGCGTCGCGCGTTGCGATGGAGAACGCGCCGCACAGCGGCAGGAGGGTGATGTGGCGTCGGCATATGGGCTCTTCGTGCTACCAAGACGGCCTTAATGTAGCAGGAAGCTTACGAATTCGGTACCCGCAAGAGATGAGGATCCGGGCCGGGTTGGTTCGTCTGGCGGATGTCGACTTCTGCCAAATCAATGAGTTGAAGAAAAACCGGCCAGCGAGACGATTCATTTGACGGTTTTTCCAACGGCCAACTTGGCCTTCGGCGAATGGCCAAGCGTATTCGCCGACATAAAGATGACGACCGCGCTTCTCGATCGTCTCACCACCACTGCGATATCATCGAGACCGGTAACGACAGCTGGCGCTTCAAAAGCCGAGCCGAGGATCAGCCACAACCCCGCGCTCGCGCCGTCTCCGCAAGCCCGACGGCGCGAGCGCTACCGCCAAAGCCCGTCGCCAGAGGGGGTCAAAATTGGACGCCGATCGGGGGGTCAAATTTGGGCGCCGATTGACATCCATAAGCGCAGGATTTGCTTTGGGGTGATTTGCGACGGCGATGTCAAGGCAACTTCCGATGAGGAATGGGCCAATGAGGCCGTGAACCGCTGCCGCAGCGTCAACGCGGATCCATCGACGCGCCTTGATGATTTCCTCGTCCAAAGTTGGAGTGATCGCCCGACCAGGTTGCTTCCGATTCCAAACCTGGCACATCGACGTGGGTTCTCCGCCAAGTCCAATCTATTCAATGACGGCTTTTTCTTACTCGCGTCGGCTTGAGCTGGGGTGGGCGCAGAGACCTGTTCAAAAGCTACGAGACTTCCCGACCTTCCGGCAGTAACTTCGCAAGACGCGAGCGGATGGCGGAGGGTTGACGCTGAAACTGTGCGGCCAGTTCGGAAAGCGGTGTTCCGGCCGCATGCAGGGACAACAAATCGGTGTCCTCCGCTTGCGTCCATTTCTCATAGGCGCGGGCATGATGCTGCCTGATGGCCGCCAGGCGGTCTTCGGCGGCAGAGCGGAGAGTTGCGGGCGGAAGTGCCTCCTCCGGGAGTGTTTCTTCTCCCCCGCTCTCGGCGTCTGTGTTGATGAGCGTCAGGAATGCCTCTCCATAGCGCGCCAGTTTGACCGCACCGGCGCCCGGGATGGAGGCCAGCTCCAGCATGGACCGTGGCCGGCGTGCAGCCATCTCGCTGAGCGTTTTGTCATGGAAGATGACATAGGGCGGTACGTTCTGCGCCTTGGCCAGTTCCAACCGCTTGGCGCGCAGCTTGTCGAAAAGGCCGCGGTCGGCGGCGAGAACGGCTTGCTCCCTCTCGCGGCGAGCGGATTTTCGCTCAGCCCTTCTCTCTGTCCTGCCCGTCTTCAAAACGCGCAAGCTCAAGGATGGCTTCTCGCGCAGGAACCGGCGGCCTTCGGACGAGATAGACAAGCCTCCATGGCCCGCCACGTCCACTGCGATCAGTCCATGCGCGACGAGTTGGCGGACGATCGACCGCCACGCGTTGCGATCGTGCTCCTTGCCGATGCCGAAGGTGGAAAGCTTATCATGGCCCAGGCGCCCGATGCGCTCGTCGATCTCGCCGAGGAGCACCGAGACGACATGCGCCTGCCCGAAGCGCTCGCCCGTGCGGTAGATGCAGGAAAGAAGCTTTTGGGCGGCGATGGAGCCATCGAAGGTCTCGGGTGGATCGAGTCAGACATCGCAGTTGCCGCAGGGCTGGCAGTCGTCGCCGAAATAGCGCAGGAGAACCTGCCGACGGCATTGGCAAGATTCGGCGAAACCGATGAGAGCGTCGAGCTTGCGACGCTCCATGCGCTTGCGCGCGTCGGGAGCGTCCGATTCCTCGATAAAGCGGCGCCGGAGCGCGATATCCTCCGCGCCATAGAGCATCAGAGTTTCGGCGGACAAGCCGTCGCGGCCGGCACGGCCGGTCTCCTGGTAAAAGGCCTCGATGCTGGCAGGCAGGTCCGCATGCAACACGAAGCGCACATCAGGCTTGTCGATGCCCATCCCGAAAGCGATGGTGGCGGCCATGACCAGCCCTTGTTCATGCTGGAACCGGCGCTGGTTCTCGTCCCGCGCCTTCATCTCCATGCCGGCGTGATAGGGCAGCGCGGTGAAGCCGTGAGCGTTGAGGATGGCGGCGACGTCTTCCGCCCTCCGCTTGGAGAGACAATAGACGATACCGCTCTCTCCTTTGCGGGGCGCGAGGAAGCGCAGCATCTGCTGCGTCGTGCTTGTCTTCTCGGCAGCACAATAGCGGATATTGGGGCGATCAAAGCCGGAGATGAAGCTGTTTTCGGCGCCGATCTTCAGATGCTCGACGATTTCCGCCCGGGTCGCCGCATCCGCCGTAGCGGTGAGCGCAATACGCGGCACGATAGGGAAGAGGTCCTTAAGACAGTCAAGGGCGCGATATTCGGGGCGGAAATCATGGCCCCATTGCGAGAGACAGTGGGCTTCGTCAATGGCGATGAGTGACAGATGCACGGATTTCAGCCGATCGAGGGTGTCAGGCTTCAAAAGCGTTTCCGGCGCCATATAGAGGAGATCCAACTCGGCCTGCTCGATATCGCGCCAGAGCAGATCCTTTTCCGAGCCCCAGAACCGGGAATTGAGCGCCGCCGCCTTCACGCCGGCCTGTCTGAGCGCGGCCACTTGGTCTTCCATCAGCGCAATGAGCGGCGAGACGACGAGGCCGATGCCTGGACGTGCCAGCGCGGGAATCTGATAACAGAGGGACTTGCCTCCGCCGGTCGGCATCAAGACAAATGCGTCGTTGCCGGCGATCACGTGCGCGATGATCTCCCGCTGCCGCTCGCGGAAGGTGTCGTAGCCGAACACGGTCTTCAGGATCGAGAGGGGGTCCGCCAAATTCGATTTTGAGCTCATCGTTCGTTTTGAATATCGCGTTTCCTCTGCGGATGCATTATCGGGCAATTGGGAGCAATGCGCAGTTGCGGCCGTGGATCAGGCGGGGCCCGCTGCTGACACCATTTGCATTGCTCACATGGTTGGATATCGGCGCCGAAAAGACTATCTCTCGGCACCTATCCACAGTCTCACGATCTATGGCCGCTCCAGGAACCCTCGTCCTGCGAAGATCGCCGGCATTGCCTTCTCGATCCGCGCGGTCCGCGTCGCGGACTGCTTCGCGCCCGCGAGGTGAAACAGGTACCCCCTTTGCCGACCCGGCGTCAGCGCCTCGAACGCGCGCTTGAATCGCGCATCCTTGCGGAACTTCTCCGTCAACTCCTCGGGCACGGGAAACACCCGGGGTTTCGTCTCGACCTTCATCCCGGCCTTCTCGGCCGCCACGGCCTCGCGTATATAGGCCTTGATGGTGGCCGCCTTCGTCGCAATCTCCTTCGCGCTGGTGAATTTCATCACCCGCGCTGCCCGAACCTGCCCGAGCTGCACCAACAGCTTCTTCGGATCCTTCAGCAGCGCACCCTGAAAGAAGCCCAACGCGCAATATTCTTTGAAGCCCTGAATGATGACGACGTTTTTCTCGTCCATTGTGTAGCAGGGCTTTCCCCACTTGCGCTCCTCTCTTAGGTCGAACCCGGACAAAATCCTTTGCAGCTCTGCAATCTCAGCCTGCCACCGCTCGCGATACGCCATCTCCATGCTGCACCTCCGTTGTTGCACATTGCCGTAAGGCTGACACTCGTTTGGCTCGATGAGTCATGATGAGTCATGGCCGGGGCTTGTCCCGGCCGTCCATGTCTTTCATCTTGGGGTGAAGCAAACAAGGCATGAATGCCCGAGAAGGGTGCGTTTACGCCCGTCTGCGGCATCTGCACGCCCTGAAAATACAAGAAGTGCTTCTGCCCCGGTTCCAGGTCGTTGACGTTAAGGGCGCTGATGACCTTTTCCCCTTGATAACGTCGCCCGTATAAGCCGTTCCTGATGTCGGATCGGCAGCGGAGGTCGTCGTGCCCTGGGCATTTGCAGTCCCGGCGTCAGCGGCGAGGGCGGCCGACGCGCCGGCCGTGGCGATGGATGCGATGATGAAATCGCGGCGATCAAGATCTCTCTTAAGATTGTCGGTGGAGCTCCTTTGTGATCAGAAGAGCTATAGACACGAGATGCGCATGGTCGGTCGCAGATCCCCCGCGCTCAAGTCACAACTAAGGTTCGGGCGACGGCGATGATCTGTCGAGAGCGAGAGCACGCTCCATCCGGCGATCGGGTATCAGCCAAAGGAGGGCCACCGCGACATAAATGCCGATGGAAACGAGCGGAATCGGGAAAGCGAGCACAACGGCGATGAAATAGAGCAGCGGCGAAATCTTGGCCTTTATGTCCGAGCCAAGCGCTGCGGCAAGCCTGCTATCCGGCCCGTGTGCACGCAGGAGTGCCCTCTCCAGGAGCCAGTAAGCAATCGCCGGCATGAGCAGCGAAACGCCATAGAGCGCGGTCGGTAGCGGGGCAAACTGGTTCGACTCGAGCCATGCTGTTGTAAACGGAATCAGCGACAGCCAGAACAGCAAGTGCGTGTTGGCCCAGAGCACGAGGCCGCTCACGCGCTTACACACGGACAGCAGATGGTGATGGTTGTTCCAATAGATTGCGACGTAGACAAAGCTCAGCACATAGCTAAGAAAGGTCGGCAGCACTTTGCCGAGGGCGGACAAATCGGCGCCCTCCGGAGGCTTCATTTCGAGAACCATGATCGTGATTATGACGGCGATCACTCCGTCGCTGAAAGCGGTCAGCCTGTCGGGTCCCATCTTGTCTGCCTCTCCTGTTATCAACACGTCCGCGGCACAATCATCGTGTACGAGCCGCCGCGGACATCCTGGAAGTCGTAGCGCGGGTCGCTCGAACAGCCGAGGGTACGACGATGGCCTCACTTGGCGAATGAGATCGTCAGCTCCGTCTCATTCGCGTTCGCCGCGAGGGGCGGAAGCATCCCCCCTTCGTGAGATAAAATGCGTCTTCTGATAACACCTGCCCTAGATTCTACCGGACCGCGATGTCGGAGGTATAGTGAAAGCTCCGAAGGCCAATGGCGACGATCGTCTCCGAGCCGCACGGGCCGCGATGGCGAGCAGGCCGATTTCTGTCGCAGAAATCCGGGTCGAGCGAAGGCAATCGCATAATGATCGGCAGCAAATGACAGCGAGATCTCAGGCGTCGTGCAAATGCGGAAACGTCGAATTCGAAGTGATCGGTTCGCCGATTATGAGCGTCGTCTGTTACTGCGCAGACTGCTAGGAGGGCTCGCGGCAGATTGAAGCGCTTCCAAGCGCTCCTCGCGTGCGGGAGCCTGATGGAGGAACCGCTTACGTGCTATACCGAAAAGATCGCTTCAGCGGTATCAGGGGCGATCAGCTTCTGCAAAGCCTGCGGCTGCGGGAGAAATCGCCCGCGCGGCGAGTGATCGCCAGTTGCTGCAGCTCGCCGATATTTCTGGACTTCGAGAAAGGTCATTGGTTTTCGGTCTATCGGTCACGAATTGCAGATGCGCCACCTCCGCAGATGCGCATTCAGACGCGATTTAAGCCTAAAGACGCTGAGATCCCGAACGACGTGCACGCTTACTCCACGTTCCCCTTGAAGTTTGTGGCGAAGCTGATGCTGGCGCGTTTCAACATGTTGCTTGGGCGATGATGGATGCCCCTGTCCGTGAGCTGGCGCACCAGCAGCCATCAATCCAGCCACACCCAATCGCAGCCTTCCATTGCGTAGGGTGCAAAACAGAAATCTTTTATGGTGGCGACCTCATCCGCTCGCCATTCCAGCACGACGAAGTGGGCGGGCCGTTCCATGGGACCGCGAGAATCGTAGACCAGCATCGCAGGCTCTCCGTCGACGGCGCCCAACGCAAAGCGCCAATGCGTGGCCTCCGCATAACGGGCGAAGTAGACACCGACCTCCTTCCGGCCCGTGAGCTTCAGCCGATTGACGAGATCGAGGCGAACATCGTCCGCCAGCATCTGGCGTACCATGTCGAGCTCGCCGGACTTGAAGAGCGCAACATAGTGTTGCAATCGTCGGCGCTCGTCAGCGGGAAGGAGCGGAAGACGGCCCGCATCCGCGCCGTCCGCCATCAGCTCTTTGAGCCGGCTTCTGCCGCGTTGCAATGCCGATTTGGCGGCGGGCACGCTGCAGCCGGCAATTTCGGCGATCTCCTCGACCGAATGTCCCAGCACATCCTTGAAGACGACCGCGCAGCGTTGGAGCGCGGGCAGCTCCAGGAACGTGCGGAAACTCACCGCCGCCACATCGGGATCGGGATCGTCGGATGCGACTTCCATTTCGTCGCTGAATGGCACCACGTGGCTTCGTGCCCGGGCGCGCAGGAAGTCGAGACTGGCATTGTGCGCGATCCGGAACAGCCAGCCCTCGATATTGCCGATGTCAGCGACGGTCGAGCGAGTGCTCAGAGCCTTGATGAGCACCTCCTGGACCACATCCTCGCCATCGACCGCCGAGCCGGTCATGCGGGCGCAATAGCGGTGCAGCTTTGGCCGCATGCTGGCGAGGAGGCGTTCGTAATCACTGTCGTTGGTCATGGACACGAACCTACTGCGGCTGGATCGCTGCGCAACTCATAGACAGCGTAGGTCAGGACGGGCCTTCGGAAAGCCGGCGTCCACCCTCGCTTTCGCGAGGGCAGGTGCCTCCGGGATGTGTGCTGGTCAGCGTTGATGCGTCGCGACGACGGCACCCGCGATCGAATCGAGCGAAGCGAGCGCCTTGATCTTGGGGAAGTAGGCCTGCATGCGCGGATCCGCGCGCATGGCCTCGATATCGGCCGCATTGTCCCACTGTGAATGGATGACCACGCGTTTGCCGTCGCTGCTGGCGATGAGGTCGGTCGCAATCCACCCCTTTAGCGTCTTGATGACGGTTTCCGTGTTGTGCCGCAGCAGATCGACAAGCTCATGTTGTTTCTGCGGCTCGACCGACAGAACATTGACGAGGGTGACTGGCTTGTTGACAGTGCTGGTCATTTTCGGCGCTCCTGTTCGGGTTTAGGCGGCACGAGCGTGCTCGCTAGCCCATAGACGAACCAGCGCGGGAGAACGGATCGGCGGATCGAAAAAGATTTTTGTCCGTGCAGGCCGGCAAAAACCTCGGATTGGGGACCTTTCACGAGTTTCTCCCTTGCGCAAAGCGCATTCTCTCGACACCAATGTGCTGAGCGACTTCGCACGCGGCGAACCGACTGTGACGGCGCGGCTTCGCCAGGAAGCGCCATTGCAATTGGCAGTTTCGGTGATCACGGAGATGGAAGTCGAATATGGGCTCGCGCGCAATCCGGGCGTTGCGCCGCGCGTGCGAGAGGCCATGCGGACGCTTCTGAACACGATTTCGGTCCTACCGTTCGAGCGTGAAGATGCCCGTGTGGCGGCGCAATTGCGTGCAAGCCTGAACAGCCAAGGTATGCCCATTGGGGCCTATGACCTGCTGCTTGCGGCCTGTGCCTTACGGCGCGGGCTCAAAATTGTGACGCATAATGCACGGGAATTCGTTCGTGTCGGCGGGCTCGGGTTGGAGGATTGGGGCAGTTAGTAAATCCCTCGGGGAAGCACGGATTGATCGCCAGTCGATCTTATCGGGCGAACGCTTCTCGTCATCCTGAATTTTAGGAATTTGACGCTCGTCCGGAACCCCTCGGGGCTTCGATACTTTCGTACGCAAGGCCGACGTGCTCCGGCGGCGCGGAAAAGGAGCGTGCCATGACAGAACCCATCTATCCGGCTGCGACCCGCGAGCTTGCTGAAAAGCGCCGTGCACTCGCGCCCGAGACCGAGAAGGCATTTCAGGCGTTCAGCCGGCAGGTTTTTGCCGACGGGGCGCTGCCATCGAAGACCAAGCAGCTCATCGCTGTTGCTGTCGCGCATGTGACGCAATGTCCCTATTGCATTCGCGGGCACACGAAGGCGGCCCTGCGGCAGGGCGCCACACGGCAGGAGATCATGGAAGCCATTTGGGTTGCGGCCGAGATGCGTGCGGGCGGCGCTTACGCGCATACCGCCGTATCGCTTGCAACAATGGACGAAGCCGAGGCGCCTCAACCCTCATGACGGACGCCCGCGAACTTGGTAGCGGGCGCGGATCGCAAGTTGCTCGAGAATCGTGGATGTCGTCTCCTGGTGTGAATTGTTCACGATCATTCGAACATCAGATGATCGAGGAATCTCCGTTATACATGCGATTTGATGCGGATTCTCACACAGCGATAGTCGATGGCCAGCCGCGGCGAGCCAACGCTGAAGGAGAAATGCCGGATGGCACTGGATCCCGTTCTGCTATCCCGCCTGCAATGGGCCTGGGTGATTGCCTGGCACATTCTGCTTCCGGCCTTCACGGTCGGACTTGCCTCGTACATCGCGGTGTTGGAAGCCCTGTATTTCTTCACCAAGCAGCCGATCTGGTTTCGGATCTCAGGCTTTTGGACCAGAATCTTCGCCGTTTCCTTCGGGATGGGCGTGGTTTCCGGCGTGATCATGCCGTTTCAGTTTGGCACCAACTGGAGCCGCTTCACTGACACAACCGCGGACGTGTTATCGCCCCTGATGGCCTATGAAGGCCTGATCGCCTTTTTCCTTGAGGCTTCCTTTCTCGGAGTCTTGCTGTTCGGCCGCCGGCTGGTACCGCCATGGGCGCACTTTATCGCCGGACTGATGGTTGCGTTTGGCACGCTTATGTCATCGTTTTGGATTCTCTCGACGAACAGCTGGATGCAGACACCGCAAGGTTACATGCTCGTCAATGGCCGCTTCGCGCCGGACGATTGGATCGCGATCATTTTCAATCCATCTTTTCCCTATCGGCTCACTCATAACGTCACCGCTTTCTACATCACCACCGCCTTTGTGGTGCTCGGGGTCGGCGCGTATTTGCTGCGCGGGGGAAAGTCCGCAGTGGAGGCGCGCCTCATGATCCGCATGGCGCTCAATCTTCTCATTGTCCTCGTCCCGTTGCAGATCTTTCTCGGCGATCAGCATGGCCTCAACACCCTGCAATACCAGCCGGCGAAGCTCGCGGCGATCGAAGGCCGGTATGACACCGTGCGACCGACGCCACTTACGCTCTTTGGGATTCCCGACGACGAGGCTGCGGTGATGCGTGACCCGATCGACATTCCGTATCTGGGTAGCCTGATCCTAACCCATTCCTGGAACGGGGAAATCAAAGGGCTGAAGGAGTGGGCGCCGCAAGACAGACCGCCGGTCGCGCCACCCTTCTACGCATTCCGGATCATGGTGGGTATCGCCATCATCATGCTGGCGGTAGCCGTTACAGGTCAGATCCTGCAGCTCCGCGGGCGGCTCTTTGCCGCCGGGTGGTTTTTGCGATTATGTGAGTTTGTTGCTCCACTCGGGTTCATCGCGGTGGTGGCGGGTTGGGTCACGACCGAGGTCGGCCGACAGCCTTGGACCGTCTATGGCCTGTTGCGCACCGCGGATTCCGTCTCGCCGTCTCTGACCGGCGCCGATGTGGCGATCTCACTCGCGCTTTATGTCGTCGTCTACCTGCTGATGTTCCCGACCGGCATTGCGTTCATGGCGGGCATCGTGCGGCGCGGCGTGGACCAGGAGATACCCGAACCCGCCGCAGTCGAAAGCGGGCGTCCGCGCCGAGCCTTCGAAACAGCCGCAGGTTCAGGCGCGGATACGTAGGGGAGAGCTGCCATGGTGCTCGATCTCGTCCCCATTTGGACGTTCCTTCTGGCGCTTGCAGTTTTCTATTACGTCGTGTTCGACGGTTTCGACCTAGGCGTCGGAATTCTGTACGGCTTCGCGCCGGATGAAAATGCGCGCAGCCTGGCGATGAATGCTATTGCGCCGATTTGGGATGGCAACGAGACGTGGCTTGTCTTCGGCGGTCTCGGGCTGCTCACCGCTTTCCCGCTCGCTTTCTCGATCATTATTCCGGCGGTCTACTTCCCGATACTGGTCATGCTGCTGGGTCTGGTGTTTCGTGGCGTGGCATTCGAGTTCCGGTTCAAGCGGCCGGCGTTGCGCCGATTTTGGGATCGCGCTTTTTGTGGCGGATCCTCGGTTGCCACGTTTGCCCAAGGGGTCGTCCTCGGCACGTTCATCCAGGGCTTCAAGGTCGATGGACGGCACTTTGCCGGCACCTCATTCGACTGGGTCACGCCGTTTGCGCTGCTGACCGGCGTCGCGCTGCTGTTCGGTTACAGCTTGCTTGGCGCCGGCTGGCTGATTCTGAAGACAGATGGCCCGGTGCAAGAATGGGCTCGCCGCGCCGGTCGGCTGAGCTTGATCGGCGTCTTGATCGCGATCGCCGGCGTTAGCATCTGGACGCCGCTGGCCGAGGCGGATATCGCGCAACGATGGTTCTCTTGGCCCAACATAGCTCTTCTCGCACCGGTCCCGCTGATCACGGCGGTCATCGCACTGGTGGAATGGCGAGCGCTTGCGCAAGGGCACGAGCTTCTACCCTTCCTCGCCGCCGTCGGGCTCTTTCTGATGTCGTTCATCGGTATCGCGATCAGTCTCTGGCCGTTGATCGTACCCTTTCACTATACCCTCTGGGACGCCCAGTCGGCGCCGAGCACCCAGGCATTCCTGCTCATCGGCACCTTGTTCCTCTTGCCGATTATTTTGATGTACACGGCGTGGTCGTATTGGGTCTTCCGCGGAAAGGTGAGAGCCGACATTGGATATCACTAAGCACTGAGAAGTAAGTAGAGGTGTGGAGACTAGAAAAGCCCATGTGCGCCACCGACGGCAGCGAAGATCGCGAGCAGAGCCAGCGTAAGCATGACCGCGTGAAAGCGTAGCATCAGCTTCAGTGTCGCGCCGGGCGCGGCATCGGCCCGGGGATCGATGACGCGGTGGGCAACCAGCGGCTCGAGGACAAAGAGAGGCACCGCAAAGAGTAGCCAGACCGCGACCATCAGATGCATCCACCAATAGCGGGCATCGACAAAGCGGTCCCACAAGTCGTACCGGTAAAGCATGTAGAGCCCGCTCAAGAGGACCAGCAGGACGGCGATCCGGGCTTGCGGAGCAAACCGGCGCTCAATCGCGTTGAAGTCCGCGAGCCACTCCTGTGAGGGCCTCTTCGTCATCGCCGGCAGGACGATCGCGGTCACAAACCAGACACCGCCGATCCACACCACAACGGCGAGCACGTGGACAATGCGTGCGACAGTCCCCCAGTCAACATCGGCTATAGTCTTCATATCGCAATCGTTTCCTCTCCATCAGATACTGGCCTTGCGTCACCTCCCGTGACGCGGGGTTGTCCCATGCGAGCGGTTGGCGAAAAGTGGCCACCATGGTGTTCACATAACAAGCACCCTTTGACGGGCGAGCGCTTCTCATTATCTTACGGGCTAGCCGTTCGCCCGGAAGCTCTGCTTGGCGGCGTGATCCTCGTCGCGCGCAAGGCCGATACGCTTCGGCGTTGCGAGTGGAGGTGTAATCATGACCGAGGCTGTCTATCCGGCTGCAACGCGCGAGCTTGCCGACAAACGTCGCGCCATCGCGCCCGAGACCGAGAAGGCATTTCAAGCGTTCAGCCGGCAGGTTTTTGGCGACGGCGCATTGCCGTCGAAGACCAAGCAACTCATTGCCGTGGCGGTCGCGCATGTGACGCAATGTCCCTATTGCATCCGCGGCCATACGAAGGCGGCCTTGCGGCAGGGCGCCACCCGGCAGGAGATCATGGAAGCTATTTGGGTTGCGGCTGAAATGCGCGCCGGCGGGGCTTACGCGCACAGCGCCGTCTCGCTCGCCGCAATGGACGAAGCGGCAGGATCCCAACCCGCGTGACGCACAAGCCGGGCACGAGATGGCGCGTATTGCTACTCACCTGCTGACGGCCTGTGTCACGGCAGTCCAGACGATTTTGAAGTGGGTGGTTACGGAGCAATAGTGGATTGGCATAGTTGCTTAGCGGCCGGGGTGGACCCGGAGCCCAGCGGCACAGCCTTCGATGTCTTACAGATGCTCTTCGGTGCGCAAAGACAGCTCGATCATCCGCTCGAGCAGCTGTTCCGCCGGCATGCCGGCGAAGTTGCGCATGATGAGCTCCTTGGCGTAGAGGCGGACCAGGTAGCGCAGCTTGAGGGCCTTGCTGCGCGAGGCGAAAACGAAGTCACGATGGCCTTGGTTGACGAGGATGAGGTTGCGAGCTGCGTCGAACCTCGATCGCCAGGATTCGCCGGCCGCGCGCTCGAAGCTGTAGCCAGGCAGTCCTTGCGCGGGAACCACCGCTTGGCCGAACGACGCCAACAGCTCCTCGGTGACCGTCACCACGGCTTCGGCCGTTGCGACCGTCTCGCCTTGGCGTACCCGAACCTCGATGCGGGTCACACCGGGATCCGCGGGCGCTTGGAAGCCGGCGGCTTGGTCTTTGATGCCGGTGAGCTCGCCCTGACCTTCAACAACCCGCCATGCGAACTCGAGGTCGCGCTCGACGCGTCGGCGGGCGCGGTCGCGCGGCAGGGCTCGCAGCTCCCGGCTTTCGCCCACGCGTACGATGGATGAGGCCGGAGAGACCGCGACACTGAACAGGGGGCCGGCGAACTCGAAGAATTCGCGCTGGCGCTGCTCACCTGGCGGCGGCTCGGGTGCGCCGGCCAGCATCCCGTCGGCCGGCTCCGATATTGGCGGTGATGCTGCTTCGCCGGCCCCGCCCGCACCGGGTCCGCTGGCGCTGGGCCGAAACGTCCGGGCCCGAATATCGAACCAATCGTATTCCTCGGCCGGCAGCGCGAGCAGCGCCTCTCGGAATGCGCGCTGGATGACCCGTAGCTGATCGCGGCTCGCCCGCTCCTCTTGTGCCCGGCGCTGCTCCTCGATGAGCTCGACCAGCCGACGCTCCATGGGCTCCATTCCCTGCGCCAGCGCTGCGTAAGCGGAGTCGCGGATGAGGCCGCTCCGTGTGCCCGGGGTGAGGTTGACAAAAGGCGCATCGATGTGCCCTTGCAGATACTGCAGGGTCCACGGCGGGCGCTCGAAATCCTCGAGCGAGGTCAAATCCTCCGTGACACGGGTGCCGTGGCGGAACAGGGAGACGCGATTGCTCTCCTTCTGCTCATTGAGATACAGCTCCGCATAGATGTCCCCGAACCGGGTGCGGGCCGGTGGCAGCTGATGGAGGAGCTGGCCCTCGTACTGGCGCGGCTCGACCAGGTACTGCTTGCGCGCTAGCCTATCGATAACCTTGATCTTGACCCCGGTCTCGCGGATCCGGTCACGCAGCTCCGAGGCGAGGTACCATTGGATTTTCTCGCCCGAGAGCCCGCGCACACCCTCAAGGAGCGGAGCGATGTGGACCTCGGTACCGCCGTCGGCGACCAAGGTTCGCTTCGGCGAGACCGAGTAGCCCGGATCTCCCTTGCGCATCACCATCTGATAGGAGCGCTGATCAGCGCCCGCGCAGGTCATGGCGAGCGCTTCGCCGATCGTCCAGAAGCTGAGGAGTCCGATGCCGAATTCGCCCTGGATACCACTGGCGCCGCTCTCCTTGAGACGGCGCTTGACCGAATCGCAGATATGCGTGGCCACGTAACGGAAGTCCGGCCTCCCGTCTTCATCGCGCGGCAACCCGCTTCCGTCATCGCGGATGCTCAGATACTGCCCGCTGCCATGCCGACCGCGCGTGATCGTCACCGCGCGTGCCTTGGCGTCGATGCTGTTCTCGACCAGCTCGGCGATGGCCTTCAGGGGATTCGACTGGGATAGCGCGATGATAGTGATGGCATTCCAGTCATCACCGATCCTCAACCTGCCTCGCGCCTTGCCGGGCTCGCGTGTTGGTCTGCTGCTCGTCACCTTGAACGCCGGCTCCAGAGAAGAAGAGGGTTTGTCACGCGGAGGCGACAACAGCACATAGCGCAAAGCAGCCGGGATTCGCGAACGCGCCTGCGGTGCACTCGCGACTTTGATTCGGGCTCTATAGGCTGCGATGATAACACCATGCGCGTCCGGTTTGGCCAGTCACCGGCCGTGTCATTTTCCCCAGGGACGTTCCGGTGCCGCCAAGGAGATCGCATGAGGATCGGCAGCAAATGAAGGCGGGGGCTCACGCGTCGTGCAAATGCGGCAAGGTCAAGTTCGAAGCGATCGGCTCGCCGATTGTGAGCGTCATCTGTTATTGCGATGATTGCCAGGAGGCCTCGCGGCAGATGGGGAGCTTCCAGACGGTCCCTGCGTGCAAGAACCCGACGGGGGAACCGCGTACCTGCTATACCCAAAGGATCGCTTCAACTGCATAAGGGGCGATCAGCTTCTGGAGAACCTGCGGCTGCGGGAGAAGTCGCCCAGAAGCGCGTCATCGCCGGCTGCTGCAGCTCGGCGATGTTTCTGGATTTCGAAAGGGGCCATTGGCTTTCAGTCTATCGGGGGCGATTTGCAGATGCGCCAACTCCGCAGATGCGCATTCAGACGCGATTTGCGCCCAAAGACGCTGAGATCCCGAATGACATACCTGCTTACTCCACACTCCCCTTTAAGTTCATGGCGAAGCTGGTCTTGGCGCGGCTCGGTATGCTGCTCCGGCGATGATTGATTGGATGCCGCTGGGTAGCGCCCAAAGAGCCTCGCGATCTCCTCGGACTTGGTCCGCCGGCCTCGCCCTCAGTCAGCCGCAGCCGCGACAAGTGATGCCGCGATGTCGGCAATCGACCGAAACAGCATCAGGGGATCATCCTTCGACAGAAGGAAGCCGCGCCGCTTCCAGGGGCGCCGACGCGAGAGGATCGAAGGGAATGAGCCCGACGCAAGCCGGGCTCTGGATTGCCCCATCAGCTCTTCAGTTGCTTCGCGATGAACGCTTTGACCGTCTCGCGCGCCTTGTCGGTCTCCGGCCCCTCTTCGGCGACCCATTCATGCACGGAATTCGGGAACAGGTGAAACTCGACGTCGCCGCCGGCCGCCTTGTAGAGCTTGACGAAGTTTTCCTGAGCCGCAGGCAACATGTTGTTGTCGAGCCCGCCCTGCATGATGAGGAACGGCACCATCGTGATCTTCTCTTTGCGCTCGAGTATTTCCCGCGGGTTGCTTTCGTGGATCGTCTCCCACGGATTGAAGAACGTCTTGTTGGCCTTGATCATGCCCGCGTTTTTGCGGTTTTCGGCATTGTCATAGCGTGCGACGGTGTCGCTGATGGGCGAGCGCGTCGCGATCCAGCTCACGCTCGCATCGAGGTTCGGCGCGGCGGGAAGCGGGATCGTGTCGTAGCGCTCATCGTGCGGGCGCATCGCCAAGAGCTCCGCGACCTGACCGCCGCTCGACGAGCCGTACAGGCCGAGCTTGGAAGTGTCGCCATTCCAGGTCTTGGCATTCGCCTTCAGCCACCGCACCCCGTAGTTTGCATCCTGCACGCATGCCGGATAGGGCGCTTCGGGCGCAAGCGTCATATCGATGGCGACGACCAGCAGGCCGCTGGCCGCGAGCGCGCGATCCATCGGTTCTTCGGCATGGCGATCCTTGTTGTTCCACGCCCCGCCGTGTAGATCCATGACGGTCGGAAACGGCCCGGGGCCTTTCGGTTGGTAAATTCGGGCCATCAGCATTCGGCCGGCGCTGTTGCGCCGCATTTCGACATCCTTGACGTCGAGATCGAATTTGGCGGCAGGATTGTAGGCAGGAGCCGCCGCGGCGCCGGCGGGCCACAACGCGCGCGCGGCAGACACCCCAACGGCGCCGGCCATGAGCTTTACGACGTCACGCCGATCGAACTTGGCCTTGGTCATTTTCGCCTCCTGTCGAACAATTTCATTGCTGCTTCATTGCTGCCGCAGTTTTACCGGGGCTGCCGCAGCCCCCGCAAGGGGCTTTGGTGTCCCCGGAAGCCGACAATTGCGGCGCCAGTCGGTCGGCAGTAGGCACCCGGACAGCCCCCGGCCATAGTTCTGTCGTGCGCTTGCTGGACACCTCTCAACGGGTTGTGTGAAGGGATGCCCAGAATGAAACTCATGGCAATTGCCGCCCTTATGCCTCAAGAACGCAGGCGAGTAGAGCAGGTCTGACAGGCGCGGATAAAATTGGCTCTACACGCCCGATCCCCGATGGTCCTGACCGCGGCGCCGGCAAAGGCGGTGTTTTCGCCCAGCGCGCGATATCGGGCGATGTCGGCCGTGCGAGCCGCCATCGTGCGATCCAAGACGTCATACATCAGCGCCGATCACGCGGCGGCTTCGCGTTCGATCAGCGCGCGCTTGCGCTCAATACCCCACGCGTAGCCGGACGCCGACCCATCATTTCGCACCACGCGATGGCACGGGATGGCGACCGCGATGCTATTGGCGGCGCAGGCTCCGGCGACTGCCCGCACGGCCTTCGGGGCGCCGATGGCGCGCGCAATATCCGAATAGCTCATGGTCTTGCCGGGCGGAATTTCGGCGAGTGCTTGCCAGACTCTTTGCTGGAAGGCGGTGCCGCGCACATCGAGCGGCAGATCGAGGCCAATTTTTGGGGCTTCGACAAAGCCGACCACGCGGGCGACGAGCCGTTCATAATCAGCATCGCCGCCGATCAAGCGGGCCTTGGGGAAGCGGTCTTGCAAATCCCGCAGGAGCGCTTCGGGATCATCGCCCATGAGGATCGCGGCCACGCCCTTTTGGCTCGAAGCGACCAAAATTGCGCCGAGCGACGATTGGCCGACTGCAAAGCGGATGTCCTCGTCGACGCCGCCTGAGCGATATTTGCTCGGTGTCATGCCCAACATACGGGTCGTTCTCTCGTAGAATCGACCGGTGGAATTGAAGCCGGCATCATAGACCGTTGTGGTGACCGATTGGCCTTGCGCCAGGCGCTCGCGCACCCGTTCGGCGCGACGGGCTTCCGTGTAACCCTTCGGAGTGAGGCCGATCACAGCCTTGAACATCCGGTGAAAGTAATTGGGGCTGAGGTCGACCGCGGCGGCGAGATCGGCGAGCGAAAGGGGCTCTTCACTCTGCTCGATGAGGCGGCAAGCCTTGGCCACCAGGGCGGCGTTCTCCGCCTCCAAAGAGGCGCCATCCGGATTGCAGCGCTTGCAGGGACGAAAGCCGGTCGCCTTGGCGGCCGCAAGCGTGTCGTGCAGCGTCACATTCTTTGGGTTCGCGCCTCTTGAGGGACAGGACGGCCGGCAATAGACGCCGGTGCTCGCAACCGAATACCAGAACTGCCCATCGGCGGTGCGATCGCGCGTCACAATGCGGGCCCAGCGGGGGTCATCCGCGGTCGCAACTTTCCTAGCTGTTTCCATGATATCGGTCATTCTGCTCAACCTCGGACATCAATTGCCGCGATCATGCCGCGCGAGGAGAGCGGCAACACTCCGGGTCTTGCTTTCAAATCCAAAGATAAGGTCTCGACCGGGTTGGGTTAATGGCTGCCGGGGACAAAAGCCGATTTGAAAGCAAGGGGCGGAGCGCCGAAATGGCTGCCAAGGCCGATCTACGGGACATAACTCAAGATAAGGAGTCCCGACCATGATGCTCGATACCAGCAACAAGCCCCTGCGGTTCGGCTACGGCTGCACAGTCCTCGGAACGATCCTGGTCGCGGCAAGTGCCCGCGGCATCGCCGCCCTCTTCATTGGTGATGATCGTGCAAAGCTGCTGCGCGAATTGAAGGACGCATTCCCGGGCGATGAGTTCACCTTCGACCAGACCGGCCTGGAAGAGACCATCGCCAAGGCGGCCGCCTTGGTCGAGGCGCCGCACCGCGGCACCGACTTGGAGCTCGACCTGCGCGGCTCGCCGGTGGAACTGGCCGTCTGGAAGGCGCTGCAGGCGGTCCCCTCGGGCGAGACGCGTACCTACGGCGCCATTGCCAAGATGCTGCCGGTCGCGGCGACCGCGCAGGATGTCGGCGCGGCCTGCGCAGCCAACCGTATCGCGGTCGCGGTGCCGTGCCATCGCGTCGTCAGGGCCGACGGCTCGATCTCGGGCTACCGCTGGGGCGTAAAGCGCAAGCGGCGGCTGATCAACATGGAAGGAGTGGCGTGATGGAGCGCGATCTGAGCAATGCGAAGGCCCACGCTGCCGCCTGCGCGAAGGGAGTGGCGGCGAGCCCGGCGATGACAATCGAAGCGCGCGTAGAGGCAGTCGACTGGGCCAAGGTCCATGCCGACCTCGATGCCCAGGGCTGGGCCGTGGCGCCGAAGCTTCTTACCTCCATGGAGGCAGATTCCATCTCGGGCCTCTATCACCAGGAGCACGGCTTCCGCAGCCACATCATCATGAGCCGGCACGGCTTTGGCCGCGGCGAGTACAAATACTTCAGCTACCCGCTGCCGCCATTGATCCAGTCGCTGCGGACCGCGGCCTATTCGAAGCTGGCTCCGATTGCCAATCGTTGGAACGAGCGGCTGAGGCAGGAGCTACGCTTCCCGCTGGACCACGCGGCGTTCCTCCAGCGCTGCCACCGCGCCGGGCAAGTTCGTCCGACGCCGCTCCTGCTCGCGTACGGACCGGAAGACTACAACTGCCTGCATCGCGACCTGTACGGGGAACATGTCTTTCCGATCCAGGTCGCTATCCTGCTGGATCAGCCCGGGGAGGACTTCGCTGGTGGCGAATTCGTGATGACCGAGCAGCGCCCCCGCATGCAGACCCGTGCCATGGTGTTGCCGCTCAAGAAGGGCGATGCGGCGATCTTCGCCGTCAATAGCCGCCCGATGCAAGGCGTGCGGGGCGATTACCAAGTGAAGCTGAACCACGGGGTCAGCAAGCTCTATTCAGGCAGGCGTCACACCCTCGGCGTCATTTTCCACGATGCCCTATAGGTGACGGGAGCGTGCCGATGTCATGTCTTTCCATCAGGGCGCGTCGCATGCGCGCTGTGTAAAGTTATCGAGCAAGTGGCGAGGGGTACGACAGCGGCGGGAAGCCTAAGGAGGTCAAGCAATGATCACGGACATGGGCGACACTTCGATCCTGCGGCGTGAGGATAGGGACGGAGCCACCATTCTAACACTGAACCGCCCGGCGAAGCTGAACGCGCTCAGCAATGAGTTGCTCGCGGCCATTGTGCGCGCGCTGGACGCCATCGAGCTCGATCGCACGGTTCGCGCCATCATCATTACAGGTGCCGGACGCGCGTTCAGCGCTGGTGCCGATATCGCCGGCTTTCAGAAGCACCTGGAAGCAGGTCCATCCGAAGCGGTCGTTCATTTCATGCGGCCCGGCCATCAGATGACGCGGCGGGTTGAATCCTTTCCGAAGCCGATCATCGCCGCTGTGAATGGAATTGCCTTTGGGGGTGGATGTGAGCTTGTGGAAGCAAGCCACATCGCGCTCGCCTCGGACATGGCCGCATTCAGCAAGGCCGAAGTCAACATCGGGATCATGCCGACCTTCGGGGGCACCCAGCGTCTTCCGCGTAATGTGGGCCGCAAGGCTGCTATCGAGTTGCTTCTGACCGGCCGCACCTTCGATGCCGCCGAGGCGGTGCGTTTGGGTCTGGTCAACCGCGTCGTGCCGGGCGCAAACCTCCTCGATGAAGCGCTGGCGATCGCCAATCTTCTTGCGACCAAGCCGCCGCTGGCGCTGGCTGCCATGCTCGGGGCGGTGCATCGCGGCATGGATGCCGCGATCGATGACGGACTCGCGATCGAGGAAGCCGCGTTCGCTCGGATCGCCGCAAGCTATGACGCCCGTGAAGGCGTTGCGGCGTTCTTGGAAAAGCGAGCGCCGAAATATCTCGGGCGGTGAGCAGGGCACCCAATATCATCCCATCACGGAACCACGACGACTCTGAACTCTTCCAGGTCGACATGATCAGGTTCGACCGAAATCGCAGCGAAGGGCACCCCGGCTTGGCGGGTCTTGTCTGTCGCCTGCACTCAGCCGCTCGAGTGAAACCGATCGTATCCAGGGCGCTATTGAGGCAGCTCCCACAACGTCGCGTAGTTCATGATCGGGCGCTCGAAGGTTGCTCCTTTGGCGGTGAATTCCGGTCCAAGATCGAGCATGGGTTGGAACGAGTCCAGTTGCTTCGCTCCTTCCAGGCTCGTCCAGATGCTGACATTGCTGAGCGAGTAGGTGGCCTCGTCGGCACCCACGTAAAAGTGGAGGAGGCCCGCCATCTTGCTGATTCCCGGCGCGAGGCTCGCCTGCGCGCTCACCATCATGTCGCGCAGCTCGGCGAAGCTCTCGGGCTTGCAGCGCAGTATCGACACACGAACGACGACGGACATCACCTATCCTCCTGCTTGGGCCAGCTTCTCCTTGAGACGCAGACAATGGTACCGCGCCCTGACCGTGTCCAGGTGCCGCTTGACGAATCCATATCTCCGTGGTTATTTATTAGCCGACACGGAGGGAAGTGCAATGAAGATCAAGTTGACCAGCGTCTACGTGGACGACCAGGAGAAGGCTTTGCGTTTCTACACCGAAGTGATGGGCTTCACCAAAAAGACCGATGTCAGCCAAGGACCCTATCGCTGGCTGACGGTGGCCTCCTCGGAGGAGCCGAACGGAACCGAGTTGCAGCTTGCGCTCAACAGTAATCCGGCGGCAAAGGCCTATCAGCAGGCATTGTTCAGCCAAGGCCAGCCGGCAGTGATGTTCTTCACGGATGATGTCAAAGGGGATTATGAGCGCATCAAGGCGCGCGGCGCCGAGTTCAAGATGCCGCCGACGGAGGTAACCGGCTCGACCATTGCGCAAGTGAATGACACCTGCGGCAATCTCATCCAGATCACGCAGCTGGCGCGCTGGTAGAGCCTCTCCGGGGCCAAGCGCCGATCATAGCCCACCGATTATCGATCGAAATGCCCAACGCCCACGATGTGCTGTTCCGGACGCTCGCCGATCCGACCCGGCGGGCGATCTTCGAACGGCTATGCCGCGAAGGCGAGCAGACGGTCGCGGCTCTGACGGCGGGCGCCGGGGTCTCGCAACCGGCTGTGTCGAAGCATCTCGGCGTCCTCAAGCAGGCCGGGCTGGTGCGCGACCGCCACGCAGGGCGCCAGACGCACTATAGCGCGCAACTCGGCGCGCTTGCTCCGCTGATCGACTGGACCAGCCAAATGGCAGCCTTCTGGCAAAACCGGTTCGATCAGCTCGAAGATCTTCTTAAACGGATGGACCAATGAACGAAAGGTCGACAGGGACGCGCTCCGTTGTTGTCGAGCGTGAGCTCCCTCATCCGCCGGAAAAGGTCTGGCGTGCGCTTACACAACCGCATCTGATCGAGGAATGGCTCATGAAGAACGATTTCCAGCCGGTTGTCGGTCACCGCTTCAATCTTAAGAGAACGCCGCGACCCGACTTCAACCTCGTGGTCGATTGTCAGGTTCTGGTCGTCGAGCCGAACAAGACGCTGTCCTACACGTGGGCGGCCCTCGATGTAGACGGGGTCGTCACCTGGACGCTCACTCCGACCAGCACGGGCACGCACCTGCGCATGGAGCAGTCGGGCTTCCGGGGCGACCAGAGGCAGGCCTATGGGGGCGCCCGTGCAGGGTGGCAGCGGATGTTTGAAACTCTGGAGAAGGTCTTGGCGCAGATTGACTGAAGTCCGCCGGCACGAATGATCCGGTCGTCGAGGATGGAAATGGCGAGGGTTTCCGGTCTGGTACCACGACGGCATGATCTGCACGGGCGAGACCTACAAGAACGGCTTGAAGATGACCTTCGCCCGGGCGCGGCGTTGCCGGATCCTTCCTGTCTCTTCAACTCGAGCGTCGAGGGGAACACCCGGCGCGGTGCCGGCTTCTGCTCACCACGGGACGGTGCGGCCGAGATAGTCGAGATATTGTAGGCCGGGAGTGCCCTGCACGGAGAGAAGAACCTTTACCAGGCTTGGGACGCTGTCCTCGATGCGTAGCGGGGCTTCCGCGCCGCCCATGGCGGTTCGCACCCAACCCGGCGCCATGAGCACCATTGCGCGGGATTCCTTCGAATGACGTGCCGCGAAGCTGCGCATGAACATGTTCAGCGCCGCTTTGCTGCCGCGATACACCTCGCGCATGCCCGTCGTGTTGTTGCTGACGCTTCCCTGCCCGGACGACATTATCCCGATCAACCCCGTGGGAGAGACGAGATCACATAGGCCTTCGACGACCCGCATAGGGCTCAAGGCGTTCGTAATCATGACGCGCACAAATTCCTCTGTCGTCACATCGGCAATCGTCTCCGTCGGATTATTGGTGACGCCGGCGCTCACGAATAGGACATCGAATGTCCTCCCGGACAGGCGAGCGCGCAGTGCCGCGATCTGATCGGGCGCCGTAATATCGACCCTATCAATCTCCAGCCGGCCGTCAGATCGGTCGCCAAGGTCGTGCAGCAGCGTCCGGGCGCTTCCGCGGACCGTACCGAGGACATGCCATCCGTGCTTCAGGTATTCGGCCGCCATCGCATGGCCCAGGCCGCGCGACGCTCCGACAAGCAGGATACTTTTCTGCGACAACGTGGACATAACCCCATCACTCTTGCCGTTGGGAATCCATTTCACATGGCTAGACCTCTGATCCGTTGCCAGGTGCAGCGTGTCCAATATTTACTGGGACGCGACGGCATGCCACTGGGTTACTTACGCCCGTCATGCCTGACATCGGCTTGAATTTGATCGGGCGGATGCGGATCCGCCCTCAAAGTGAGCGAGTGAGGCTGCATGAATGACCAGGAGGATCACGCGCCGGATTCAACGGCCGCGCGGGTCGCTTTGTGGCGCGCGCTGCATGTCGAGATCGACGCACCACCGCATGTGCTGGAAGACGAGATCGGCCTCAGGCTACTGGCCCCCGACAAGAATTGGCGCCACCGCGGCGACATGGATCCGCAGTTCACGCGGCCTTTTCGCGCCTCCATCGTGGCGCGTGCGCGCTTCATCGAGGATTTGGTCGCGGAACAGGCCGACCGCGGGGTGAGCCAGTATGTCATTCTCGGCGCCGGCCTCGACAGCTTCGCCCAGCGCAGGCCGGAAATCGCATCGCGCCTCAGGGTCTTCGAGATCGACCGTCCTGGGCCGCAGGCTTGGAAGCGCCGGCGCCTGAGCGAGCTGGGCTTCGGTGTCCCGGATTGGCTGACCTTCGTGCCGGTTGATTTCGAATCGGACCGGTCCTGGCGGGACGGGCTCCTATCGGCCGGATTTGATGCTGGCGCGCCCGCAATCGTTGTTTCGACGGGCGTCAGCATGTATCTCACCAAAGAGGCAAACGCCGCCACTCTGCGTCAAGTCGCGGCGCTCGCCCCGGGATCGACGCTCACCATGACGTTCCTGCTGCCCCTGGAGCTGGCGGACCCCGACGTGCGGCCGGGCCTCGAAATGGCGGAGAAAGGAGCGCGGGCAAGCGGGACGCCGTTCTTGAGCTTCTTCACACCCGCGGAGATCCTGGCGCTCGCCGGTGAGGTCGGATTTGGCGAAGCACGCCATGTCTCGGCGACCGATTTGACCCAGCGGTACTTCGCAGGCCGGCCCGATGGCCTTCGGCCACCGAACAATGCCGAGGATCTGCTGGTCGCAACGGTGAAGTGAGGACGCGTTGGCGAGATGCTGGTCAGACGGCCGCCGCCTGAGAGACACGGCGCGGCATCGCGCCGTCAAGCGTGCAGTCATAGCGCGAAATCGGCGGATGTGCGGCCGGGTCGGTAATAACGTCGAGGACGGTGACCATCTTCGATCCCATCGCGCGCCCGAGCGCGATGTCGAGATCCGCGGCAGTATTGACCGTACGGCCGACCCCGCCGCAGGCTCGGGCGATTGCCGCATGATCGACGCAGCCGAGGTTGACGGAGGAGGATGGTCGCCCAAATCTCGCCTGCCTGGCATCCCTTTGATAGCCGAGCACCCCATTGTTGAGCACGATCACGGTGAGCGGGAGGTTGTGGCGGACGACGGTTTCGAGCTCTGCCCAGGCGTGCCCAAACCCGGCGTCGCCGACGACGGCGATGACCTTGGCGGACGGCCGCGCGAGCTTGGCGCCTATCGCCAGGGGGAAACCGTAGCCGTGCCCGGCCGGACCGCCGGGTGTGAGGATGCGCGTTCCGGCGGTTATGGTGCGGAGCTGCCCTACGATCCAATTCGACGCATAGCTCGCGTCGCCGGTGATGATCGTTTCGCTGTCAAGAAAGTCCTGGATGGCGGTCATCACGCGTTCAGGGCGAAGGGGCGCCACATCGCGATGTGCAAGCTCGGCGCGGTCGCGTTCGAACGACCTCCAGGCCTCGGCGACACGCTGCTCGACGGCAGGCCGCGCATCCGTACGCTTGGACAAATCGCGGCTGGCGAGAGCTTCCGCCAGTTCCAACAAAGTCTCCCGCGCATCTCCCTGCAAACGCATGGCCTCGTAATTGCGCCCCGTGGGCGTCCTCGGCGCCAAGCGATTTCAATGCCGACTTCAGCGTCGGCTTCACGGAGGAGCAACAGCGGGCGGGCATCGACTACAACTATCGGCATGAGGCTCCTCGCACCACGCGCCCGGGCGAGGAGGGCGGCGGAGAGGCGAAGTTCGCGGCCATGTGCGGCACCGATGCCGCAACTTTTCAGCGCGAGCGGCCCGGCATGAGCGCGTTCGTGCGCGAGGATGGTGCCGTCTACCACACGTATTCCACCTATGCGCGGGGGCTCGACGGCCTGTGGGGCGCCTATCAGTGGCTCGATCGTGCGCCCAGGGGCCGTAACGAGAAAGGCATCTGGTGGCGCCGTCACGACGAGTACGCCAATGGGTGAGGTTCTCGCATTCGCGGCAGCGCCGACCTTCGCGGTCATGGCGCTGCTGACGGCACTCGGCGGCGGCCAGATGGATATGCTCTGCTCCGCCGCACACAGTGCGTCGCCGCTCAACGGGATGGCTCCCATGTATGTACTGATGACCGCCTTTCATTCGGCGCCATGGCTGAGATTGATCTGTCGACTGGCACGCAGAGGAGGGCTGTCGTAAAACGGAGGCCGGCAACACAAGTCCTGAAAGCGTCCGGCAATGAAGCTTCGCAGATTCTCCGAGATCAAAGCACTGGCCGAAAAGCATCACGGCGCGAACGGACTGAAAGCGAAGCTCGCCCAGATGCGCGGGGAGGCAAGCCTCGACCAGAGCGATGACCGGTTTCTTTCCGGCGTGACCAAGGCGGTGTTTTCCTCCGGGTTCTCCTGGGAGGTGGTCGAGAAGAAGTGGCCGGGATTCGAGGCCGCTTTCCAGAATTTCGATCCCCATCGCGTCGCTTTCTATGCGGATGAGGATGTCAGCCGATTTCTCAAGGACACGCGGATCATCCGCAACGCCGCGAAGATCGTGGCGACCATCGCCAATGCGCGCTTTGTGGTCGATACCGCCAAGCAGCATGGCTCATTCGGTGCGTTTCTTAAGCAATGGCCGGCCTCCGATCAGGTCGGCCTCATGGAGCATCTGAAGAAGCATGCGTCGCGCCTTGGTGGCTTGAGCGCTATGTATTTCCTGCGCTTCAACGGCTGGGATGCGTTCATCCTCAGCCAGGATGTCACCAAAGCCTTGATCCGTGAAGGCATCATCGACAAGGAGCCGACATCGAAAGCGGCGCTGCGAGCGGTGCAGGAAGCATTCAACGCCTGGACCAAGGAGAGCAGGCGCCCGCAGCGTGAAGTCAGCCGCATTCTTGCTTTGAGCGTCGGGCCAGCTTGAGAGCAAGGGGCCTCATGGGCGCATGCTATGCAACCACTGTCCTGACCAAAGCGTTCTGATGGCCGTCATCACCTCCATGTCTGGTTACAGCGCAGGATAAGTATGTTTCGTTCGTTGCGGGGCCGCCTCATTGCTCTGCTCGCGCTACTGATTGCAGCCGCGGCTGCTGCCGGCGTGTTGATGGTAGGTCTCTTCCAGCAATCGGCAACGGCCCAAGCTGGCGAAGCCGCCGCGGAAGTCGGTCGCGCCTGCGACGCCATCGCCGCCGCCTACCGACTTTACGTCGCGGGGCGGCAGGGACCGCCCCCCGCGCTAGCAAGCGATGCGGTGCGCGAAAGTTTGACAGGTGCCGTGCAAAGGGCGCTGCGCGACCGCGCCGGCATCGAGGGCGGGATTTGGCAGGCCGATGCGGGATCGCTGGCCTACGCTTTTCCAACCTATCAGGGGTCTGGTCCCAAGACCGACGTGCCGGAGGCGGAGCTTTCCCGCATTCGCACGACCAATCAGGCTGCGCTGGCAAGCGATCGGCAGGAGAGCAGTCGCTATGAAGCGAGCTCGCAAATCCTGTTGCTAACAGCTTGCCCGCTGCCTGGACCGATCCCGGGTTTGACCGCTTGGACCATGACGCGTGTTTTCACGCTCGCGGGGAGCGCTTACCGGCTGCTGATGGCGGGCCTTCTTGTCCTCCTCGCTACCGTCCTCGCGGCCGCGGCGCTGCTGACCCGTTTGACCGCGACATGGTCGCGGCATATCGGCCGCATCGAAAGGGCATTGCAGGCACACGATGTTGCCGAGCTTCCTGCACTCCCGACCACCGGCGAGCGCGAGCTCGATCGGATTGTCGTCGCCTTGAACGATGCCGGAGAGCGGCTCGCCGAAGCGCGGCGCCGTGCCGATAAGCTTGCGCAGCAGGTTGCGACTGGGGAGCGGTTGGCGGCGATCGGGCGGGTTGCTGCCGGGATCGCGCACGAGATCAGGAATCCGATCGCGGCCATGCGGCTCAAGGCGGAGAACGCCATGGTCGCTGATGAACAGCGCAAGCACCAGGCGCTAGCCGTGATTCTCGGGCAGATTCAGCGGCTCGACACGGTGCTGTCCCGCCTCTTGAGCATGACTGAACGCGAGAAGCTCAAGCCCTCGCCGGTCGCTCTCAAGCCGTTTCTCGAAGCGTGTCTCGCCCCGCACCTCGAGCTCGCGCGTTCAAAGGCGCTCGCGCTTAGCTGCAAAGCCGACGGCCAGGAAGCGAGCTTCGACGCGGAGCAGATGCGCCGCGCGCTCGACAATCTCATTCTTAACGCAATCCAGGCAGCGCCCATGGGAACGAGGATCACGCTTTCGGCGCGTCGCAGTGGCGGAAGCCTCGCCATCGCGGTTCACGATCAAGGGCCGGGACCGCCGGCGGCAATCAGGGAGCATCTGTTCGAGCCGTTCGTGACCGGTCGCGTCGATGGCACCGGTCTTGGCCTTTCGATCGTGCGCGAAATCGCGGCCGCACACGGCGGAAAGGCGCGCCTGGAAACAGGCCAAAGCGGAACTTTGTTCGAGATCGTTGTGCCATGGCATCCGTGCTGATCGTCGATGATGACGCGGCGATGCGCGAGGCGCTGGGAGAAGCGGCTCGCGACCTCGGCTACGATACGCAGTTGGCCGCCTCTGGCGCTGAAGCGATGCGGCTTGTGGAGACGAGCGCCATCGATGCTGTCCTGCTCGACCTGCGCATGGCCGGGATGGATGGTTTGGAAGTCCTGCAGCGGATCCGGGCGCTCTCCCGACCGCCTCCAGTTACTGTCCTGACCGCCCACGCGACCGCCGCGAATACGATCGAGGCCATGCGGCTCGGCGCTTTCGACCATCTGACCAAGCCGATCGGTCGCGAGCAGGTGTCACGCGTTCTCGCCGGAATGCTGGCTGCACGATCCGAAGCCGGTGCGGAACGGGCGAGCAGCGACGCGGACGGCTTGATCGGGTCGAGCGAGGCCATGCGGGCAGTGCAGAAGACGATCGGCTTGCTCGCGGACAGTAATGCGACCGTTCTGATAAGTGGCGAGACCGGGACCGGCAAGGAGCTCGTGGCCCGCGCCATTCATGACCATGGCCACCGCGCTCGGAGTGCGTTCGTGCCGGTCAATTGCGCCGCAATACCGGCCGATCTCCTCGAGAGCGAGCTGTTCGGTCATCTGCGGGGCGCCTTCACGGGCGCCGTCAGCGATCGCAAGGGCGCGTTTCGCGAAGCCGAGCACGGCACGCTGTTCCTCGACGAGGTCGGGGACATGGATATTGTCATGCAGGCAAAGATTCTGCGGGCCCTGCAGGAGCGTGTCGTCACGCCCGTCGGCGGCAAGTCCGTGCCGGTGGACGTGCGGGTGATCGCCGCGACCCATCGTGACCTGCGGCGACGCGTGATCGACGGTGCCTTCAGGGAGGATCTGTTCTATCGGCTGCATGTGGTGCCAATTCACCTGCCGCCGCTGCGTGAGCGACTCGGCGATATCGTTCCGCTCGCCGAGCACTTCCTTGCCAGAGCTGGCAGCAACCGACGGCTGGCGCCGGACGCGCAAGAGCTGCTCGTTCGCCAGGCCTGGCCGGGGAACGTCCGCGAATTGCGCAACGTGATGGAGCGGGCCGCGGTGCTGGTGCGTGGCGATGTGATCAGCGCAGCAGACCTCGATTTCATCACGCAGGCACGGACAGAGAGCAGCGCAGTCGAGTGGCCGGACGAAGATCTGCCCTCGGCGACAAGGCGGCTCGAGGAGATGATCATCCGCCGCGCCTTGGCGCGGAGCGGAGGCAACCGGGCGGAAGCAGCGCGCCTCCTCGGGATCCACCGTCAGCTTCTCTACACAAAGATGAAGCGCTACGGCCTCGAGACGTCCGACGAGCGGACGGACAGTGTCCGAGAAGCGGACGCCTTGTCCACGCGCAAGGATCAGAAAGAATAGAAATCACAGCCACATAAGTGCTGGCATGGGACTTGCCGAACCCTTCTCAGGATCAGCTCTTGGGGAGTGCGCGGATGATTTTCGCCTGGAAAGCGGCGCTGCTCGGCCATGCGGCCGGCCGTGAGCTCACCTCCCCAATCGCTCATCCCCAACCGAACAAGGAGCCTGACATGCATTGGCTTGATCCTAGCTATCTGCCCGAAATCTGCGGCACTTTCGCTCGCTTCCTGATCAATCCGCACGGGGATGCCGACGGAATGCTGCTCGCCGACGGCACGCAGATTCATTTTCCGCCGCACCTGTCCGCGGAGGTCCGCGCGGCGATTCCGCTCGGACAAACTCCAACGGTGAGGATTCGCGGCGTGCGAACGCGCGGCAGCGATCTGATCGCCGCCGTTGCGATCGAAACGGACGGCGGCAGGCGCGTCATCGATAACGGGCCGCCGCAGGAGCACGACCATAACGGTCACGCGCACGATAAGCCGCTGAGGCGCGTGCCGATGCAGGCCGAAGGAAGGGTGAGGCGCGCCTTGCATGGCCCAAGGGGCGAGGTGCGCGGCGCGCTCCTGGAGGACGGCACCATTGTCTGTTGGCCGCCGCACGAGTCGGAGAGTTTGGCGCATCTCATCCGCCCGAGTGAACGTCTGGCCGCGCGTGGCGAAGGGCTGACAACCGAGCTCGGCACCGTCATCCAAGCGCGAGAGGTTGGTTCCTCCTTGCAGGAGCTTCGACCGCTGAAGCCAAAGAAGCCCAAGAACCCCAAGAGCCCGAAAAATCCCGAGTCCGACGCCTCGAGCGGGCAAGCTCTGGAATCCGACGCGATGTAGGTGCGCAGCGGGCCGCGCTCCCCGGCGACGCGGCCCGCTTCTAATTGGAAGCTCCACGATGGCCCCCATTACGATAACCGAAGGCGCCACTTGGGCGATCGCCACGCTTGCCACCGGGGGCGTCATCGTGCGGCCCTGGGGCTGGCCCGAGGCGATCTGGGCGGTTCTCGGCGCCGCAACTTTGGTCGCCACGTCCCTGGTCCCATGGCCGGATGCGGTTGCTGCGGTCGAGAGCGGGACGGACGTCTATCTTTTCCTCGCCGGCATGATGCTGCTTGCAGAATCGGCGCGCCAGCATGGCGTCTTCGCTTGGCTTGCGGCCATCGCGGCAAGCTACGCGAACGGGTCGGGCGAGCGCCTTTTCGTGCTGGTGTTTGCCGTCGGCACGATCGTCACTGTATTCCTGTCAAACGACGCGACGGCCGTGGTCCTGACGCCGGCCGTCTACGCTGTGACCAGAGCTGCCGGTGCCGAGCCGCTGCCCTACCTCTACGTCTGCGCCTTCATCGCCAATGCGGCGAGCTTCGTGCTGCCGATCTCCAACCCGGCGAATCTCGTCCTCTTCGGCGGGCAAATTCCGCCGCTCTCGTCCTGGATTGCGCGGTTCATTGGTCCATCGCTTGTTGCGATCGGCACAACATTCTTGGTCCTGCGACTGACACAACGCGACTTGCTGAATAAGCCGATCGGTGTGCGCATTCAGGCAACGCCCTTGCCGCGCGCCGGACGCATGTCCGCCTGGGGCATCGCTGCTGCCGTCGTGGCGCTGCTGACGGCTTCCGCATCGGGAACGCGCCTGGGATTGCCGACATTTCTGGCCGGAGTTTCGACCAGCGGCATCGTCCTCCTGGTGGAGCGCAGAGCACCTTGGGAATTGATCCGGAGCGTGGGCTGGGGCGTCATCGCGTTGGTGGCGGGACTGTTCGCCCTTGTGCAGGGACTTGTTCGCACGGGAGTGATTGACCGCATCGGCCATGTCCTCGCGGCAATCGCCGAGCATTCGCCGGCGGCCGCAAGCTGGGTTGCGGGAATCTTTGCCGCGCTCGCCTGCAATCTGACGAACAACCTGCCGGTCGGATTGATTTCCGGCTCCCTTGTTGCGTCGGGATCGCTCCCCGGTGATGTGCACCGTTCGCTTCTGGTCGGCGTCGACCTCGGGCCGAACCTGTCGATCACCGGCTCCCTTGCCACGATCCTATGGCTCGCGGCGCTGCGGCGAGAAGGTCACGATGTCCGTGCGCTCGATTTCCTGCGGCTCGGCGCCATCGTGACGGTTCCGAGCCTGGTTGCGGCTTTGGCCGCTCTCAGACTGATGCCGCTCCGATGAGACCGGTTCGCCAAACCGGCGAGATGGCGCCGCGCCGCTGCCAGCTTGCGCTCGATGCATTGAATTTCTTCCTGGCTGACGTGCGCGGTGCGCTTGGCCCTTATCTCAATGTATTTTTGGTCACGCAGCAGGGCTGGAGTCAGTCGTCGGTCGGCGTGGTGACTACGATCGGGGGGCTGATTGGGCTCGCGGCCCAGACGCCGGCGGGCGCTGCGATTGACGCAACGACGGCGAAACGTGGTGTCGTCGTCATCGCGCTGGCGGCGCTTGCTCTCGGAGCCCTCACCATCTTCGCCATGCCGACATTTTGGCCAGTGCTGGCCGCACCACGACGAATGCACCCATCGCATTGCTGATATCGGTAATGCCGTCGCGGGTGATTGCCTTGGTCTTGCCGAGCGGTCCGCCCACTTCCAGGACGGACCCGTTGTGCTTCTGCATCCACGCCTTCCAGGCGGCAATCCCTTCCTGCTCCTTGGCGCGCCGCTCCGCTTCGGGCAAGGCCATCCAGGCCTTGAATCGCTCGCTCGACTTGCCGCCGAGGAAAACGGCGAGAAACGTGTTGCTGGTGCTCATGCGGTCTCCTTTGTTGTACGAGAAGTGTCGCTACTTGCGCCGGGAAGGCGATGACGGCAAAGCGAATGCCGGACGATCACTGCGCTATTTGATCACCTCCCAGAAGATCCCGGCCACCGCGACCCAGCCGAACGTGAAGACGGCGGTGCGGATGTAAGGTATCCCCAAAAGGTAGACCACCGCATGGATGAGCCGAAGCCAAAAGAAGCTCATCGTCCAGAAGGCGGTCATGGCATTGGCTTTGGCGGCAACCTGGGCAACGATAACCAGGGCCGCGAAGGGCGCGAAACCCTCGACGGCATTGAGGTAGGTGCGATCGGCGCGCTTGCCCCAGGGCGGCAGCGGTCGCTGCGTCGGATCGAGATAGTTTTTCGGCTGCAATGGGCCGTTGGTTATCACCTGGGCGATCACATAGGGAATCCACAAGGAAGCGGTCAGGATCGCCGTGCAGGCGAGATATTTGAGGTCGGGCGTCATATCGCTGCTCCGTTGTGACCGGCGCTTCCGCTCGTCAGAGCGCGCTCGGCAGTCATATCCTGTCCCGTTCTCCTGTCCCGTTCCATTGCGGCTCTCCATAATGACGGTTGGGAGCGGCGGGCGCCGACATTGAGCCGATCTTTTTTTCCGCCCAGGTCAAGTCCGGTGCCGCCAAATTGCCGCCCGCATTTGCGCGGATGCGTCCGATGCGAAATTTTTGTCGCGGCTTGTAGGCCGGGACCACTGTTATGCGTTCTTGGAGCATCGGAGCCAGAAAGGGGAGATATTGATGGCTGAGAATCCGCAGGTCAAAGGCGGCGTCGTTCCCTACCTTACGGTGAACGGAGCCGCCAAGGCGGCCGAGTTCTACAAGAAGGCGTTCGCCGCTGAGATCGCCGTCGTCCATCCGCCGGATGACAAGGGCCGCACGATGCATGCCCATGTCTACATCAATGGTGGGTCGGTGATGATGAGCGACGCCTATCCGGAACATGGTCATCCGCTGAAGGAGCCGGCTGCGTTCAACGTGACACTGCCGGTCAATGACGTGGATTCCTGGTACAAGCGCGCGATCGACGCCGGCTGCACCGCCGTCATGCCGCCGAGCGACATGTTCTGGGGCGAGCGATACGGGCAGCTCAAGGACCCGTTTGGGGTGCTGTGGGCGCTCAACGGACCGATCAAGAAGTGAGTCTGCAAGCGCGGCGCCTCGGAGGGATTTTGTAGGGGCGGGCCTTGTGCCCGCCCTGCGACGATACAACCGGTGGAAAGTCGGGCGGCCACAAGGGCCGCCGCTGCGAACTTCGACGAAATTCGTTTTCAGCGTCACCTCCTACTGCTTCCTTTTGCTGATGTCGCACAGCATGTCGGAGTGAATGTTCAGGCCGATATTGGTCATGTTGTAGACGTGCTCGCTGGCGACGAGCCAGACGATCTCGCAGATCTGGCGCGGCGAGTAGTGGCTTTGGAGGCGAGCGAATAGCGCCGCCTCGACCTTCTTTTCGCGCGTAAGCTCCGTCACATAGTCCAGGGCTGCACGCTCTGCTTCGCTGAACAGGGGGCTCGTTGCATAGTCCTCGAGTGCATCGAACTTGGCCTGGTTCATGGAAGCCTTGATGGTCGCCCAGCGGCCGATGTCCATGCAGAACAGGCAGACGTTGATGCGTGCCACCTGCTCACGGATGAGCATTACGGTCTCTGCGGGGAGCTCCAGCTTTTTGTCGAGCTGGCTGATCTTGCCGTAGAACTGGCCGAAGGCGGGCGGCAGGCGCGCCGCGTAGACCTTGACCGGCGTCAGCACCTTGCCGAATTGGCGCCGCGTCATGGCGTACACAAACTTCATCAGCAGTCCGTCCGGATGCTCGATCGGCGGCAGGAATGTATCCATGGCTCAAATCCTCGCAGCTTGAAGTTCACGGGGGAGCGAGACGGCTCCTCCCACCAGTGACGTTTGGCGCGCCGCGAAATCGACAAATGACATCGGCCGCCGGTTAGCGCGTCCTGCGTCCTTTGTGAACAGGCCCGACGTGGAAATGTTCAGGAAAATGAAGATACTGAACGAAATAGGTCAGCCAAAGGATGAGTGCGGCGCTCAGTCGGCTGCGGCGTCTTTCAGGGCCTGTATGTCGACCTTCTGCATTTTCATCATGGCGCCCATCACGCGTTCGGCCTTGCCGGCATCGCCGGCCAGGAGGTCGGGAAGCCCCGCATAGTTGATTTGCCAGGAGAGCCCGAACCGGTCCTTCAGCCAGCCGCACACATTGTACGAGCCGCCTTCGCCCAGCGCCGACCACAATCGGTCGACGTCCGCCTGCTCGGTGCACTCGACCAGGAGCGAGAATGCTTCGCTGAGCTTGAACGTGGGTCCGCCGTTGAGAGCGGTGAAACGCTGGCCTTCGAGCTCGAAAGAGACCACCATGACGCTTCCCTTTGGGCCGGGACCATGATCGCCGTAGCGGGAGAGATGCGTGATGCGGGAATTGTCGAAGAGCGAGACATAAAAGCGCGCCGCGTCCTCGGCCTGATGATCAAACCACAGGAATGGTGTGATTCCACGAATGGCCACGGCTTAACTCCCCGATGAGCTTGTGATCGTCAAAGGACGCGCGGGGAGGGCCCCGATCCGACATTGCGCCAGGATTTTTTCAAAGCATGCGACCGGCACTATGGCCGGCTTAAGGCGCCATAGCGCTGGGCCGCCTTGGCGCGGGCTTTGGCGGCCTCGACCGCGCGGTCGCGGGGCGGCGCCGTCGAGACGAGCTCATCGATGAGCGTGCGTGCCGCATGCGCGACTGCATCGACCGTGCGGTCGAAGACTTCTTGATTGGCCCGGGATGGCTTGGCAAATCCGGCGAGCTTGCGCACGAACTGGAGGGCGGAGGCGCGGATTTCCTCGTCCGTCGCCGGCGGTGCGAAATTGTGCAGCGTCTTGATGCTTCGACACATGATTTTCTCCACTCCCTCGACGCGAGCATTTCAGCGGTCGAAGGAATCCTATTTATTGCCGCCCGCAGTTTCAACGATGGGACACCGCCATGCTGAGAATCGGAATACCCGACGACTATGCGGACGTGGCTCGAGCCCTGCCATCATTTGCAAAGATCGCGGGCCATGAGGTATCGATCTGGACCGATGCGGCCCCCGATCTCGACAGCCTGGCCAAGCGCCTTGCGAACATCGAGGCGCTGGTGCTCCTGCGCGAGCGCACCCCGATCACGGCTGCTCTGGTGGCGCGTCTGCCGGCGCTCAAATTGATCACCATCAGCGGACCTTATCCCAACATCGATGTCGCGGCCTGCACCGCGCATGGCATTGCGGTTGCTGCCGCAGCGAACCGTCCCACAATGGCGACCCCTGAGCTGACCTGGGGGCTGATCATGTCCGCCCTGCGGCATATTCCGGGCGAGGTCGCGCGCCTCAAGGCTGGCGGCTGGCAGCGTCAGATGGGCCGCGTGCTGCACGGCAAGACGCTCGGCATCCTGGGCTTTGGCCGCATCGGCAAGGTGGTCGCAGGCTACGGACGCGCCTTCGGGATGCGGGTCCAAGTGTGGTCGCGCGAGCGCGGGCAGGCCGAGGCACGCGCGGCGGGTTTCGAGATTGCCGATGGTCTCGATGCGCTATTCGCCGGCGCCGATGTGCTCTCGGTCCACCTGCGGCTAACGAACGAGACCCGCGCCATGATCACGGGAGCGTTGCTTGCGCGCATGTCTTCGACCTCTCTGTTCGTCAACACCTCGCGCGCCGAGCTTATCGTGCCAGGTGCGCTGGTTGCGGCGCTCAAGGCCGGGCAGCCGGGTGCAGCAGCTATCGACGTATTCGAGCATGAGCCGGTTATCGGCGCGCGCGATCCGTTGCTTGCGCTGCCCAATGCGCTGTGCACGCCGCATCTCGGCTTTGTGGCGCTTGATCCGCTGGAGGAATATTTCGCCGATCAGTACGATCGCGTGCTCGCCTTCGAGGCCGGGAAGCCGGTCGACGTGGTCAATCCGCAGGTGTTGTGAAAGTTGCAATTGCCTAGGTAGGGGCGGCCCGCGCCCGCCTTCCCTTTCGAGCGCATTGTCCTGGATCGGGCGGGCACACCAGGCGTTTACGCCCGTCTTCAACGGGCTATGGCGGGCCCCTACAAACAATTCTATTCCACCCGCAAATTCAGCTTTTTGATCAGCGCCGACCACTTGGCTTCCTCGCGCTCGATGTCGGCGGCGTATTCTTCGGGGCTCGACGGCAGCGGATCGCCGCCGTCGGCCGCGATCCGTGCCCGCACATCCGCCGACGTAACGACCGTGCGCAGCTCCGCATTGATGCGGGTAATGATCTCCTTGGGCGTGCCGGCCGGCGCCAGCAGGCCGTAATGCAGAACCGCTTCGAAGCCTGGCAGGCCGGATTCGGCAACCGTCGGCACGTCGGGAAATAGGCTGGACCGACTTGGCCCCGCGACCGCCAGCGCGCGCAAGCCGCCGCTCTGCAGGCTGCCCATGGCGGGCGCGATGACGTTGAAACCGACCGGCACGTGGCCGCCCAAGAGATCAGTCGTCAGTTCTGCGGTTCCCTTGTAGGGAATGATCGTCATCTCGGCGCCGGACATGGACTTGAACAGCTCGGCCGCGAGATTGCCGCCGGTTCCGGGCGGGGGCGTACCGAAATTGATCTTGCCGGGCTCGCGCTTGGCCATGCCGATCAGATCGGCGATCGATCTGGCCGCGAACGAGGGATGCGTCATCAGCATCACGGGCGTCGAGGAGATGAGCCCGATCGGCGCGAAATTGCGCCGCGGATCGTAGCCCGGATTCGCGTAGAGGCTCGGGTTTATCGATGTTGATCCGGTATGTGCGAGCACGAGCGTGTAGCCGTCAGGCACCGCGCGTGCGGCGAGACGCATCCCGATCACTCCGGCTGCGCCGCCGCGATTGTCGATGACGAAGGGCTGGCCGAGAGCGGCTGAGAGCTTGTCGGCGACGATGCGCGCCACCGCATCGACCCCGCCGCCGGCCGGGAAGGGCACGATGAGCGTGATCGGGTGCGAGGGATATTTGTCGGCGGCAGTTGCGGAGCGCGAGGCGAGCGCGATGGCGCTCGCCAAGCCGGTGAGAAAGATGCGGCGTGTTGCGTGGGTCATGAGGCGATTATGCGCAGTGGGGAGGCGGGCTGCCATGCCAATCTTGTCCCGGCCCCCGAGCCCGGACCGTCCCGACCTCAGGCCCGCGGAGCCGGGACAAGGAACGGGACAAGTGCGCAATGACGACGATCTTTAACCCTTCGTTAACTGTCCGGCGCGCTAACTTGGTTAACCCATTGATAAGATTCGCAAGGGCCCGCCCGTGAACACCGCCGTCCAGACCCAGCAACCGATCCGGTTCCGTGCCCGTTCGTTTCTCGCCTTCGCGTTGACTCCTGAGCCGCCGGTTGCCGATTGGCTCGGCGAGCTCGAGAAATGCATCCGCAATTCGACCGGCTTTTTCCTCGGCAAGCCGGTCATTCTCGATCTTTCCGTCGTCAAGCTCAGCGAGCAGGCAATCTTGCATTTGATCGAGCAGCTTGCCGAGCGCGGCATCAGAGTCATGGGACTGGAGGGCGCCGACCCGGCCACGGTCGGGCCGAAGCTGCCGCCGGTCCTCATGGGGGGCCGTCCGGGCGGCGAGGAGAAGGCAGCGCAAGCTTCCGCTCCGAAGCCTGCCCGCGACGTGCCAGAGACAACGCGAGCGCCGGCCGCCCTCAAGGAAGCCGCGCCGATGGAAGGGGCCCCGATGGAAGCCCCGCACATGGAAGCAGCTTCGGCGCCCGTCACGCCGTTGCGGCCCGAGCCCGCCTCGATGCTGATCGAAAGCCCGATTCGTTCGGGCCAATCGGTGATCTTTCCGTTCGGCGAGGTGACGGTGCTGGGCTCGGTTGCCTCCGGCGCCGAGATCGTCGCCGGCGGATCGATCCACATCTACGGCGCTTTGCGCGGCCGCGCGATGGCAGGCTCGTCCGGCGACTCGCGTGCGCGCATTTTCTGCAGCCGCAACGAAGCCGAGCTCTTGGCCATCGACGGCTACTATCAGACGGCCGAGAACATGGATGCGAGCCTGCGCGGCCGCGCCGTTCAGGTCCGGCTCGAAGAAGCCGGCCTCAATGTCGAAGCCTTGGACTAACGCGTCAGTACAAATTGAACAGCGGAGAAGGGGACCAATATGGCCAAAGTACTCGTCGTGACATCCGGCAAAGGCGGAGTGGGCAAGACGACCACGACCGCTGCGCTCGGTGCTGCGCTGGCGCAAACAGGCCAATCCGTCGTGGTGGTCGACTTCGACGTGGGCTTGCGCAATCTCGACCTGGTGATGGGAGCCGAGCGCCGCGTGGTGTTCGATCTCATTAACGTGGTGCAGGGGGTAGCCAAGCTGCCGCAGGCGCTGATCCGCGACAAAAGGATCGAGACGCTGTGGCTGCTGCCGGCATCGCAGACGCGCGACAAGGATGCCCTGACCGAAGAAGGCGTCGGCAAGGTGATCCGCGAGCTCAGGGCCAAGTTTGATTGGGTGATCTGCGACAGCCCGGCCGGCATCGAGCGCGGCGCAACGCTTGCCATGCGCTTTGCCGACGAGGCGATCATCGTGACCAATCCGGAAGTCTCCTCGGTACGCGATTCCGATCGCATCATCGGGCTCCTTGATTCCAAGACCGAGAAGGCCGAGAAGGGCCAGCGCATCGCCAAGCACATCCTCATCACCCGCTACGATCCGGCCCGCGCCGCGCGCGGCGAGATGCTGAGCATCGAGGACGTCTTGGAAATCCTTTCGACGCCGCTCTTGGGCATCATCCCGGAGAGCGAGGAGGTGCTGCGCGCCTCCAATCTAGGCTCGCCGGTCACGCTCTCGAGTGCCGCGAGCGCGCCGGCGCGCGCCTATTCGGCGGCCGCGCGTCGCCTCAAAGGCGAAGAGGTCGCGATGGAGATCCCGCACGAAAAGAAGCGCCTCCTCGACAAGCTGTTCGGACGGAGAGCCGCATGAGCGTGTTCGGCCTGTTCTCCCGGCGCGGCTCGGCGCCGGTCGCGCGCGAGAGGTTGCAGATCCTGCTTGCTCACGAGCGCGGCTTCCGCAACGGCAAATCCGACCTGCTCGCGGTCCTGCGCGAGGAGATTCTCGCCGTGATCCAGAAGCATGTGTCGGTCGACCCCGACAATGTGCAGATCAAGATGGACCGGGGCGATGCCGTCTCGCTCTTGGAGATCGACATCGAGATTCCCAATTCCGCCGGGCTGTTGAAGAGCGCTTGAGGCCATCAAGAACTCTTCCTTGTTTTTCTGTCTCATTCGAGGGATGCACTCCAGGCCGCCGCGGTTGTTGAAAACAACGAATTAACAAGCGGAGTTCGCTGGACTGCCGCCCGTCGCTGAGACACGGATCGACCGGCCAATATTGAGGCCGGTTCCGGTTCATTGATTTCCCTCAACAATTTCGGGTTCGAATTGCTAGGACGCTAGGACGTAACTGCCCAGGTTGGTTAGGCTGTGCGCAGCGCACTGAGCAAGGTTTCGGGTTGTTGCACAAGGGTATCGCTGGTGCTCACGGCACGGGGTGGGCAATGGTAGCTCCCGGCAGAGCGGCCCGTTCCACCAGCCTATCATCACGGCGGGCAGCCGAACGCCTTCAAGGGTACAGGGTGGGCGAAATCGCGTGGGCGGGCTCTTCCATTGCCACGAACCTCAATGGCGATTTTGCCTACGCGGTTGAGCACTCCGGCAGGTTCGACCGCGTGGGCAACGCGCTATAGAGATGTTCGCAAGCAGCGCGGCCCGTGCAGGCGCGTTGCCCACCTACGCTCGCTCGTAGCCCGGATGAAGCGTAGCGTAATCCGGGAAAGCTGGTTCCCGCATTTCGCTTTCGCTCCATGCGGGCTACATACTGACGGCGGTATCGTGTTCGCGCACGGAGCCAGCGTGCCGGGTTGAGCGGGCTCGGATGCTTCTGGCCTATCGGAAGACTCCGTCTTTTTTTGCGGTGGCACGGAGTTTGGGTGCCCATCACCAG
>Ga0209062_1000917_pt1 | contig 65170 bp, 58 predicted proteins | sample Coa_R2_2_FD_187158 | JGI IMG/M metagenome (GOLD analysis project Ga0209062, IMG submission 187158) | Surface soil microbial communities from Centralia Pennsylvania, which are recovering from an underground coalmine fire - Coalmine... | ecosystem: Environmental > Terrestrial > Soil > Unclassified... | reverse complement strand
GAGAATTAGGCATGGGCCGTGCGGGGACGGGAATCTGAAATCTTAAATTACAAACCCCGGTTTACCTCTGCCTATTCGCAATTTCGACACTGAGATTTGACATTAGCCGGTTCACCCTCCGGGCGTGCGGGGGATGGCCTCAGCGATTTTTCGTCTTTCAATTCCTTCAGCGGTTCACCCCCACACGCGTGGGGACGACATCCGCACCTCCTGAAAGTCGGGCGGCATTATCGGTTCACCCCCACACGCGTGGGGACGACTTTACGGACCGAGAAAAGATTCTCCGCGCCAACGGTTCACCCCCACACGCGTGGGGACGACGTTAGCTCTTCAAGAGTGCCAATTTTCTTGCTCGGTTCACCCCCACACGCGTGGGGACGACGTCGCGCGTCATCAGGAGCTTCGCGGGCACATCGGTTCACCCCCACACGCGTGGGGACGACTGCCACAGAACGGACTAACACACTCGCGAGGATCGGTTCACCCCCACACGCGTGGGGACGACGGTTCGCCGTCAGCATCGGCCAGCAGCTCCTTCGGTTCACCCCCACACGCGTGGGGACGACGGCATTGGTCTTTTCTTCAAACTCTCGCATCGCGGTTCACCCCCACACGCGTGGGGACGACTTCCATATCACCCTGATCACTCCAAGTCAAGACGGTTCACCCCCACACGCGTGGGGACGACTTCCATATCACCCTGATCACTCCAAGTCAAGACGGTTCACCCCCACACGCGTGGGGACGACGTCAGGAAAGGGTTTGTCAGATTCATGGTACGCGGTTCACCCCCACACGCGTGGGGACGACTGCCGGTCCGCTGCTTTTAATCCAGCCAGAATCGGTTCACCCCCACACGCGTGGGGACGACGCAGGCGGGAAGGTCGGTGGAAAAGAGGGAGGCGGTTCACCCCCACACGCGTGGGGACGACAGTGTGACATTGGCCTCAAGCACCGCAGCCAGCGGTTCACCCCCACACGCGTGGGGACGACGCGGTGATGGTTTTCTCATCGAGGCTGGCGTCCGGTTCACCCCCACACGCGTGGGGACGACGGGCCTACGACACATCCCACCCCAACATGGCGCGGTTCACCCCCACACGCGTGGGGACGACGACCGCTGCCAAATCCCATCCTTCAGCGGCAGCGGTTCACCCCCACACGCGTGGGGACGACGAACGAAGTACCATGACAACGTTCCACACGGACGGTTCACCCCCACACGCGTGGGGACGACGCCTTGCTTAAAATTTTGGCACAAACCGGACACGGTTCACCCCCACACGCGTGGGGACGACAGCTTCCCGCAGATTGTCCCCGTCGTTGGGGACGGTTCACCCCCACACGCGTGGGGACGACGGTCCGTAACTGGCTGTTATCGCGCGAGTTGTCGGTTCACCCCCACACGCGTGGGGACGACGGGAAGGGTTTGGGATAGGGGATAGGGTTAAGCGGTTCACCCCCACACGCGTGGGGACGACATCCAAGCCTGCAGTCTCGCGGAACGGCGAAGCGGTTCACCCCCACACGCGTGGGGACGACTGTCTCACGCCCTTCGTTGGCCGTCCGCGGGGCGGTTCACCCCCACACGCGTGGGGACGACAAGAAGGCCGATTACGGAAGCGATTCAGATCATGGTTCACCCCCACACGCGTGGGGACGACCGCGTAATCTTGATTGGCCGGGCGCCGATGAACGGTTCACCCCCACACGCGTGGGGACGACGCTGCGATTTAAAGGGCTTATGGCCCGCGAACTAGAAGAAGTCCCTCGAAGTTTTCGACCCGCCGAGAGGGCGATCCCCAAAAGCGGATATCAAACCCCTGCTCGTTGGCAGCATTGTAGACCAGAATTCCAGCCCCACCCGCCAATTTGCGGCAGACTTCCTGCCAGAGCTTTTCCCGCACCAGCGCGGAAATGTTTCCCACAAAAACGCCAGCATGCAATTCCAGCATCCATCGTGTCAGTTCCCCGCGCACGCTGGGAGGGGCATTTTCGAGCACCATCACGACCGTGGCTTGTCACCTCCTTCAGCATCATCTCCGCGGTTGATGCCTCCCTCCACCGCCCCCACTTCGGGATCCCAGAGCCACCCTGGAGCCGCTGGTTGGGCATCCAGTCTGGCATCCCCCTGCCCACCTTCCGAAGAACCCCAATCGAGAGCGCGGTCGATATCGGGGATAATTCTCTGTAATAAGCGGCTTTCCACAAACGCGTCGCGACATTTCCTTCTTACGTGGCTTTCCTGAAAGCCCATTCCTTCGGCTGCGGCCCGAAAGGCGAGGGGAATGGTGACTTCGGTTTTATACAGGTCGGCAACATCGTAGACAAAGGAGAGCATCTTTCCGGTGTGAATAAATCCCAAGGCCGGTGAATAACCGACGGAAACAATGGCGGCGTGGCAGACGCCGTAGAGGCAACTGTTGGCCACCGAAAGGGCGCGATTGACGGCATCGGCGGCCTGCCAGTTATCGGTTTTGTAGGATCGGCCGGACCACGGAATGCCCGCCTCGCGGCTGGCGCGGAAGTATGCGTCGCGCACCCGGACACCCTCCATGCCGCGCAATTGCTGGATGGTCAGGGAGGGGTCCAGCTTCTCCGGGAAACGCATCTTGTAAAGCCTTTTAACCACTATGAAGCGCAATTCGGGCGCAGAGCAGAGGCGTGACTGATGCAGCAGGCGTTCGGAAGAGCGCGTTTCTCCCATGCCCTGAGCGTAGGTTCGGACGCCCTCTTCGCCCGTCCAGAGGATGGTGCAGCCATTGTCAGCAAGAGATCGCACAGCCGCGTGCGTGATGCTGGTGCCGGGACCGAGCATCAGCACCAGCAATGACGCGCAGGGTACTGGCACTCGGCCCTTCGCGTCGTGAATGGCGATCGCTTTGCCCTCCTGGTCGATCTTGCAATGCTCGACGTAAAGGAAACTGGAACTATCGCGGACTTTGGGCAACAGATGGAGGTCTTTCATGTTTTTGTAGCTGCGCCCCATCGATGATCGAGGCGGCTGGCGTCCTCTCTCAGCCCGTTCTTTACACCAACCACCCCTTATCCCCTCCTTAACCAAGGCGGGGAATTACCCTCTTCGCTGAGGAAGGGCCCGGTAGTGGTAAGTGTGGCGATGGTGTGGTCTCCACTGTAAAGAATCAAACGGGGCAGGAGGTCAAAAATGGCGGTCATAGACCTCCGGTACAACACGGCGCTACCGAAAGCAGCCCGAAGCCGAAAGCTTTGCCTGGCCCGATGCCTTGTATAATCGCTTGCCGAAACAGTGCGGGCTCGGTAACGCTGAGAAGCCCGTCATAACGGACAGAGCGCAGGCGAATTCCATGCCTGTCCCCTCTTTTGTTGGCGAACACATAACCCGGCAAAACATTGATGGAATCCTTCTCGATAGAAAACCCCGCCTTTTCAGCTCGCCGATTGATCCAATCGAGGAGTTGATCCGTCGGCACAGGCACGCGCATCCCTTTCTTATCCGTATTCGCCCATTTCTTGACGAGCTGTCCGTCGGCTCCAAGCGAGTGTTCCGTGAGGCGGCGGGTAGGATTCGCAAGGAGGCGGAATCGAAGCCGCTGACCCGTTGTGTAGCACGGGTTGAATGGCTTTACTTCCGGCGGGGCGGCCAGCAGATAACAGGCGTTGTGAAAGGCGTATTCCCAGTCAGGTTTTGGTGCAGACTGTACCAGAATTACCACCCGACTGCCGGAATGCCGAGCCTGTGATGCTTCGCGGCAACATCGTTCCTCGGGATCAAGGCGGAAGAGAAAGCCAGCGGTCGGCCCGCGCTCAACATGAACATGGCCGTTCCCAAAATCCTCTGGCTGGTAGGGCTTTAAAAACTCTGGGTCGTACTGCTTTCTGCGGTCGGAGGGAAACGCCATGCAAAGGCGCTGGTGAACGCGATAGAGGTTTCGCAGCCATTGGCGCCCGGGGCGGGGGCGGTCGGGATTGTCACCGACGTCGATCAGGAGACACGAAATCCACATGGCTATTCCACCTCCTCTGGAGCGAGGCGTCGCCGACGCGTTTCGAGCGAGCGGAAGGCGATGATCTCGTTCCGCTTGGCAATAATCTGGTCGCGCCAACGTGGCTCTTCGGGATTGATCCGATCCAGACCCATGTTTAAACCATACTCGATCATGGTCACGGCGTCATGACACAAACGGCAGAGCGAACGCAGATCTTCCAAGCTTTCATTGCCTCCGGCGCGCCGATAGGTGATGTGTTGTACCGTTGTGGCTGGCGCCTTGCAAAAAACGCAAAGCTGCTGGTCGCGGGCAAGCCGCTCCAGGCGCTTGTTCCTGTAGGCGGAGTTGGTGTAATCGGCCCGCGGGCGGGGCGGCGGCGGAGTTTCGGTCTGCGCCGGCTGGCCTGCGACGCCCACGCCGCCCTCGATGGCCACTGGCAATTGACGCCGGAGCACGAATCGGGGTTCGTGCGAGGGTGGTTCAAAGGTGCGGGGCACATCATACCAGACGAAGGCATCATCAGGCGCTTCAGGCTGATCTGCCGTGGGCTGCCAATCGAGCAGGCAGTCAACCGTTTTGGGCGGTTGATCCTCCTTCATCCGTTTGCGCCAAGGAATCGACTTAAGGGCTGAGAGTAAATCGGGAAACTCACCGCTTGCGGGTTTTTCCAGCAAAGGGCGTGACGGAGGGCAGCATTTTCTACCAAGATAGAGCGTCCACTTGGGCGCTCCTACTGCGGTCTCCAACTGCGCTATCAGGTCGGCCTCACCCTGCAAAGCGATCAGGAAGGATGCGTCGCAGAGATATTCGCGACGCGTGATGAGAGTTTCAATTTCCCCCGTCGCGGCCGTTCTCTTAGCGCCAGCACCATCTGCCCTGGGTATTCCGACCTTGGCTCCGACCGTCTGATAGTCCCACCAGCGGACACCCGGCGCATCAATGCGCGCCCCCATACAAAGCGAGCCCAGCTTTCGAAGCCATTCATTAGAGGCTTTACATCTGCTAACCCCCAGGGCGGCGCACAGCATCCCGACAACGCCAGACTTGGTCGGAGCTTCCGCCGTCCGTCGGATGACAAACTTTGACTGGTGGTCTCCCCAGGCTTGAAGAAGACCCTCCAAGCGAAGAAATAAGGTGTTGGCCCTCATCAAACCACCTCTGCGTTCACAGTAATTTTCTGAACCTCATGCCAATTGTGGCCGATTTTCTCGATGACCTTTTGAATTAAGATATCGAGCGAACTGAGATTATTGTCGGTAAGCGCAATCTCACGTCGTTTCTTTTTTCCATCTTGTTCTTCCTCGATGTAAGCCAGCAGAGGATGGCGGGAATTAGGCGAGAACCAGAATCGCTCCGTTGGCTTACCGTACCCGGTGTCCATGTCGTGGATGTATTGGCCAAGCTGCGCGATGCTCTGGGCGATGAGGTCACGTTCACCCTGAGCAACCGCGGGTTTCGCAAAAGCGTTGGCGTAGCTGAGAGGGGTGTCCCTGATCTCAACCAGCATGCCATCGGGAGGATTATGCGCGGCGAAACTGTTCTGTTTTCCAGTGGGGTTCACCATCGCAGCCCCCCGAATGAATGCGCCCACCGTATGTGCGGCCAGCTTTTCATGTTCTTCCCCAAACCCCATGAGGTTTTTCACCAATTGCTCCCAGTGGATTGAGAAATATTTGTAAAAACAGGCCGAGGCAAACATAGCCTCGTCCACAAAGCCGGCACCCGCGTCCTCGCCGGGGATGTCATCGGCAGCGACGTAGTAATCCACCTCGGGGCGGGCCTCATGGGTGGAGATTGCATGGGCCACTTGAAGTGCTGCTTCCACCTTAGTATCACGCTTCTCCCAAACCGTAGAAGATTTGTCCGGCTCCAGCATGCGGCCCGACAAGGCCATGTCCGGAACTGCCGTGCGCTCCGCAATAAGTCCGGCGAACCCCTCCGCCAGTTCACTCTCAGCCTTTCCATCGCTGTTTCGGAGGAGGTTCGCCATCTCTTCAACAGCCTGTTTGGTAGTATAGACAAGCATTTTGCTCTTCTCAGAATTTTCGGACTCGCCTTCCGATCTCCAGGGCTTGAATCCGCATATTTCAAGAATCTTCTCCGCACGCTTCCTCACATCTTTCTCGGGAATCTTGTCAGCTATCAATTTCGCTAATTGCCGCGTACGAACACCGCCTAGCAACTGCCTGAACTCGTCGCTTCTACGGATGCTGCGCTTGAGGCATTGGCTGGAGATGCGCGAGCGCAGCACACCGCCGAAATAGCAGGCTTTGGGCGCGCCCAAGTCATCTCGGTTCAAATTGGCCGGAGCGTGATTTTGAATAGCGTGAATCTGGATCAGCATTTATCCTCCTCCTAGAGACTTCAAAAATTCCTTTGCCCATTCGAGACGGGTGGATTCTCGTTCCCAAACCGAAAGATCATCCGTGAGTTTTATCCAGTCGAGTCCCATGCCCTTTGAATTGAGCACGTCAAGCGCCCATTGCAACGCAGGTTCGATTTTGCGGATGGGCAGAGTCAGCATCCTATCAAACCGCTGGATGAACTTCTCCCGCTTGCCAACTTCTGGTTGGCATTGCCCAAGAAGGAAAGCTAGCGTCTCTTCCGCCGAATACTCGAGTGGCCGGAAGGCATAGAGCTTGGCGACGAGCCATGCCACGTCACGGCGGGGTGCCCGCGAGTTCCTTTGACGCAGCGGCCACCATAGGCCCGTAAACAGGTCGAAGCCCTCTACCTTCTCATCGAGCTCCTGCCCCGCGTGGGTGCGCAGCAATCCGAGGTCACCGGTCTTCAGGTGTGTCAGGCGTTTGATGTACTGTTCTGTTGGAGTCACTTATCGCCTCTCTTGCGGTCAGATTCCCTGCCTTCTCTGTTTTTAACCGCATGTCTGGTTTAACGCGCGCAATTTCCTGCCGCTGTCGTAGCGCTGTGGCCGTAAAATCCGGAGAAATTGATCTAGAGATGGCAACCATCATCCCTTCATAGTAGTTGGCCGCCCCCTCCCATGCCGGGTGGCCGTCGGAAATGAGGCGGTTCAATTTCACAGAGGCACTGGCTTCGATATGAGGCCGAATGGCTTTTACCAGGGCGTCGATCTCAACATGTTTTCGCGAGGATTTCTTGTTCTTCACCACTCTGACAACTCTTTTTGCCAGCCCCGCTGCTTCTCTTTGCCATCTCTCGATCTCCTTGATGGCATCTTGAATCTGAGCACTTTCCGTGGTAGGTTGAAGGAAAATCTCAAATTCCTTCGCTTCCAGGTACTTGTCCTGTTTACTTGCGAAACCAACAACCCAGAATCGGCGTCTGGAAGTGTGCTTGGTATCGATGAGGATCGCCGCAGTTATCTTTGCCCAATCGTCAGCCGCTTTATCGGAATCGGCAAGGGCATTACTTGGTGTCATCACCACATTTTTGTCACGAACGACGTGCGGGTCGTTCCAAACTCGGCCATCCGCCTTGCCGCTACCGATGCCGGCAAATATGCACTGCCGAATCAGAAGCTCTTTTCGCCCGCAACAAATACAAGGGACTTCGGGTTCCATGGGGTCGTCCAGCCAAACGCGTCGCGGCAGCCATGTGAGCCCGGTCAGGAGGGGGACTTCGCCAGTCTTGGGCAGTGCCATGTCAGGCTTCTCCCATGCAGGCGTACCCAAATTCGACTGTGGTCGCCAAGAGAGCCACAAGGTCTCACACAGGGATCGTCCGAGAGGTATGACGTAGACGGGGGGTTTGCCATTGATGCCTGGTGATTTTCCTTTCCCCCCTTGGGTGGTGAATACAGGTAGCCGCAACAACCCTGTGGCACAACACGCCCGACAAAGGCCGTTAACTCCGTCCGCGGAATGCCGGAAATGCCGTACATTGGACCCCGTCGGCACTTCATGAATGAGATAGTTGACGGAAAGCTTTTTGTCTTTTCCCGAGCCTGGACGGTACTGATAGAACCGGATTCCGTCTCCCAGCAAATTGAAGCATTCCTTGTTTTCATAGAGTTTGGTAAACCATGCTTCGGAAAAGGTGCCACCCGAGGTTGGATCGCGCGGTGGATCCCCTACGCACCAATAAAGCAGTGCGAGCAGAAAACGCAGGGTGGCCACGCGGTCCATGGGATTGGTGGCGGCAATCTGGCGGATGCAGTGTGCTTCAGTGAGCACCTGAATGAGGTTGACGCGAGTGAGCTTTCCAGTCTTCCATAGAACTGGAATCCAATCTTCCTCAAGTAGGTTGTAGCTCATGCCCCCCTCCTCTTTGCCGGAGGTTCACCGGAAGGCTTCACATTTTACGAAAATTTTTCGAGAAATGCAGGGGGTTTTTTGTGGAAGGCTTTAACGAACAAGCCATCCTTCGGCCGAGAATACTGATGTTTGGTGAATTTCATGCGAGCACGCTCCCCCAAGTTCGACCCCGGGGCAAAAGGCTCCGCAACCGGTTCTTCAGCCGGCGCTTGTTCTGCTAAAATAAAGCCGATTGCTTCATACCGTTGAAGTGGACTTCCCGGAGGGATGGGTGAGTGGTTGAAACCGGCGGTCTTGAAAACCGTTAGCCCCGAAAGGGGCTCGGGGGTTCGAATCCCTCTCCCTCCGCCAACCTATTTTCGGGTTCCAATCAAGCCTGTTCCAATGCCTTATGCGGCCAGCAAGAATATTCTGAGTGTAGACCTTGACGCAGATTAGGCTAGAATCTTAGGCACTCCGATAGACGAGGTGAGACATGCCTGATGCTGACCCGACGCTTGAACGCCTCGAAGATCAAATTGGTTGGTACGATCACAAGAGTAATTTCAACCAGCGCACTTTCAAGTGGATGAAGGTGATTGAGATTGGTGCGGCGGGCCTGGTTCCGTTATTTTCTGGTTTCAAATTGCCGTGGGTGGCGGGAAGCCTTGGGGCGCTGATCGCAATTTTGGAAGGCGTGCTCCAACTCAATCAATATCATTACAACTGGATCACTTACCGTTCCACTTGCGAATCCCTGAAGCACGAAAAATATCTCTATTTAGCCGGGGCTGGTCCTTACGCTGCTGCCATCAATCCCCATACACTCTTGGCGGAAAGAATTGAGTCGTTGGTTTCGCAGGAGCACGCCAAGTGGGCGGCGGGGCAGGAGCAGGCCACAAAGACAAAGGATGCCTGATCCGTCGTAAAAGGGAGTCTTGCTGATAGTTCAGGCTCAAGGCTACCCCCTCATCGGCGCCTGTATTGCATCAACACCACCAGTTCCGCGCGCGCCAGGTTGGGGCTTACCAGGCAGGTGCGGTCATTGCGCAGACAATTAAGGATCGTCATCCCGCAACCGCAAGTGCAGAAGCCTTGCGATAACGCTTCGGTAAAGGCGGCTTTTTCAGCCATCGTCAGGGCCGAAAGGTCAACCTTCGGCACGTTGTAAACCACCTCGGAAAGATTTCCCTCACGAGTCAGCGCCACATTCCAGCTCATCTGCATCAGGTCAAGGCAAGGCCCGCCAAAGTTGGCGTGTGTTCCGTCAGTGCCTTTCAATTTGCAGGCAAACTTAACTCCGTTGTTGAGAAAATTTGTGCCATTTGAAAAATTCAGAACGTCATCTGCGGCGTTGTATTGCCATCCTCCAACGGCGGCAGACGAACGGTTCAGTGTGACACCAAAGCTGAAATCCGGGTAGAGATCAACGCTCTCGATGAGTTGCTGACCGGAACCTGTCACTATTGCCCGCCAGTTGCCAACAAAATGAGCAGAGCTGATTTCAGCCGGCGGGGGAGATACCGGAGCAGAGGTTATTCGCGCTGGTGCGGAAGCCTTGGTTGGCCCTGACGATGTGCGGCTAGCCTGTTCTCGCGGCGGAGCGACAGAGGTTTTCAATGAGCGTATGCCAGCATTCGACTCCGCTCCCGCTCCGTTTGTTGGCGCCCTGTCAGCAGCATTAGGCATGGCGTCTTTCTGAGGGCCGGCGTCTTCGCGCACGACGGACACGGGCGAGTTCTGCGCTGAGTGATAAATCGTGACCACGACGGCTGCAATGATTGTCGCGCCAAGAAGCGCAACGGCAGCCACACCCGGCCTGAAGCGGCGCCGCTGTTTCGGCGTCCTTCCCCGTACGCCCAAGGCGTGGTCAAGCGCCTCTGCGAGTTTCTCGAAGCCTTCATCCCAGTCTTGCTCGGTAATTTCGAGAGCGTTGCGCCGCGCAAGCGATTGAAGGTCTGCTGGAAGCTCTTCTTCCGACGGCATGCGGGCTCCACCCACCAGCACTGGAAACACCCGCACGCCTCGCCGGAGAGCAGTCAAGATCTCCTGACGAACCGTATCCTTCGGGTCGTCAAGTCGTCGGGTGCCCGCCGAATTCGTCACCGTCAGCCAGCTTTTGCCGATCACCACCACGACTGCATCGCTTGAACCCAACACCTTCTCGATAGCTTCCTGCCACTCGACACCCGGTTCAAGGGACCCAATATCGCGAAAGACATGATTCGGATAACGAGCCTTGAGGCGATCATACAATCGGCCTGAATCTGCCCGGCTGTCATCCCGGCGATAATTAATAAAAATTTTTCCACTGGCCATAGCGACCCTACCCTTTCCTCTAGGTCCCAAGGCGGTCTGAATTTGTCAAAGTTGATGATTTTTGAAATGACTGATGCTGTGAGTGTACAGGAGAGGAATGATATTTTCAAGCGTGATCGAAAAGCTGGCATCGCTGAAAAGACGTGTGTTATTCTGAATTTTTTTAAGTGTTTTGTCGAATCTCATAAAGTTCACGTTCAGGCAAGGGAACGAAGGGGACGTCAAGAGAAAGCTGTAGCAGAAGCAAGCTTATTGCATCAAGCTTACGCACCCGCTAAATCCATTTTGCACTAGCGTTGATGGACCCCGACTCGCAATGAGGCAGCAAGCCGCGCCGGAAGAAGCGGCGGCTGAGCGCAGAAAAGCGTTCACCGAATGATTTCGTGAGGAGGAGAATGTTTAGACACTTACTCCTTTGGGGCTTGATCCTAACAGCTCTCGCTTTTGGAACAGAAGGGTGCAGCTCAAACCCTGCATCCACAAGCAACGAGAAAGGGACTCTGATCATTTTTGCCGGTGACGTTCCGCTGTGTAACCTCCTCTCTTTCCGAACAAATATTGCTTCACTGACGCTGACTCCACAGGGAGGGGGTGGTTCTGTTTCCGTTCTGGCGGCCAATACCTTCATTCCCCTGGACTTTGCAGCTCTAAAGGACACCGCCGCCCTCGCCGATGTCGTCTCCGTCTCTCCGGGAACTTATACTGGAGGCCAGGTTCAGTTCAGCGCTTCCAGCATGGCGCTTTTCGACCCTGCTGTGAATCCCCCCATTGACGTAATCACTCCAACCCTCAGTTCGGAAAACGTTAACTTTACGATCAATCCGCCACTGGTGATCAAGGCCTGCTCGTCCACCTCCACGACGCCTTGTCAGGCCGCCGCCATGAACATCGATTTCAACCTGCCTCAATCAATTGAGTTGACGACTCAGGGCCAGGTGAATGTCACCGGGTCTCCAGGATCCCTGACCGTCAAGGTAACGCCGGTGGTGAATGCCACGACGCTGACAGCTTCAGGGGGGCAGGGATTTGGTACTCTGGATGATTTCCATGGCTACATCCTCAGCGTCAATAACACAAGCACTAACTCAAATTTTATTGGCAGTTTCGTGGTCCAAACTTTGCCGGGATTTAACGTCACTTCATCCCTGGAAGGCGCTGGCCCCGCTATCACCGTCAATCTGACTAAGAACTCTCAACTGATCGGCGCCGCGGCGCTTAATCAGATTACGACCGGGAACTTTGTGGAAATCAATGGTTACGTGGATTCTCAGGGAAATTTTATTGCCAATACCGTGGTAATCGAAGATCAAACCGATCTTGATAACGACCGAACAGCTTTTCTGGGCTATGTGATCTCTGTCACTAAAGATTCTTCGGGAAATCTCACCCAATTTCAGCTCTATGTTCACGATCAGGAACCGAATACCTCTGCCGGAACCGGGAACTCAGTCCCCCTGGATACCCCGCCCGTCATCGTCAACGTCTCCACTTCAACCGGCTTCCATTTTTCCGCTCCGGCCGTTAATTTTCCAAACCTTACCCCGGATTCAACATTTCTAAATGTCGGCCAGCAACTTGTGGTGCATGGAACATATACCGCTCCGGTGGCAGCGACTCCTCCGGCAACAACACCCCCTTCAACCGTTGACGCCAGTAATATTTACATTCCGCTTCAAACGGTTTCGGGTAACTTCTCTTCCCTCCTCACGGCAGGAGCTGATAACGTGAGCGGTGCCTTCCGTTTCATCCCATGTTTTACGCTTTTTCAGGGGCAGAATATTTACGTCATCACTAATCCGCAAACCCAATTTATTAATGTGAATGGGCTTGCCGGCCTCATCCCTTCCCCCCAGTTGCAAGTTCGGGGTCTTCTGTTTTTTGACCAAAGCGGCGGATCGATAAACGGTGTCCAGATACCCCCCAATTCATACGTTCTCCTTGCCAACCGCGTCCATTTGTTCTGAGGTAGCGCAAGGTAAAATTCCATTGCCAGGCCTGTGCTATGATGACGCTATAACACCCTCATTTCGGGGTTCCATGCGAGTCCTCATCACAGGGTCAAGCGGACTGATTGGCTCAGCGCTACTCAGAGAGCTTACAGCCGCCGGGCATCAGACCGTTCGCCTGGTACGTTCGAGAACCCACGTGGCTCACGACGCCATCCTGTGGGATCCCGAGTCTAACCTTCCTCCTGCGCTTTCTGACCAGGAAATTGATGCCGTAATTCATCTTGCAGGTGAAAATATCGCCGCGCGTCGATGGACCCCGGAACAAAAGGCCAGAATCCGGGAAAGTCGCGTGGCAGGAACCCGATTGCTCTGTGAGTCTCTCACCAGGCTTTCAAATCCTCCGAAGACACTGGTAAGCGCGTCTGCAATTGGATATTACGGGAATCGTGGAGATGAGATTCTGCGGGAAGAAACGCCGGCCGGGTCGGGATTTTTAGCGCAAGTCTGCCGCGAATGGGAAGAAGCCGCAGCGCCAGCCGCTGAAAAAGGTATTCGCACCGTCATTCTGAGAAATAGTATGGTGTTAAGCGCGGAAGGTGGAGCGCTCGCTCGAATGCTTCCGGTTTTCCGAAAAGGATTGGGTGGGCGGATTGGAAGCGGAAGGCAATACATGAGTTGGATTGCGCTGGATGATGCTATCGGAGCCATTCAGCATTGCCTCGCTAACACTGAACTGAGCGGCCCGGTGATTCTGGCTTCTCCCCATCCGGTAAGAAACAGCGAATTCATTGAGACGCTGGGCAGGATTCTGAAGCGTCCCACCTTGCTGAGAATGCCGGCGTTTGCGACGCGACTTGCCTTTGGGGAAATGGCCGATGAAGTGCTTCTGGCCAGCCAGCGCGCTGACCCTGCCCGTCTGAAAGCCTCCGGCTACCCATTCCGATTTCCGGAATTGCAATCAGCTCTTGAACATCTGCTGACGCGTTAAACTTAGCTTCAAAGGAACGAGCAAGAAGCAGACACTATAGTCCGTCGCCCGACTGGCAGCGCCGGACAATCTCCTCGATCACGGAAAGTGGAATATACATCTTGGTCCCAATCCGAACGGAGAAGATTTTTCCGTTGCTAAGCCATCGATAGAATGTGGCGCGGCCAATCGGGATCCCGGTTCGACCCTGAAGAGCAAGCCATGCGCTGGAAGCTGTGAGCAAGGGGGCGTGGCTGCTCCCGCCAGTCGTCCTCCCAGCAGAGGGAGAAGTGACATTTTGTGTCCAGGATTGTAAAGGTGCTGCCATCTTTCACCTCAGTTCACAGGGCTCGCTTAACGAGTAAATTCATCTTCCAAAAAAGCCTCCCGCAAGGCTGCCAGCCGACGGCGGTCTCTCAGTCGGGATGTGTCAACTTCATGCTCTGGGATGCCAAACCTCCCGCGTTCCACAACTGCTCGTGTGGGTTGGTGAGAGGCAAATAGGATCGGTTCCTGGATTTGCCGGTAATGATGAAGGCACATCCCTGCCGTATCAGGAGCAGCGGGAAAAACGCAGCCCCTTTCTGCGCATCGCGGATTTGAGGGAAGTGGGACGGCTATTTCCGCCTCTCCCGGGTTGGAGGGCTTCCACCGGAGTTCCCCGGGTGGCGCAAGGACGAGTGACGCGGGGATCGGGTGGGTGGTTGTTTTTAACATCCCGGATTGATTCAACATGCCGGGGGCATGAGTGACAGGTTGCATCGTCTAATCTCCTCTCCGCACAGCGGCTGATCCATGTTTTAAATTTGCGAGGGGATCTGAAACTAAGAGTGCGCGAGGGGATATGATTCAAAGATTGAAGCTGCCCTTCTTGATTTCTTATAAGGCGAACTCTTGAGAGGGGCGAGCACGAGATCAAGCGCTGCGAGCAGCGTTCACTTTGCCTTGAAAACAAGCCCTTGCAGCGGCATGGCTGCCAGCCGGTACCCACCCTAGTGTAGGCTAGAAATAAATCCTCTCTTGACCCGAGAGGTCTTGTGATGTAGGCTAGCTGTGATCGAAGGCGGAATCTCCATGCGGCAGCTTTGACCCTCTGGAAGTTCTTGCTGAGGAGGCGCCTGAAAGATCGGCAGGCTCGAGAACAGAATGAACTCTTGAACATCCTCCAGCAGATGAGCGGGGGCCTGTAATCTATAAACAGGAATCGGTGTAGCTTGCGAGCCGTTTGTCTAACGATATTTTGTGCCCGAATTGAGAGAAGAATGAACAATGAACCATGCCGTGCAGTTATCGGCGCACCAAGCCACATTCCTGAGTGGCAAGGGACCACGCAACCAGTGCTCTTTGAAGGCGTTATATTCGTGATTATTATACAAAGAGTAACTAACATATACCAGAAAAAGCCATGCACAAGGCATGGCAAGTCACAAGGCGCGCCGCAGGAGGCCGCCCCGCTGGTATACTCGTGGAGCGTTCAAAACCTGCGGAAAAAGCGTCGTTCTCTTCTTCCAGCCGACTTCTGAAGATCAGACGACAGCTATGGAAGCGGGAACATTTCAAAGTCTAGCCTAGTACCATAGCTCTTGTCAAGTACTATTTCGCATGGGAGGAATTTTATGGCCACAACGCTTGACATTCCGAAAGTAATCCGCCGGGTACGGCAGCGCCTGGGCCTTAGCCAGGAAGGTTTATCGCGGCGATTGAACGCCACCAAAGGGGCTATTCAACATTGGGAACGTGGGCGCAACCAGCCTGATTTGGCGCGGCTCCTTCTCTTGCGCAGCATCTGCCCTCCCGGGGCCGAACGCAAGGAGGTGGATGCTGTTATCCGGCAGATTCAGGAGCGGGTTGCCGGTGCGCCCGAAGCGCGCGTGCGGAATGCCGGTGTGAAGCGAGGACTTCCCGACACCGGTTCCCAAATGCTGCAACGGGAAAATGCCCGGCTCCGCCAGCAAATAGCGCGGCTGGAAAGCGCCATTGAGCGCCGCTCGGAGCAACTACGCATTCTGGAGGATCTGGCGTCTGAGCTTCAGCGCCAGGTTGCCCAATTGAAGGCCGAAAGAGCCCAACCGTCAGAAGTTGCGAGCGGCGCCCCCGCGATTCAGGCTGAATGAGTCTGTAATCCGCAGCCGCTCGCGTGCTTAAGGCTCGCGGATCCTGACCGCGCGGATGGAAACCATGATCGGGGTGCTCTCGGGGGTGGAATGCAAGAGCGTGCGCAGGTAACCGTTGGCAAGAGCCAGCAGACGGTCAGCTTGCCGATGCCCTCGAATTTGAATGAGGAGCTCGAAGGCCTTGCGGATGGAAGCTTCTACAGAATTGTGAGTCTGATTCATGATACTTCTCCTTTCCCGAAGTGAGTCAAATTCGCGCCAAACGCGATCCCATTGCAGAGAGCCCCTATAATTTTTGTTGATCCGAGTCGGGTTGTCTGCAATTCGGCCTTTTACTCATACCACAATTTCGTAGTTATTTAAAGGTAAATAGTCCTAATCTCCGCCCTCGGCCCCTTACAGATCCCTTGCTGGAGTCTTTTATGAGGCGCGGGGAATTTCTGTTATCCGTACGATAGACCACACCCTACATGCCCATCTCATCCGCTCGTCTAGCCGCTTTCCAGATTCTTTGTCAGTTGGATGAAAAGCGAAATTACGCAGTGGACTTGTTGCACCGACCGGCCATTTCGCGTCTAAAAGAAGTAGACCGGAGGTTGGTTACAGATCTGGTCATGGGAGTCCTCCGCTGGCGAGGTGATCTCGATTTCACGATCGAGAAACTCTCTGGAAAACCGATCCAATACTTTGACCGCGAAGTTCTTGAGGCGCTCCGTATGGGTGTATACCAAATCCGTCTTTTGAGTTCCATTCCCCGCTCCGCTGCAGTGAATGAATCGGTCGAATTAGTGAAAGCTGCCCGCAAGAAGTCGGCCGCGGGGTTGGTCAATGCAGTATTGCGGCGATGCGAGAAAGCATCCTTCAACGCAAGTGACCCGCCCGACGCTGCGAATGAGGAATATCTTGAAAGCGCACGCCGCTCGATTCCTGCTTGGCTTCATAAGCGCTGGGAGAAAAACTTCGGCAGTGAAGCCGCACGTGCCTTGATTACGGCTAGCCAGGCGATCCCGCTCACCCACCTTCGCGTTACGGGTCCCTGCTCTGACCGGCAAAAAATGCGTGATGAACTTCTGGCTGATCACATCCAGACGCACCTTGGAAACTTCGGGAAGCGGGCATTGTGGGTGGAATCCGGTAGGGTCATCAAAACCCGAGCCTGGCGTGAAGGTCGCGTGGTAATTCAGGACGAAGCGTCGCAACTGGTCCCTGAACTCCTGGCTCCGCAACGAGGAAACCGGGCCTTGGACCTTTGCGCCGCTCCCGGAATCAAAACCTGGCAAATAGCCGATGAGATGGGTCAGGGTTCTATTGTGGCCTGCGACCGCAGCCTGCGGCGAATGCGCGCGCTTCGGAAAACTCTTTCACGCCGGTGGCCGGAAGGCGTTCAATTACATCGGGTGCTGCTCGACGCTGCCCAACCTCTTCCACTCACCCCAACCTTTGACCGAATTCTTGTTGACGTCCCTTGTTCAGGTACCGGCACGCTGGCACGCAATCCTGAAATCAAGTGGCGACTCCAACCGGAGGATATTCCCCGGCTTGCCGCGATACAACGCTCAATCTTACAGCAGGGACTTGCGGCTCTCGCCTTAAGTGGAAGGTTGGTTTATTCGACGTGTTCGCTTGAACCGGAAGAAAATGAAGATGTCGTTTCCAGTGTGGTGGGTAAATCTCAAGGGTTCCGTGCGCTCAGTGCTACAGAATTAGGACAAGAGTTTCCCCATCTGTCCCCGCTTTTCAGGGATTCAGGCTATTTTTATACTTGGCCAGGCGGCGGCCGGATGGACGGATTCTTTGCCGCAGTGATCGTTCGTTGGAAATAAAATAGTGGGGGCATTTCCGCCCGGGCAGCGGACCATAGCATCCCCAGGGATCTCTGATTCTGTTTCAGCTCGGGCGAAAGAAGTCTTTTTGTAAAGACAGGTATTCTTGATGATTCACCACATTCTTCCTGTTGGTATGCTGGCTTGCAATTGCTCGATTCTGGGTGACGAGGCCACTCACGAGGCTATTGTCATTGATCCGGGAGATGAAATTGATCGCGTCCGCGCGATCCTTCAGCAGCACCAGCTTCAAGTGAAATACATTGTGGCCACTCATGCCCACATCGATCACGTGGGTGGCCTTCAGAAGCTTCAGGAAGCAACGGGTGCGCCAGTCCTGATGCATGCGGCAGACCTTCCTCTCTACCAGAATCTCGCGGCTCAGGCCGCCTGGTTGGGCGTCGAGTTGCCCGGCACAGTGCAATTAAAAGACTTTTTAAAGGAGGGAGATGTACTGCGAGTAGGATCATCTTCCCTGGAGGTACTCTCGACGCCGGGTCATTCCCCTGGCAGCATCTCATTGCTTTCATCTGGAGAAGGGCAGAAAATTTTCAGCGGAGACACACTCTTCAAAGGCAGTATTGGCCGGACCGATCTCTGGGGTGGGGATTATCACCAAATCCTCGCCTCCATCCGCAGTAAGCTGTTGTGTTTTGCGGATGAAACGCCGGTCTTCCCAGGCCACGGTCCTTCGACCACACTGGGCGAAGAGCGCGAATTGAATCCTTTTCTGCAGGATTTGTAACGAGGCTGTTCCCATGAGTGAAGGGTAAGACACAGCCATCTTTCAAGGATTGGTCCGGGAGGTGTACTGTTTAAGCAAAACGTACTTGGCTTTTTATATCTTTTATCGCACGGGCGGCAAGCTTTCAGGGAGCCGATAGATTCAAAGTTCAAAAATATTACATTGGGATATATTGACGTCGTTGGTTTTCCGCCCCGGGCGCAATCCGTTGAAGATTGAATATGGAGAGTGTAGAAGTGAGAAAGCCTTACAAAACATCCGATCTGAGAGAAAAGCTCAGGCTGGCGCCGGCTGTGATGATCTTGGGAGTCATTTTCACCGCGATTTTTCCTCAGACGGCACTTTCTACGCAATGGTCTACGATCTTCACCGCTCAGACGGTTCGCGACCGGCTTTCGACGCCCCAAGGCCGCGAGGAAGCTCTGGCCTTTTGTCGGCGCCTGCATTTGAGCAAAGTCTATATCGAAGTCTTCCGCGACGGGTATGAGGCCGATCCCACAACCCTGAAGGCTGCGAGGGATTTTTTCCAGCGCGCGGGCTTCCAGGTTTCCGGAGCGGTCGCCACCACCCGACTGGGCAAACCCTCGACGGGATGGAAGATTGTGGCGTGTTACACCGACCGAGCCAACCGCATGCATCTGGGCCACATCTTCCGCGATGCCGCCGGCCTTTTCAATGAAATCATCATCGATGATTTTTTCTTCACGGATTGTCAATGCTCGGAGTGCGCAGCCGCGAAAGGCAGCCTGAGCTGGCAGCAATATCGAAAGAACCTGATGCTCGGTGTCAGCCGCCATGACGTGCTGGGCCCGGCGCGACAGGTGAATCCGCACGTAAAAATCATTCTGAAATACCCGCAGTGGTACGACCAATATCAGGCGCGAGGCTACCGTGTGTCTGCCGAAACTGCGCTTTACGACCGCATCTGGGTGGGCACCGAGTTGCGCGACCCCAGTTCCAGCCACTGGGGCCATAAGCAGCAGTATGAGGGCTTTTTTCTCTACCGATGGCTCACGGATGTGGGCGGCGCCAAGACCGGCGGCGCCTGGTTTGATCCATATGGAACTGACGCCACCTTTTATCTCGATCAGGCTTATGTTTCCGTAGTGGCTGGGGCGCCGGAAATTCTGCTCTTCAACTTCGGTGATCTTGATTCCACACATTATCAGGCTCAGGCAGAAGCGCTGATGGCCCGTCAGGAAAATCTCGCCGCACTTGCGAAGCTTGTGGGCGGATGGCGCGGCATTCCGGCCTACAAGCCTCCTTCCAGCGACCCAGGATCAGAACCTTACATCTTCGATGAAATTGGCATGCTGGGGATTCCTTTACTGCCGGTGGCCGAGTTTCCAAAAGGAGCCAAGATGGCGCTTTTCACAGATCATGCGCTGACAGATGCTCAATTCGTTACGAAACTTGTGCAATTCTTTGCTCAGAGCGGCACAGCTTTTGTCAGCGAAGACCTTGCCCACCGACTGAACGGCGACCCGCGTCTGCCGGTGCCCGATGGAATTGGCTTGAATGAAGGGGAATATTTGAAGACCGTCAAGGAAAAACAGGGCGAAATGGTGATATTCTCAGATGCCTTGCCGCGACTTGCTTTTGTGGATGCCGGGAATCGTATCGAGCAGCTTACACCAGCCCTACGACTTGCCCTTCGTGAGTGGCGGGAGAAGGTGGCAACTCAGGTTCCGACCTCTTTAGACGCGCCGCCGCGCGTCGCCATATTTCCAATGGGCAGCGGGCGTGTCGGAGTGATGAATTTCACCGAGCTACCTGTGGCGTGCCATCTGGCAAGCCAGGGCAGCGCGAGTGACAGGCTGCGACCAGTCTTCGCCAGCCCCGGAGCCTCGCTTTCTGCGGACGGCTCGATGCTGCGCCTGGCTCCGCACTCGCTTTTGATGGTGGAAGAGTAGCGTGCTTTGGGCAGGCGCCGACCGCTGCGACCGCCTGCGTGTCACTACAGGGAAGTTCTCAATCATCTCTGGCGGCGCGAAACTGCCGCGCCTTTCGAGCGGACGCCAAGCGAGGAGACCTATGCCGCATAAAAAGGAGATTATGGTGGGAGTTGATCTGGGTGGCACCAGCATCAAGGCCATCGCGGTCAATGGAAAAAACAAGATTCTGGCAACGGAAAAGAAAAAGACGGAAGCAGCCGTAAAACCCAAAGTCCTGATCAGGGAAATTGCCGGAGTGGTCGAAAGTGTGGCTAAAAGTGCGGGCTGCAAGGTGAAGACGCTCGCGGCCGTGAGCATCGGTGCTCCGGGGGCTATTGACGTCCGGCGTGGCATTGTCAATGAAGCGCCAAATCTTGGCTGGAAAAATGTTCCTCTCTCAGACACTTTGAAATCCCTGCTGGGCGGCGTGCCGGTGGTGGTGGACAACGATGTGAATGTCGGGGTGATCGGCGAGCACGCCTTGGGCGCCGGCGAGCAGGTGGAAGAGTTGGTAGGAATCTTTGTAGGCACCGGAATCGGTGGTGGAATTATTTCCGGCGGCGAACTCTACGAAGGGAGCAACGGCTGGGCCGGGGAGATTGGTCACACAGTTTTACTCGTGGATGGCCCCGTCTGCAGTTGCGGACATCGCGGCTGCGCCGAGGCGTTGGCCAGCCGCACGGCCCTCGAAAGGGATGTGCGAAATGCCATCAAGGCGGGACAGAAAAGCCTGGTGCCGCAGATCATGAAAGAAAAGAATAAGGACCGGATCACCAGCAGCGTGATTCAGGAAGCCCTGGCAAGAAAAGATCAGGTGATGCAGGAAGTCATGAAGCGGGCGGAGTATTACCTGGGGATTCTGGTGGCTAATGCCGTCAACGTGCTTGACCCGGCGCGGGTGGTGATCGGCGGAGGCATCGCGGAACGGCTGGGTGATGATTTTGTCGCTCCAATTCGCAAGACCGCTTATGAATACTTCCTGCATCCCCCCGCTGCCAAAAAAATCAAGATTGTTCCGGGCGCCCTCGGCGACAATGCCGGAGCGCTCGGAGCCGTCGTCCTGGCGCGAAAGCGACTTAATCTGTAGGTGACAGGTCTCAATTTGTAGGTTTTAGGTATCAGATATCAGCGAGGCGCTAAAAACTCTTGCAACCTGTCATTCCGAGGAACCCCAAGTGGCGAGGAGTATAGCAAGGGTTTTATTGGCAGAGCGGGATTCCTCCTCTTGGTGAGGAATGACGAGATGCAGGGTGGTATGTTAAGCCGAGCCGTGGCGGCGGCGTCGAAGCGTTTTGCATAGTTCACGATCCCAGCCCAATCAAACATTTTCGTCGCAGCCATAAAAGTCTTCTCACAGTGAGATAGGTAGTAAATTATAAGTTTGGGAGTGTACAGTCGAAGGACACTGCGCAAGGAAAACTTGGTCGTATCGGCAAAGATTGACGAGCGTCCTGAAGGTTCGTCGTGCTTTAACGTGACATCCTCGAGCAACAATCGGCGAATCCCGAGGAGCGCATGCCCTCGGCGGGATTGGATCTGTAATGAAAACAATTTCTACGTTGCTACACCACCCTCAGGATTCCTTGTGGCGGCTGCGGGGAAGGAATAGACTGGAAAAGACCGACGATGCTTAAAAGGAAAATCAATTTTTTATGCATTTCTCTCCTGGCGCTTTTTGCTGTCTCAGCCTACCCACAGGACGCCTCGCAGAGCGTTCCCCGGATGACCGGTCGCTATCATTTTCTCGGACCACAGGATACGCTGGCTATCCTTCAGGAGGAAGATCTTCTGAAAGGTTACATCGACGTCTATCCGGGTGAGAACGAATCGGATGTCATTCTGAGCTATCCCATCACGATTGGTTCACGTCATGGCAACCTGGTGGAATTCAGGACTCGCAAAATCCATGAGAAGTATTATCGCTTTCAGGGCAAGGTCGAGCGCGGCGCGGGGAGCAAGCCGGGTGATCCTGATTATCTGCGTTTGGTCGGCGAGCTTCAGATCATCACGGAAAATTCGGTGACCGGCGAGCGCAAAGTGCAAACGCAACAAGTTGTCCTGAAGTCCATGGGAAAAAACGAAGGGCCACCACAATGACTGGCGATAAGAGAACGATTCTGAATGCTGTCATTTCAACCCCGAGCGAAGCGATGAGGAGGAATCTCGCTCTGAAAAAGGACCACTGACGGGACTCCTCCCTGGCAAGCTCGGGACCACCTTCGATGCTGGGAAGGCCCGGCTGCTGGAGTTTTTGTCAGTCGCCATTTGTCGTTTTCATGGCTTTGCTGATCATTGCTTATGAATACGCTTCTGAATCTTGAGGGTGTCTCTGGCAAGGTTGCGATTGTCACAGGTGCCGCGGGAGATATCGGCTCCGTGATCGCTGCGGACCTGCTGGCAGCGGGCGCTTGTGTGGTCGGAGTGGGGAGACAAAAGCGCTCGCTTGAAGCATGTCTCCAAAAGACAACGACAGATCAAGGGCGCTCTCTCGCCATCCGTGCTGATATTCGCAGGGAGAGAGACGTTCGCCGCGCGATTCGCGCGACGCTTCGCCGCTTTGGGCGTATTGATATCCTGGTAAATAATGCCGGAGCCCGCGGCCCGACAACGCCCATCACTCGATTACGCTTGCGGGACTGGCAGGAAGTGATGGACACAAACCTTACCGGCCCTTTTCTCCTTTCGCGTGAGTCCTTGAAACATATGGCTCGGCGCCGCGAAGGCCGCATCGTCAACATCGCTTCGGTAGTAGGACACTGGGCTTACCCGTTGCGGGCTTCCTATGCCGCCTCAAAAGCCGGTCTCCTCAGTCTCACGCTGACGCTTGCACAGGAGGCAGGCGAAGTCAATGTTCAGGTAAACGCTGTCTGCCCTGGCCCTGTGGCGGGAGATGCCATTGAAACCGTACTGGCCGCTCGGGCTCGCGCTCTTGGAATTTCGATTGAGAAAATGCGAGAACAATTCATGCGACCGGCAGCGCTTCGCCGCATGGTCACGCCGCGGGATATCAGCCAAACGGTTTTGTTTCTCTGTTCGGACGCAGCACGGAACATTACCGGCCAGGTAATTGACGTGAGCGCCGGGTATGGTCTTTACCCGGGAATGTAGCGAGGCAGGCTTTCCATGAACGAAAAAGGGCTTGAAATGCTACAGCGGATGCTGGGCGAGCGTCGTGCTCAGGAGGTGCGCACGGCGTGGGAAAAGCTTTCACCTGACTTTGCACGCTACGTGACGGATTTCCTGGCGGGCGACATCTGGGCGCGGCCAGGCCTCAATCTGAAAACCCGAAGCCTGATAACAGTTGCCGCCATGACAGCCCTGGGCCGACCAAACGGCTTGCGTTTGAACATCGAAATGGCCCTGAATAACGGCGCCACAGAACAGGAAATTCTGGAGACCCTCCTTCATATGGCGCCTTACGCGGGTTTCCCTGCCTGCTGGGAGGGCCTGTTAATTGCCGATGAAGTCTTTAAACAGCGGGACTCCGGTAAAAAATCGTGCGTGGAAAAAGCTCATGATTAGGAGGATTCAGATTTAGCTGTGGTCAGTCGTCTTTGCAACCGAGAGCGACGGCGCATGAGGCGTTCCATCTGGCTTGCGGCGATGCGACGGGCTGGCGACGTAAGTGAATCCGGGCGCAACAGCGCGAGAGCCGCTTCGATAAATTCCAGAGCCCTCCGCAGATCGCGCTGGCGACGCTCATAGTGGATGATCAGTTCTCGGTGCGCATCGATGACATAGGAACTATCGCGGCGGGCAAGGTTCAGCCAGATTTCCACAGCGGCATCGAAGCGTCCCAACCGCTTGCATTGTTTGGCCAGATGCCACAAAGCTCGAGGCTCCAAAGCTTCCGGCAGGCCGGCACTCAGCGCCTGATCGCAGATTGAGGCTGAGAGCTCCAACGCTCCCGCACGCTCAAAGATACGGCTCAAGCTGAAGAGATCCAAACCATGGAGGGTACACTTCCCTTCCCGAGCAGATTTCATGACTTCGGACAACTCAACGGTAAGCGCAGCCAGCGAGATGATGTCAAGCGCATTATGAAAAAAGATGGGTTGAAGGCGGCGTGGATCCCCCGTACGAAGATAGTCGAAGTAGATTCCAGGAATTTCTGATCCGGGAACATCGCCATCTCTGGCGATGCCAAGCACGTGTCTTTCCAGGTCTGTAAGACGGCACTTTTCCAGGCGCAGCTTCCAGAGTTGCCGCGCGGGATGAAGAATGTCCAAATGGACAAGCCGGCCGAAGGGTGAACGGAGACAACAAGCGGCGTAACGAGCCTCAAGAAGCGGAATGTCAAATATCCTGCCATTGAAGGTGATTAGTCCCTCATAGCTTTCGAGTGCCTTCGCAAGAGAAGAAAGCGCCGCTTTCTCATCAGTATAGTCACGCAAAAAATACTGACGAACCACAAACCGCGTGCCCTCAATCAACCCAATCCCAATCAGAAACGCGTAGGCGCTGCCATCCACAGCCAGGCCCGTGGTCTCCGTATCCAGGAAGACCAGACGCGCTGGATCAGGCAGGGTCGCGTGACCCAGGAAAAGATTCAGAGGGCTCAGATTAGCCAAAGAAATATCCCCGATGCGGAACTTCCCATAAGGTCGACCGAAAGGCAGAGACTGGCGGGCAAAAAAGAATTGGCCCAACTCGTCCTGCTCGATCTGACCCTCAATGCAATCCTCCACGCGATAGGGAGCGTGCGAAGCGCCGTCCCAATTCGAGCCCAATGTGATATTCGTTGACGAGGACGAGGGAGTGGTCCTTCTCAGCTCCAACCTGCGCAAACTTTCAAGCTGCTGTTCAAGTGACCGATCACGATCGGTTCTATTCGCCGCATTCCTGAGCTGGCAAAGTTTCTCTTCGAGGTTCATTCTGAAGCCGGCCTATTCGCCTTTTCTTCGCTATCGTAGCACAAATCGGGACTTCATAAAAACGGGTGAACACCGCTCGATCTTTCATCAGCTCGATCTTTCATCAGTTTGATGGATAGACAACTTGATTCCATCTCATGCCAGAATAGCAAACCTCCCGCCACTTTGCCCCGGTTTACAAAACGCCGCGCCCAACCGCATAATCAATTTCTCACCGATTCACGTTATGACAGAGTTTTCGACGCCGCTGATGCGGCAGTACAGTTCGATTAAAGAGCGCCATCCGCAAGCGCTGCTCTTCTTTCGCCTGGGCGATTTCTACGAACTCTTTTTTGAGGATGCTATCGTTGCTTCCAAAGAGCTTCAGATCACGCTCACCTCGCGGAATAAGGAGAAGGGCCAGGCCATCCCGATGTGCGGTGTTCCTTACCACGCCGCCGAGGCCTATATTGCGCGCCTGGTGCGCAAGGGTTTCCGCGTGGCCATCTGTGACCAGATGGAAGACCCGCGCTTTGCCAAAAAGTTGGTGAAGCGCGAGGTGACGCGCATCGTGAGTCCCGGCACTTCGATTCACACCGAAGCGCTTGAACCGCGTGCCAACAATTATCTGGCTTCAGCCGTTGAGAAAGACGGCAGTATCGGCCTGGCCTTTGCCGATCTTTCCACCGGCGATTTCTGCGCCACGGAGTTTCGAGGCGAAGAAGCCAGGAGTCGATTGCGCGAGGAATTTGAGCGGATGCGGCCCAGTGAAATCCTGTTGCCGGCCGAAGACAGTTCGATCAAAGCAACTCGCCATGTCTCTACGGGCTGGACCTCCAACGGGTCGCAATCCTTGTCCCAAATCCTTCACGCGCTTTCTTCGCCGCCGGCAACCCAGACGTCTCTTGAAGAATGGATTTTCAGCGAAGACTATGGCAACCGCCTGTTGCGCGAACACTTTCGAGTCGCTACCCTGGCCGGATACGGCCTGGAGGATCATCCGCAGGCCGTCGCCGCTGCGGGAGCTATTCTCCATTACGTCCGTGAAACGCAACGCGGTTCGCTCCTGCATCTCGACAGGATTCGTTATTACCAGCAGCAGGAATTTCTCATCCTCGATCCCACCACGCTTCGGAATCTGGAAGTGGTCGAACCGCTCTTCAGCGGGAGTCAGGATTCCACTTTGCTTGCTGCGCTTGATTACTGCATGACCACTTTCGGAGCGCGGCTCCTGAAGCAACGTCTTCTTCGACCTTTTGTTGATCGTAGGGAAATTGAGAGCCGTTGGGAGGCGGTGAGCGATCTCCTTGCCCACACCATTGCGCGCGAGGAATTAAGGCGCACGCTGGGAAAGGTCCAGGACCTCGAACGGCTGTTGAGCAAAATCACGCTCGAGACGGCCAACGCTCGTGATCTCCTCGCAATGAAATTTTCGCTTGCGCAGTTGCCCTTCGTCAAAGCTTCCCTTCATCCCTTTCAGGCATCCAGGCTGATCGAGTTGCGCGAAAAACTTGACGAACTCAGCGACGTACGAGAACTGCTGGAAAGTTCCATCCACCCGGAGCCTCCGGCAGTGTTGACGGAGGGAGACCTGATCCGTCCCGGTTATCATGCCGAACTTGATGCACTCCGCGCACTCAGCCGCAACAGCAAACAACTGATCGCTCAAATCGAGGCCCGTGAGCGTGAGCGGACCGGCATTTCGAGCCTGAAGGTGCGATTCAACAATATTTTTGGCTACTATATCGAGATCTCGAAGTCCAACCTACATCTCGCACCCTCCGACTATGAACGCAAGCAGACACTGGTGAACGCTGAGCGCTTTACAACGCCTGAACTCAAGGAACTCGAAGTCAGAATCCTTGAAGCGGAGGAAAAGCGCCAGGAGCTTGAGCGCGATCTCTTCATTGAGATTCGCCGACGGGTGGGCGCGGAGGCGCGCCGCATCCGCGCGACAGCCGCTGCACTCGCTGAACTGGATGTCCTCGCCTGCTTTGCCTGGCTGGCGGCGGAGCGTAACTATCACGCGCCGCAGATTTCCGATGATGAGGAACTGATGATCATTCAAGGACGCCATCCGGTTATCGAGTGCATCAGTTCGCAAAATCAGACCGGACCTTTTATTCCCAACGACCTCTATCAGAATTCCACGACTGACCGCATCCTGATCATTACCGGCCCCAACATGGGTGGGAAGTCCACCTACTTACGCCAGACGGCCCTGATTTGTCTGATGGCGCAGGCGGGATGCTTTGTTCCTGCTGAACGCGCCAAGTTGCCGATTCTCGACCGTATTTTTACGCGCATCGGTGCTTCCGATAATCTTGCCCAGGGTCGCTCGACGTTTATGGTGGAGATGACCGAGGCAGCCGCCATTTTGAATACGGCCACGCCCAAGAGTCTCGTGCTGCTTGACGAAGTGGGCCGCGGCACTTCTACTTTTGACGGCTTGGCCATCGCCTGGGCAGTGGTCGAATATCTGCAATCTCATACCGGCGCGAAGACGCTCTTTGCCACCCATTATCACGAACTGACGGAACTGGCGGAACTTCTGCCGGGCGTTCGGAATTACCATGTGGCGGTGAAAGAGTCCGGCTCGAACATCATCTTCTTGCGTAAGGTTGAAGCGGGCAGCGCTGATAAGAGTTACGGCGTTGAGGTGGCGCGGCTGGCTGGGCTGCCACCTTTGGTCATCGAAAGAGCGCGCGAGATTCTCGCGCGGCACGAACAGACTGAGCATCGTCTGAGCGAACGCCTTGCCGCCCGCCCGAGCGAAGTTCACGCGGGCCCCCTCCAACTCACCATTTTTACGCCGCTCGATTCTGAAATCGTTCGCGCCATCGAAGAAACCGACCTTGATCATCTGAAGCCGATTGAGGCGCTGAATCTCCTGGCGGAACTCAAAAGGCAGCTCCAATCATGACGATCCCCAGAGTGCGCTGGGCTGTGGGGCTGATCTCAGGCACGTCGATGGATGGCATTGATGCCGCACTGGTGCAAATTGAAGGCCTGGGGAATCAACTCAACGTCCGACTACAAGCATTCCAGACTCTTCCCTATCCTCCCGCAATCCGTAATCGACTCCTGCGCGTGGCGGGCGGCTCAGCCACATCCGCGCAGGAAATCAGCACGCTGAATTTTGCGTTGGGTGAAATGTTCGCTCATGCAGCCCTTGCCGTGTGTGGCCAAGGCGGCGTGTCGCCTGGAAAACTCACGGTCATTGGCTCGCATGGGCAAACCGTATTTCATCTAGGCTCCTCAAGCGGGACACGGAACAAACGGCAGGAGTATTCTTTCCGTTCGAGCACCCTTCAGCTTGGTGAAGCTGCGGTGATCGCGGAAAGAGTCGGCGTTCCTGTCGTGGCTGACTTTCGTGTGGCGGATATGGCTGCCGGTGGACAAGGTGCACCGCTTGTCCCGCTGGTTGATTATCTGCTGCTTCGTCACAAGGAACTGGGTTCCGTAGCGCTGAATATCGGCGGCATCGCCAATGTCACCGTGATTCCCGCTGGTGCGGCGTCGCAAGAGGTTTTTGGGTTTGATACCGGCCCTGGAAACATGCTGATTGATGGCTTAATGCGCCACCTCACACGAGCGCGCAGAACTTATGATAAAAGTGGGAAGTGGGCTGCAAAAGGCAAGCTCCTGGAGCCTTTACTCAACAGAATCCTACGGCTGCCCTTTTTTCATCAGCCTCCACCCAAGAGCGCGGGACGGGAACAATTTGGCAGCACATTTCTTTCGCGTTATTTTCTTTCGCAGCGCAAGGCACAACCTGCGGATTTGATCTGTACGGCAACAGAACTCTCGGCACGCTCAATTGCTGATTCTCTTCGCCGTTTTGTCTTTCCCCGAGCCCAAATTCACCGGTTGATCATTTCCGGCGGCGGAGCGCACAACCGATTTCTGATTGATCGAATCAGAGATTTGTTACCTAAGCTTGATTTTCACCTGTCGGATGAGTACGGTCTTCCCGTGGACGCTAAAGAAGCTATCGCTTTTGCCCTGTTGGCCGATCGAACCCTGCAGGGCCTGCCGGGAAACCTGCCTGCTGTTACGGGAGCGCGACACGCGGTGATTTTAGGCAAAATATCACGGCCGTGAAAAACAGACGCTAACAAAAGCTTCTTTGTCAGAAACGGTTTCAGAAATTTTCCAGAATATCAGTGACGAGGGTGCGGGCGAATTCCTGAGAAAGCCGGTCTAAAGCAGGACGGTCCTCTTCGATCAGCGTCGAGGCCGTGGGGCTCACTTGATACTGCTCGCGGAAGATGTAGTCAGGATTCGAGAAAATCACTTTCTTAGTGTGGAGGTCGGTGAGCTCGACCCCGGCAACCACCTCAATCTGGAGTGTTGTGGCACTGCCGGTTTGCGGATTGAAAGTGACAACACCCTGGCGGATTTGTTTGACGGTGCCGCGCAGCACGGCATCTGCCTGGGTGGGATTCTGCGTGATCCGATAGGATGTGCGCTCGATGAATTCCTGAGTGACTGCCGCTGTCAATTGCTGCTCGATGCGAAATTGAGGGGTTTGATTGATGAAAATGGGAACAGCAATCGTCTTGATGTCTGGAGGCAAAAGCGCGCCGCGCCCGCCTTCATGATAGCCGCACGATGAGGCCAGCCCGGCGAACCCGATCGCAAGCAGCATCATAAGCGTGCAAACACTCCGCGGGCCCAGCTGTCCCTCCCCAGGAATTCTGCAGCCAATGTGACTCCAAAGATTCATTGTTTGAAGCTCAACTGATGCAAAGTCTCGGCAATCTCAACCGCATTTTCCGCAGCCAGGCGCAGATTATCAACCATTCCCCACAGCCAAAAACCGCCCGGGCGCTCGTCATCCATTCTGATTGGATCCACCAACATAACCGGAGAGCCTTGTACTTCGACGGGAGACGGAGCGCTTTGCGTTTTCCCGAATATACGGATGCGCTCGTCGGCAAGCGCCTGTTCGATCTTCACGACCGACGCAGCCGCCCGCAGCTCCACATAGAGCGAAAAAGCGAGAGAGTAAAAAATCGGTGCCTGAACCAGGCGCAAAGCGGGGATTGGAGCCCGGCCAGCCAGGAATTGGCGCGTTTCGGTACGAATGCGTTCTTCAAGCCTTGAAAAACTCGCACCCCCCTTGCCGCTCACACGAGGCAGGATGTTGAAAGCGATGGGAGCGCCAAAAAAACTCTGAGGCGTCGGCTGAAAGCTCAGCAGGTTGGAGGTTTGCTTCTGGAGTTCCTCAATGGCTTCCGGCCCAAGTTCTGAGGCGGAGCTGAAAATCTGGACTGTCGCGCGTTCAATTTCAAAGTTGCTGGCCAGTCGCAACAGAAGATGGCTGAGGGCAATCACTGCAGCGTGCGGCGCAATGAAAAATCGCTCGCCTCCGGCGACTGCCTTGGCCAGGACATCCTGGCTGGGATCGAGATAGGGAATGCTCAGTACGGGATTCTGTGTGGTATGAGGGACGTGACTCACATCAATCACCCAGCTACCCAGGTTCGAAGCGCTGGATAGGAACTCCTCACGATCGTCCGGCGCCTCGGAAGCCCCACGGGCTCGTTCTGGACAAGCAGCAAGAAATATAAAATCGTATTCCTCTCCCCCGCTGTCCTCACTTTCCATCAGCGGCAAAGGTTCATCCTCGAAATCCACGATAGGGATTTCCGGCTGACTGCCTTGCGCGTTGAGTTTAATGACTTGGGAGGCTGGGAAGTTTTTTTCCTTGAGGACCGTCAGGATTTCCCTCCCCAGCAGCGATTCAGCGCCCAGCATGGCCACGCGATAATCCCGAGACGCGGATTTCATGTGGCCTGAACCTCCTGCTTGGGCGCGCGCTCGGCTTTCTGTGCGGGCGGATGAGAACGTGTCCTTGAAATCAGCCGCATCACCGGGCCGTGAAGGAAATAAACCATCGCCAGAGCCAGGAGAACGGGCTCGGAATAGGACCAGATGGCCCAGACAATGAGCCCCAGGAGAATAATAAAAAGATAGGAATATCGCTTTCGCAGATCCATCGCTTTAAAACTGTAATAACGCACCCGGCTGACCATCAGAAACGCCGAACAGGCCACAATCAATAGCCAGACGATGCCAATCAACCAATCCTGAATCGGATATTTCGCCCAATGGACAATGGCCGCTACCACACCGGCGGCGGCCGGGATGGGCAAGCCCACAAAGAAGCGCCGGTCGCTCGTCGAGCCGCGATCGATGTTGAAGCGCGCCAACCTGGCCGCCCCGCAAATCACGAAAGCGAATCCCACTAGCCACCCCGCCTTTTCGATATAAAAAACGAGACGATGGTCATATTGTGAATGGATTGCTTGAATGCCCCAGGCGTAGGCCAAAAAGGCAGGCGCAATGCCGAAAGTGATGACATCCGCCAGCGAGTCAAACTCTTTGCCGAAATTGGAGGCGGAATTTGTGAGTCGAGCGATGCGGCCATCCAGCCCGTCAAAAACGATGGCCCATCCAATCTTTTTGGCCGCGTCATCAAACGCTGCCAACGCGATGCCGGAGCCGGCGCCAGCAGCCAGAAACTGAGCGCCACGAAGCGTGGAAATAATGGCGATGTATCCGCAAATCAGCGTGCCGACGGTGAATAAGCTGGGCAGAATATAGATGCCGCGTCTTTGCGTTTTGTTGGCGCGAACCTCACGCCCCTGGTTTTGTGAATCCAAGGATGGTGCTCCCCGCTTTAACAGAATCTCCAACCTGAACCCGCCACTCAGTTCCAACTTCAACCAGCACGTCAACCCGCGAACCGAATTTGATAAGCCCCACGCGCTCGCCCCTGGCCAGTTGATCGCCCGGACGTTTCCAGAATACGATGCGACGCGCCAAAGCGCCAGCAATTTGCTTCACGTGAATAGTCCCCTGCTCGCCTTCAATGGTAAAAGTATTCTGCTCATTCTCCACGGACGCTTCCGCCCGCGAAGCCACTCGAAAAGCTCCCGGCGTGTAACGCACTTTCCGCACCGTCCCGGCAATGGGGGAGCGATTGACATGAACATCCAGAGGGGACATGAAAATGCTCAGCCTCTGCATTCGTTGCCCTTCAAACTCCTCTTCCGTGATCTGCACCACGCGGCCATCCGCGGGGGAGACGATGGCCCCCGCATCGGCAGGAACAATTCGGTCAGGATCCCGGAAAAAATTTAAAACAAACAGTGCAACGATCAGAAAAACGATTGCGGGGATATAGATATGAAGGCCAAAAAGCGCGCCGCTGATAAGCAAAAGGGGAAGTCCGTATCCGTATCCTTCCTTTACCATAAATCCGCGGGCAGTGCCAAAAGTGTTCTCTGGGGGATGTTCAACGTCTTGGGAGGGGCCACGAAAGGTCAGATTTACCCCTCTACTCCTGACGCCAATGTGGCCTGAGGTTCCTGGTAAATCCCTGGGTTCAATAGATCAGTGTGATCAAGCTCCCATCGCTCGGTGGACCAGTTGCTCCATCTGGTCTTTGGCGCGTAGCTTTAATTTCTTAAGGCGGACTTCCTCTACCTGTTCTTGCTCAGTGAGGAATTTTTTGCTTTCCAGTTGCATTAATTGAGCGTCGTAGCGCTCATGCTCTTCATAAAGGCGTTGATATTCTTTGTTATTGACCATCAATTGCTCCCGGATGGCCGCGGTGGAATTGCCCATGGGAGAGTTACCTCCTCGCCGGATTTAAATCCCATCTGGGGCAAGCCTAACACAGCCGAAAAGAACCTTCAAGCAGAGCTGGGCCACGTATCGCATTTTCTTGACTTCGCGCGTCGAGCGGCCTACATTACCGTATTAAAGCTTTTGGCTGGTGCACGATTTCAATTTGTAAAAACCACCAAGGCCCGGCCCATTCCGAAAATTTTTGCATCTCGATGACCATTTCCAAACCTCGTGTCGCGTTTTTCGTCACCTGTCTGGGCGATCAGTTTTTTCCCGAGGTGGGCGAGTGTGCCGTCAAAGTCCTGCGTCGCGTAGGGGCAGAGGTCATTTTCAATCCCGCGCAAACGTGTTGCGGCCAGCCGGCTTTCAACACCGGATATCGCGATGAAGCAAGAGAAGTGGCTGCGCGCGTGCTCGATCTCTTCGATGACGCAGACTATGTCGTGGCTCCCTCCGGTTCCTGCTCCACGATGGTGCGGATCTTTTATTCCGAGTTGTTCCTGAATGACCCTGTGCGTCTGCAAAAGGCCCGGCAGCTCCGAAACCGTTTTTACGAGTTCTCGGAATTTCTGGTCAAGGTGCTGAAGGTTGAAGATGTGGGCGCGAGTTTTCCACACCGCGTTACGTATCACGACTCCTGCCACCTTCTGCGCGAACTGGGTATTTCAGAAGAACCGCGCAAATTAATTCGTGCGGTGCGCGGCCTTGATCTGGTGGAAATGCAGGACTTCCAGTTGTGCTGTGGCTTTGGCGGCACGTTCAGCGTAAAATTCCCTGAAGTTTCCGTGGCTATGGGGGAAGATAAGGTGCGGGCCGCCATGGAAGCCGGAGCTGAATATCTGGTGGCGAATGATTCCGGATGCCTGATGCATCTTGCGGGTGTGATTCACCGCCGGGGTCTGCCCATTAAAACCCTGCATTTGGCGCAATTGTTGGCGCAGACTGAAGAAACGGCAGATCGCACACGCCTGGCAACGGAAAGCAAACCAGCAGGTGACTGACCGGCTGTTCATCTTAACTTTTTGGTCTTTTCATGCCTGAAACCGGCGTTCAAAGCGCGCATATTCACGAGCGGGCCAAAGAATTATTTCAGAAGCCAAGCTTGCAGGAGGCTTATCGCTCCTCAACCCTGCGGCTCTACACGCACCGTCTGCAAGCCATCAGCGAAGTGCCCGGCTTCGAGGCATTACGCGACCGGGCGCGAGCATTGAAGCGGGAAGTGATTGAGCACCTGGATGAATACCTGGCGCAATTTGCTGATCAAGTCGAGCGCCTGGGCGGGAAAGTTCACTGGGCGGAGACTGCTGAAGACGTTTGCAGGATCGTGCGCGAGATCGCGCAGCAGGCTGGCGTCAAAGAATTTGTCAAGTCCAAAACCATGGTGGGTGAAGAAGTGGAATTGAATCAGGCCCTCGAAGCCGCCGGCATCCGGGGCATTGAGACTGATCTGGGAGAGCTGATTATTCAGCTTGCCGGAGATCGTCCGGCGCACATTGTGGCACCCGCCATTCACAAAACGCGGCAGGATGTGTCTGACCTGTTTGTCGAGCACCTACATGCGGAACGCACTACAGAACCTGAGCGCCTGACCGCTATTGCCCGTCGCGTGTTGCGCGAATCGTTTGCGCGCGCGGAAATGGGCGTTAGCGGCGCAAACTTCGCCGTCGCGGAGACCGGTACGGTGGTGCTGGCTGAAAATGAAGGGAACATTCGGTTATGCACGACCTCTCCGCGCGTTCATGTGGCGCTGATCGGTATTGAGAAGATCATCCCTCGATTTGAGGATCTGGCCGTTTTCCTTAGGCTTTTGGGCCGCTCCGGCACAGGCCAGAAGTTAACGGCCTACACTTCGCTTCTGACTGGGCCGCGGCGCGCGAGCGAGGACGGGCCGGATGAAATGCATGTGGTGCTCGTGGATAATGGTCGCACGGCAGCGTTGGCGGATGAAAAAATGCGCGAAGCTCTCTATTGTATTCGCTGCGGGGCGTGCTTGAATGCCTGCCCGGTCTATCGGAAAATTGGGGGCCATGCCTATGGCTGGGTTTACAGCGGCCCGATCGGCGCACTCATCACGCCTCAGTTCAACGGCATCGGCGTGGCGCGCGAGTTGCCGTTTGCTTCTTCGCTGTGTGGCGCGTGTCGCGAAGTTTGCCCGGTCAGAATCAATATTCCAGACCTGCTGCTGCACCTGCGCAGCGAAGCACAGAAGCAGGCATCGCGCGCCCTTTCCGGCGGACCGCCTCGGGGCGAGCGTGCCTCCATGCAAATATGGGCCTGGGCTATGAAACGCCCGCGAATCTATGCCTTGGGCGGCAGGGTGGCACGATGGGGACAAAAATTTTATGCCCGCCAGGGCTGGATCCGGAAATTTCCGCTCTTTCCCATGTCGCGCTGGACTGAAGGGCGAGACTTCCCTGCCCTCGCACCTCAAACCTTCCGGGAACGCTGGAAAAAATTGATGTAGTCCGAAACTCAAAGACTTTGACAATGCCGAAGAGGGCAGACACCAGGTATCCTGTCTCGACCAATTCTTTAAAACAGATACTTTTCCTCCTCCATAAGCGAGGAAGGAATTCCCTCTCTCCCGAGAATGGACCAAGGGGCGATCATGGGGGTCCCCATGGCGGAGAACCCAATGCGAGAGGAGACCAGACCGCACGGGAAGCGGGAAATTCACAGAGGAACACCTCAATCATTCCAAATCTTTGCGAGGGACTTCATGCAGCCTAACAAGTTCATTCGTTTGCTCTTCTTATGCATTTTTGTTGCCAGTGTCGCGGGCTCGACTCATCTGAGCTACAGTCAGGTCGGCCCTTCCGCGCCTTTCGATTTGCGTTGCGAATACCTGACGAACCCTGTAGGGATTGACGTTCGCCAGCCTCGATTTTCATGGGTGCTGGAGGATTCCGACCGCGGCGAGCTTCAATCAGCCTACCAGATTTTGGTGGCAACAAGTCCGCAGCGGCTGGCACGACAACAGGGCGACCAGTGGGACAGCGGTAAGGTAGCCTCGGATCATTCAATCCAAGTGTCCTACGCAGGCAAGCCGCTCGCCAGCGGTCACATCTACTACTGGGCTGTGCGGTTCTGGGATCGCGAGGGCCGAGCCAGCGCCTACAGTGAACCGGCAAGTTTCGCGATGGGTCTGCTTTCCCGCGATGACTGGCAAGGGAAATGGATCAGCGGGGGCAACGAGTTGCGCAAGGAGTTCCAGTTGCCGTCGCAGCCAACACGCGCCTGGGTATATGCCACGGCACTGGGCTACTACGAGCTTCATCTGAATGGACAGCGTGTGGGCCATCGCGTTCTCGATCCAGCATTCACGACTTATCCCAAGCGCGTGCTTTACTCGACTTATGACGTCACCCCGTTTTTGCGCCAGGGCGCGAATGCCATCGGTGTCATGCTGGGCGGCGGATGGGCCACGCTTTCGCACGGGCGTTCGTTTCACGGCTATTATTCCGAGCCTGCCTTGCTGTTGCAAATGAATGTGGAACTAGCCAACGGTCAGCACTTCAGCCTGGCCTCGGACGGCTCTTGGAAAGCAACCCAGGGGCCTATTGTGAGTGACAGCGTCTACGACGGCGAGATTTATGATGCTCGGCGTGAAACGCCGGGATGGGACCGGCCCGGCTACGACGATTCTTCGTGGTCAAATGTACAGGTTGTCCCGGGGACAGACGGAGCCATTTCCTCGCAGATGATGCCTCCGATTCGCCGAGTGGGCGAGATTATACCTCGTTCCATCACCAATCCTGAGCCTGGCGTCTATGTCTTCGACATGGGCCAGAACCTGAGCGGCTGGGCGAAGCTGCACGTCCGCGGGCCGCGCGGGGCACGCGTAATGATGAGGTATTCCGAACTGCTCTATCCCAACGGCATGATTAATCGTGCCAATATTCGCGCTGCAAAATCGCGTGATATTTATATCCTCAAAGGCGGGGGCTGGGAAACCTACCACGCCCACTTCACTTATCACGGCTTTCGCTATGTCGAGGTCACCGGCTTTCCGGGCACTCCGGGCCTTGATTCTATTCGCGGCGAGGTGGTGCACACAGCAGTTCAATCTGCTGGGAACTTCGTGGCTTCCAAACAGATTCTGAATCAGATTCAGCACCTCATCCACTGGTCGCAGCTTACGAATCTATTCAGCATCCCAACTGACTGTGACCAGCGTGACGAGCGTCAGGGATGGATGGGCGATGCGCAGGTGACGGCGGAGGAAGCCATGATGAACTTCGATATGGCTGCCTTCTACACCAATTTCATCCGGGATATCCATGACGTTCAGGGAGCCGATGGCACTGTGACCGATACGGTGCCGCACCGTTATGGCTCGCGGCCGGCAGACCCAGCCTGGGGAACCGCTTATCCACAACTCGTCTGGTACATGTGGCAGCAATACGGTGACCGCCGCATCCTGGAGGAAAACTATGAGGGGGTGAAGAAATATGTGGAGTTTCTGCGCAGCCGAGCTCCGGGCAATCTGCTGACCTACAGCTATTATGGCGACTGGGTTCCCATCGTGCACACACCGGGGGATTTTGTTTCTGCGGCGTATTATTACTATGACACTTGGATTCTCTCCCGGATTGCGCACGTGCTTGGCAACACGGCGGACGCCCAGACCTATTCCCAACTGGCAAGCCAGATCAAAGACGCGATCAACCGCAAATACTTTCATCCCGATGCGGGTGGTTATGCAACCGGCACGCAGACCGCTAACGCCATGGCTCTGGCGTTGAACCTTCCCCCCGCCAAGAGTCGCGGCCTTATCATGCGCGACCTCTATGACGATATCGTTTACTACCACAACACCCATCTCACCACCGGCTTCATTGGCATCAAGTGGCTGATGCCTGCGCTCACCATGTTCGGTCATCCTGATGTTGCCTATGAACTTGCCACTCAGACGACGTATCCAAGTTGGGGCTACATGGTCAAAAAGGGCGCTACAACCCTCTGGGAACTGTGGCAGGATAAGACCGGCCCTTCGATGAATTCACACGATCATGCAATGTTTGGCAGCGTTGGGGCCTGGTTTTATCGCGCGCTTGCCGGTATTAGGATGGAGCCGGATACGGCGGCCTATCAGCACATTCGAATTGAGCCTCGGCTGGTGGAGGACCTCCACTGGGCGAGCGGGACTCTTCATACCATTCGCGGCACGGTCTCATCTTCCTGGAACCATTCACCTGGAAAGATTACGCTGGACGTCACGATTCCTGTAGGCGCAGACGCCGTGATCCTCGTGCCCAAGGAGGAAGAGATGACAACAGTTACCGTCCATGAGGGCAACCATACCGTCTGGGAAAATGGTCAATATGTGCCGGGTGATCCTGGAATTCAAAACGCTCAGGCAGCCGATGACGGTGTCACGTTTCGCGTGGGTTCGGGCCATTATGCTTTTGTGTTGACGGGCGAGTAGTGAAGTCTATTGTTACCCTCGATTCAAAATCGGAGGATAGACTGGGATGCAAGCTTCACGCCGCGTCATGACCAGGGGCAATACACATATTCTTGTCAAAGGAGCTTTTATTCATGAAATTAGTTACATACCAATCCGGGAGACAGCTGCGGGTGGGTGTGGTTGAAGGTCAGAACGTGGTGGATGTCCGCGTTGCTGTTGACTTGGCCACCAAAAAACGAGGTCCTCGCGCGCTCTACAGCGAATCCAAATTCAAGAGTGCAGCGCAGACACTGGCGGAGGCGGGCGCAGCTCCCCGCGAGATGCTTGGCGTCCTGACGCGCGGCGAAGAATGGCTCAAGGCCTTGGGGACTGTCACAAAAGGTTTGGCCAGGGAATTGACAGGAAAGCAGGCAGCCAGAAATTCAGCTGCCAGAACAATGAAAGGGCTGATCGCGCCGCTCGATTCCGTCCACTTGCGCGCGCCCATTCCCCGCCCTGGCAAAATCACTTGCGTGGGGCTTAACTACGCTGACCACGCCCGCGAGCAAGGCGAGGAGCCGCCCCCAGCACCTATCTTTTTTCTGAAGTCCTGCAACACCATCATCGGCCCCGGCGACAAGATTGTTCTTCCTCCCAACTCCACGCAAGTTGACTATGAAGCTGAATTTGCGGTGGTGCTGGGCAAAAGGGGAAGCCGCATTCCGGAAGACAAAGCATACGATTACGTCGCAGGTTACATGATTTTGCACGACGTGAGTGCGCGTGACCTTCAGTTCAGCGACAAGCAATGGTTCCGGGGAAAGAGTTGCGACACTTTTGCGCCTACTGGACCTTGGATTGTTACCAAGGATGAAGTGCCGGACCCTCACAATCTGCGCATTTCGCTCACGCTCAACGGTGAGACCATGCAGGACTCAAACACCTCAAATCTGATCTTCAAGGTTCCCTTCCTGGTAAGCTATCTTTCGCAATCCATCACTTGGGAGCCGGGTGATTTAATTTCGACAGGCACACCTCCGGGCGTAGGCGTTTTCCGCAAGCCACAGGTGTTCCTCAAACCGGGGGATACCGTAAGTGTTATTGTAGAAAAGCTCGGTACGCTTACAAATCAGGTGGTCGGATCAGTATAAGCTTCCGGCCCGTTCCCCACCGGCGGCCTGCCGAGGACGGCAGGCCGCATGAACGGTGGGCTCCGCGCGGGGAGGGGGGAGGTCGCGCGGAAAGCCGTTAGGACATCTCGATTTTCAGCACGCTGACATCGGCATCCGGCGCCTGAGCCGGAAGATGAATCGAGAGTCGTTGAGAATCCTGGTTAAACTTTAAAGGCCTCCCATCTCTTAGTATAGAAATTCTCCCTATCCGTGGCAAACCCTCCAATTCCACGGACGCACTTTGTGGCCAATCGAAGATGTGTAAATAAACCGTTTTCCCCTTTCGGGTCGTGCGGCCATAGGGTAACTCCTGCAAGGGACCGAATGTGGTTCCGTAAATTGAATCGCCGTTCAGCCTCATCCATTCCCCAAGCCCTCGCAAACGCTCTTGGAACTCAGGCTGAATCGTTCCCTCGGGCGTCGGCCCGACATTCAGCAGAAAGTTCCCTCCGCGGCTCGCCACATCCACCAGCGTCCGAATCAACTGTCGTGTGGATTTAAAATTGCGATCATTCCTATTGTAGGCCCAAGTGTTATTAATCGTCATGCAGGTTTCCCAGGGCCTGAATTTCTGGAGGCTCGGAATGCCGTGTGGAAGCTTTTCCGCCTCAGCGGCGTTAACGCCCCGAATCGTGATTCCCTTCACCGGAATCCGTTTGGGCACATACTGTTCCGGTGTATCAAAATCTGCCGCAACGCCGATGCGGTTATTCACCATGGTGTGAGGGGACATGGCCCGAAGCATTTCGAGGAAAGAATAGCCGTCATACTTTTCCTGATGATCCAGGCCGTCAAACCACATTTCAACCGGCTGGCCGTAACGCCAGATCAGTTCACGCACCTGCAAGGCCATATAATGCAGATACATCGTCCACTGCGGACGCCACGGCTCGCCATGCCAGTTTTCGCTGGCAGGCTTCGAGGTATCACGGTAATCCGGGTGATGCATATCGGGCGGAGAATAATAATATCCCAGCGCCATTCCGCGGCGATGGCAGGCATCCGCAAGCATCCGGATGACGTCCTTGCCGTAGGGCGTGCGCGTAATCTTATAGTCCGTAAACGACGAATCAAACATGCAGAATCCGTCATGATGCTTGGTCACGGGAATCATGTAGCGTTGCCCGGCGGCTTCTGCCAGATCAATCCACTCATCCGGATCATACTTCACCGGATTAAAGCGCTTGTAGAGATTTACGTATTCTTCCTGTGTGATGTTCCATTGAGGGCGAGGAACCATAATGGGCCATGAAATTTCCACGCTGGCCAGTGAACATGGCCCCCAATGGATGAACATGCCAAATTTCGCCTCATTGAACCATCGCAGCCCTTCTGCGGGAGTCTCGAGAAACGGAACTCCCGCTGACCAGGTGCCGGATGCCTCACCAAACTCCTGGGGTAGCGTTTCCTGAGAGTGGGCCTGCGCCAACGATGGAACCCACGTCGCGGCTGCTGCTCCCGCGCCCATCAACCGAAACAGATCCCTTCGATTGACTGCCGTCGCTCTCCATCCATTCATCCGCAATCCTATTCACGCGCATTTGAATCGGCGTTTTTGGCGCGTTTCAACGATTCAATAAGAGGAATGCATTATAGCCCAAGATTTGGCTAATGATAAGCAATTTCATTTGCAAATATAAATTTTCTGTCACTCAGTTTCACAAAGCACCGTTTTGCAATAAGTGAAACTTGGTTAAATAGATTTGAAGTTTATTCAATATTACGACGTCAAAGCATAAAGAAGGTCACATATTGAATACCCTTCATGAGTGAAGCCGCGATTATCGTTCCCCTCAACTCTCAGGTAAGCCTTATCGGGCCATCCAGCCGCCATCGACTGTCAGAATTTCTCCATTGACATAATCGGAAGCAGAAGACGCCAGGAAAACGGCCGCACCCTGCAAATCCTCGGGTGTGCCCCAGCGCCCCGCAGGAATGCGCGAGAGGATGGCAGGGCCGCGAGCCGGGTCAGAGCGGAGAGCAGCCGTGTTATCCGTCGCAATGTAGCCCGGAGCGATGGCATTCACCTGAACACCTCTCGCCGCCCACTCATTCGCCAACGCCTTCGTCAGTTGGCCGACGCCGCCTTTGCTGGCTGCATAAGCCGGCACGGTAATGCCACCCTGAAAAGTCAGCAACGAGGCAATGAAGATAATCTTTCCTGAACGGCGCTCGATCATACGCTTGCCCAGTTCCCGCGCTAGGATGAATTGGGCACTGAGGTTCACCTCGATCAATTGATCCCAATATTCATCGGGATAATCTGCCGCAGGCTTACGAAAAATACTGCCAGCATTGTTCACTAGAATATCGATGTGCGGGAAATCCAAATTCAGGCGCTGGATAAAACCATAAACAGCGGCCCGATTTGCAAAATCGCAGGAGTAACCTTTGAAGGCTCGCTTCCGAGACAAGACTTCCCGTTCCACTTCGCTTCCGTCAGACTCCAGCGACCTGCTGACGCCTACGATATCCGCTCCGGCTTCCGCCAGGGCCAGAGCAAGAGCTTTCCCAATGCCTCGACGGCAGCCGGTTACCAGCGCAGTTTTTCCCTCCAGTCGGAATCTGTCCAAAATCGGCATGGTTTTTCGATCTTTTGGGCGTTATTCACCACACTGAATGAGGATCTTCATGACCTCTCCGCCCGATTCCAGACGTTCAAGCGCGGACTGGACCGATTCAAGCGGCGAGACCTCACTGATCAATCTGTCGAGCGGCAGCACTCCCGAAGCGGTCAGCGCGATGGCCTGCTCGAAATCCTGCGGTTCATAAACCCGTGCCCCCCACAGGCGCAACTCCCTCCAAAAAAAGCGGAAAAGGTCAACCTCGGGGGCGGCGCTGAAAATGGCGACGAGGACTATTCGCCCCCGTACCCGCGCCAGTTGGGTCATAGTCTCGGCGCCTGCGGCAGAGCCAGAAACCTCAAACACCACGTCAGCCCCCGCCGTTTCCGTCTGATCATTCACATATTTGACCGGATCAACCTCCTTGGGATTCAGCGTATCGAAACCCAGTTCACGCGCCAGGTTCAACCGGAAAGGATTTACTTCCATCAGTGTCACTCTTGCTCCGGCGTGCCGGGCTACAAGAGCGATCAGGATGCCGATGGGGCCTCCGCCCTGAATCACTGCGTATTCTCCACTTTTAACTTCTGCCAGGCGCACATCGTGGTAAGCGACGGCCACCGGCTCAATCAGGGCCGCCTTTTCAAGCGGCAAGGATTCAGGCAATCGATGGAGTGTATGAGCTGGCACTGTCCAGAGGGTCTGGAGGGCTCCCGGCGCGTCAAAGCCAATAAATTTCAAGCGCTGGCAGACATGCGAATAACCAGCGCGGCATGCAGGGCATATCCCGCACGGGTCGAGGGGGCGGACGGTAACATGATCACCCGGAGCAAAGCCCTTAACCCCTTCGCCGACGGCATGAACCGTGCCCGACATCTCATGCCCGAATACGTGCGGAACCTGGAAACGATGGTCCATCGCGCCGTGGAACATGTGCAGGTCGCTGCCGCAGATGCCACAGTGCGAAACTTTAATTTGTACTTGCCCAGGCGCCGGGTCTACCGGTTTGCATTCACCCACTCGCACTCGCCGATGACCTTCGTAATAAGCTGCCTTCAGCATCTCTGATCGCTCCCGATAAAAGCCACTTGAATAAACTATCACATCGACCGGAAATGCGGCTATTGTCGTGACGCTGCAAAGCATTCCGGTGCTTTAGGCTGTTTTCAGTAGGTTTTTATATTGCTCCACGGCACTCCTGAGAGATTTTAGCGATGACGGGAGGTGGGTTTGGTGGCGCCGGGCCTTGCACCCTGACCCCGCGAGCATTCAGAAAGCCACAACGAGCGACGACAAGAGCTGGGCGATAGGGCTTCCCGAGGCAAGGTACGTCGCGTCCTCAGGAGGCTTTCTAAACGGTCTCGGGCACGGTGAAAGGTGCTCGGAACGTACCGTGCAGCATGCGATTAGCCTCATCATCCCCGATAACTTTCTGTGTTTTGCCATCAAAGCGGAGGGTTCGTCCGAGACGGTAAGAGACATTGGCCAGCGTGACCAACATTGTAGACTTGTGGCCTTCCTCAATGGGCGCGGTAAGGTCCTGTTTCCTGCGGCTGATGACCGCATCAATAAAGTTGGCAAAATGATTTCCAATCCCATTGGCGCGCGGCCCGGGTTCCTGGCTTTCACCCAACCAGGACATATAAGAATCGTAGCCTTCAATCGCCAGGTATCCCTTCGAGCCGTAAAAGATATTGCCAATTGTCCGCGGCGCACCTGAAACTGGCCCAAGGCCCGCACCGGCCTTGTGAGCGTGCGAATGGGTTGCGAGTCCCGCTGCCGGAACGCCGTGACTACGGAAAGCACCTGTGCCGATGCCCGCCTCATGATTGGTGATCCAACCCCGGACTTCAAATTCCATCATTTTCCGGGAACCATCAGGCATATCGAATTCGTAGGCGCAGTTGAGGACGTTGGGCGTCTGCTGGTCGTCGTCAAACATAAAATGACCGCCAATGGCCGAAATCTTGCTCGGCCAATCGACGCCTAATCCCCAGCGGGCAATATCCACTTCATGAATACCCTGATTGCCGAGATCCCCGCTGCCGTAGTCCCAAAACCAGTGCCAGTTATAATGGAACCGGTTCCGGGTAAAGGGATGCTCGGGCGCGGGACCTAACCATAAATCGTAATGCACGCCGTGAGGAACGGGAGAAACCGGGGTATGGCCGATAGTGGGCCGCCATTTATAGCAGAGCCCGCGGGCGAGATATACCTCGCCGATCAAGCCTTCCCGCATTTTCCGGATAGCCTCCTGGACGGCGCTGTTCGACCGGCTTTGAGCGCCCATCTGCACGACGCGATTATATTTCTCCGCTGCGCGCACCAACTGGTAGCCATCCCACCAGGCGTGCGAGCAGGGCTTTTCGATATACACGTCCTTTCCTGCCTGGCAGGCATAAATGCCGATCAAGGCGTGCCAGTGATCGGGAGTCGCGATGGAAACGGCATCGATAGACTTATCGTCCATCACTTTGCGGCAATCGATATACCTCTCTGGTCTAGGCTTACCAAGCTTTTCCACATCGCCCAGCCGGCGGTCGAGTACATTTTCATCCACATCACATAGCGCGGCGATTTCGGCCCTGGGCAAACGCGCATATTCGCGGATATGATCAAAGCCGCGGCCTCGAACTCCGCAAATCGCCACGCGAACGCGGTCGTTTGCACCGAAGACGCGCTCGGGCTGCGTGATCAGAATGACTCCGCTCAACGCGGCCAGACTTGCTGTTCCTGCCCTGGCGCTGGATTTCAGAAAATCGCGACGAGTGATTTCGGAAGAGTCCGGCATGAAAAATTGAGCTTCCCCTTTCTCGTAATCTTTCAGCAGAGTTACTGCATCGATTGATCAGCCGAATCATTCTAGCAGCGCTGGAGACAAAAAGAACCACCTCTTTCAGCCTGGACGCGAATTGTTAGAGGCCCTATTGTAGAAAATCTCCACGTCTAAAAAGGTCTGCGCTTCGCCACACTTTTCTTGTCGGCACATCAACCTCGTTCACTCAGCGCGGCTGTTGTCGTTCCTCACTGACTTTACCCGGAGTTGAAATACGGCGGTTTTTTGACTGACACTCGGAATGCCCGATGAAAAAAATCTTTCAACCACGCCCTAAAACATCAGCTTGGCAGCAAAATCAATGCCGCGAGCGCCTCCTGCTCCCTTCACCAGGCCGAAATTGGCATCTCCCAACGTGGTATCAGGGTTGCTGAAGTTCGGTGTATTGGTGGCGCTGAACCACTCGGTGCGAAGCTCTAGGTTGAATCTTTCCGTCAGCTTCACTTGTCGGAAGAGACTGGCATCAAGTTGGAAGAAGTTAGGGCCAGCGAACATGTAACGACCCATATTCCCGAATGTCGCCTTGCCAAAGAGCACGGTGGGATCTGCAAAAACCAAGGTGTCAAACCAGGGCTGGGTATCGATCCCCTTCAGTTTTGTGAACGGTCCGCTGATCCAGGGAGACTGGCCGTTGCCAGGAGTATTGAGTGACTTGCAATTGCAACCGAAGTTGAGCGGCCCACCCGTCATGAACTCCCAGATACCACTAAGCTCCCAACCGCCCAAGATCATGCTGGCTGGTCCGCTCTTAAAAAAGCGCTGCCCTTTGCCCATCGGCAACTCCCAGACGTAGCTCTGGTTAAGAATGTGTGTTCGGTCAAAATCCGTACGGGCATAATTGCGCCGGAAGTCAACATAATAGGACACACCATTGGAGTTTTCTCCGTTCTCCTCCTGGTAACCCAGCGCTTTGCCGTAAGTATAAGATGTGGTCAGGGAGAGGCCATGCGAGAAATGGCGGTCAAACTTCACCTGCAACGAATTGTAATTCGAGGGTTCACCCGCAAAGAAAAGCGTCGTGCCCGCCTTACGGCCAAACTCCTGGTAGAGCGGCTGTCCTGCCGGGCCCGCTCCGAGGAAGGCAGGGTCCACGACGGCGTTGAGATTGTACTGAATGGGGATATGGACGCCGCGGTTTCCCACGTAGGAAAGATCGAAGGTAAATTGTCCGGGCAGCGCGCGCTCGTAAGTGAAGTTCCATGACTGGATATAAGGATCCAGGTAATGTTTGTTGATCACGAAGTAATCCTGGTTAATCAGCAGCGGTGTGTTGGCCGGGATGATGCCATTGGACGGGACCGCGGCGATGAGCGGAGGAGGAAAACCCTTCTCAAAGGTCGCCGGAGTGCCATCGGGCAGGATGGCGGGACCAAAACCGCTCACGCTGTTGAATGAATTATTCTGCTTGACGGGGAAATTATAAGCATACGTATTGTCTTCAAACGGCTCGTAGCTGATACCGAAACCGGCGCGCAGAACCTGCGTATTCGTCAGGCGATAGGCCAGACCGACGCGCGGAGCGAAATCATGATAACGTTCCTGCATGCCTAAATTCAGAGGATTGCCGCCCACGCCTGCCACAACCAGCGTGTTGTTAGTGAAATCGTAGTTGGAAAAGCCGCCAGCGAAATGCGGCGTGGCGGGCGGATAAAATTCCCAGCGCACGCCCAGGTTCAGCGTCAACTTGGGGTTAACCTGCCACTTATCATTGAAATAGGTGAAAAACTGCCAGGCGCGGTAAGCCGGGAAGACGACGGGCAGATCGCGGCCCACCGTACCCGGGACGTCAAGCAGGAAACTGGCAAAGTTATTAGCAAAGCCGGTTTTCGGCCCACCGTTCAGCGCCGTCTGGCTCGAGCCAAAGTCCCAGGCCCCACGCGGGCTGAAAGTCTGTTCCTGCAAAAGGTCGTCGCGGATGCGAATAAGGTTGGCCCCCCATTTAAGCGTATGGTTACTGATGATTTTGTTCCAGTTGCTGACATAGTCGAAATCCGTCTCGCTGCGAATCCAGGGCAGACTGGCCGAATAGCCAATCATCGGGCCTGAAAAGCCCGATCCGTTAATGGTGGTAATTCCGCTCGTGAAAGGTTCGGTGTTCACGCCCGGAATGCCCAATTGAGCGGAAGCGTTGGTGCCATAGTCGGTTTGCTGGGCCACATTCCGGTAACGGTTCAGACCAATGCGGTTCTGCATGATCAAAGTGGGGGAAAAAATATGGTCCCAAATGAGATTGGCGGAGTAAGTGTTGTCCGTTCCAGTGGCCTCAAAGCCGCCTCCCACCGGGCCGCCCGCCAGGCCATAAGCCGGCGTCTGCTCGGTGAACGGCCTCATATAACCCAGCCGGCCCGAAATATGGTTGTGTCGCCCCTGATATTGGTCAATTTTAACGTCCAACCAACTGATGTCCTGGATATATCGCGTCGTTTCGAGGAAATTTTGTTGATATTTCTGTGTCCCCGGAGCGTTGAGATTATTATTCGGCAGCGGGACAAAAGCCAGGAGCTTGGCGGCAATCGGGTCAATCCGATTGGGTGGAATAATATTGTTTGGAAACTGTGTGCGGCCGGTGCCGCATTTGGCGGAATTGCCTCCCGGCAGGCAATCGGCAACATCTCCGGTCGCGGGGTCAAAAACCGCGGTGAGGGCCGGGTCGCTGAAGTCGCCGTTGCGCATGGCTTGCGTGGGGACGCTGAGCTGTTGGAACTGGCCTTCGTGGTCCGTTGATCTTAAGAAACCCGCGAAGAAAAACGTTTTCCCCTTGCGGATAGGACCCCCCACGTTCCCGCCCCAATAGTTATAAACCAAAGGCGGTTTCACGAAGGGTGCGCCCTGCGGGCCGCGATCAAAAAAACTTCGGGCATCCAGGGCCTGGCCGCGATAAAACTCATAGGCCTCGCCATGGAACTGATTTGTGCCTGACTTCATGATCACGTTGGTGACAGCACCGAGCGCCGTGCCCTGTTCAGCGTCATAGTTGCTGGTGGTGACATCCACTTCCTGAATATCTTCAGCGGGCGGGATATACACCTGCAACAAACCAGTGCGCTCGTTGTCATTCACACCCTCGATCTGAAAGTTGTTCGTCAGGCTGGAGGTTCCGTTCACCTGGTTGTTCAGGCTGTTCTGCGGATTGAAGAAATGCGAATGGTTGTATTCAGTGCGCGTCGCGCCAGGAATCAAATTCAGAAGGTTCTGAAAGTTACGATTTGTGCCGAGCGGCAACCGCTCTGCCTGGAGGCTCGTGAGCGTGCCTCCAGTTTGAGCACTATCGGTTTGAAGCAGCGGGATCTGACTTTTCACGTTCACCGTCTGCGTCATCTGCCCCGGACGCAATGTCAGATTCACGCGCGCCGTGCTGTTCACAAAAAGCATGATGCCGCTCCGGACGGCCCGGGCAAATCCGGTCTTTTCGACCGTAACCTCGTAATTGCCCGGAGGCACGTCTGGAAACGAATAGTTGCCGCTACTGTTGGTTTCGGTCGAAAGGCTGACATTCTTGTTCACTTCAGTAACGGTCACTCGTGCCCCCGGTACCACGGCGCCAGAGGAATCCGTAATCGTTCCGACGATGCTGCCATTGACTGCCTGTCCGTAGAGGAGTATTGTGGCACTGCAAACCATCACCACCGTGGCCGCAATCCACGTGACTTTCCTCAAGCAGGCCTTGACGGCATGAATTCGTCTCGTGCCTTCTGCCACACGCCCATTACCCTTATGAAGGCTGTCTTTTAACCCTCTCGTTTTGCTCTCCATGGCCTCGCCTCCCGAAATGCTGCCCCTAAGCAGCAGCCATCTCTCCTTTAAAATTTTCATCGTTCTTTCTGTTAATTTGCCATGTTTATTTGGAACTCGTTCCAGAACGTTACTCCCCTGCGAAGCGACTGTCAAGACAATTTTGTCTTCGGCGATGAGCCGCTGTCACCTTTAATCGATACGATTCGTCTAAGTAAGCAGTATGATGGGATTCGTCATGAAAACTCGGAGGCAGCCTGAAGCTACAGAGATCATTCAAAATCTCCCAGTTAGGAGTTTTTTGTAAATTTTTTAATCATCCTCCCGAAGAGTCCTGAGGGATAGCTATTTGAGTGATCTTTGGGCTGTGCTATGCTCCCAAAGGCAGACAGCCCTTTGGATATGACAAAGCTTTGCTTCATGAAACCAACTTCGGCTTCGTTTTGTTCATTCTTGTAAACCAAAGCGTCGAGAGATATGAAACCAGTTCCATCAGTTAAGACTATTCGAGACGTGGCGCGCCAAGCGGGCGTCGGCGTAGGCACGGTTTCACGAGTTTTGAATGGCGGTGTTAACGTCAGCCCCAGGACACGCAATCGCGTGCTGGCGGTGATGCGGCGGCTTGATTTTCGCCCGCATGCACAGGCGCGGCGCATCCTGCGTCGGCGTTCGGGCATGGTCTGCTTTCTGCTCAGCAACCGCCCCTTTATGCACTCTTTCCACGCCCGAATTCTGCAGGGCGTGGAAAATTGCGCCAGCGCTCTGAAGCAGCACGTTATTTATGCAGTGGCGCAGTATGATCCCACCACCCCCTCAAACCAAATCCCTTTACCTCCGATCCTTCAGGAGCGTGGCTGGGTGGATGGATTGATCGTGGCAGGTTTCGTGTATGCTAACTTTTTGCGGCGGATTCAGAGCCTTCACATCCCGTTTGTCGCATTGGGAAACAACGTGTTGACAACGGACGGGGTGGGAAACTTTGATCTCGTGAGCTTTGATGAGTTTCGAGGGACTGCGGAGGCGACTCAATATCTCATTGACCAGGGACATCGCGAGATTGTTTTCGTCGGCGACACCTTTTTCCCGTGGTTTCAGGAACGCTATCGTGGATATGCCTCCGCGATGCGCCTCAATAAACTCACTCCCGTGGGGTTAACCGCGCGGCGGAAGATGGCCTTTCCGGAGTATGGTGAGTGGGCCGCCACGCGGCTGCTGGCGAACGGGAGTGTCGCCACGGCCGTGATGGCTGGCAACGATGAAATCGCCTACGGCATCTGGCGCGCTTTCCTTCGCAGCGGTGTAAGCGTGCCCGATCGCATAAGCCTGATCGGCTTTGACGATCGTGAGGAGGCAAAACTAATGGATCCGCCGCTGACCACCGTGCGAGTCCACAAGGAAGAGATTGGCGACGCACTCATGAGACTCTTGCTTGAGAAGCTACACCATCCGGGTCCGCCATACACTCGGCGCATTCTGTCAACGGAGTTGGTCATTCGTGAAAGCGTTAAGAGCCTCCGGGCCAGTGCTTAGCTTGGGCCTGCTCAAGCGTGCTGCGGGAAGGCTTTTGGTTGTCAACATCTCAAACCGCTGGTTTTAGCTACCAAGGAGCTGATTATGCCTAATAGCTGGACACGTAGAGAATTCCTCGGCGCTTCCCTGCTTTCCGCACCTTTACTCGGACTCAGTTCATCGCTTACAGCAGCGCCGAGGTGGAAAATGCCTTTCAAGTTAGGGGTCATCACGGATGAGATCACCGAGGATCTGGATGCAGCCCTCGACTTCATCTCCAATTACTCTCTGCATTATTGCGAATTGCGCGACATCTGGGGCAAGAACATCATGAATCTTTCGCACGCCGACCTCGATCGCGCCAAGCATATGATCAATGACTACAACATGCATGTGAGCGATATTGGATCTCCCATTTTTAAATGGAACCTGCCGGAAATGCCCGCACGGCCTGCGGCGCGGGACGAATTCGGCGCTCACTTCACAGAACAGGATAGCGACCGACTCCTGTTGCAATCCTTTGAGCTTGCCCGTTTTTTTGGCACTTCCAAAGTCCGGATTTTCAGCTACTGGCGGGTTGAAAACCCCGAGAAAGCCTATCCTTACGTGCGCGATCGTCTGGCGAAGGCGGCGCATTTGGCGGGTCAGAACGGGATTCTGCTGGTGCTGGAGAATGAACACGAGTGCAACATCGGCACCGGCCAGGAGCTTGGACGTCTCTTAAAAGATATCAATTCACCCCATCTGCGCGGCAATTGGGATCCGGGCAATGCGGCGATGCTGCATGAAGTGCCCTACCCGGATGGTTACCGCCACGTGGAAGGGCTTTTTGCTCACATGCACATCAAGGATGTGAAGAAAGATCCTGTCACGGGGCGGCTGGAGTGGGCCCCCGTAGGGGGCGGATTCATAGACTGGAAAGGTCAGATCAAAGCCGTATACGATCATCATTACGATGGCACGATGTCACTGGAAACTCATTATCGTCGGCCTGACGGCAACCGGGTGGAAAGCTCGCGCGAATCACTGCTGGGGCTTTTGAAGATCATTCATGAGGAAACATAAGGGGTATACTGTCTATCAGGGATAATGTGCTTTCGCAGAACCATACCATGCCGACACCAACTTCACCCAACATTCGTCGTGTATCACCGGCGCGCCGGTTGACAGGGGTCATACACTTGCCGGGCGATAAATCCATCTCGCATCGTTATGCGCTGCTGGGCGCTATTGCGGAAGGCACAAGCGAGATTCGCGGCTTCGCCTCCAGCGCTGACTGCCAGAGTACGCTCGATTGCCTTCAGGCATTGGGTGTGCCGATTGAGCGCGACGAGGATCGCGTCCGAATTCGGGGGCAAGGGCTGCGTGGCCTGTGCCGGCCTTCGGGCGATCTCGATGCCGGCAATTCCGGCTCAACCATGCGAATGCTGGCCGGTATTCTTGCCGGACAGCAGTTCGAATCCCGCCTTGTCGGAGACGCTTCGCTTTCGCGCCGCCCCATGCGACGCATTATAGATCCTCTTACGCGCATGGGCGCGCGAATTGAATCCTCTCAAGGCGGGCTCCCACCGCTGCGGATTATGGGGGCTGACCTCCATCCGATTTATCATCGGCCGTCGACTGCGAGCGCGCAGGTGAAAACAGCCGTTCTGTTTGCCGGACTCATAGCCGAAGGAGAAACCGGAGTGGAAGAACCGGTGCCCACGCGCGATCACACTGAAATCGCGCTGGAACAGATGGGAGCCGCCATCACTCGCACGAATGGGACCATCTCCGTCCGAGGACCCGCGCGGCTGCATTCCCTTAAAGCGCAGGTCCCGGGCGATCTCTCTTCCGCTGCATTCTTTGTGGCAGCGGCTTTGCTTACGCCGGGGTCGGATCTCGTGATTCGAAATGTCGGCTTGAATCCCACACGAACTGCGGTGCTCACCATCCTCAATCACATGGAAGCGAACATCCATCAAGAAAACATCTGGGTTTCAAACGGCGAGCTGGTGGGGGACCTTCGCGTGCGCTCCAACCCGCTTACGGGAGGTGAGATTCCTGTTGAGCTGGTTCCAAACCTGATCGACGAACTTCCGGTGCTGGCTGTTCTTGGGACACAAACCGAACAGGGACTCTGGTTCCACGGAGCCCAAGAACTGCGAGTGAAAGAAAGCGATCGGCTGGCAACCGTGGCGGAAAATCTTCGCCGCTTGGGAGCAAAAGTGGAAGAATTCCCGGATGGACTGCGAGTGGAAGGCCGGCAGAAGCTTCATAGCGCGGAAGTCGAGAGCTACGGCGATCATCGGATCGCGATGGCATTTGCTGTGGCGGGGCTTCTCAGCGAAGGCGGTGTTGACATTCGGGGCAGTGAGTGTGTGGGCATTTCCTTCCCGGAATTCTTTGACATCCTGCATCAGGTCACTGAACCATTGTGAGCCGCTGCGTTCCGGAAACATGAAGCTTCCCTTGCAAACTCACCTGCGTCTCGCCCGCCGTAGGTGACTTGGACGGTGTGGGGTTTTCTGCCGTCTCACGCACCAAGTGAATGGTTCCGTAAGTGGTCGTCAGGCGAATCAAGGGCCCTCCCTTCCCGTAAGCACCCTTGATGGAGGGCTCACCACCCTGGCGCTCCACGACCAGCGACGACGCCACAAAGTCCGAGTCAACTTCGCCGTGATGCGAAGCCGCGTCGATCGTAAAGCTGCTTGAGGGTGGAAGGGCAAGGAGAATATCCCCGTTTTTCAAATCAACCTCAATGGGATAGGCCGGGGGTGAATCAGCGTGAAGGTTGATGTTTCCATTCCGATCCTCAATCTTCACCCGCTGTTTGAAGCCCTGAATGCTGACATCCTTCTGGCGCGTTGTAAGGTCTAACGGTCCAAAGAGATTCACGATCTCAAGCGAACCGAGCTCCATATCGAGCTTGCCGGCCAGGTTCTGCGCCGCCAAATCAGTTCTTGAGGACTTGAAACTCAGGTTGTGGTGGATATTGGAGAACTGAACTGAGCCGTTGAATTCGCCTTTGACGCTGACCGCACCTGAAACATCCGCCACCTGCACGTCACCGCCCCGCCCGCTGATTTCCACATCGCCACGAACCCCGCGAATCTCTGTGGCCCCTCCGGATTTTTCCACTCGGACCGTGCCGTTGATCTTTGCGGCGTGCACATCCCCCGCCCTCGCCGTAAGACTTTGATCGCCCTGCAATCCATTCAGCAGGATATCTCCGTGATCGGTCGAAATCTCCGTGGAAGTGCTTTTAGGGGTACGAAAGGTTAAATCCAACCGTATGTTGTTGCTGCCGTTCGGGAGCGATCCCCAATCCGGCTGAAAGATATACTGTCCATTTTCATCGGCAAGCTGAAGCTTGAGCCGGCGGTAAAGCTTTTTGGCCTCTTCCTCACTAGTCGTTCGAATCGTTTCTTTGACGACGGCGCTGATCTCGGGCGAATCCGAGCTTTGAATGCTGACATCGCCCCGACGATTGACCACGACGAGTTTTGGCTTGGAGCCTGGTTGAACTTTTTGTGAAAGATCCTGCGTATAGTTGTACGAATTCAGAAAAGGATTATTCCAATCCGACTGGTCCAGATGAATTCCCCATTCCCTGCTCCATTCATGCCAGGGAGCCAGGATGATGTGAGAAAGCAGAGTTCCAACAACCAGAATCAGCAGCAGAAGAATAACTTCCGTCGCAGAAAATAGAGGCGGTGATGAGACTTCAGGGTGGCTATGCGCGTGAACGTAATCGACAAGTTTTGACAGGCCCCAGATAATGATCAGAACCGGCCAATACCGGGCGATAAGATACCAGGGATGCAGGTTAGGATAGAAATTGGGGACCAGGAAGATGACACCGACTGCGATCAAAATTAACGCCCAAAAGATGGACCCTCGGCGATAGTAGAGTGGACTCATGCCTGTTGTTCCTTTTGCCAGCTCCTGAACTGAAACAAGTGGCACCGATAGCAGCCAAAACCGCTCCCACGCCCTGCGACAGGTTACGGCTTCCCCATGATTTGCGGCCCGCGTGGCGGTCTGGGAGGAGTGAATGAGCGCAGCGCCCAAAATACTCCTAAAACAATCAGAATGATCGGCCACGTCCGGGCAATGCTCAGGCTCGGAACGTATTGGTTCAGGAGAAACAGGGCACCCACCAGGATCAACATCACCGGCCCTGTTGCATCCCTCAAGATACGCCCGAAATTTCGCTCATCGGACATTACGTTTTTCAGCCTTCAAGAGTTCCAACTTTCCGCAGACCCACCTGTCCATTTTGGAGGGTGCTCCCCCTAGCAGGATGCCACCCGCCATAACGCACACCGGAACTTCAGGAAAGTCCTTCTTTGATTCGCTGGAGTTTGAGATTCAGTTCCTGCATCGCCTGGCGGTGAGACATCTCCTCAGCAAGCAGTTTTTGTCTGACTTCTTCCTCCTTGCTGTGAATGTTCACCACACACTGCAGCGCGATGACAAACACAACCAATCCAAACAAAGCGAGAGGTACCATCACACCCGGATTCATTGTTAACAATCCTCCTCCAACTCCAATAAACGATTCTCGGTATTGTGATTCCGAACGAAACGAGAAGTCTCGCTCTGCAAATAAAAGATCCGCGAGATTCCTCCTTGCCTTGGGCTGCTAGGGATGAGAGGTTATGAGGCCTTCCAGCAACCACCAAGGCGTTTCATCATGCGTCCCTCAGCAGGAGGCGCGATCTGAGCATGCCCCAGGCTGAAACCGCGAGCGGTCATTGCGGTACTGACCCTACGGGCTTGGGAAGTCGCGCCTTTTCAAGCTCGATTTTGGCCTTCTCGATTTCGAGCTCTTTCATCTTTCGTTCGTGCTCCATTTCACGCATACGGAGTTCCTGATGCGCTTGAAGCTCTCGCGTGCGCATGGTCTTGATGCAATTAACAGCCACAATCAAAACAACCATGATAAAGGCACTGATCGGAACGACTAACCCAGGATTCGCCAATGCAGACATGATACCCTCCTGAAAAATTGAACTTTGCCTGACCTGTCGGGCTGCTGAAAGACGTTTGTCATGTCGAGCCCAACGGGGAATCTCACCTGAAAATAAAGGGGCTGCGGGATTCCTCGCACGCAAACTCGGGACCGCCTTCAGCTCCTTGGAATGACAGACCGAAAGAGTTCTTCAGCATTCTGTTAGAGCTCTTTCGATTCCCTTCCCTCCCCACCTATCCGATTATGCTGATTCTTGGCTTCAAATCCGGGATTAGAGGTTTCCGATCCTGAAGGAGGCCGGCCTCCGAACATTTGAGTCTTCCTTTGAAGCAGAATCACTCCGAGCGCGATCAGAAGAACTGGCCAGAACCTTCCGATGTCCCGAAAGATGTGTACTCCCATGTTGTCGAGCAGGAACAACACTCCGAGCGCGATCAGAACTACCGCGCTCACTGGAGCGTTCATTCGCAATTCGCCAACTCCCATCAGCTCGCTGACGGGTTGGCCCAACTGCTTTCGGCGAGCTGTCTGGTAAGAATCGATGACCATATAGAAATAAAAGGCTGCCGCGCCCAGGCCAAAAATGGTGTCGAACGGCGTTTCAGATCGCTGACTCAGGGCGATCAGGCAGCCGAAAAAGATGACTTGGATGATCGCTTTGAGAATCTGACCGTTATAAATCGCACCTACACCTGGAATGAATCCCAGAAACAATGCCAAACCTGGCTGGGGGCCGAAATTCTGACCAAACCCTGAAGAAAAGCTCGTGGTGTGGAGTCGCGCGTCCAGGCAGTTTTCGCAATAAGCAATTCCGCGAACCTCACGCTTGCATTCCGCGCAAAGTGCGTGGCCACATTGGCCGCAATAAGCGACGGCATCGATTTCCGGATGGTTTGCGCATTTCATGGTATAAGGCTCCTTCTTCCCCGTTCCCACATGGTCTCCTGGAATCGGATGGTCGGCGCGTTCTGTCGATATTCCAAAGCCAGTTGTCCACCGCCGGACGATTGAATATCCGATGATCCGCCGCCCGGCTTTTGCGGACTCTGCGGCGATCCAGGCTGCGATGACGGCTGTTGTTTCAACTGCCGAAGGATCGATTCAAGTTCGTAAACAAACCGCAGATCGTAATAGAATTTCTCGGCTCGGGCTACCAGCAGATGGCCCCGGCTATCTGCGCGGTAGACCCATGTGGTTGGATTGAGCTTCCGCAGTTCCACCGCCTGGAGGTTCACGCGAGAGGTATACAGGATAAATGAAAGCGAAAACACAGCCATTGAAACGGTATAGACCACCTGCGGCCGAAGCGCCCACTGCATCCAGCCTGGTAACCGCTCCCCCCATTGGGGTTTGCGCTCGCCGATCGTGGCCCGGAGAATGCGTCGAACCAGCCAGGGGGAGGGTTCCACGTCCTCTGCGGCGCGCAGGGTGCGGAGGGCAAACTGCACATCCTCCAGCATCGCACGGCACTCCTCGCAGGAGGCAAGATGCTCCTCCATCTGCGCCGCCCGCGCCCGATCAAGCGCGCCTTCCGAATAGTCCGTCAGAAGATTGGAGACTTCCCAGTGCGTCATCGCTTCTTCTACCCGCCTCTCCTTACTTCAACATACGTTTAAGGATACGTCCAAGTTCCAATCTTCCCCGATTAATCCTTGACTTGACGGTGCCTTCGGGGACGCCCAGGATTTGGGCGATTTCCGCATAGTCCAGGTCCTGAAGGTCGCGCAGGATGACCACTTCCCGCATGTCCGGTGAAAGACGCCCGAGCGCCGCTTGCAGCAGTTCCTTCCGCTCCCGATCTTCGACCTGCTTGGTAGGTTCCGCCGAGGGAGCTGCCCGGGGATGAAGCCCTTCTTCTTCGTCGTCGAGCGAGGCCGTGGCCCGATCCCGGCTGACCTTGCGATAATGATCGACCAGATGATTCCTCGCCACACGATTCAACCAGGTTGCGAATTGCCCCTGCAAGGGGTCGAAAGTCCGCAGGGTCTGAAAAACCTTGATAAACACTTCCTGCGTCAAGTCCTCAGCCTCCGTGCTGCTTCCTGTGAACCGATAGCACAGATTATAAATTTTGCGGTGATGAAACGTGAGGAGTGTTTCCCAGGCCACATCATCACCGGCCAGGCAGCGCTTGACGAGTTCCTGATCTTCGGGCACTCAGCACTCCGGAGTTTCACAGGACACCGCTGGGTTCATGAACCGACGCGAACCTCAATTCTGACCTTAAAACTGTGGGAGCATTGTAGCAGATGTGTACCCCCTGATTGGAAGTTGCTGTGATGCTCTGCCGATTAAGAGAAGGGGCGACAGCGGTACGGGACCCGGTGTAAGAAAAAACTCCCTGTGGAATGACGTATGAATTTCTCCTAGCATAGGAGGCGTGGCGATGGGAACAGTGAAAAAGAAGTTCATTGCCCCCGCAGAGCTTGCGCCAATTCTTACGCTGCAGGAAGGCCTCGCAAGAAGTGGTCCACGAGGGAGCGGCTTCCGAAAATAGGGTACTCATGCTTATCCGGTTGTTTCAGCAAACCCCAATAGCTTGTGGTCTGCCTTGGATAGGCTTTTGAGAACGTCCGCCCGTTGTAGAGGTCCTTGTGGGTCGCGGATTTGTGCCCGGTTCCGAGACCCAGCAGGGTTTGGAATGCAGCCATCGGTTGCTTCCGACGATTATGGCGAAAGATGAATTCATCAAGGTAAGCTTGGATCCGATCGCGGCCTACGCCGTGATGGGGAAGCACGCGGGAGCGCGATTTGCACTCGAACCCAGGGCGTTCGCGGAACTGGTTGTCACAGCACACGCAATGAGCGTTACAGTGCGTCGCTCTAACGGGGCTTAAAGCCTTTCATATACGGGGCGCGCTACTGCAACCCCTTGACCACGTTGCGACAATACCCCTTGCGCAGTCAAATTCCGCCAATTTTCGCCTCCAGGGTGTGCCGGATTGTGCGCTTAAGTTAGTCGTGCGTGACTTGAGGTGAGAGAAGTGAGTATCGTCAGTCTTGTGGCCCCATCAGGGCCGGGAGGAGACTGATGACGACCCAGAACATCCCCGCCCTTCCGACGACGCTGGAGCAAGCCCGCCAACAGTTCGAGCAGTGGCGCGAGACTCGCCCGCGTTTTTCACCCCTCCCCGAAACGCTGTGGACCCTGGCCGTAGCCATGGCCCGGGAACATGGCTTGAACCAAGCCGCTCAATTACTGCAGCTGAACTGCGGAGACGGAAAGCAATTACCTCACTCATCGGAATCGGTTGCTCCCCGGTTTTGATTTCCGGGACAACAGGCAGGTTCTTGACCTGGATCTCGCGTGGTATCCGGGGCGGAGCGATCAAATTACCGGAGAGCAACGGGCCCATACGCTGGCCACGGCTGCCAAGTTTGCTCGATGCCGCCTATTCGTGTCGCAGTGCTACCATCGGATCGACTTTGGTCGCTCGCCGTGCTGGAATGTAGCACGCAAGCAGCGCGACACTGGTCAAGACGAGCGAAACAACTATAAAGGTCAAAGGATCGGTTGCTTTGACAGCGTAGAGCTGACTCGATAAGAACCGCGTGAGACCCAACGCGCCAACAATTCCAATTGCAACGCCGATCAGAGTCAACTTGAATCCCTGTCCCACAATCTGCTTCAGCACGTCGAGCGGCTGTGCCCCAAGCGCCATGCGGACGCCTATTTCGTGTGTCTGCCGAGCCACACTGTAGGAAATCACGCCATAAATTCCGATGCTCGCAAGCGTGATGGCCAGTGCGGCAAACACGGCTAACAGAATCATCGTAAAGCGCCGTGATGCAAGAGAAGTTGCGATAATTTCTTCCATGGATTCAAATCCATAGGCTACCTGCGCACGATTCATCCTTTCAACTGCCCTGCGGATCGCTTCTATGCTCGCAAACCCCGGTGACTGCGTGCGAACCACGAAACCCTCCGTCTTCGCAAGGAAAGAAATAAGCTGGTCGGGAATCTGTAAGACCGGAATGTAGATCTGAACCAAGCGGGCTGATCGTTTATCCTCATCGAGTCCGTTCTGGTCCACGTGGCCTACTACACCTACAATTTCGAACGGTTCGGCCAGGCCCGCGAGGTGAATGTACTTTCCGACAGCGTCCTGATGCGGAAAATAGATTCGCGCCAAATCCTCGTCGATCACGGCGACGAAGCGCGAATGGATGTCGTCATTCCGGGTGAAAAGGCGTCCATGCAGGATTGGAATCCCCATAACCTTGAAATAATTCTCGCCCACAATATAGTTCACGGCGTTGGGCATTTCACTTTCCGTTGCCGGCTTTGGCTGTCCCTCAGCCCAGAACCCAACAATATTGCCCCCTTGCATCGGGAAGGCGCCATCAGTTATCGCCGCCGCCCTCACACCGGGAACAGCGGCAATGGCTCCCGTCAATTGACGTAAGCTGGCGCGAATCTGATCGGGCGTTTCTTTTCCCGTCGAAGGTGGCAATGCCACGTTGAACGTCAGCACGTTATGGGGATTGAATCCGGGGTTGGCGCGCCAGAGGCGTGCGAGACTTCGAATCGTGAGGCCTGCGCCAATCAACAGCACAACCGCCATCGCCATCTCCATTACAATAAGCACGTGCCGCGTGCGGTGGCTGGTGCCGATCGAGCCCCGCGCGCCTTCCTTTAGGCCCTCGTGTAAATCGGGGCGGGAGCTCTGTAACGCCGGAGCGAGCCCGAATAGCACGCCTACGAGGACCGAGACAACTAGCGCAAAAGCCAGAACATGCGGGTCGAGCCGCACATCATTTGCCCGCGGTAACGCCTCTGGAAGCATGGCAACAGCAGCCTTTGTTCCCCAAGATGCAAGAAGAAGTCCAAGCCCGCCGCCCGCGAGCGCCAGCAGAACGCTTTCGGCCAGAAGCTGGCGAATCGCACGGGCCCGGCTCGCGCCCAGAGCTGCACGGATCGCGAATTCATGCCTGCGGCCCGCCGCACGCGCCAGAAGCAGATTCGCGACGTTTGCACAGGCAATCAGGAGCACGAATCCCACCGCCGCCAACAGGACGAGGAGCACGGGCTCGACATTGCCCACCATGCGCTCCTTGAGCGGAGTAAGCGAAATGCCTACGTTCTTATCTGAGTCCGGGTATGCCGAGGCGAGGTCTCGCGCGATTCCATCCATATCAGCACGTGCCCGCTGGAGTGTTACACCGCGCCTCAATCGGCCAAATGCAAAAATTCCGGGATGAGCGCCGCGGTCCGACATCCATTGATTGTCGTAGGAGCCGATGGGAGTGTAGACGTCGCCCAGGACAAAATTCTCGTTCTCGCAGCAAAAGTAAAAGCTCTTCGGAATTACGCCGACGACGGTATAGCCCTTTCCATCGAGTTTCAGCACTTTACCCAGTATTTGCCACGAACCGCCAAACTTGCTTTTCCAGAATCCCTCACTCAGGATCACTACCGAGGCCGCGCCTCGCCGGTCTTCCGCGGGCGCGAAATTTCTGCCGATCACCGGCTTCACGCCGAGCAATGGAAAGAAGCTGGCAGAGACTTGGGTGACTTTAACGCGTTCGGCTTCGCCTGAGCCTGTTAAGTTCATGTCGGTGTGCCGGTACGCGGCGAGAGCTTCAAAAGTGTGATTCATCTTCACCCAGTCGAGAAAGTCTGGGTAGGAAATTGCAAAATCCTGAAATGGCGGCAGCTTCTCAGCGAACGCCATAAGCCGAGGTGCATGAGGATACGGCAGGGGATTGAGTAGCACGCCATTCACAATGCTGAATATCGCCGTCGTCGCACCAATCCCGAGGGCCAGGGTGATCAAGGCAATGGCTGTGAAGCCGGGATTTCGGCGGAGTTGGCGCAAGCCATAGCGAATGTCCTGAAGCAGCGTTTCGAGCCACTGGAACCCCCATGCCATGCGAACGTCCTCCTTGATCTGTGTCGCGTTGCCCAAGGCCCGCAGAGCGGCATAGGTGGCCTCTTCAGGTGATGCGCCTGCTTCTCGCTGCTCCTCCGCTTCTAAATCCATGTGGTTCCGCAGTTCGCGATCCAGATCAGCCACGCGGACACGCCGACGGAACCAGGGAACGCATAGATTCAACCGGGACCAGATGCTCATCTCATCCTTCCTCTGCAGGTTCCATGACGCGCCCGATGGAGGCCACCAATAGCTTCCATTTCGAGTGCTCGGTGGCAAGTTGCTTCCTGCCGGCCGGTGTGAGACGGTAATACTTGAACTCACGGTTCCTATCCTTCGCCATTTCCCATTTGGCCGAGATCCACCCTTTGCGTTCGAGCCGATGAAGTGCCGGGTAAAGCGAGCCGTGGTCAACCTGCAATACGTCATCTGTGGTGCGCCGGATGTGTTTGGCAATGGCGTGCCCGTGAAGGGGGCCGAGCAAGAGCGTGCGCAGTATCAGCATGTTCAGCGTTCCTTGCATCAACTCCAGACGGTCCGCTGTCTGTTTACTGGTCTTCATGGGAGATATCCTACCATCAAAAATAGTAGACGTTCAACCATGAGTTTCGTAAGCATCTGAATCCAGATTTCCCTCCCCGGGCACCCCGCCGGGGCCTAAAAATTCACCGCGACCTTGGGCCTGCCAATCCTTCGAATTCGGACTCTAAGGACTTTCTGTGCAACTACCTACGACGATCGATAGTTACTTACGCGCCTTCTCAAATGAGCTCGGGCAGAGAATTCTGGAATCTTGCCCACCCTTGCATGGACCCCAGGACCCGCCTTCGCCGCTGATGGTCCAGTATGCGCCGCTCCAGACAGGACGCACGCTCGATGGGGAGCATTTCCTGACCTTGAAGCGCGACTGCCCGAATTTCACTCATGTCAAGGTAGACCTCGTCCCCCCTGGCCGACTAATTGCGCGGTTAAGAGAATCCTCCCGGCGGGCGCCTACAAACTCTGGTAGGATACATGGGGTTGCAATTGCCCCACGATGCTGGGTGGCAGGTGGACGGCTGCATGCCTAGTGCCTCGCTGGCGTTTGTTTTTGTTCAGCTCTGGCGGCTGCAGGCGGCGAATGCACACGAAGGGGCGCGCTTCCTCCACTAGGAGCTTCTGCCTCTTCTGAACTTCATGATGCAGTCAATCGAAATGCTGATTGCCTGCGAAAAGGAATTGCTTGTGCTGCGCGGCATCCTTTCTACGGCTTCTTGCCGTGAACCCGCATATCACCTCGACCAGAGCGAGCACAGGGAACTCGTGGAGCATGTGCGGCGTTTGGCCTGATTATTCCCCAAGCTTTCTCGAGCTGGACGTTGCGTCTAAGCCAATGCGGCAGAGCCTGCGGAGATGCGGCACAAAGCGCGCATACACGGTAGAGGAATGAAAGAATTACGGCTTGCCTGGGGTGTTAGACGTTCCTGCATGGAATTCTGGGCGCCGGCGTTGCTAAGGCTTTTATCCGAAGTGAAGAGGTGTTGCGGATGGAACGGAAACCGGGATTGAAATGGGCACTGGCATGTTGCTGGCCAGCCCTGGTCTTGTGCTGCGCATCCCTTCCTGCGGGGCAAAGCTCCTCCCCTGGCTTGCCGGACCACGTTCCGCCCAAGCGCTCCTCGCAGATCACTGACGGGTTGGGCATCAACTCTGATCTGCCGCGCGATCCCTACCTCCCTTGGGATCGTTGGTGGTGGACTCGAATGTTTGATGCTGGAGTGAAGTGGATTCGCATCGGACAATATGAAAACAGCTCTGACTTTACCAGTTGGGACTGGGTAGAACAGCGGCGGGGGCGGTATGCTGTGAAACCCGAACTCGAGGACTACATCAATTCTCTGGTCGATAATGGCGTGCACATCCAAGCGCAATTGCTTTACGGAAACCCCATGTATACATCGCCCTCCGGCCGCCTGCCCGATTCTATCATTCCCGAGCCGGGTTCGTTTCATAATGATGACCGCAGCCTTTACTCGGTCTTTTGGCCGCCGCGCACGCCCGAACAGATTGCGGCCTTCTCCCGCTACGTGCGTTGGATGGTACAGCACTTCCGGGGCCGCATCCGCTATTGGGCGCTTTGGAATGAAGAAGACATCGGCTATTGGAACCCGTGGGGAAATCCTGAGGAGTACGGCCGTCTCCTGAAAGCCTTTGTCGTGACCGTGCACAGCACGGACCCGGAGGCGAAAGTGATCTTTGGGGGACTAGCGGAACCCAAGCGCGATTTCGCCCAACGCGCTTTGGACCGTTGCCAATGTGCTTCGGGAATCAACATCTTTGCTTATCACACGTACCCAGGTTACGGGATCAACATGAACCCGGAATCGATGGACTACGGGGCCTATGGGCCAGAGTCGCCTGCCAAACTTCGGCAGTTCGTACGACATTATCCCGGCATTCGTCCGGATATCCAATTCTGGGATGATGAATTTAATTCCATCCCTTCCTGGACAGGGATGGATGAGTCAGTGCAGGCTAAGTACATTCCTCGGGGTTTGGTCTACAATTGGGCGGCTGGTGTCAAGACCTTCGTCTGGCTACTCACCTCGGCCACTGACGGCAACGAGTATGACGATTTCGGGATGATTCATGGCCTGCGCAACCTGCCGGATGATTTCACGCCACGCCCTGTCTTTTATGCGCTAGCCAATACGAATGCGCTTTTTTCCGATACCCGCCTGGACGCCTCAATCCAGGTGACAGGACCGGGAATTCCTGCGCTCGAGCGAAAGTCGGGATACCCTTTTTATGCCTATGGCTTTCGGAACCATAACGGCAGGGCCATTGTCGCCTACTGGTTGGCCGCGCACAGTCTGCCGGGGAAGATTTTCCCTCCTTTTTATGAAGAACTGACGGTGAAAGGAAGCGGGATCAGGCATCCGGTGCTGATTGACGTGGTTTCCGGGAGTCTCCGACAGCTCCGGTGGAAGGAAGGCAAGCCCGGCACACTCGAAGTGCTCCCTGTCCGCGACAGCGTCATGGCGATTGCCGACGCGAGTTACTTCGACTGGCGAGTGCTACCCGAGGTGCCGAGCTCCTTGACTGCGGAGCGGACAGTGGCAGGAGTTCATTTGCGCTGGAAAATGCACGGAGGTCACCCCGATCAAGTGGCGGTGGAGCGCCAAGCGAGTGCGGGGCTGTGGCGGAGAATCCAGCTTCTTCCAGCAAGCCGCCTCCAATTCACCGACACCACGTGCCCTCCCGGAGTGCCAGTGGCCTATCGCGTGCGTGCTCTTAATGAGGCTGGCCAATCGGGTTATTCAAATATTGTTCGGCTTAAACCTTGAGCCAAGTGCGTATTCCGATGATGGTAACGGGTGATTCTGAATTTATCGTGATGGCTTATTCCGGTCTGTAATAATCATCACAATCGGAGCGAAGCGACGCTGACGTTGTTATGGTGCTTGAAGTGACGGGGACGGGGCAACTGAAATCCGATCCTGGTCACGGTTTTTTCTCCTTCCCAGAGAGATAGATGCCGCCGCCACCGCGCTTTTCATCTCGCCGTTGTCTGAGCGAAGCGACGCTCAGGGTAAGTTCATCGGGAGGCTGTTCTTGTTTCCTGCAGGGCTTGTTTCTACGTGTGGGGCCAAAATCTCAACCTTCCTCTCTAAAATCTTGCGCCCGGATGGCCCACGATCAAGGATCGGGCGCTCCCTCGACCCGTGGTATCTTCCTTTTTCGGCTCAGGCTTTTTTCCCGCCGCGCTCTTTGCGGATCGACTCGTCGTGCATCTCGATGCGATGGGCGTTGTGTACCAGACGGTCGAAAATGCTGTCGGCCAAAGTCGGGTCCCCGATCTGCTCGTGCCGGTTTCTCCGTAAACTGCTGCGGCACCTCCGGGGCTCGGTCGTCGTCCTGCTGGACAATTCCTCCACGCATCACGGTGAACCCTTGGCGCAACTCCTTCATCGCCATCCGCGTCTCCATGTGCCGCACTTTCCCGCCTATGCCCCGGAACTCAATCCCGATTAAGGTCTTTGGTCTTTGGCGAAACGAGAACTTGCCAATGGCTCCCCACTCGGCGTTGACCAGCTGATGAACGATATCATCCGCTCGATCCACGGAATTCGAACCTCTCCAGAGAAACTGCGCGGATGCATCCTGCAATCGAACCTCCCTAATTTTTTGTCCTAAGCCGTTGCATTCTTTATGCAGAGATCAATAAGCTTTGGAATTCCTACTCTGAGGCCTCGAAGAAGATTTTTGACTCGCCCCAGATCTCAGCGTACCGTGACGCCCTCCAAATCAACTATCGGAAAAGGCGGCTTACCGAGGTTCTGACAGAAAGCCTCTTTTACCCAGATGAAATCCGTTCAGGAGAAGTATTTCCAGAAGGGGCGGTTCGAAAGGTTCCGTGAACGCCTTCGAGCGGAACCTCATTGCCCGCCGGAAGTGCATAGAACATTTCGGGGCGAGTTGTGCCGTAATGCGGGTTTGACTTCGGACGGACATACGGGAAGGCAGCAGAGGATTAAGCTCATGTGCACCACTTACGCCCTTTGTCGCAGATCCGTGCCGGGTATCGTGTTAGCCCGCTCAGGGATCTCCGGCCGGTTTGCCCTAATT
>Ga0209062_1000916_pt1 | contig 65181 bp, 61 predicted proteins | sample Coa_R2_2_FD_187158 | JGI IMG/M metagenome (GOLD analysis project Ga0209062, IMG submission 187158) | Surface soil microbial communities from Centralia Pennsylvania, which are recovering from an underground coalmine fire - Coalmine... | ecosystem: Environmental > Terrestrial > Soil > Unclassified... | reverse complement strand
CTTTGTCGGGAGGGAGTCGAACCCTCTGGATCGCTACGAAAGGTTTCAGCTCGTTTGACGACCATCCTCCTTTCCTGCTCTCCTGACGCTACCGCATTGGTTGCGCCGCCGCTGAAGGTCGCGATCGTCACCGGTGCCTGGTTGTGAATGCCCCCACCCATTGCGGTGTCGCCGCCGACCAGGATGCCGGCGCCACCCGCCGAGATCGTCCCGTGATTGCTGATGCCGCCGCCAAACGTCACGACTGTCACGGATGAGCTGTTCAGCGAGTTGCCGCCGGCGCTTGCCGTGCCGCCGACCAGAATGCCGACGCCGCCGGCCTGGATCGTGCCCAGGTTGGTAATGCCGCCGGCGAAGGTCGAGATCGCGACCGATGCGGTATTGAAAGTGGAGCCGCCGACGTTCGGGTTGCCGCCGACCTGGATGCCGGCGCCGCCCACCGAAATCGTGCCCGAATTGGTGATGCCGCCCGCAAAGTTCGAAATGGTCGATGCACTGCTGGCAGTGGAACTGAAGGCGGCGATGGCGCTGGGATTGCCGCCGACCAGGATGCCGGCGCCGGCCCCGGAAATCGTGCCCGCATTGGTGATGCCGCCCGCGAAAGTCGATACGATCACGGACACGCCGCCGCTGGTGCTGCTGAGACTGCCGCCGACCAGGATGCCGGCGCTTCCCGCCGAGATCGTCGCGCTGCTGGCGATTCCACCAAGGACCGTCGCGTTGTTGACGATGGCAATTCCATCGACCGAGGCGTTGATGGTGCCGCTGTTGGTGACCGCGCCGTTGACCGTGCTGTTGTTGATGGTGATGCCGGTGGTGCTCGGTGCAGCGGGGCCTGCGGCCGTCAGCACGCCCGAATTGACGACGTTGCCGGTGACCAGCGCATTGTTGTTGACAAGAATGCAATTGCCGGCGGGCGACGAATTGCTCACGGTGGCGACCGTCCCGCCGCTTTGCGTGACCGCGCAGGCCGCGAAGGCCGATGGCGCACCGCCGCCGACCAGTAAGGCGGCAAGCGAGCTCGACGCTAAAAGGAAGGTTAACCGGTCACGCCCTGCACCGCCGCGACCAATCGAACGTCCCACCACCCTCGTCACAATTTCCCACCCGTGACCCGGCCGCCGCACGTACGTCCCATCACGCGTGGCAAGCTGTTGCCCTTGTGGCACGCTAAACGACGGCTCGCGCGAGCGCATCCGGCGCGCTGCGTTTTACCATTCGGATCGCAAGTGATTTGGCGTCGCGTGTGGCGCCGATGTCACACGCGAGTTTCAGATCGCACGAAGGTTCCGTGACCGCGGATGCCTGATCGAGATTCGCTTTCGCCGTCTCGAACTTCGCGCGCAACTGTGCGACGTCGGCGGAACCGACGCACCGTCGTGGCGAGTCGGCCCTCATCGGTGACCGGTCTTGTCCAGCACTTCCACGTTGCGATAGAGCCAGCTCGCACCTGCGCCATCGGCGAGGTCGAGGTCGAGCGCCAGAACGACGCGCGCCTTGGGGAGCCGCGTCTCGATCAAGTCGACGAGGCCGTCGATCCCCTCCCCGTCGATCCAACAACGACCGTCACGCCCATGTCGGGTCTTGCGAAGGACTCGACCCAACCGACTTGAATCGCAAGCTCAGTTGCCCGGCGGATCGAAGCCGGCGTCGCGCCAGACTCGGGCGTTGACCCGCTCGGAGAGGAATTTCACGAACGCAGCCGCCGCGTCGGGCACCGCGCTCGACTTGACGACCGCGGCGCCGTAGATCGTCTTGAGCTGCAGCTCCGCCGGCAGCGGACCGACGACGGTGACGCCTTTGACGTGCACGACCTCACTGGTCGGATAGATGCCGAGGTCCGCCTCGCCTTTGGCGACGAGCTCGGCGCCGCCATCGAGCGCGGGCCTGTGGATCACCTTGCTCTGCATCGCCGCCGCGATCCCGAGCTGATCGAGCAGCTTCGAGACGTGCGCGCCGCTCGGCGTCGCGGTCGGCGTCGCATGGACGACCGAGCGCGCCGCCAGCAGTGCCTGGCGAAACGCCTCCGGCGTCGAAATGTCCGGCCGCGGCTGGCCCTCGCGCACGATGACGCTGACGCCGAGCACGCCGAACACCGTCCGATGGTCGCCGTCGAGAACGCCGGCCTTGACCAGCGCGTCGATCACCGGGGCCGGTACGATCGCGATGTCGGTCTTCTCGCCGGCCGCGAGCTTCTCGCGCAGCGCGGTCAGCACCATGTAGGTGAAATGCAGTTTGTTGCCGCTCTGCGCCTCGAATTGGGGCGTCAGCACCGCCAGCGCCTCCTGCGGCGCGCCGCCGCTCATGATGCGAAGGTCGGCGGCGCGCGCCGGCACGACCGCCGCGAGCGCGAAGATCAGCACGCCCAAACCGATCGCCATTTGACCGATCGCCATCGGACCGATTGTGATGTGCATGAGCAGCCCTCCCCCTCGACGACCTCTTGGCGGCAGCGCGGCGCTATCCGGTCGCGCTCTTGAATCTCGCCCGCACCAGCCCGGCATTCGCCGGATCGACCCGCACCGTCATGCCGAGTCGTCCGTCCGCGCGCATCTCTTTCGCGAGCACCTCGGCGTGCCGATAAAGCCAGCTTGCGCCGGCGCCGTCGATCGGATCGAGGTCGAGCTCGAGCACCAGCCGATCGCGCGCGAGTCGGGTCTCGACGGCGTCGATCAGGCCATCGATCCCCTCGCCGGTCACGGCCGACACCAGCGCGGGCCGACTCGCCGCCGGTTGGCGCAGGCTCATGTTGTCGAGCCGCTCGCGCTCGGCCGGATCGACCCGGTCGATCTTGTTCCACACCTCGATCAGCCGCGGATCCCCTGCCTCGATGCCGAGCTCGCGCAGCACGTTGGCGACGTCCTTCGACTGGGCCTCGGTGTCGAGGTGTGAGACGTCGCGCACGTGCACGATGATATCCGCCTCGATCACCTCTTCGAGCGTGGCGCGGAACGCCGCCACCAGCTGGGTCGGCAGGTCCGAGATGAAGCCGACGGTGTCGGAGAGAATGATCCTGGTGCCGTGCGGCAGGTCGACGGCGCGCAAGGTCGGATCGAGGGTCGCGAACAGCATGTCGGCCGACACCACGCTCGCGCGCGTCATGCGATTGAACAGCGTCGACTTGCCCGCATTGGTGTAGCCGACGAGCGCGACGATGGGATACGGCACACGCTTGCGGCTCGCCCGATGCAGCGCGCGGGTGCGTTTGACGCCTTCGAGCTCGCGCTCGATCTTGGCGATGCGCTCGGCGATCAGCCGCCGGTCGGTCTCGATCTGCGCCTCGCCCGGGCCGCCCATGAAGCCGAAGCCGCCGCGCTGGCGCTCGAGGTGGGTCCAGGAGCGCACCAGGCGGCTGCGCTGATACGTGAGATGGGCGAGCTCGACCTGCAGCGTGCCCTCGCGGGTGCGCGCGCGCCGGCCGAAGATCTCGAGAATGAGCCCGGTGCGGTCCAGCACCTTCGCGCCCCAGGCCTTTTCGAGGTTGCGTTGCTGCACCGGCGAGAGCGCGCAATCCATGACCACGATGCCGATGTCGAGGCTTTTGATGAGGCCGGCGAACTCTTCGACCTTGCCCTTGCCCAGATAGGTCGCGGGCCGCAGCTCGGAGAGCATCGCAAGACCAGACTCGACCACATCGAGGTCGATTGCGCGCGCAAGGCCTGTTGCCTCATCGAGCCGCGCCGCCGGCGCGCGCTCGTCCGTATGCTTCGTCGCGCGGTCCCGCAGATACGGCCCGACAACGAGCGCGCGTCCGCTGGCGCCGCCCTCGCGGGCGAGCGCATCAGAGCGAGTGTCGCGACGACGAGGCTCCAATTAGACCTTTTCCCCGGCCGGCGCCTCTTCGGCACCTTCGAACAGCTGGATCGGATGACCCGGCATGATCGTCGATATGGCGTGCTTGTAGACCAATTGCGAGTGGCCGTCGCGCCGGAGCAGCACGCAAAAATTATCGAACCAAGTAACGACGCCTTGAAGTTTGACCCCGTTCACGAGAAAGATCGTGAGAGGAATCTTGGCTTTGCGGACGTGATTGAGGAATGTGTCTTGGAGATTCTGAGCGCGGTCGCCAGCCATGGCCTTTGTTTCCGTTTTTTGCTCGCGCGGCCCTGCGCCCGCGAGAGTTAGTTTATTGTCACGCCAATACGCCCGGCCCTTTCCACGCCCGCCGGGTCCTGCGTGGGCGTGCCCATTAGATGGTACGTTGCGGTGCAGCGCAAGCCCGGTTTGGGCGATTCCCGGAGGGCTCACGAATCGTTGAAATATCAGGAAAATTCAGCATGACGGTGAAATTCGCGGCGCAAAGCGGCCGCAATTGGCCCCGGCGCGCCCGTCCCGACCGGCCGGCCATCGATGCGCACGACCGGCAGCACGATCTGGCTCGCTGACGTCACGAAAGCCTCGTCGGCGGCCAATGCCTCTGCAACTTTAAATGGGCGTTCTTCGAGAAAGAGGCCTCGTGCGCGAATCGCGTCGAGCAGCACGGTGCGCGAAATGCCGCGCAGGATCGCCTGGTCGGCGGGCCGCGTCACCAGCTTGCGCTCCTTGGTGACGATCCAAGCATTCGACGAGGAACCTTCGGTAACGAAACCCTGCGCGTCGACGAACCACGCCTCGCGCGCGCCCTGCTCGCGCGCCGTCTGCTTGGCGAGCACATTGGGCAGGAGGGAGACCGACTTGATGTCGACCCGCGCCCAGCGATTGTCCGGCACCGTGACGACCGACATGCCCTCCTTGGCGATGCGCGCGTTGCGGGACGGATCGAGGTTCTTCGCCGTCACGACCAGCGCAGGCGGCGTATCGGCTGGCGGAAACGCGTGATCGCGCCGCGCGACCCCGCGGGTGATCTGCAGGTAGACGATGCCGTTCGCGACGCGATTACGGCGGATCGTCTCGTGCAGCACGGCGCTCAGTGCCGGCAAGGTCATCGGTGCGTCGATGCGCAGCTCCTTGAGCGAGCGCTGCAGCCGCTCCATGTGCCGGCGCTCGTCGACCAGGCGGCCGTCCGCGACCTCGCAGACCTCGTAGACGCCGTCGGCGAATTGGTAGCCGCGGTCCTCGATGTGGACCACGGCGTCGCGGTGCCGCCGGTAGCGGCCGTTGACATAAGCAATGCGGGACATGGGTTGGGGTTTTCCGGTTTCTCCCACGTCATGCCCTCCCGTGGGCCGGGCATCCACGTCTTCCTTCGTGCAAAGACGTGGACGGCCGGGACAAGCCCGGCCATGACGAAGCTAAAATGAAAGTCTAATCCATAGCCAGCGCCTTGAGCTTGCGGTGGAGCGCGGAGCGCTCCATGCCGACGAACTCCGCGGTGCGGGAAATATTGCCGCCGAAGCGGCTGATCTGCGCCTTGAGGTACTCGCGCTCGAACGCCTCGCGCGCCTCGCGCAGCGGCATGCCCATCAGGTGCTCGCCGCCGTTGCCGGCCGGCATCGCGGGCACCATCGAGCCGACGTCTTGCGGCAGCATGCTGGCGCTGATCACGGCCTCCGGCTCGCCGCCCGCGAGGATCATCAGCCGCTCCACGTTGTTGCGTAGCTGGCGCACATTGCCGGGCCAGTCGTGCGACTGCAGCACCGCGAGCGCGTCGGCACCCATCTTGCGTTTGGGCAGGCCGGTCGCCTGCGAGATCTGGTCCATGAAATGATCGATCAGCACCGGGATGTCGTCGCGCCGCTCGGCGAGTGCCGGCACGCGGATCGGCACCACCGAGAGGCGGTGATAGAGATCCTCGCGGAACTTGCCGGCCACGATGTCGGCCTCGATGTTGCGCGAGGTCGACGACACGATGCGCACGTCGACCGAGACCTTGGTGTTGCCGTTCACCCGCTGGAAGGTCTGGTCGACCAGCACGCGCAGGATCTTGTTCTGCGTCTCGCGCGGCATGTCGGCGATCTCGTCGATGAACAGGACGCCGCCATGCGCCTCCTCGAGCGCGCCGACCTTCTGGCTCTGCACGCCGTCCGCCTGCTCGACGCCGAACAGCTCGATCTCCATCCGCTCCGGCGTGATCGCAGCCGCATTGATCACGACGAACGGCCCGCCCTCGCGCCCCGAATGGGCGTGGATGGTACGCGCGGTCAGCTCCTTGCCGGCACCCGATGGGCCGACGATGAGGATGCGGCTGTTGGTCGGCGCGACCTTCTCGATCGTCTGGCGCAGCTGGTTGATCGCGGTCGAGTGCCCGACGAGCGCGGAAGCATGCGGCGCGAGCTGCTTGAGCGCCTTGACCTCGCGCTTGAGGCGCGAGGTCTCGAGCGCGCGGTCGGCCACGAGCACGAGCCGGTCGGCCTTGAACGGCTTCTCGATGAAATCGTAGGCGCCCTGCTTGATCGCCGCCACCGCCGTCTCGATGTTGCCGTGGCCTGATATCATCACCACCGGCAGGTCGGGATGCTCCGCCTTGATGGAGTCGAGCAGCTGCAGCCCGTCGAGGCGGGAGCCTTGCAGCCAGATGTCGAGAAACACGAGATTGGGCCGCCGCGACCTGATCGACCCGAGAGCGTCGTCGCTGTCGCGCGCGGTGCGCGTCTCGTAGCCCTCGTCCTGCAGGATTCCCGCCACAAGCTCGCGGATATCCGCTTCGTCGTCGACGATGAGGATGTCGGACGCCATCGTTATGCACTCGCGGATGTGGTGGGGGACGGCTCGGTGGACAGCTCGCTGGACTCGGCGGCCTCATCGGCATCGCTGGGCGGCGCGACCGCCGCAGCGGCAAAGCGCAGGCGCATCCAGGCGCCGCGCGCGCCCGGCGTCTTGTCGGCGGCGTCGCGCAGCTCGATGCGGCCGCCATGGTCCTCGAGAATCTTGCCCACGATCGCAAGCCCGAGCCCGGTGCCCTTCTCGCGCGTCGTCACATAGGGCTCGAGCAGGCGCGAGCGGTTCTCCTTGGGCAGCCCGATGCCGTTGTCGACCACGTCGATGACGATATCGCCCTCCTCGCGCGCGGCCGAGACGTGAATGCGGCCGCGGCCGCCGAGCTCCGCCGGCGGCACCGCCGCGACCGCCTCGGTCGCGTTCTTGATGATGTTGGTGAGCGCCTGCGAGATCAGCCGGCGGTCGAACCTCGCCGGCATCTTCTCGTCGGCAAGCTCGGCGTCGATGTCGATATCGGCATTGCCGACCCGCATCAGGAACACGACCTGGCGCACCGTGTCGGCGGCGTCCTCGGCGGTCATCACCGGCTTCGGCATGCGGGCGAAGCGCGAGAACTCGTCGACCATGCGGCGGATGTCCTCGACCTGGCGCACGATCGTGTCGGTGCACTGCTCGAAGATCGCGCGGTCCTCGGTGATGGTCTTGCCGTACTTGCGGCGCAGCCGCTCCGCCGAGAGCTGGATCGGGGTGAGCGGGTTCTTGATCTCGTGGGCGATGCGGCGGGCGACGTCGGCCCAGGCCGAGGTGCGTTGCGCCGTGACGAGCTCGGTGATGTCGTCGAGGGTGACGACGTAGCCGTGCTGCGGGTCGGCCGCCTGCTCGGTGGCGACCCGCACCGAGACGATGCGCTCGCGACCGGCGCGGTTGATGGTCACCTGGTCCTGCACCAGCCGCTGCGCATCGGTAAGCGCGCTGGCGACGACCTTGGCGAGCTCGGGAACCACCTCGGTCAGCGTACGGCCGATCGCCTCCTCGGTGCTGGTGCCGATCAGCCGCTCGGCCGAACGGTTGACGATGCTGATCTTGCCCTCGGCGTCGACGCCGATCACGCCGGCGCTCGCGCCGGCGAGCACAGCCTCGGTGAAGCGGCGCCGGCTGTCGATCAGGTCGCGCGCGCGCACGAGGTCGTCGCGCTGGGTGCGCAGCTCCTGGGTCATCTTGTTGAAGGTCTCGCCGAGCTGGGCGAGATCGCCCTCCGAGGCGCGCACCGGCACCTGCACATAGAGGTTGCCGGTCGACACGATGTTGGCGGCGCCGATCAGGCGGCGGATCGGCGCCACCAGCAGGTTGGCGAAGTTGAGGCCGATCCACACCGCCGACAGCAGCAGCGTGAGCGCGATCACGGCATACATCAGCGCAAAGGCGATCTGCACGCCGACCCGGCGCGCCTGCAGCGCGTCATAGCGGGCGAGCGCCGCGCCCGCCTCGACGCCGAGCTTGACCACGCGCGGGTCGAGCGGCCGCACCGTATAGAGATAGACGTCGTCGTAACCGCGCACCTTGATGAGCGATACCAGCAGGTTCGACTGCGGGACCGCCTCCACATGCGGCTCGGTGTCGCTCACTTTGTCGAGCGCAGCGGTCGGCGGGATCAATAGCTTCGTCTGCGCCTCGCTGACGTAACTCGCCTTGAGGACCATGCTGCGATCGGCGCGGATCAGCATCGCGATCGGCATGCCGCGCAACGAGCTCTGCGCGGTGAAGTACTGACGGAAGCGATCCTTGTCCTGATCGAACAGCGGTTTCGCCGCGGTGAGCTGGATCGCCATCGCGATGGTGTCGCCGCGAAACACCGACAGCTGCTCGCCGACGTAGATCTTGGCGATCACCAGCGTGTTGCTGATCAGGTCGCGCATCGACAGGAACTGGTCGAGGCCGCGGTCGAGCGTGATGCTGGCAACGATGGCGACCAGGATCGCGGGCACCGCGGCGATCACCGAGAAGAGGCCGACGATCCAGGTGTGCAGCCGCGCCCCCGCCCGGCCGCGCCGGCGCGCCTGCATGATCGGCCAGAGCTCGCGCAGGATGATGCCGACCAGCAGCAACACAGCGACGGCGTTGACGCCGAGCAGGGTGATGACAACGTAGTGGTTGGGATCGATCGGCGTGAAGCCGACCAGGACCAGGAAGGTCGTGAGCGCCGAAAGCAGCGCGAGGCAGACCACGACCCGCCCGACCACGCTCATCATCCGCCGCCCGCCCGGCTGCGGGCCAGCCATCGCACCGGGCGGCGGAGCCGCCACGGCGTCCGATGGGGGCGCGGCGTCTTGCAAGGCTGTCATGGCTCCCCGTGGCGATGCCCGCAAGGCAGGGCGAGTGGCGCGCCCCTACCTCACTGGCAGGCTTCCCCTGTGCGGCATTTATACAACAATGTTGCCGGATTGCGACTATTCCACGGCGCGATGGGGCGGAAGGCGGATCACGGACGACACGTGAAAGGTGCGGTGCAACGTGTTGATCCACAGCGCATCTTTAGCGGCGTGGCACGGCATTTTTCGATGCTCGGTCGACTTTCGCACTAACCGCCCGTGCGGATCACCTGGATGTCGAGATCGCGGATTTTCTTGCGCAAGGTGTTGCGGTTGACCCCCAGCAGGTCGGCGGCGCGGATCTGGTTGCCGCGGGTGGCGGCGAGCGCGGCCGACAGCAGCGGATATTCCACCTCGCGCAGGATGCGGTGATAGAGCCCGGGCGGCGGCAGGCCGTCGCCGAACTCGCCGAAATATCGCGTGAGATGCCGCTCCACCGCGCCGGCGAGCGACTCGTCGGAACGCGGCTCCTCGCCGGCGGCCGGCATGGCCGGCTGGGCGAGCTCGCCCTCGATCACCGCTGCCGTGATGGTCTCCTGCGGATAGAGCGCCGCCAGCCGCCGCGCGAGGTTTTCCAGCTCGCGCACATTGCCGGGCCAGCGGTGGCGCTTGAGGCGGTCTTGCGCGGCCGCCTCGATCTGTTTCGGTGGCAGGCCCTCGCGCTCGGCGAGCGAGAAGAAGTGCCGAATGAGATCCGGAATGTCCTCCACCCGCTCGCGCAGCGGCGGCAGGCGGATCGGCACCACGTTGAGGCGAAAGAAGAGGTCCTCGCGGAAGAGGCCTTGCTGGATCAGGATCCGCAGGTCCTTGTTGGTCGCCGCGATGATGCGCACGTCGGTCTTGATCGGCGTGCGCCCGCCGACGGTCGTGTACTCGCCCTGTTGCAGCACGCGCAGGAGGCGCGTCTGCGCCTCCATCGGCATGTCGCCGATCTCGTCGAGAAAGAGGGTGCCGCCTTCCGCCTGCTCGAAGCGGCCCGAGCTGCGCGCGTTGGCGCCCGTGAAGGCGCCCTTCTCGTGGCCGAACAGCTCGGACTCGATGAGATCGCGCGGGATCGCGGCCATGTTGATGGCGACGAACGGCCCGCTGCGCCGCTTGCCGTAGTCGTGCAACGCGCGCGCGACGAGCTCCTTGCCGGTGCCCGACTCGCCCGAGATCATCACGGTGAGGTCGGTCTGCATCAGCCGCGCCAGCACCCGGTAGATGTCCTGCATGGCGGGCGAGCGGCCGACCAGCGGGATCTGGTCGAAATCCTCGACCTTGGCGGGCGCGAGCGGCTTCTCCTTCGGCTCCGACAGGGCGCGGCCGACGATCCCGATCAGCTCCTTGAGGTCGAACGGCTTCGGCAGATACTCGTAGGCGCCGCGCTCGGAGGCGCGGATCGCGGTCATGAACGTATTTTGCGCGCTCATCACGATGATCGGCAGATCCGGTCGCAGCTTCTTGATCCGCGGCAAGAGATCGAAGGCGTTCTCGTCCGGCATCACCACGTCGGTGATGACGAGGTCGCCGTCGCCTTGGCTCACCCAGCGCCACAGCGTCGCCGCGTTGCTGGTGGAGCGGACCTCGTAGCCGGCGCGCGACAGCGCCTGATTCAGCACCGTACGGATCGCCGCATCGTCATCGGCAACCAGTATGCTTCCCGCAGGCATTTCAGACCCTCTCAGGTTCCGCCGCCCGGCTCGGCGTCGTCACCCGTGAACTTGGGCATCAGTACGCGAAAGATCGTTCGTCTCGGTTGCGACTCACATTCGATGATCCCGCCGTGATCGCCGATTATTTTTGCGACCAATGCAAGTCCGAGGCCGCTCCCGGTCGGCTTGGTGGTCACGAAGGGATCGAACATATGTGGAAGCAGGTCTTGTGGTACCCCCGGCCCGTTGTCCTTGACGCAGAACTCGAGCGGCAGCGAGACGCGCGTCTTGCTTCCGGGCAGCGACAGGCGCACGCCCGGTCGGAACGCGGTGGTGAGGTGGATCTCGCCGTCGGTCGCGTGCTCGCCGATCGCCTCGGCGGCGTTCTTGACCAGGTTGAGAAAGACCTGGACGAGCTGGTCGCGGTTGGCGAACACCGGGGGCAGCGAGGGGTCGTATTCCTCGACGAACTTGATGCGGCGGCCGAAGCCCGACTGGGCGAGCCGCTTCACGTGCTCGAGCACCGCGTGGATGTTGACCTGCTCGCGGGCCACCGGGCGCTCGTCGGCAAAGACCTCCATGCGGTCGACGAGCTTCACGATGCGATCGGCCTCGTCGCAGATGAGCCGCGTCAGCGTGCGATCCTCCTCGCCGGCCGACTGCTCGAGAAGCTGGGCGGCGCCGCGGATGCCCGACAGCGGATTCTTGATCTCGTGCGCCAGCATGGCGGCGAGGGCGATCACCGACCGGGCGGCGCCGCGATGGGTGAGCTGGCGGTCCATCTTGTCCGCGATGGTGCGCGCCTGCAGCATCACGACGACGAAGCCGGCCTTTTCGGGCACCGGCGCCACGTGCAGGTCGACGATGCGCTCGCCGGCGAGCCGCGGCGAGGACAGGTCGACCCGGTACTCGTTGACGGCGGCGCCGCGGTTGCGCACCTGCTCGATCAGCGCGAGCAGCGGCGAGCCGAACGGCACGAGATCGCGCATGGCGTTGCGGCGGAGCAGCGACACCGACACCTCGAAGAAGGATTCGGCCGCGACGTTGGCGTCGGAGATGCGTCCATCCGGCGCGATCACCAGCACGGGGTGCGGCAGCGAGTTGAGGACCGCGTCGGCGGACCCGACGGACGCAAAGGCGTGCGGCTCGATGAAGCTCATGCGGCGGCCTTCCACGCGAGCGCCGAAAAGGCGTCGGCGAGCCCGCGCCGCACGGCGCGCGGATCCTCGTTCGGCAGCACGCGCGCGCGCCATTCGCGGCGCAGCTCGTCGGGCGCGTCCGCCGTCTCGGCGGCCGCATCGATCGCCCAGCCGAGGTGCTTGCGCGCATGCTTGGTGCCGATGCGGGGGCCATGATGCGCGAGCATCTCGTCATAGAGATCGGTGATCAGCGCGAGCTGGCGCTCGAGCGATGGCGGCGCCTCGCGCCGGCCGGTGGCGAGAAAGCGCGCGAGCTCGCCGGGCAGCCACGGCTTTCCCTGCGCGCCGCGCCCGATCATCACCGCATCGGCGGCGGAGGCCGCGAGCGCCGCAACCGCCTCGTCGCAATTGGTCACGTCGCCGTTGACGACGACTGGAATCGTCACGCTCTCCTTCACGGCACGGATCGCGCGCCAATCGGCCTGGCCGGTGTAGAACTGGCAGCGGGTGCGTCCATGCACGGTAACGAGGTGCACGCCGGCGGCCTCGGCGCGACGCGCCAGCTCCGGCGCGTTGAGCGAGCGCCAGTCCCAACCGAGCCGCATTTTCAAGGTCACGGGCACCGAGGCGGCTGCTACCGTCGCCTCGATCAAGGTGAGCGCATGATCGAGATCGCGCATCAGCGCCGAACCCGACGCCCCGTTGGTCACGTGCTTCGCCGGGCAGCCCATGTTGATGTCGATCACCTGCGCGCCGGCAGCTTCGGCGATGCGCGCGCCTTCCGCCATCCACTTCGCCTCGCAGCCCGCGATCTGCACCACATGCAGGCCAACCCCCTGCCCCTCGATGCGCAGGCGCACATCGGGGCGGGCGCGTGCGAGCGCCGCGCAGGCCGCCATCTCGGAGACCACGAGGCCAGCCCCCAAACGTACCGCGAGGCGGCGGAACGGCGCATCGGTCACGCCGGACATCGGCGCCAGGACCACCCGATTGGATAGGTCGAAGGGCCCAATCCGCAGCGGTCGCGGCGCATTGGTCGTCGTCGTTGTGATTGCCTTGCTTGCTTCCATCTGCCTAGCGTCGTGCCTACCTTTTAGGCGACTTCCACCTCTGCTTACAGATTAGCCAAATTTCCGAGCCACGCAAGTGCTGCATTGCAACATTGTGAATTCGCCCGGAAGGAACTCATGACCACGCGGAACCCGTTGTGTCCACACGCCTCCCGGCGCTAAACCCGCCCGGGTTGCTTATTGGCGGAAGGCGAATGACAGACACGGTAGCGGCAGTCGTGGTCGCCGGCGGACGCGGCCTTCGCGCCGGCGGGGATCTGCCCAAGCAGTACCGGACGCTGGGCAATGTTCCGGTCCTGCGCCAGAGCTTGGCGATTTTCGCGACACACCCGGAAGTCCGCTGGGTCCAGCCTGTGATCCATCGCGACGACGGCGCCCTCTATGGCGAGGCGGCCGCTGGCCTGACAATTCTACCGCCGGCGTATGGCGGCGCGACGCGCCAAGCGTCGGTGCGCGCGGGGCTAGAGGCCCTCGCCGACCATGCGCCCGCGATCGTGCTGGTGCACGATGCGGCCCGCCCCTTCACCTCGCCTGCCCTCGTATCGCGCGCGATTGAGGCCGGCAGCCGTGGCGCCGCCATCCCGGGCGTCGCGATGACGGACACGATCAAGGAGGTCGACACCGACGGCGCGGTGGTGCGCACGCTCGATCGGGCGCGGCTGCGCGGCGTCCAGACGCCGCAGGCGTTCGCGTTCGACGCGCTGCTCGCAGCGCATCGCAAGGCGGCGGGCGCCGGCCGCGATGATTTCACCGATGATGCGGCGCTCGCCGAATGGGCTGGCATGACGGTCCACGTGTTCGCGGGCGAGGCCGGCAACACCAAGCTCACCACCGCGGAGGATTTCGACCGTGCGGTCGCGCGCGAGATGGCGGCGGCCGGCGACATCAGGACCGGCAACGGCTACGACGTGCACGCCTTCGCGGACGGCGACCATGTGTGGCTCGGCGGCGTGAAGATCCCGCACGATCGCGGCGTCACCGGCCATTCGGACGCCGATGTCGGCCTGCATGCCCTGGTGGACGCGATCCTCGGCGCGCTCGCCGACGGGGACATCGGTTTCCATTTTCCGCCCAGCGACCCGCAGTGGAAAGGTGCCTCCTCGGATCGCTTTCTCAAGTTCGCGGTCGAGCGCGTCGCCAAGCGTGGCGGCCGCGTCGTCAATCTCGATCTCACCATCGTGTGCGAGGCGCCGAAAGTCGGCCCGCACCGCGACGCCATGCGGGCGCGCATCGCCGAGATCGCCGGCATTTCGGCCGATCGGGTCGGCGTCAAGGCGACGACCAGCGAGAGGCTTGGGTTCACGGGCCGGCGCGAAGGCATCGCCGCCATGGCGACCGCGACCATCCGCCTGCCCTGGGGCGCGCCATGAGCGTGCCCATCGGCGTCGCTGCGAAGCGCTTGCTCGCGCTCTGCCGCGCGCGCGGCCTCAAGCTCGCCACCGCCGAATCCTGCACCGGCGGCCTGGTCGCGGCGGCGCTGACCGAGATCGCGGGCTCGTCCGACGTGGTCGATCGCGGCTTCGTCACCTATTCGAACGAGGCCAAGCACGAGATGCTCGGCGTGCCGCTGGCGACGCTGAAGAAATTCGGCGCCGTGAGCGAGCAGACCGCGGTCGCGATGGCCAAAGGCGCGCTCAAGAACTCGGATGCCGACATCGCGGTCTCCATCACCGGCATCGCGGGCCCGGGTGGCGCGACGCCCGGCAAGCCGGTCGGCCTCGTGCACTTCGCGGCGGCGGGCAGGCGCCGCGCAATTCATCGAGGAAGGAAATTTGGCGACGTCGGGCGCCGCAAGGTGCGGCTGAAGTCAGTCTCCGAGGCGCTCGACCTGCTCGAGCAACTCGCCCGCGACGCCTAATCTGTAGCCCGCATCGAGCGCAGCGGAATGCGGGGACGGCGTTTCCCGGGATTACGGCCCTTCGGGCCTCCATCCGGGCTACGCCCCGCGCCCCGCATAAATCTGGTCCGCCCGCTTCTCGAACGCGTCGGCGAAGCGGCGAAACACCACCTCGAACATCGCCCCCATGAGCATGCCGAGGGTGCGGCTGCGGAATTCATAGTGCAGGTAGAACTCGACGTCGCAGGCGCGCTCGCCCTCGACGTCGCGGAAGCGCCAGCGATTGTCGAGCCGGTTGAACGGGCCGCTGAGATAGTCGACCAGGATCTGCAGCTCGGCCTTGTCGAGGGTGACGCGGGTCGTGAAGGTCTCGTGGATGAGCTTGTACACGACCGTCATCTCGCACGTGATCGTGTCGCGCCCGCCCTCATCGTGGCCACGCCTGCGCACCTTGAGCGATGAGCAGAACGGGACGAACTCGGGATAGCGCTCGACGTCCGCGACCAGGTCGAACATGTCGGCCGCTGAATGCCGCACGCGGCGCTTGGTCGTGAACTGCGGCATGACAAGCGACCTACGCGCCGGCGCGCGCGGCCTTCAGTTTCGCGAAATCATCCCCGGCGTGGTGGGAGGAGCGCGTGAGCGGAGACGCCGCGACCATCGAGAAACCCTTGGCGTAGGCGATCGTCTCGAGCGCCTTGAACTCGTCCGGCGGCATGTAGCGGATCACCGCGTGATGCTTGCGGGTCGGCTGCAGGTACTGCCCGATGGTGAGGAAATCGACGTCGGCCGAGCGCAGGTCATCCATCACCTGCAGCACCTCGTTGCGCTCCTCGCCGAGCCCGACCATGATGCCGGACTTGGTGAACATGCGCGGATCGAGCTCCTTGACCCGCTGCAGCAGCCGAATCGAATGGAAGTAGCGCGCGCCCGGCCGCACCGTCAGGTATTTCGACGGGACGGTCTCGAGATTGTGGTTGAACACATCCGGCCGCGCCGCAACCACGGCCTCGACGGCGCCCTCCTTGCGCAGGAAGTCGGGCGTGAGCACCTCGATGGTGGTCGTGGGACAACGGGCGCGGATCGCCCGGATGGTGGCCGCGAAATGCCCTGCCCCGCCGTCGGCGAGATCGTCGCGGTCGACCGAGGTCACGACAATATGGGCGAGGCCGAGCTTGGCGGTTGCTTCCGCGACGTGCTCGGGCTCGGCCGGATCGAGGGCGCCGGGCAGCCCGGTCTTGACGTTGCAGAAGGCGCAGGCGCGGGTGCAGGTGTCGCCCATGATCATGAACGTGGCGTGCTTCTTCTCCCAGCACTCGCCGATGTTCGGGCAGCCGGCCTCCTCGCACACGGTGTGCAGGCCGTTCTCGCGCATGATCGCATGCGTCTGCGCATAGCCGCGCGAGACCGGCGCCTTGACGCGGATCCAGTCGGGCTTTTTCGGCGCAGGCTGGTCCGGCCGGTGCGCCTTCTCGGGATGGCGCGCTGGCGCCCTGCCGACGGTATCGAGCACGACGACCATGCGGTCCTCGAAATGGGGTTACGTCCTTACTTACGCACCGCGCCTGCCCCTCGCAAGGCGCGACTCAGGACGCCACCCTGCGGCGACTGCAGCGTGCGGCGGTTTGCGAGGTGCCGGACGGTGGCCCCATGCTACAGTCCGCGCCCCTTTCGGATCGGGAGAACGACGCATGAGCTACCCGGGACTTATCGCCGAGACCGTGGCATTCACGGGCCACCACGACGACCAGGGCGAGGCCTATTACGCGCGGCCGACGCGGACGGGGAAATTTCCCGGCGTGGTCGTGATCCACCACTTGCCGGGCTGGGACGAATGGACCACCGAGGTGGTGCGCAAGTTCGCGTTTCACGGCTATGCTTGCATCTCGCCCCATCTCTATTTCCGCGACGGCCCCGGCAGCCCGGACGACGTCGGCGCGCGCGTGCGCGCCGCGGGCGGCGTGCCCGACGAGCAGGTCGTCGGCGACGTCAAGGGCGCGATCGCGTACCTGCGCGGACAGCCCAATGCCGCCGGCAAGATCGGCGTGATCGGCTTCTGCTCGGGCGGCCGCCATGCCTACCTTGCCGGCTGCAGGCTCCCCCACATCGACGCCATCGTCGACTGCTGGGGCGGCAACGTCATCGTCGACGACAAGTCGCAGCTCAACGCCAAGCGGCCGGTCGCGCCGATCGATCTCACCGAGCAGATGCGCGCGCCGCTCCTCGGCCTCTTCGGCAACGACGACCAGAACCCGACCGCCGACCAGGTCAACCGCACCGAGGCGGTGCTCCAGCGGCTCGGCAAGGACTACACGTTCCACCGCTACGACAACGCCGGCCACGCCTTCTTCAACACCGCGCGCGAGGCCTATCGGCCCGAGCAGGCAGCGGACGGCTGGCGCAAGGTGTTCGCCTTCTACGGCAAGACGCTCGCGGGCTGAGCGGCGCGCGCAAGAACGAGCACTTTACGCAACGAACATTGCACGACGACAAGCACGAGGAGAATTCCGATGTGTTCATACATCGTGGAGAAGGCGCATGTATCCGGCAGCGCCAAGGGTCCGAGCGGCTGGATGCGGATCGACACCGCCAATGTCTACTTCGACCACCCCTATCATGCGCCGCTCGACCATGCGCTCGCGATCGACTTCGTCTGCGAGGCGGACGGGGCGCGCGAGCGCGTCGCGGTGGAACTTTCCGCCGCGTCGGCGCGCGAGCTCGTGGCCAAGATCATGGTCGCTCTGGCGGTCGGGGAGAACGCACACGCAGCCTAGAGCAATCTTTTGGGCGTCATGGCCCGCCTTGGCTCGCCATCCCCGTCTTGCCCACGACAAAGACGTGCATGCCCGGCATTCGCCGGGCACGGGGCGTTGCAAGGCAAGCGTAATCTGCGGCGTGACGTTTACGGCTCGCTAACCATCGAGGCCCATCGAACGCGCAGCGCAGCGCGCTTCCGGAACCAGGCGTGGGCGATGCCGGTTGCCCGGCCGGCAACCACCAGTCAGGCGAGACGACATGGCTCACGTCCTCACCGGCGCGGAACTCGACGTACATCATCTGCGCGTGCGGAAAATCGATGTCGCGGATCTCAAAGTCGCCCTGGCCAAGGGGCTCGATGATTTTCTCACCAGGCCCAGCCACGCGATCTTTCTCGCGATCATTTATCCTGTCGTCGGCTTGATCGTCGTGCGCGCCGCGCTCGGCGGCGCCATGATGCCGCTCGCCTTTCCGATCGTCGCCGGCTTTGCACTGGTTGGGCCCTTCGCGGGCATCGGGCTCTACGAGATTTCGCGCCGCCGCGAGCAGGGGCTCGACTGCTCGGCCGGGCCTGTTCTGTTCGACATTTTCCAGTCATCGGCGCTCGGCGCCATCGCGATGCTCGGCACGACCCTGATGGTGATCTTCGTCGTCTGGCTCGCCGTCGCTCAGCAGCTTTACCGCACCTTCCTCGGTAACATGGCGCCGGCCTCGGCCGCTGCCTTCCTGCACGACCTCGCAACAACGCCGGCCGGACATATGCTGATCGTCGTCGGCAACGGCGTCGGATTTCTGTTCGCCCTGCTCGTCCTCGCCACGAGCGTGGTGTCGTTTCCGCTGCTGCTCGACCGGGAGGTCGGTCTCGCGACCGCGATCGTGACGTCATACCGCGCCGTGGCCGCGAACCCAGCGACGATGTCGCTGTGGGGCCTGATCGTCGCCATCGGGCTCGTGCTCGGCTCGGCTCCGCTGCTGTTCGGCCTTGCGGTCGTCATCCCGGTGCTCGGGCACGCAACCTGGCACCTCTACCGCGCCGTGATCCTGCCTGACTGAATCTGCCTTCGCGCCTGCACAATCAACGCGGCAACCATCGTGCGACACCGCGCCGGTGGATCATTCTCGCTGTACGCCTTGCCTCGACTCGCGAGAGTTTTTAACCTTGCGATCGGTGCTTCGGGCGGCGAGCGCGTAAGCGTGGGGAACAGGCGATGAGTTACGGCATGCAGGGTGCCGCGGCGATCGCGATCATCGGCGCATTTTTTCTGACGGGACCCGTTCTCGCGGCCGACGACCTTTCCATCGTCGGCGTCTACGTGCAGAACATGGCCTGCAAAGGCGACGGCTCCGATCCGGCCGCCAAGGTCGTGCGCATCACCGAGACCGACGTGCATTCGAGCTTCGGCACATGCAGGTTCGTCAAGAAGGAGCACGAGGGCAACACGCTCGCGGCGCAGATGTCGTGTGACGGGCCGGGCGGCAACATTCTGCTGGGCGACGTGCGCTTCACGGTGCGCGGCGACAAGAACATCGACTTCGTCGACCAGGACAACACCTACAAATCGGTGCTTTACAAGTGCCCGCAGGCTGGCGCTGCGCAGCCGGTATCGGCGTCTGGCACGCACTGACGTCTTCGCTGTCGGGCCCTGCGATCACGCCGCCGCGACCGTCGCCTGGACGGTCGCCACCTGGGTGGCGCGCCGCGCTGCCTCGCCATCGTCCTCGCACTCATAGCCTGCGACGCGCAGCGTGCCGGTCGCGGCGCTTGCCTCGACGGCCAGCCGCGTGAACCGGTTGAGCACAGGCGGCGTCACCCATCCCAGGCTGTCGCGCGCGAAGGAACCGTTCCATCCAGCCAGCGCCTCGCGCCGGCGCCGGCTGGCGGCCGCGGCCTCGGCCGGGCTGCACGTCATCACGACATCGGCGCCGACCCGCCCTTCCCATCCGGCCAACTCGTCGAGCCAATCATTGGCGGCGCAGGTTGCGCTTTCGCGGGTCGCGAAGCCTTCCTCGGTTCGCTCGATCACGCAGCCCTCGCCGGGGCGCGCGCCGGCGAGCGTATAGATCACCGGGCGCGCGATCGGCGTCGTCTCGAGCCGCTGGCGCGCCTGCGCAAAGGTTGCGCATTCCTCGAAGGCGGCACGCAGCAGCTGGTCGGGCGGGATGTGGCGCACATGCCGCCACGTGTTCACGGCATTCGCCGCGATGTCGTAGAATCGCAACCACGGATGGCGCGTGCGCCGCCACAGCGGGGCCTGGTTGATCGCGGCGGCGAAGCGCCCCGGCGCGAGACCGGTCAGCACGCCGACATAGCCGGGCCAGGTGACGCTGAGATAGTCGCCCGCGGGCCCGCGCATGTGCGCCACCTCGACGTGGCGACCGAGGCCCGGGAACGGCCAATCGAGCGTACGGGCAAGCCATGGCGCGCCATCCTCCTCGCGCGCGAGCGCCGTGCAGCCCCATTGGTAGGAGCCGTTGAGCAGCCAGATGCCGGGAAACTTCAGCGCCGCCGCGATTGCCTCGATGTCGTCGATGTAAGGCGAGCGGGAGCCCACGAGCCACTTGCGCGCCAGGCGATCGAGCCAAGGCACGAACGGCTTTGTCACGCCCGGAAACCAGGCCACGCAGGCATCGTGCAGCGCCCGCGCGCCGGCCGCGCGTTCGCACGCGTGACGCACCGCGCCGCCGTCGCGCATGTCGACAATGGCGATTTCCGGCAGAAGTTCGGTTGCGGATTCGATCATGGCCTCATCAAGATAGCACGTGGGTCGATCTCATGCTCGCCGCGGCCCGCTCGGCCGCTGCCTTCGCGCAACGAGAAGGCAGGGTTGACGCCTGCGGAATTGTCCGCCCGCAGCTACCGCGGCAGATTGCCCGCATGTCCGCCTCTCTCACATTTCTGATCGAGCTCTCGCTCGTCTTTCTGCTCGCAGGCTTTGTCAAAGGCACGATCGGCATGGGCCTGCCGACGGTCGCGATCGGCTTGCTTACGCTGCTGATGGCGCCCGCCGAGGCGGCGAGCATCCTGATCCTCCCTTCCTTTGTGACCAATGTCTGGCAGCTCGCGGCCGGCCCGAAGCTCCGTGGCCTGGCGCATCGCCTGTGGCCTCTGCTCGTCGCCGCGACGATCGCGACCGTCGCGGCCGGACGTTGGATCGGCGCGGTGAGCAATCCCGCGACCCTGACGGCGCTCGGCGCCGCGATCGTGCTCTACGCGATCATCAGTCTCATGCCGCTGCGCCTCGACGTGCCGGTGCGGCACGAATCCTGGCTCGGCCCGCTGATCGGCGCCCTGACCGGCATCGTCACGGCACTCACCGGTGTGTTCGTCATTCCGGCCGTTCCCTACCTGCAGTCGCTGCGGCTCGCGCCCGACGAGCTCGTGCAGGCGCTCGGCCTGTCCTTCACGGTTTCGACGGTTGCGCTTGCAGCCGCGCTGGCCGACGCGGGCCAGTTCCACTGGCCGAATGCGGGCGCGTCAGTGCTGGCGCTCGTGGTGTCGATCGGCGGCATGTTCCTTGGGCAAGCCGTACGCGCACGCCTGCAGCCGAAGACGTTTCGCTTCTGGTTCCTGACCGGACTTTTGCTGCTCGGCGTTCACCTGATGCTGCGCTCGCTTCTGTGAGCTCCGTCACGAGGCGGCGCTAACCGCCCGCGACCCAACGCTCGAGCTTCCACACGTCCGGCAGTTGACCGTTGTCGTGTGTCCACGGGTCGACGGTCCAGCGCTGGCCGGTCCTCTTGTCCTCGATCGTTGCGGTGAAATGCGGCCCGCCGGCGAGGAGCCGCGACATCGGCGTGGACACCGCGTGATAGCGCAGCAGGCCGAGGCGATCGAGCGTGACCAGAAGGCTCGTCGTGTTGGCGGTCGTATCGATGCAATCGAACTGTCCCGGATCGCCGCCGACGCCCCAGCCGACGCTCGCACGGGCCTTTGCGTGCGCAGTGCCGGTCTGCGGCGCGACGCGTCTCTCGAACCAGGCTTCAGTCTGCGCGATGGCGCGGCGCTCCGCCTCCGCCGAGGCGCGGCCCGGCGCCATCAGGGCGGCGAGCTGCGCGCGGTCGGCGCCCGAAATACCGATCTCGGTGTGGAAGGCGCAGCCGTAGCCGTGACAGAAGATGAGCATGCCGGCCGTCGGAACCGAGACGCCCCACCTGCTGAATGCGGTCGCCACGGCGGGATCGAGATCGCCCGCCTTCGCCGAAACGCAGCCAAACGAACCAACAAGCGAACCGACGAGCGCCAACGCCAACGCAATGCGCCGCATGTTTTCCCCTTCCGGCCGTCCCCGCAGGCGTTGACTCATAGCATGAATTGCCCGACCACCGACGGTATGCGACCCATCCATCCACCAATTCACAGACCCGTGCATGTCATCGGCGGCGGTGTCGCGGGCGCGGAGGCGGCGTGGCAGATCGCCACGCGGGGTATTCCGGTGCAACTGCACGAGATGCGACCGCAGCGCGGCACTGCCGCGCACAGGACCGACGGCCTCGCCGAGCTCGTGTGCTCGAACTCGTTCCGCTCCGACGACAGCGCGACCAACGCGATCGGTTTGCTGCATGAGGAGATGCGGCGCCTCGGCTCGCTCGTGATGCGCGCCGCCGACGCCAACCAGGTTCCCGCGGGCGGCGCGCTCGCAGTCGACCGCGACGGCTTCTCGGCCGCCGTGACGGCGGCGCTCGCGGCGCATCCGGCGATCGAGATCCGACGCGAGGAGATCGCCGGCCTGCCGCCCGCCGAGTGGGAGAGCGTGATCGTCGCCACGGGGCCACTGACCTCGCCGGCGCTCGCCGACGCGATCCGCGCCGCGACCGGCGAGGACGCGCTCGCCTTCTTCGACGCGATCGCACCGATCGTGCATCGCGACAGCATCGACCTCGGCACCGCCTGGTTCCAGTCGCGCTACGACAAGGCCGGGCCGGGCGGCGATGGCGCCGATTACATCAACTGCCCGCTCACCCGCGCGCAATACGACGCCTTCGTCGACGCGCTCGTCGCCGGCGACAAGACGAGCTTTCACGAATGGGAAGACACGCCCTATTTCGACGGCTGCCTCCCGATCGAGGTGATGGCGGAGCGCGGCCGCGAGACGCTGCGGCACGGGCCGATGAAGCCAGTCGGCCTCACCAATCCGCACGCGCCGCAGGACAAGCCCTATGCGGTCGTGCAGCTGCGCCAGGACAACCGGCTGGGCACCCTCTACAACATGGTCGGCTTCCAGACCAAGCTCAAGCACGGCGAGCAGACCCGCATCTTTCGCACCATTCCGGGGCTCGAGAAGGCCGAGTTCGCACGGCTCGGCGGGCTGCACCGCAATACGTTCCTCAACTCGCCGAAGCTGCTCGACGCGACCTTGCGCCTCAAAGCGGCGCCGCACCTGCGCTTCGCCGGCCAGATCACGGGCTGCGAGGGCTATGTGGAATCCGCCGCCATCGGCCTTATCGCCGGCCGTTTCGCGGCGGCCGATCGGCTCGGCGAGGCGCTCGTGCCGCCGCCCGCGACCACGGCGCATGGCGCGCTCCTAGCCCACATTACCGGCGGCCATATCGAGACCATCGATGCGGGCCCGCGCTCGTTCCAGCCGATGAACGTGAATTTTGGCCTGTTTCCGCCGCTCGCCCGCGCGCCGACGCATGGGCTCGACGGCGAGCGGCTGCGCGGACCAGCCAAGACCGTGGCCAAGAAGCGCGCGCTCACGGCACGCGCGCTCGATGATCTCGCCGGCTGGATGGGCGGCCGCCACGTCGCCGCGGCTGAGTAGCAGGCTTTCAGAAGATTCCGCGGCGCGCGGCGCGCCAGATGAGCCATTGACGGCGCCAGGGAGCGAGCCCCTTCGGGTGCAGGCGATCCGGATCTCGCTCCGCGCGTTGCAACAGCGCGCTCGTCACCGCCAGGGACAGAAAGGCGGGCCGCGCGGCCTGCGCCACCGCGGACCAGTTGCGCCGAGCCTGCTCGAGTGCCGCGCGCGCCCTCGCAACAATGTCCGTGCGCGCGATCGACGGCGCCTTGCAACGCAGAGGACCCTGCAACGTGGCGATCAGGATTGCCGCGATGCCGGCCGAATCCGCGACTTGCGCGACATTCCCATCGCGGTCGAGAATGCGCGCCGCTAGCGCGAAAGAGGCCGACGCCGTCTCTCGTGCGTATTCTTCGAGCTCATCGCGGGTGGCGAACGGATCATCGTAGAGATCGTGCGCACGTGCATCGATGAGCCGGTCTATCGGCCCGGCCGGCAATGCGCATTGCGCGATCGTGTCGATGATCGCTCGCGCGACCGGATGAGCGGCCACCTGATCCGGCACCTGGCCCGCAAGCGCGTCGCGCCACCATTGCAGACGCATCTCGCCGGCCAGCGCCTCGTGCACCACCTGCCCGATCCGCAGCAGCTCGAGATCGAAGGCATAGAGCGCGTAGAGATGCGGCCGCCGGTCGGCCGGCGCGAACAGGCTGGCGATGTAGCGGTCGCGGTCCGCTTCCCGCACCAGCGCCTCGCAATGGCGGTAGGCGTCCTGCATGACACTGCGCCGTTCAGTCGACCGCGATCAGCAGCGCGCCGACGCGCCGGCGCTCTTCGAGCAGGATGTTGTAGGTCATGATCGCCGAGCCGGTCGTCATCGCCTCGACCGCGATGTCATGCTGGGCAAAGAGCGCCGCGAGCTCGCGGCGCAACGGCACGACCTCGCGGCCGGTGCCGATCAGGAAATGATCGATCGGCGCGCCGGCAAAGACCAGCGCGAACGTCTCGGCGGTGATGTCCTGCAACGTTCGCACGGGCGCGGGCCAGATGCCGGCCGGCAGGCAGAGAAGCGAGCCGCGGTGCGACATGCCGGCGAAACGGAAGCCGCCCTTGCCGTAGGCCTCGATCGGGGCCGCGTGCGGGAGATGCCGGCTTTCCGGGTCCACGCGGATCAGCGCCGCGCGCGTGCCGCCGGCCGCGCCGGCCTTGCCGCCGCATCCGCCGGCGAATTGGAAGGCTTGGCGGGCTCGGGCTCCGGCTCCTCGTCCGGGCCCTCGTCATGCCCATCGCCCTGTCCCCGCGCGCGGTTGGCGCCGACCGCGAGGTAGATCAGGATCGGCGAGGCGATGAACACCGACGTATAGGTGCCGACCAGCACCACGCCGAACATCATCGTGGCCGTGAAGCTGTGAATCGCCTGGCCGCCGAACATGAGCAGCGCCAAGAGCGACATCGCGACCGTGACGTGGGTGATGATCGACCGCGACAGCGTCGCGTTGATCGACACGTTGAGCAGCTCCGGCATCGGCATCTTCTTGTAGCGCCGCAGCATCTCGCGAATGCGGTCGTAGATGACGACCGTGTCATTGAGCGAATAGCCCAGGATGGTGAGCAGCGCCGCGATGCTGGTGAGGTCGAAGTCGATCTGGGTGATCGACATGAAGCCGAGCGTGAGCACGATGTCGTGCACGTTTGCGATCATGGCGCCGAGCGCGAATTGCCACTCGAAGCGGAACCAGAGGTAACAGAGAATCGCGGCGATAGCCGCGAACATGCCGAGGATGCCCTTGTAGAGCAGCTCGCCCGACACGCGTGGGCCGACCACGTCGACGCGGCGATACTCGACCGAGTCGCCGAGCGCTTGGCGTACCTTCTCGGAGGCGACCTGCTGCGCCTTCTCGCCGCCCGGCTGCTCGGCGATCCGGATCAGCACCTCCGCAGGCCCGCCGAACTGCTGCAGCTGGAAGTCGCCGAGCTGGAGTCCCGCGATGGTAGAGCGCATTTTCGCGAGATCGGCGGCGCCCGATTTCGCGCGCACCTCCATCAGCGTGCCGCCCTTGAAGTCGATGCCGAAATTGAGGCCGTGGGTGAAATAGAGGGTGATCGCGAGGATCGACAGCATCGCCGAGATCGGGAAGCTGATCCGACGGAAGCGGATGAAGTCGAAGCTCGTCTCGTCCGGAACGATGCGGAGCGGAAAGAGGCGCACGGGCGTTTTCTCTCGTTCTTCCGCGCCGTCAGATCGGCACGTAGCGCGGCCGGATCAGGCGCACCCAGTAGGCGACGATGAGCCGCGTCAGGGTGAACGCCGTGAACAGCGTCGTGACGATGCCGATGCCGAGCGTGATCGCGAAGCCCTTGACCGGGCCGGTGCCGATGAAGAACAGCACGGCCGCGGCGATGAAGGTCGTGATGTTGGAGTCGAGGATGGTCGCGAGCGCGCGCTTGAACCCGGCGTCGATCGCCGCGATGGCGTTGCGGCCGTGCCGCACCTCCTCGCGGATGCGCTCGTAGATCAGCACGTTCGAGTCGACCGCGATGCCGACGGTGAGCACGATGCCGGCGATGCCCGGCAGCGTCAGCGTGGCGTTGAGCAGGGACAGGATGCCGAAGATCATGCCGACATTGATGGCGACCGCCACGTTGGCGAATAGGCCGAACAGGCCGTACGTCACCAGCATGAAGAGGACCACCAGCGCGGCACCGACGACCGAGGCGTATTCACCCTTGACGATCGAGTCCTGGCCGAGGCCGGGTCCGACCACGCGTTGCTCGATCGGGGTGAGCTTGGCGGGCAGCGCGCCGGCCCGCAGCAGAATCGCCAGGTTGCCGGCGCTCTCCACGGTGAAATGGCCGGAAATCTGCCCGCGCCCGCCCAGGATCGGCTCGCGGATGTTCGGCGCCGAGATCACCTGGTTGTCGAGGATGATCGCGAACGGCCGCCCTACGTTCTCCTGCGTCACCTCGCCGAACTTGCGCGCGCCCGTCGAGTTGAAGGTGAAGTCGACGACCGGTTGGTTGTTCTGGTCGAACCCGGTCGTGGCGTTGGTGAGGTCGGCGCCCTCGACCAGCACCTGCTTGTAGACGACGATCGGCGTCGCGCCGGTGCAGGCCGGCGGCGTCGGCTTGTTGGTGTCGCTCTTCTGGTTCTCGACCTCGCACAGCACCTCCGAGTCGGGCGGCACGTTCAGCGGGCTGGCGTTCTGGTTGACCAGGCGGAACTCGAGCTTGGCGGTCGTGCCGATGACGGAGATCAGCCGCTGCGGATCGCCGAGGCCCGGGACCTCGACCAGGACGCGATCGATGCCTTCGCGCTGCACCGTCGGCTCGACCAGGCCGAGTCCGTTGATGCGGCGCTCGATGATCGGGATCGATTGGTCGACCGTCTGGCGGACGCGCTCGTTCATCGCCGCTTCGGTCGGCGCCAGACGGATCAGGCCGCCGCCGGCGTCGGTGACGTCGATGCTCTGCTGGCCGGTGACGCCGATGATGTTGTTGGTGATCGGCTGCGAGAGCGCGCGCAGCTTCTCGAGCGCTCCCTGGAAATTCTGGCCTGGGCGGATCCGCACCTCGACCGCATTGCCGCGGATGGCGGGCGGGTTGGCCCAGCCGATCCTGGCTTCGAGCAGCGTCTTGCGCACCTCGTTGCGAAGCGTGTCGAGCTGCTGCTTGCGCACGTCGGCCGCATCCACCTCGAGCAGGATGTGCGAGCCGCCCTGCAGGTCGAGCCCGAGCACGACATAGCGCTGCGCCCATTCTGGCCACTTCTTCACGGTGTTGGCGCCGACGAAGTTCGGGATCGCGAAGGCACAGACGATCAGCGCCGTGAGCAGGATCGCCGCCGCCTTCCACCGTGCGAAATAGAGCATGATCCCGCGTCCGCCTCGTGTTGCGCCGCCTCAGCTTGCGGCGGCGTCGGCCGAAACCGGCTCGCCCTTGGCCCGCACCTCGCTCACCATCGAGCGCAGCTGCCGTACCCGCACGCCCTGGGCGATCTCGATCTCGATCTGCTCGTCGTCGACGAGCTTGGTGACCTTGCCGACCATGCCGCCCTGCGTCACGACGCTGTCGCCCTTGCGCAGGTTCTTCACCATCTCCTGGTGCTGCTTCACGCGCTTCTGCTGCGGGCGAAACATCAGCACGTACATGATGGCGATGATCGCGACGATCGGCAGCGCCTGGATGAGGATCGACTGGTCGAAACCGCCTGCCGGTGCATTCGCGGCCTGGGCGTAGGCGGACGTGATCCACATGAAACGATCTCCCCTCCCCGGTCGGGGCAAATAGGGGTCGGAATCCGATCGCCTCGGCCCGACCCCGCTATCGGCGCGGAATATAATGGCCACAGGCTTGATTGCAACGCCACGTGGGGGGCAAGCCGGGGCAAATCCGGGCAGTTTTGCTGTCGCGTGCGGCGCGGCTGCCACCTTGCGGGTGGCTCCCCCGAGGGCTAAGGAACAACCGCCGTCCGCGAACACAACATCATGTCCGAACACGATAAAATCGCCCCGCCGCAGTCCGATGCCGCGGTCCTTCGCCGCATTGCGGATGCGCTCGAGCGCCTCGCGCCGCCCGCCCGCGGCCTCGCCGATTTCGGCGCGGCCGATGCCTTCATCTGGCATCCGACCCGAGGCCTCGTCGCGGTGCCGCGGGTCAACCGGGTCGACATGTCGCTTCTCAAGGGCATCGACCGCATGCGCGACATCCTGGTCGAGAATACCGAGCGCTTCGCCCGCGCCCTGCCGGCCAACAACGCGCTGCTCTGGGGCGCGCGCGGCATGGGCAAGTCCTCGCTCGTCAAGGCCGCCCATGCCGGCGTCAACGCGGCGCTCGGCGCCAAGAACAAGAAGCTGGCAGGCCTGCTCAAGCTCGTCGAGATCCACCGCGAGGATATCGAGAGCCTGCCCGATCTCATGACGGTGCTGCGCCCGCAGCCCTATCGCTTCATCGTTTTCTGCGACGATCTTTCCTTCGACGCCGAGGACACCTCGTACAAATCGCTCAAGGCGGTCCTCGAAGGCGGCATCGAGGGCCGGCCCGAGAACGTGATCCTCTATGCGACATCGAACCGCCGGCACCTGATGTCGCGCGACATGATGGAGAACGAGCGCTCGACCGCCATCAATCCCGGGGAGACCGTCGAGGAGAAGGTGTCGCTGTCCGACCGCTTCGGCCTGTGGCTCGGCTTTCACCGCTGCAGCCAGGACGAGTTCCTCGCCATGGTCGACGGTTATGTCGCCCACTTCCGCATCCCCGTCGACGCCGATACGCTGCGCCGCGAGGCGCTCGAATGGGCGACCACGCGCGGCTCGCGCTCGGGCCGCGTCGCCTGGCAGTTCGTGCAGGATCTGGCGGGCCGGCTGGGTGTGGCGCTGCGCGACGGGAGTTAGCTGATCGACGCTCGCGATGTGGCCGAGCTGAACGCGCGGCGCGAAGCGAGCGCGCGGCGGCCGCCCGGCTCGGCATCACGCCGCCTTGTGCCGGATTACGTCCCGGTCGGCAGGAACTGCGAGGGATCGACCGGGGACGACCCCTTGCGGATCTCGAAGTGCAGCTGCGGCACGGGAACGCCGCCGGTCTGGCCGGATTTGGCGATCACCTGGCCGCGGCGGACCTTGTCGTTGCGCTTGACCAGGATCTCGCTCGCGTTGGCGTAGGCCGTGACGTAGCCGTCCTCGTGGCGAATCAGCACCAGCTTGCCATAGCCCTTGAGCTCGTTGCCCGCATAGGCGACGACACCATCCTCGGCGGCGCGCACCTCGGTGCCCTGCGGGACCGCGAGATCGATGCCGTCATTGCGCTCGCCGTTCGGCTTCGACCCGAACGTACCGATCACGCGGCCGCGCACCGGCCAACGGAAGGCGAGCGCCTTGGCGGCGGCGGTCGGCGGCGCGTTTTGCGTGCCGGTGACCGCGACATGCGCGGTCGGCGCGGCCTCGGCGGTCACGACCGGATGCGGCGCGGGGACCTGCGGGGGCTTCTGCGATTGCGCCTGCGGTGCCTGCACTTTCGGCGCGGTCGGGGCCGGCGGCGCAATGGCCCGTGCCTCGGTCACCCTGCCGGGAATGACGATGCGGTCACCGATGCGCAGATGCGCGTCGCGCGACAGGTTGTTCGCGGCTGCGATCTGCGCGACCGGCTTGTGGTAGCGGCGCGAGATCGACATCAGCGTCTCGCCGTGCGTGACGATGTGCACGTTGGCGCCGGCCGGCGATGCGGACGCGGTCGTGGCGGGCGGCGGCGGGGCGTAGTGATGCGGCGCAGGCGGAGCTGATAGTGGCGCCGGCGCCTCGGCGACATGGTTGTACTTCGGAATCACCATGCGCTGGCCGGGGCGGATTTCGCCCGAGCTGTGCAGGCCGTTCGCCTCGAGGATCGCACGGGGCGGAACGCCGTATTTGTTGCCGATCGTCTCGGCGGTCTCACCTGGTGCGACCACGATGGCGGTGCCGCCATCCCAGTTCCATGCCGAGTGTGGATGATGCGCAATCGAGCCCGTCACGTCGCCATGCGGCGGCGGTGGCGGCGGCAGGGACGCGTGCACCGGCGCCGGCTGCTGATATGTCGGGCTGCGCTGCGGATATGACTGATTGTACGAGCCGAAGCCGCCTCCCCCGCCGGAGACGCCGACCGACGCGACGGTCGAGGGGCGGCTCGCATTCGGTGGCGGCGGCAGCGGTTGCGACGAGATGCGGGCGGCGGGCGCCGGCTGCACCGTGCCGGTGACCTCGGACGGCCGAGAGGAGCTCGACGCCCACGGATTGGCATTGGGATTGCCGAAGCGAGTGGTATCGGCGCTGCACCCCGCAACTCCGACCGCCAGCGCCCCCAGCAACGCGAGCCGCGACCATCGGCGCCCCGCGAAATCGACGACCGCACGCATGGGTTTACTCACTCACACACGCAACAAAAATGGACAGGTCAGAGTTAAAACGGCGCGAGGTAAAGATTGCTTTAAGCAGGAAACGGCCGCTTAACACTAATCGAATACGGCCGAAGCGGTTACAATTCGCGCGCTTTTCCGGGCAAAAGCGGCACAAATCGCACGCCGATCAGGTCCTCGCGCGCGAGACCTTGTTTAGTCTTCGTTATGGTTACGATCACTTGTCCGTCCTGGTGCGGCCCCAGCGGCAACACCATGCGCCCGCCGTCGGCGAGCTGATCGACCAGTGCCGGCGGGATCTCCTCGGCCGCGGCGGTGACGAGAATGCGCTCGAAGGGCGCCTTGTCGGGCGCGCCGCCGAGCCCGTCGCCGGCGATCACCTCGACATTGGCATAGCCGAGCGTCGCGAGCCGCCCGCGCGCCGCGTCGGCAAGCGTGCGGTAGCGCTCGATGGTGACGACTTCGCGGGCGAGCCGCGACAGGACCGCGGCCTGATAGCCCGACCCGGTGCCGATCTCGAGCACACGCTGCTCCGGCCCCACCTTGAGCTGCTCGGTCATGTACGCGACCACGAACGGCTGGCTGATGGTCTGGCCGCAGGCGATCGGCAGCGCCTGGTCCGCATAGGCAGCCTCGGCGCAGTCGGCCTCGACGAAGTATTCGCGCGGCACCTCGTCCATGGCGTGCAGCACAGCGGCATCCATGATCCCGTGCCGGCGCAGGCCGAGCAGGAATTCCATGCGTCCAACGCGATCGTCGGCAGAGGGAGAAGAGGACACGCACCACCTTTCGGGTACGATCGTAGCGCATGTCCCGGCGAGGTGGCTACCGGTTCACCGACGCAGGACATGCGCCAATCAACGACGCGGCGCGCAAAATGGATCAGTCGAACAGCTCGGCGAGTCGAGTCATGAACGGCTCGTCGGTCATGTCGATGCGCAGCGGCGTCACCGAGATGCGGTTCTCGCGCAGCGCCTGCAGGTCGGTTCCATTCGGCGAGGGCGGCCGCGGGCTGCGCGCGAAGGCGATCCAGAAATACGGATTGCCGCGTCCGTCGTGGCGCGGGTCGATGCGCAGCCATTCCTGGTCTCGCTTGCCCTGCGACGTCACCGCGATCCCTTGCACCGCATCGGGCGCGCAGTCGGGGAAATTGATGTTGACCAGCACGTCGCGCGGAATGCCCTCGTCGAGCACCCTGCGGATGATGTCGGGGCCGTGTGCGCGCGCGGTCTCCCACGGCGGGTTCTGCCGGTTGGCGGAGCTGTAGCCCTGCGACAGCGCGAACGACGGGATGCCGAGGATCGCACCTTCGAGTGCGCCCGCGATCGTGCCCGAATAGGTCACGTCCTCGGCGGCGTTCTGCCCGCGATTGACGCCGGAGAGGATGAGATCGGGCCCCTTGCGGTCGAGGATATGGCGCACGCCCATGATGACGCAGTCGGTCGGCGTGCCCTTGATCGCGAAGCGGCGCTCGTCGACGGCGCGCATGCGCAGCGGATCGTTGAGCGAAAGCGAGTGCGAGACGCCCGACTGGTCGAACTCGGGCGCCACCACCCAGACGTCGTCCGAAAGCGCACGCGCGATCTCGGTGCACACGTCGAGGCCGGGCGCGTTGATGCCGTCGTCGTTGGTGACCAGGATGCGCATATGGATTTTCAAGATCCGCCGATCGTCTTGATGCCGCCCATGTACGACGCCAGCGCGTCCGGCACCGCGATCGCGCCGTTGCCCTGCTGGTAGGTCTCCATCACGGCGATCAACGCGCGGCCGACCGCGACGCCCGAGCCGTTGAGCGTGTGCACATGGCGCACGCTGCGGTCCTTGGCGCGCACGCGCGCGTTCATCCGGCGCGCCTGGAAGTCGCCGCACACCGAGCACGACGAGATCTCGCGATACATGTTCTGGCCCGGCAGCCAGACCTCGATATCGTAGGTCTTCTGCGACGCGAAGCCCATGTCGCCGGTGCACAGCGTCACGACTCGATAGTGAAGATCGAGCCGGCGCAGCACCTCCTCGGCGCAGGCGAGCATGCGCTCGTGCTCGTCGCGGCTCTGCTCCGGCGTCGTGATCGAAACGAGCTCGACCTTGGTGAACTGGTGCTGGCGGATCATGCCGCGCGTGTCCTTGCCGGCGGCGCCCGCCTCGGCGCGAAAGCACGGCGTGAGCGCGGTGAGCCGCATCGGCAGCTCTGCCTCGTCGGTGATCGCTTCGCGCACCAGGTTGGTGAGCGGGACCTCGGCGGTGGGGATGAGGCCGAGCCGCGCGCTTCTCAGCACAGAGGTTTCCACCCGATCCGCGCCGGCGGCGGAAAGGAGCTCGCCCTTGACGGCCCAGAATTGATCGTCCTCGAATTTCGGCAGCTGCGTCGTGCCGAACATGACGTCATCGCGGACCAGCAGCGGCGGATTCACTTCCGTATAGCCGTGTTCGGTCGTATGCAGATCGAGCATGAACTGGCCGAGCGCGCGCTCGAGCCGGGCCAATCCCCTTTTCAGCACGACGAAGCGCGCCCCCGAGAGTTTCGCCGCCGTCTCGAAATCCATTTGCCCCAGCGCTTCGCCGAGCTCGAAATGCTGCTTGGGCGCAAAGCCGTATTCGCGCTTCGCCCCGTACTTATGATGCTCGACATTGCCGTGCTCGTCGGCGCCGTCGGGCACCTCGGGCAGCGGCAGGTTGGGCACCCAGGCGAGCGCATCTTCGAGCTCTTTCGAGACCGCCTTCTCCTCCGCCTCGAGCGCCGGAATCGTGTTTTTCAGCTCGGCGACCTCGGCCATCAACTTGGCCGACGCTGCCTCGTCCTTGTTCTTCTTGGCAACGCCGATCTCCTTCGAGGCCGCGTTGCGCCGCGCTTGCGCGGCTTCCGCCTTCTGGATGGTGGCACGACGGCGCTCGTCGATCGCGATCAGGCGCTTCGCCTCGCCCGCGAGGCCGCGCCGCGCCAGCCCCTGGTCGAAGGCTTCGGGGTTTTCGCGAATCCAGCGGATGTCGTGCATGGCTGTCGCCCAAAGACGTGGATGGCCGGGACACAGGGGCCCGGCCATCACGAAAAAGAAAATCGGCCGTGGTTACGCGACGCTACTCGGCGGGATTGCTCGCCGTGCCGGAGGCCGTCGCCTTCGCCCGTTTCTCGGCAAGGCGCACCGACCAGATCGAGCCCTCGTAGAGCAGCACCAGCGGCAGCGCAAGAGACATCATCGAGAAGGCGTCGGGCGGCGTGAGGATCGCCGCGATGACGAAAGCGATGAGAATGGAGTACCGACGCTTTTCGACCAGCTGCTGCGATGTGATGAGACCGACGCGGCCGAGCAAGGTGAGGATCACGGGCAGCTGGAACGCAATGCCGAACGCGAAGATGAGCTTCATCATCAGAGTCAGGTAATCGTCGACCTTGGGCAGCAGCTCGATCCGAGCGGTGCCGTGCCCGCCGAGCTGCTCCATGCCGAGCGAGAAGCGCGTCAGCAGCGGCCACAGCACCGCGTAGACCATGAGGGCGCCCAACAAGAAGAAGACCGGCGTCGCGATCAGATACGGGCGGAAAGCCTGGCGCTCATTGCGGTAAAGACCGGGGGCGACGAACTTGTAGATCTGCCCGGCCACCACCGGAAACGAGATGAACGCCGCGCCGAACATCGCGATCTTCAATTGCACGACGAAATACTCGAGCAGGCCCGTGTAGATGAACCGGGCGTTGTCCGGGCCCGCGACCCAGATGTAGGGCCAGGTGAGCACGTTGTAGATCTGCTTGGCGAAGAAGAAGCAGCCGACGAGCGCGATCGCGAACGCGATCGCCGATTTGATGAGTCGCGCCCGCAGCTCGATCAGATGCTCGATCAGCGGCGCCTTGGTGGCCTCGATATCCTCGTGCGTCATGCGGCGCGGTCTCCGCCCGCGGCCGACGGCGCAGGCTCGCTCGGCCCTGCCGCCGGTTCATGCGCTGCCGCCGGCTCTTGCGCTGCCGGTGTTTCATGCGTGGGCGCCGGCGCCGCGGGCGCCGTTTCGGCGACCACCGCCTCGGCCGGAGGGGCGGGCGGCGCATCGGCCGCCGCGGCCGGCTCCGTGACCGGCTCGCTCGGCTTCCACGCCGCGGCCTTCTCGATGTCCTTGAACGGGTCGAGGCCGCCGCCGAGATTGCTCGTCGCCTCGTCGATGTCCTTCTTGAGGTCGGCGACTTCCGCCTCGCGTATCGCTTCGCGGAACTGGTCCTGGAATTCGCCGGCCATGCGCCGGATCTTGCCGGTCCACTGCCCGATCGTGCGCAGCACCGCCGGCAAGTCCTTCGGCTTGATCACGATGAGCGCGACCACCGCGATGACCAGCAGTTCACCCGAGCTGAAGTCGAACATGGGCTGCTAGCTCCAAGGGGCGCCCCGCCCACGCAGGCCGGCGCCCCTTTGCGCGGTCCCTCACCGGCCTCGCCGCAAGCCGCGGCGGGACAGCTTGCCGGGTCAGCTTGCCTTGTGGGTCTCGGGCTGCGGCGTGGTCTGCGTCGCCTGGTGCTCGATCGGCTTCGATGGCTCGGACGCGACAGGCTTCGAATCGTCCTCCGCCATGCCTTTCTTGAACGCCTTGATGCCCGACGCGAAGTCGCCCATCAGCTCGGAGATCTTTCCGCGCCCACCGAACAGCAGCAAGAACACGACGGCTATCAGCAGCCAGTGCACCCAGCTCAAGGAACCCATCTGATTTTCCTCCGCGCGGAGCCGGCTGCGCCGCGCCACCCGCGCCATCAAGTTTTCCGCCTGAAACTAGGCTCCGGTCGCGGCAAAAACAAGGACTTCGGCCGTTTCGCCGCGTCCGCAGATAGCGGCCTGCCGCAGCACGGTAAATGCCGCCATTTGCGTCATATTGACCGGCGAAGGCGCGCGAATGGGCGAGTAGCGAGTCGGGAGCGCCCACCGGCCGCGAACAGCCTATTTGCTATTTGCTATCCGCTACTCCCCTATTCGCCCCTCGTAAGGACCCCCTCCCCGGCTTCTTATTCCTCCCCGCTCTGTTCCGGCCGGGGCGCGAGGCCGAGATCGAGGTCGCCCGGCTCGAGCGGGTCCTCGTCATCGCGCAGCGCCGGATCGTCCGACGGCGTCGGCACCGCGAAGCCGGGCGGCAATCGCCCGTCGAGCAGGCCCGAGCCTTTGAGCTCGTCGAGCCCTGGCAGGTCGGACAGCGCCTCGAGCCCGAAGTGCGAGAGGAACGCCTCATTGGTTCCGTAGGTCAGCGGCCGTCCCGGCGCCTTGCGGCGGCCGCGCGGACGGATCCAGCCGGTCTCCAGCAGCACGTCGATCGTGCCCTTGGCGGCCGAGATGCCGCGGATGTCCTCGATCTCGGCACGTGTGACTGGTTGGTGATACGCGATGATCGCCAGCGTCTCGATCGCGGCGCGCGACAGCCGCTTGGGCTCGACCGCCTCGTGGGTGAGCAGCCAAGCGAGATCGTTGGCGGTGCGGAAGGTCCATTTCTTGCCGATATGCACGAGGTTGACGCCGCGCGGCGCGTACTCGGTCTGCAGCTTGCGCAGCGTCGCACGCACGTCGACGCCCTCGGGCATGCGCTCGGCCAGCGCCTTCTCGTCGAGCGGCTCGGAGGCGGCGAACAGCAGGGCCTCGAGCAGGCGCAGCTCCTCGGGGCGCTGCTCCGGCAGCGCCACGTCATCGCCGGCATCGTCCCCTTCGGGCCGCTCGTCGTTCGGTTCGTGTTCCACGATGACCATGCGTTTCTCGGCCAAGGTCGCCATCGTCGAGCCCTCCCGGCTCATAGAACTCATGGAACGGTGACCAGCACTGTCATCGGCAACGTCACTCATTCCAATTCCAAGCTCATTTCCAAGCTCATTTCCAAGCTCATTTCCAAGCCCATTTCCAAGCCCAGCTTCCAATCCATTTTCACTCACACTCATTCGCCCCGCTCACCCCGGTGGTTCATTGTGTCGTGCCTGCGCCATCGACCGCCGGGTCGGCCGTCGGCTCCGGCCCGTCGGGTCGCTTGCGCAGGTAGATCGGCGAGAAGGCCGACTGCTGGTTCACCTCGACCTTGCCTTCGCGCACGAGCTCGAGCGTCGCCGCGAGGCTCGAGGCAAGCACGGTCGCGCGCATCTCGGGCTCGATGGCGTACTGGATCAGATACTCGTCGAGGCAGCTCCAGTCGGCCGAGAGCCCGACCATCCGCTCGAGCGCCGCGCGCGCCTCGGCGAGCGACCACACACTGCGCTTGACGAAGCGCACCCGCGCCAGCACGTGGCGCTGGCGCTCGGAGGCATAGGCGGAGAGCAGGTCGTAGAGCGTCGCCGACCACTTCGGATGTTTCACCTCGTGGATCGGCTCGGGATCGCCGCGGCCGAAAACCTCCCGCCCGAGCTGCGGGCGGCCGAACAGCTGCTCGGCAGTGCCGCGAATGGCTTCGAGGCGGCGCAGCCGCAGCGCCAGCGCATTGGCCATGTCGGCCGCGCTCAAGCCCTCGGGGCCGGGCGCGTCAGGCAACAGCAGGCGCGACTTGAGATAGGCGAGCCACGCCGCCATCACGAGGTAGTCGGCGGCAAGCTCGATGCGCAGCGCGCGCACCTGCTCGATGAAGACGAGGTACTGGTCGGCGAGCGCCAGGATCGAGATTTTGGCGAGGTCGACCTTCTGATTGCGCGCGAGCGTCAGGAGGACGTCGAGCGGGCCTTCGAAGCCCTCGACGTCGACGATCAGGGCGCGCTCGCCGGAGGCGAGGTCCGGCGCCACATCGGGCGTGAATTGAACGATCTCGGCTGTCATTACGCGCTCGCCTCGGATCGGGCGTCCGCCGCGCCTTGCATCAAATCCGCGAATTGCGCCCGCGCGGCGGCGATATCGATCGGCGTCGGCGCCCGTCGGGTTGCCAATGACCCGTTGGCGCGCCGCGCCGCCTCACCGCCGAGTTCCGGAGCGGCGCCGGCGACCTGTTCCATCTCGGCGAGGTTCCCGTTGCAATGGAGCGCCACGTCGCAGCCGGCGGCGAGCGCCGCGCGCGTGCGCGCCGCCAAGCTGCCGGACAGCGCCCCCATCGAGATATCGTCACTCATCAGCAAACCGCCGAATCCGATGAACCCGCGAATCACTTGACCGATGATAGTGGCCGAAGTGGTGGCCGGAAGGTCGGGATCGATGGCTGTGAATACAACGTGGGCCGTCATCCCCAGCGGAAGCGTCGCGAGCGGGCGAAAAGCGGCAAAATCGGTCGCTTCCAGCGTCGCCCGGTCCGCGGTCACGACCGGCAGCCGCAAATGGCTGTCGGCAGTGGCGCGGCCGTGCCCCGGAAGGTGCTTGAGCACAGGCAGCACCCCGCCCGCCGCCAAGCCTTCGGTCAGCGCCTTGGCGATGGTCGCGACCTTGACGGGCGTGTCCCCATAGGCGCGATCGCCGATCACCTGGTCGGCGCCAGACACCGGCAGGTCGGCGATCGGCAGGCAATCGACCGTGATGCCCACCGCCGCGAGGTCGGCGGCGATCAGACGTCCGCCCAGTTCCGCGGCCGCGAGGCCGACGGACGGGTCGCGATCGTAGAGGCGTCCATAAGCGGCCCCCGGCGGATAAGCCGGCCACTCCGGCGGGCCGAGCCGCTGCACGCGGCCGCCCTCCTGGTCGATCAGCACCGGAACGTCATCCCGACCCACCTGCTCTTTGAATGAATCAATCAGGACGGATAGTTGCGACGCGGATTGAACATTGCGCTTGAATAGAATGAGGCCCCACGGGAGAGCCGCGCGCAAAAACGCGCGCTCGTCGGCCGTGATGACGTGCCCGGACAATCCGGTGATGAAGGCGCGTGCCATCATCGGCGCGGCTTAACCCGCAGGCGGCGCTGCCGCAATAGCGATCGGGTCATCGCCCGAAGTTCGCAGTTTGGGGAATCTAGTTCTTCACCACGAAGCACTTGCCGCCGGCGGTCTTGAGCTCCTCGCAGAGATGGACCGCGCCTTCGTGCGAGAACGGCCCGACCTGAGCGCCGTAGAAGCCGTGCCCCTTCGGGCGGATCGACGGCTTATGGCCGCCAAGGAGGCTCGCGTATTTGGCCTGGATGTTATGAAACGATGCGCGCGCCTCTTCCTCCGACGTCTGCGCGCTGACCTGAACGTAGTAGCCACTGCCTCCGACCCCGTTCTCGGCGGGCGCAGGCGCCGGGGCGAGCGCGGTCGTGCGCATCGGCTGCGCAACGGCGCGCGGCGGAGAAGGCGGCGGCTCATTGGCGGTCTGCGGCGCAAGCGATAGCGGACCGTCGGAATTGCGCGGGGCAGGCGCGGCCGCATGCGGCCCCGTGGCACGCGGCGTGATCGGCCGCGGCGGCGCCACCGGCGTCTCGACCGCAGGCTCCTGGTCGGTGCCGTTGATCTTTACGGTGCGGATCTTGCGCGGCCCCCCTGGAGCGGACGGCACGGATGGCGCGGCGACAGGCGGTTGTTGCGGCGCAATCGTCTGGTTGAAGGCGGCCGGCACGCTCGGTGCGGCAGGTACCGCGTTCGGTGCGGGCTGCACCGGCGGCGCGGCCGGAATATTGATCGGCTGCTCCGGCGGCGGCGCCATCTGCTCGTTGGCGGCGAGGCGGTCGGGCTGCTTGTTGCCGTTGTCGGCATTTTGCGCCGGCGGCACCACCTTGTCCGGGCGCACGTCGCGGGTGATCAGCGGCGGCGGACCGCCGGCGAACACCGACCGATACGCGAAGGCGCCCGCCGTCCCGAGCACAGCCAAGCCCACCAGCGCGGCGACCGTTACGAGCCAGCCGCGCCGACGCGGCGCGGGCGCATCGTCGTAATAGGCTTCCTGGCGGCTCGGATGCGGATCGGCACCGAGATAAGGCGGAGGCCCGAAATTCGCGCGGCTATTCGCCTGCGGTTGATCGTAACCGTTCGCCTGCGGCTGATCATATGCATTGGCCGGCGAGTGATCGTAGGCGGATCGATCGTACCCATTCGGCGCGGAGTATCCGGGCTGCGAGGGCGCCGGATAGCTATCGCCATAGCCGCGGCCGTCCGGATACGCGGCGCCATTGTGATGCGCATCGTCGGTGTAGGATTGACTATCGTAGTTCGCTGCGTAGCCGTTGCCGCCGTTGCCGTAGCCGTCCTGCTGGTAACCGTCGTGCTGGTAACTGTCTTGCTGGTAACCGTCTTGCGGGTAATCGTCTTGCCGGTAACGTTCCTGCGGATATGGCGGCTGCTCGTGCGGCGCAGCGTGGCGGTCGTCGTAACCGCCGTTCTCGTAATGCTGCGGTTGTCCAGGCTGCTGGGGCGCATCGCGCCAATCTGCCGAGGCACGCGGATCGGCGCGACGAGGGTCGCCGAACGGATCGCTCTGCCCGATCAGCCGTGCAAGCTCGGTCAACGGATCGGTCGGCGGCTCGGATCCACCCCGGCCGCGACCGTTATCGCTTCCGTAACCGCGATAGCCGTCGTCTGCCATCAGATACCGTCACCAGATACTGTGTCTCTTTCGCGGTCAGCCCCACCCGAGATAGCTACCCATGATAGCATGCGTTTCGACCGCTCCTTGGCTGCGATCGCGCGCCTGCGGCCCCCTCACCGCATCTCGTCCGGCGCGTCGACACCGAGCAACATGAGCCCGGATGCGAGCACAGTTACCACCCCCTCAACCAAGGCGAGGCGGGCAGCGGTCATTGTCGGATCATTCTGGATAATGAAGCGTAAATGTGGCAAGTCATTTCCCTTCGTATAAAGCGCATGAAATTCGCTCGCTAAATCATAGAGATAAAAAGCAATTCGGTGCGGCTCGTGAGCGAGCGCCGCCGCCTCGACGAGGCGCGGATAGAGCGCGATCTTGCGGATGAGAGCGGTTTCGGCCGGGTCGGTAAGGCGCTCGATCGGCGCCGCAGTGAGTCGCTCGGCGCGCGCCCCCGCCTCGAGCGGCAGGTCCGGGAGCACCTCGCGCGCCTTGCGAAAGATCGACTGGCCGCGGGCGTGGCCGTACTGGACGTAGAAGACCGGATTGTCGCGCGACTGCTCCATCACCTTGGCGAGGTCGAAATCCAGCGTTGCGTCGTTTTTCCGGTACAGCATCATGAAACGGACGGCGTCGCGCCCGACCTCGTCCACGACCTCGCGCAACGTGACGAAGTCGCCGGACCGCTTCGACATCTTCACGGGCTGGCCATTGCGCAAAAGGCGCACCAGCTGGACGATCTTCACGTCGAGGGCGGCCTTGTTGTCGCTGATCGCCCGCACCGCCGCGCTCATGCGCTTGATGTAGCCGCCGTGGTCGGCGCCCCACACATCGATCATGTTGTGGAAGCCGCGGTCCCACTTCGACTTGTGGTAGGCGATGTCGGACGCGAAATAGGTATAACTGCCGTCCGACTTCTTCAGCGGGCGGTCGACGTCGTCACCGAACGCGGTGGCGCGAAACAGCGTCTGCTCCCGATCCTCCCAGTCCTCGATCGGCGCGCCCTTGGGCGGCGGCAACCGGCCGTCGTAGACGTCACCTTTCTGGCGCAGCATTTCGAGGGTGCGGCCAACCTCGTCGTACGAGCCGTCGATCAGCGAGCGTTCGGAGAAGAACACGTCGTGGCGCACATTGAGGGCGGCGAGATCGGCACGGATCATCTCCATCATCATGTCGATTGCCTTGGCACGCACGATCGGCAACCATTCGGTTTCGGGCTTCTGGTTGAGCGCGCGGCCGTATTGCGCCGCCAGCGCCTCACCCACCGGCTTCAGGTAATCGCCCGGATAAAGCCCTTCGGGAATCGCGCCGATGTCGTCGCCAAGCGCTTCGCGGTAGCGCAGATAGGCGGAACGCGCGAGGACATCCACCTGCGCGCCGGCGTCGTTGATGTAGTATTCGCGCGTGACCGCAAAGCCCGTGAACGCGAGCAGGTTGGAAAGCGCGTCGCCGAAAACCGCGCCCCGGCAGTGGCCGACATGCATCGGGCCGGTCGGATTGGCGGAGACGTATTCGACGTTGACCGGCTCGGTGCGGCCGATGTCGCTCTTGCCGTAAGCGGGCCCCGCGTGCATCGCGGCGCGCAGCGCCGCGATCCAGGCGGCAGACTTGAGCGTCAGGTTGATGAACCCCGGCCCGGCGACATCGACCTTCTCGATGAGCTCGTCGGCCGCGAGCCCGTCGGCGATCGCCTGCGCGAGCTCGCGCGGCTTCCTGCCGGCGTCCTTGGCGAGCACCATGGCGGCATTGGTCGCCATGTCGCCGTGGGTCGGATCGCGCGGCGGCTCGACGACGACGCGCGACTGGTCGATTCCTTCCGGCAGCACGCCCGACGCGATCAGCCGCGCGTTGACGGCGCGCACGCGCTCGAGGACGTCGTCGAAAATATTGTCGGCGGCCATACGAAATGCTCGGTTTCGCCGCCGCCTATCTCAATTCCGGGGTCGAGTCAAAGAGCCGCGCGTGCTCGATCAGGGCGTAGCGATCGGTCATGCCGGCGATGAAATCCGCGATGTGGCGCGCTGCCGCGCCCGCGTCCGCATCGAGGCTTTGGCGCCACTCTTCGGGAAGCTCCCCGGGGTTTTGCGCATAGCGGTCGAACAGATCGGCGACGACGCCCTCGGCATCGCGCATGATGCGCATGACGCGCTCGTGGCGGTACATGCGCGGGAGCAGGAAATTCTTGATCGCGCGGTCGGCGGCCGCCATGTCGGCCGAGAAAGCGACGACCGGCATCGAGGCGGCGCGCACATCGTCGACCGAGCGCGCGCCGAGCGCCTTGAGCCGCCGATCGCTTTCCGCCAGCACGTCGTCGATCATGCGGGTGATCAGGCGGCGCACCACCTCGTGAGCGCGACGGCCGGGCTCGATGTGCGGATACATCGTCGCGAGCTCGCGCACGATGTCGCCGGCGAGCGGCACGGGTGTCAGATCATCGACCACGAACAGCCCGGCGCGCAGGCCGTCGTCGATGTCGTGCGCGTCATAGGCGATGTCGTCCGCAATGGCGCCGGCCTGCGCCTCGGCGCTGGGATAGCGCCCGAGCGCCAGATCCTGCACGGCGCAATAGCCGATGATCCCGGCCGCGACGCCCTTGTCGGCGTGGGGGCCGATCGCCTGCCCGCGCGTATCGATCAGCGGTCCGTTGTGCTTGACCAGGCCTTCGAGCGTGTCCCAGGTGAGGTTGAGCCCGTCGAAATCGGCGTAATGGCGCTCGAGCCGGGTCACCACCGCGAGCGTCTGCGCGTTGTGGTCGAAGCCGCCGAAGCCCTCGAGGCAGCGGTCGAGCGCGCGCTCGCCGGCATGGCCGAACGGCGGATGCCCGAGATCGTGGGCGAGCGCGGAGGCTTCGGCCAAATCCTCGTCGAGGCCGAGCGCGCGCGCGAGCGAGCGCGCGATCTGGGTCACCTCGAGGGTGTGGGTGAGTCTCGTGCGGTAGTGATCGCCCTCGTGCGGGATGAACACCTGCGTTTTGTCGGCGAGGCGGCGGAATGCGGTCGAATGGATGATGCGGTCGCAGTCGCGGCGGAAGTCGCTGCGCGTCAGGCTTGGGGGCTCGGCAAAACGGCGGCCGCCGCATTTCGCCGGATCGGCCGCATAGGGCGCGCGCGGGCGGGCCGCCGAAACCGCCATCTCTGCCTCGTCCAGTTGACCCGAACCGGGCCCGCACTTAACTAAGAGTCGGCCCGAACCGCAACCGGCCAGGCGAAAAGCTGACCAAGTGCGAGAGCAAGAGCAAGACCGAGAGCAGAGCAAGAGCAAGACCAAGAGCAACACCATGAGCGAAACCGTGACGATGACGGAACGGGCGGCGCGGCGGATCGGTGAGATTCTAAAATCCGAGCCGGCCGGCAGCATGCTGCGCGTCTCGGTCGAGGGCGGCGGCTGCTCGGGCTTTCAGTACAAGTTCGGCTTCGAGCAGGCGAAGGCCGCCGACGACCTCGTGCTCGCGCAGAGCGGAGCCACGGTGCTGATCGACCCGATGTCGGTGAAGTACATGGCCGGCGCCGAGATCGACTACGTCGATGACCTGATCGGCGCCTCGTTCAAGATCAACAACCCCGTCGCCACCGCCTCCTGCGGCTGCGGGACGAGCTTCTCGATCTGATCCAATCCTGATTTCACGTGATGGCCGGGCTTGTCCCGGCCGTCCACGTCTTTGAGCCCGGGAAGAAGAAAGGCGTGGATGCCCCGGCATTCGCCGGGCATCACGAAGCAGGCGGCCTACTCCGCTGCGACCGCGGTCGGCGCGGGTGTGACGTCCTGGAGCTGCGGCTCGAGGCGTCGCTTGAGTAGTCGGTCGAAGCGGTCGAGGTAAAGATAGATCACCGGCGTGATGTAGAGGGTGAGCAGCTGCGACAGGCACAAGCCGCCCACCACCGCGACGCCGAGCGGCTGGCGCAGCTCGGCGCCCGCGCCGGTGCCGAGCGCGATCGGCAGGGTGCCGAAGATCGCCGCGAACGTCGTCATCATGATCGGGCGGAAACGCAGCACCGCGGCCTCGCGGATCGCCGCCTCGGCGCCGAGCCCGACGCGGCGGCGCTCGATCGCGAAGTCGATCATCATGATGGCGTTCTTCTTCACGATGCCGACCAGCATGACGATGCCGATCATCGCGATCACGGACAGATCCATGCGGAAGAGCAGCAGCGTCAGAATGGCGCCGATGCCGGCCGACGGCAGGCCCGAGATGATGGTGATCGGGTGGATGAAGCTTTCGTAGAGGATGCCCAGGATCACGTAGGCGGCAAAAATCGCCGCCGCCACGAGGACGATCTGGCCTTTCTGCGCCTCCTGGAAGACCTGTGCGGTCCCTTGGAAGCCCGTCGTTATGGTTGCCGGCAAGCGATCATCGCGCTCCAACTTCAGAATGGCGTCTTCCGCCTGTCCGAGCGAAAAGCCGGGAACGAGGTTGAACGAGATGGTGACGGCCGGCTGCTGGCCCTGATGGTTGACCTGCAGCGGCCCGACCGTCGGCACCATTCTGGTGACGGCGCTGAGCGGGATGACGGGCCCGTTGGCGACGCCGTTTCCATTGATGCCCGCGCCCACGCCGGTCGTGGCGTTCGGCTGATTGGTCTTGATGTAGATCTTGTTGAGGTCACTCACGCTCGACTGGAATTCGGGCTTGGTCTCGAGGATGACCTGGTAATTGTTCGCCTGCGTATAGATCGTCGCCACCTGACGCGAGCCGAAGGCGTCGTAGAGCTCCTGGCGCACCTGATCGATGGAGATGCCGTAGACGGCCGCCTTCTCGCGATCGACCTCGACGGTGATCTGCGGGTTCTTCACGTAGAGGTCGGTGGTGACGTCGAGCAGGCCGGGAATCCTGGCGATCTTGTCGCGCATCTCGGGCGCGACGCGATAAAGGGTATCGGTATCGTTTGACTGCAGCGTGTATTGATACTGGCTCTTGGCGAGCTTGCCGCCGAGATTGATGTTCTGGATCGGCTGGAAGAAGATCTCCATGCCGATGATGACGTTGGCGGTGCGGCGCAGGCGCGCCAGCACCACGGGCAGCGGATCGCGCTCCTCCCGCGGCTTGAGCGCGACCAGCATGCGCCCGCTGTTGGACAGCTGGTTGGGGCCCCCGGTGCCGACCGTCGAGTTGACGTAGTCGACCGCCGGATCGCGGCGGACGATATCGGCGATCTTGCGCTGGTGCTCGACCATGGCGGCAAAGCCGATGTCGGTATTGGCGTCGGTGATGCCGATCACGTAGCCGGTGTCTTCCTGCGGGAAGAAGCCCCTCGGCACGTTGATGAAGAGCCAGATCGTCCCGCCGATCGTCGCCAGGGTTATCAGCAGCATCACGGCCTTGAAGCGGATCACCTGGCCGAGCGACCAGTCGTAGGCCGCGAGCATGAGCTCGAACACGCGCTCGAAGGCGCGCAGCACGAAGAACTGCTTCTCCTCACCGTGATGGCCCTTGAGCACGCGCGCGCACAGCATCGGCGTCAGCGTGAGCGAGACGAAGCCCGACATGATGATCGCCACTGCGACCGTGACGGCAAACTCGCGGAAGACGCGACCCACCATGCCGCCCATCAGCAGGACGGGGATGAACACCGCGATCAGCGAGAAGGTGATCGAGACGATGGTGAAGCCGATCTCGCGCGAGCCCTTGAGCGCCGCCTCGAACGGCCGCATGCCGCCCTCGATGTGGCGCACGATGTTCTCCAGCATGACGATCGCGTCGTCGACCACGAAGCCGACCGAGAGCGTGAGCGCGAGCAACGTCATGTTGTTGATCGAGAACCCGAATGCGTACATCGCGGCGCACGTCGCGATCAGCGAGATCGGCACCGCCAGCGCCGGGATGATCGTCGCGGACACTTTGCGCAAGAACAGAAAGATCACCATGATGACGAGGCAGATCGCGATCGCCAGCGTCTCCTCGACATCGCTTACCGCGGCACGGATCGAGAGCGAGCGGTCGAACAGCGGCTCCATCTGGATCGAGGGCGGCACCTGCGCGCGCATCTGCGGCAGCTTGGCCCGCACCATGTCGACCACCTCGACGGTGTTGGCATCGGGCTGGCGCTGGATCGCGAGCACGATCGCGCGCTCGTCGTTGAACCAGGTGGCGATCTTGTCGTTCTCGACGCTGTCGATGACGCGGGCGACCTCGGTGAGCTTGACCGGCGCGCCATTGCGATAGGCGACCACGACGTTACGGTAGTCGGCCGCATGGAGAATGGCGCTGGTCGCGAGCAGCGTCACGGCTTGCTTGCTGCCCTGCAGCGTGCCGACCGGCGCGGAGGAATTCGCCTTGGTCACCACCGTGCGGATGTCATCGAGCGCGATATTGCGCGCCGCGGCCGCGATCGGGTCGACCTGGACGCGCACCGCGAATTTCTGCGCGCCGTAGACCAGCACCTGGGCGATGCCGGGCAGCTGCGAGATCTGCGGCGCCAGCACGGTTTCGGCGTACTCGTCGATCGCCGACAGCGGCAGCGTGTCGGACCGCATGCTGATGTAGAGCACCGGGAAGTCGCCCGGATTGACCTTGCGGAACGAGGGCGGCGTCGTCATCTCGACCGGCAGCAGCTTTTGCGCCGTCGCAAGCGCGGTCTGCACGTCGAGCGAGGCGCCGTCGATGTTGCGGCCGAGGTCGAACTGGATCGTGATCTGCGAGACGCCGAGCGCGGACGACGAGTTCATCGCCGTGATGCCCGCGATGGTCGAGAGCTGGCGCTCGATCGGCGAGGCGACCGACGCCGCCATGGTCTCGGAGCTCGCGCCCGGCAGCGTGGCGGTGATCTGGATGGTCGGGAAGTCCACGGCCGGCAGGGCCGCGACCGCGAGCAGACGGTACGCGAAGATGCCGAACACGATCAGCGACGCCGTGATCAGCGTCGTCATCACGGGGCGGCGAATGCAGGCTTCGGAGATCTGCATGGCGATCAGACGCCGCTGTTGCGCGCGCGGGTCGACACGGGCGTTCCGTTGGTCAGCAGCAGGTGGCCGTCGGTCACGACCGTTTCGCCGCCGTTGAGACCTTCGCTCACCACGGTGAGGTCATCGACGGTGCGCTCGACCTTGACGGGCTGGACCACCGCCTTGTGGTCGCGCACCACGTAGACGAAGGGCCCCGACTGGCTCACCTGCACGGCCACCGAGGGCACTGCGACCGAATTTTCCATCCGCAAGGTCATGCGGGCCGTGACGAGCGTCCCGGGCCACAGCAGCTCGTCCTCGTTCGGCATGGTGGCGCGGACCGTCGCCATGCCGGTCGTGATGTCGACCGCGTTCTCGATCATCGTGACGGCGCCGTGCGCGCGGCGCGGCTCGCCCGGAATGATCACCTCGACGTTGGCGCTGCCGGCCGCGAGCGCATGACGCACGTCCGGCAGGTTGCGCTGTGGGAGCGTGAAGGTGACGTAGACCGGCGCCATCTGGTTGATCACGGCGATCGGCGAGACGTCGGCGGCGCGCACGAAATTGCCGACCTTCACGGCGGCCTGGCTGATGCGGCCGGAGATCGGCGCGCGGATGACGCAGTAGCTGAGCTGGACCTTCAGGTTCTCGAGCGCGGCCTGATCGGCCTTGAGGGCGCCAGTGAAGGTCGCGGCGGCCGTCTGCGCGTTCTCGAGATTGAGGACCGGGGTCGCGGCCTTGGCGACGAGATCGGTGTAGCGCTTGACGTCGCGCAGCGCGCCGTCGAGCTGCGCCTGGTCGCGCGCGATATTGCCCTCGACCTGCCGCATCTGCGCCTCGATGGCGCGCCGATCGAGCGTGAGGAGCAGGTCGCCCTTCTCGACCTTGGCGCCGTCGGCGAAATGCACCTCGACGATCTCGTTGTCGAGGCGGCTCCTCACCGCGACGCTCGCGATCGTCGTCACGTTGCCGATGCCTTCGAGCAGCACCGGCATGTCCTTCCTGAGTGCGGTCGTGACCTCGACCGAGACCGGGCGCGGCGCGGGCGGCTGCTGCGCCACTGCGGTGTCGGCACGGCCGTACCAGCGCACCCCATACACGCCCGCGGCGACGGCGGCCGCAGCGGCCACGACAAGCACGAATTTTCTCGCCATCAACTACCGTCGCCCCCTGGCCCTGCTGGCCGCGGCGTCCCTGCTCCCAGGCACGTCTGGCACGTCGGGCGCGCCCGAGCGCGCCGCATGCGCTTATTATGCCAGAATTTGAGCTAACATATTCACAATCGACGTGGCAGCACTTCCCGCCGCGCGGGGGGTGATTTTATATGAATTTTACGCCGGCCGCGGCCGGTGGGCTTGCACGCCGCCTCCGGCCGGGCATTGTGCACCGCCCGCTCCCGCAACGCCACCGCCCGAACGCCAATGCGCATCGCCACCTGGAACGTCAACTCGATCAAGCAGCGGGTCGATTCCGCTGTCGCCTGGCTCAAGGAACGCGCCCCGGATCTCGTCTGCCTGCAGGAGACGAAATGCGTCGACGAGGCGTTTCCGCGCGAGCCGTTCGAGGAGCTTGGCTACAATCTGGCGGTGCACGGGCAAAAGACCTTCAACGGCGTGGCGATCCTCTCCAAGCTGCCGTTCGATGAGGTGACGCCGCGGTTGCCGGGCGACAACGAGGACGACCATGCGCGGTTCATCGAGGCGCAGGTCTCGACGCCGTCCGGCGTGGTGCGCGTGGCCTCGATCTACCTGCCCAACGGCAACCCGACCGGGACCGACAAATACAGCTACAAGCTCAAATGGATGGACCGGCTTGCTCGCTACGTGCAGGAACGGCTCGAGCACGAGGAGCCGCTCATTCTCGCCGGCGACTACAACGTGATCCCGGCCCCGCGCGACGTGCGCAACCCCGAGGCCTGGACCAACGACGCCCTCTTCCTCCCGCAGACCCGCGACAGGTTCGGCGCCCTGATCAACCTCGGCCTCACCGACGCGCTGCGCGCGGTCGACGATAGCGCGGGCGTCTACACGTTCTGGGACTACCAGGCGGGCGCCTGGCAAAAGAACAACGGCATCCGCATCGACCACCTGCTGCTGTCGCCGCAGGCGGCCGACCGCCTCGTCGGCGCCGGCGTCGACAAGCATGTCAGGGCTTGGGAGAAGCCGTCGGATCACGTGCCGGTCTACATCGACCTCGCGACGGACAAGTAGCCCGGATGGAGCCGCGAAGCGGCGCAATCCGGGGAAAGGCTTGTCCCCGCATTCCGCTTCGCTCCATGCGGGCTACGACTAATCCCGCCGGCCCTGCGCCCAGGATTCGAGATACGTCAGCGCCATCGCGCGCTCGTCGTCGCTGGCGTTGGCAAAGGCCCAGGCCTGCAGGTCGGCGATCGCCTTGTCCTGCCTCGCCGCATCGTGCGCAACGATGAGGTACATCAGGCCGCGCGCGGCCTGGCGCGGAATGCCGTCACCCTTGAACATCGTGATGCCGAGGAGCGCCTGCGCCTGGGTGTGGCGCTTGTCGGCCGCGAGCTTGAGCCAGCGGGCCGCCTGCCAGGGATCGCGCGGCCCGCCCTGACCTTCGAGCAACATGCGGCCGAGCCGGTACTGGGCTTCGGCGTCGCCGAAATAGGAGGCCGCATAGGCATAGAGGTCGCGCGCACGCAGCGCGTCGGGCTTCACCGGCGAGTTGGGAATGCCGTTGAGGAAGTAGCTGCCGAGCGCCACGTAGGCATTGGCGACAAAGCGCGCCTGCGGGGTGCCGAGGGTGTCGTCCGAGTGGTTGTCGACGATGTCCTGGAAGTAGTCGAAGGCGCGCAGGTCGTCGCGGGTGACATGGTCGCCGTCCGCATACATGCGTCCGAGCTTCCACTCGGCGAGCGCATGGCCGTTTTCGGCGGCGTATTCGAGCGCGTGGATGCCGGCCGTGGTGTTGCCGGCGCGCAGCGCCTCGGTGCCGGTCAGGAACGCCTCGCCCGGCGTCAGCGGATGGGTCGGCGTCAGGCTGCGGGTGAGCGGCCGCGTGGCCGGCAAGCTCGTGTTCAAGTTGGCATTTGCGCCGGCCGGCACGTTCGGCACCGCCATTGGCGGCGCGAAACCGGGGGCCGGCTGGGTCGCGCGCGGGATCGTGTCCACCGCCGCGGCCGGCGCCATACCGTCGCGCATACCGTCGCGGGCGCCCGTGCCCTCGAAGCCGAACGCGGAGACGAGGCCGAGGCCGACCGTGAACAGGGCCGCCGGGATGAGGCGATCAGATATCCGCATAGGACCTGACCTCCGCGGCGCCGCCGGGGTGCGTGACTGCCCCGCCCCGTGCGTTGCCGACCTGCTCGGCGTATTTCCACAGATAGCCGGATGTGAAATCCGTCTTGCGCGGCGTCCAGGTCGCCCGGCGCCGCTCGAGCTCGGCCGGCGCGACCTTGAGATCGAGCGTGCCCTTGTGCGCGTCGATCTCGATGATGTCGCCATCGCGCACCAGCGCGATCGGCCCGCCAATCGCCGCCTCAGGCCCCATGTGGCCGACGCAAAAGCCGCGCGAGGCGCCCGAGAAGCGGCCGTCGGTGAGGAGCGCGACCTTGGCCCCCATGCCCTGGCCGTACAGCGCGGCCGTGGTGGCCAGCATCTCGCGCATGCCGGGGCCGCCCTTGGGGCCCTCGTAGCGGATCACCAGCACGTCGCCTTCCCTGTATTGACGCGTCTTCACGGCTTCAAAACACGCTTCTTCGCCGTCGAAACATCGCGCAGGGCCGGAGAAGGTCAACTTCTCCATCCCGGCAACCTTAACGATCGCGCCTTCCGGCGCGAGATTTCCCTTCAAACCCACGACGCCGCCGCTTGGCGATAGCGGCTTGTCGGCAGGACGAATGACGTCCTGCTCCCTGTTCCATTTCACCCGCTCGAGGTTCTCAGCCACGGTGCGACCCGTGACCGTGATGCAGTCGCCGTGCAGGTATCCGTGATCCAGCAGGGACTTCATCAGCAGCGGAATTCCGCCAGCTTCGAACAAGTCTTTGGCGACATAACGGCCGCCCGGCTTCAAATCCGCGATATACGGTGTCCTTTTGAAGACCTCGGCGACGTCGAAAAGGTCGAAAGCTATTCCGCATTCATGCGCGATCGCGGGTAGGTGCAGCGCAGCATTGGTCGAGCCGCCGGAGGCGGCCACAACGGCGGCGGCGTTCTCCAGCGCCCGGCGGGTGACGATGTCGCGCGGCCGGATGCGCAGCTTGATCAGGTCGAGCACCTGCTCGCCCGCCACGGTGCAGAACTTGTCGCGAATTTCGTAGGGCGCCGGCGCGCCGGCCGAGTACGGCAGCGCGAGCCCGATCGCCTCCGACACGGTTGCCATCGTGTTGGCGGTGAACTGGGCGCCGCAGGCGCCGGCCGACGGACAGGCGACCTGCTCGAGCGTGTCGAGATCGCCGTCCGACATGCTGCCGACCGAATGCTGCCCGACCGCCTCGAACACGTCCTGGATGGTGACCGGCCGGCCCTTGAAGGTGCCGGGCAGGATCGAGCCGCCATAGATGAAGATCGCCGGCACGTTGAGGCGGCACATCGCCATCATCATGCCGGGAAGCGACTTGTCGCAGCCCGCAAGGCCGATGAGGGCGTCGTAGCCATGGCCGCGCACGGTCAGCTCGACCGAGTCCGCGATTGCCTCGCGCGACGGCAGCGAGCTTTTCATGCCCTCGTGCCCCATGGCGATGCCGTCGGTCACCGTGATGGTGCAGAACTCGCGCGGCGTGCCGCCGGCCGCCGCGACGCCCTTCTTGACCGCCTGCGCCTGCCGCATCAGCGAGATGTTGCAGGGCGCCGCCTCGTTCCAGCAGCTCGCGACACCGACGAAGGGCTGGTGAATCTGATCCGTCGTCAGACCCATGGCGTAATAATACGCGCGCTGCGGGGCCCGCTCGGGGCCCTCCGTCACGTGCCGGCTCGGGAGCCTGGCTTTCAGCTGGGTCTTGGCATCCATTGCGAACGCGTCTCGCCCCTGACACGGCTCGGCGGGACAGCGAGAAAGCGTTGCTCGCGCACCCCGTCCTTGCGCGCTTTGGATTTCACGGGGGCGTGTGGCCAAAAAGGGGCGTGGCTCCGACGCGCCGATGGCGAAACCCAAATGTTGTAAACGTGTTGCTGCAAAGTCACAGACCTTTCTGCGCCGATGCGAACATCATCTCCGGCCCGCCAAACTCCTTAACCATCTCGCAACCAAAATGGCCCGCATCCGGCGAAGTTTTTTTGCACGCAGCGTGCATGCGGTCGCGCCCGACCTGATCGGCGCGACCTTTCTGTTCAATGGTGTCGGCGGCCGTATCGTCGAGGTGGAGGCCTATCACCACACCGATCCCGCGGCGCACAGTTACAACGGGCAGACGCAGCGCAATGCCGTGATGTTCGGCCCGCCCGGCTACGCCTATGTCTATCGCTCCTACGGCATCCACTGGTGCGTGAATTTCGTGTGCGAGCCGGCCGGCAGCGCGGCCGCGGTGCTGATCCGGGCGCTCGAGCCGCTCGAAGGCGTCGCGCAGATGCGCCGCCGCCGCGGATTGGACGATCCGCGCCTGCTGTGCTCCGGCCCGGGACGCCTGTGCGAGGCGCTCGGCATAACGCGGGCACACAACGGCCTCGCGCTCGATGAGCCACCGTTCGAGCTGCACCCCGGCTCTGGTGAGGTCGAGGTCGCGATCGGCCCGCGCATCGGCATCACCAAAGCGGTGGAGCACCCGTGGCGTTACGGCCTCAAAGGTTCGCGGTTTCTGAGCAAACCTTTTCGCCCGTGAGCCGAAAAAGGCCCGCCGCTAACGTTCCCCGAAGGCCAATAACCGTTCTCGAGAGAAGATTTTGCTCAAATAAAGCCCTAGGACGGACAGCGAAAAGCCGGATTGAAACCGAGTTCGCGCTGCGCCTTGTCGATGGTCAGGGCGCCATCGAGCTCGGCCACGTTGTAGATGCCTGCCTTGCCGCGCGTCAGGGCGAGCAGCGCCGCGTGCGCGGCCGCGTCCACATGCAGCGACCCGCGGCCGCTCGCGGTCGCGTACCAGGTTCCGGGCCCATAAAGCCGGCCATAGCGCAGCACGATGCCCTCGAGACCCGTCGCACCGAGGGTTGCGTCCTCGAGCGCCCGCACGCCGCGTGACGTCATGGCGGCCGGCGTGTCGCCCTCGGCCGGAGCGAGCGGATCGGTTTCCGCGTGCGGCTCGGGCCCGGGCGCATAGGCGAAGGCGATGCTCTGGGCGATCAGGCGCCGCGCCCCCGCCGCCTGCGCGGCCGCCACCAGATTGGCGGTGCCCTCCACCCGGATGCGCATATTGCCACCGAAATCGCGCGGCTTCGCGGGGTCGAGCGCCTTCGGCAAATCCGTCAGCTGATGCATGACCACGTCGGGGCGCGCCCGCAGCGCCGCGTCGCGCAGCGCCGGCGCGTCATAAACGTCGACCACGACCGCCGCGACGCCACGCGCACGCAGCTCGGCCGCGGTCTCGCCCGAGCGCGTCGTGCCGGTGACCTCGTGGCCGGCCTCGAGCAGCAGCGGCACCAGGCGACGCCCGATCGCGCCGGCGGCGCCGGCGAGGAAGATTTTCATGTGGATACTCCGGCGTTGTGGACGTCAGTCGCGCGGCCGCACCGGCTCCATCAGCTCGATGCGGTTGCCGAATGGATCATCGACATAACGACGATCATAGCCCTCGAGGGGCGCGTCCTCGACCACCCGATAGCCATTGTCGGTGAGGCGCTTGATCAACGCCGCGAGGTCCGACACGACCAAGGCGGGATGCGCCTTACGGGCCGGCCTGAAGTCCTGCTCGACGCCCAAGTGGATTTTCAGCGGCCCGTTCTCGAACCAGCAACCGCCCCGCCCGGCAAGGCGCGCCGGCTTGCGAACCTCGGGAATTCCCAGCGTCTCGTCGTAGAAGCGCCGCGCCGCAGCCTCCCCGCCGGCGGGCATCGCGAGTTGCACGTGATCGAGGCTTTCGACCTGCATCGTAGCTCACGCCATCGCCAGCATGACCTGGGCCGTGTCGAAATATTCGTAGAACTCGACCGCCTTGCCGCCGACGAAGCGCCACGAGTCGCACTTCGGCGTCGACACCACCTTGCCGCTCTTCTTCGCGCGCCAACTGCAAAAACCGAGCATCACCACCCGGTCGCCCTGGGCGACCAAGTTGTCGACCCGGTATTCAACCATCTCCCAGTCGCGGGTGAGCCCGGCGAAATAAGCGCCGAGCTCGTCGCGGCTGCGATAGTCCGCCATGTAATCCACCCCCGGCACCGTCCCGGCGATCGAGCCAAAGCGGATGTTCTGGTCGCAGATCGAGATCCAGTGCTCGGCGCTCCCGCCGCGGCTCTCCGACCAGCGGCGATAGGCCTCGGTCAGCGTGGCGGTGTTGCGGGCTTCATCGGACATCTCATTCCTCCGCGCGCAAAAACTCGGCGGACGCGATCATACCACGTGAGGCGGGAATATCTCGTCGGGCGCAACCACCCGCGGCGAGAGGTGCTGCTCGTGCACGTATCGGCCGATCGCCGCGAGCGCCGGCAGGTTCGGCGCGAGGCCGTAGGCCCAGAAGTCGTGGCCGAACACGCGCCGTGTCTCCTCGACGTGATCGATCAGGAACGGCAGCGCAAGGTGCAGCGCGTCGGTGTCGTAGAGGCCGTCGATCGCGATGTCGCGCGCGGCGCAGAACGCCGCATAGAGGCTTTTCGCCACCCACGGATGCGCGCGATGCACGTCGTCGCGGATCACCACCGTATGCATGATCGGAAAGATGCCGGTGCGGCGGAAGTAGTCCTGCTCGACGCGCTTGTGATCGGGAAACAGCCGCGCGATATGCGGCTCGCCACGCAGGAAGCTTCCCGGCAGGTAGAGCGAGAACAGCGCGTCGAGCTCGCCCGCCGCCAGCATGCCTTCGAGCGTCTTGCTGCCGGACAGGAACTCGATCCGGATCGAGGCCGGCAGGTCGAGCGGCAGCAGCGGGCGCTGCGTCGGCGCATCGAGGCCGCCGATGAACCAGTGGATGTCGTCGGGCATCACGCCGTGGTCGTGCTGCAGCATGCCCTTCATGAACACGAGACCGGTCGATCCGTATTGGGTGGTGCCGACCCGCTTGCCCTTGAGATCCTGCGGCGTACGGATGCCGGCGTCCGGCCGCACGTAGATGCAGCTGTGGCGAAAAATCTTCGACAGCGCGACCGGGATGGCGACGAACGGGCAATCGCCGCGGCCGATCAGGCTCGTGTAGGACGCGAGCGACAGCTCGGAGACGTGAAACTCGCGCTTGTCCAGCATGCGCGGGAAGGCCTCGCGCGGGCGCATGACTTTGATGTCGAGCGCGATGCCCTCGGGCTTCACGCGCCCGTCCATCAGCGGGCGCGTGCGATCGTAGTTCCAGCACGCGAGCGTCAGCGCGAGATTGGCCATTCGGATGTCCCAGATTTCATCTCGGCTCTCATCGTGAGCGCGGCAGCATCTTCGCGCCGGCGCGCGTCGACAGATCGAGGAACAGGCCTTGCGGCATGGTGGCGAGGACCGGCGCCGTCGGCACGCCGGCGGCATCGAGCATATCGGCGACCCACTGCGTGCACACGTGCCCGATGTGGAAGTGCCCGACCGCGCGATAAAACAGGCTCGGCCCGTAGAGCCCGGGCCCGAGATCCTGCGGCCGGCCGTCGGCGCCGCGCGCGAACGTGGCATCCACCTTGGCGACGAGGCGCGCGAAGCCCGCATCCGAGAGCTCGAGCTCGGCCATCGGCGAGCCCACGAACTGGCCGCGCGGATCGGACACGCCGACCACATGCAGCACCGACGGATTGTGGGGCCGAAAGAGGGCGCGCAGCGCAAGGCCGAGCGTGACGTCGCCCGGCGTCGGCACATGGCGATAGAACTCCTCCTCGCCCCAGCCGATCTCCAGCCAGCCATAGGCGGCAAACCGCGTCGTCACCGCGATCAGCGCCCCCTCGCCACGCTCGCCCGCGAGCTTCGCCACCGCGACACGCGGCAGCACGATGCCGGCGTGATAGCCGTTGTGCACGACCATGATGCGCACGGACGGCGCGCCCGCCGCCGGCGGATAGAGCGCCGCATCGCCCCACCGGGCGGTCGCCACGGTCGCGACGATCAGCGCGAGCGTCAAGATTGCAAGCAAGGTCGCAAGCGCGAGGCCGAGGCGGCGCGCGAGCTTGCGCATGCGGTCACGTCGCGCTCATCGGGTCGCGCCCATCACGTGGCACCCTCGAGCCGCGCCAGCGCCTCGACGAGCTTCTGCCGGCGCAGCTCGGCGTCGTCGCGCTTCTCGCGCTCGCCCTCGACGACCTCCTCGGGCGCGCGGGCGATGAAATCCGCATTGCCGAGCTTGGCGTCGACGCGCTTGATGTCGGCCTCGATCTTGGCGATCTCCTTCTCGAGCCGGGCGCGCTCGGCGGCGAAGTCGATCACGCCCGCGAGCGGCAGCGCCGCCGTCTCGCCGCGCACCAGGAGCTGCACGGCGCCGCGCGGGGGCGCATTCGCGAACGTGATGTCGCCGAGCCGCGCAAGACGCTTGAGGAACTCGCTCCAGCGCTCGGCCCTGGCGCGGGTTTCCGCCGAGGCGCCGGCGAGCACCAGCGGCAGCGGGGTCGCGGGCGAGATGTTCATCTCGGCGCGCAGCGAGCGGATGGCGGTGATCACGTCGACAACCCAGCCGATCTCGGCCTCGGCCGCCGGATCATCGAGCCCGTCGAGCTGCGGCCAGGGCGCAAGCGCCAGCAGGGTCGCCCGCGGGGCGGCAGCTTCGGCCGTGACGGCCCACAGCTCCTCGGTCACGAACGGCATGAAAGGATGCAGCAGGGTCAGCACCTGGTCGCGCACCCATGCGACCATGGCGCGCGTCTCGCTCTTGGCGACCCCATCCGGCCCGGTCAGCACCGGCTTCACCAGCTCGATGTACCAGTCGCAGTACGTGTTCCACACGAATCGATAGACCGAGCCCGCCGCCTCGTTGAATTTGTACGCCTCAATACCCTGCGTGACCTCGCGCAGCGTCCGCGCGACCTCGTGCGCGATCCACCGGCTGAGCGTCTCCTTGGCGCGACGCGGATCGAAGCCGGCCGGCATCACGCAGCCGTTCATTTCGGCGAACCGGCACGCGTTCCAGAACTTGGTTGCGAAATTGCGATAACCTTCGACCCGCGAGATGGAGAGCTTGATGTCGCGCCCCTGCGCGGCCATCGCGGCGAGCGTGAACCGCAGCGCATCGGCGCCGAAGGCCGGAATGCCCTTGGGATAATCACGCTTGGTCTCGGACGTGATGCGCGCGGCGTCCGCCTTGTTGGCGACCGCGGCGACTCGTTTCTGTATCAGCTCGTCGACGCCGATGCCATCGATGAGGTCGAGCGGGTCCATCACGTTGCCCTTCGACTTCGACATCTTGGCGCCCTTCTCGTCGCGCACCAGGGCGTGGATGTAGACGGTCGAGAACGGCGCGCCTTTCATGAACTGGAGGCCCATCATCATCATGCGGGCGACCCAGAAGAAGATGATGTCGAAGCCGGTGACGAGCACGTCGGTCGGGTAGTAGCGCGCCAGCTCCGGCGTCTGGTCGGGCCAGCCGAGCGTCGAGAACGGCCACAGCGCGGAGGAGAACCAGGTGTCGAGCACGTCCTCGTCGCGCGTCAGGAAGCTCGCGCGCCGCTCCTCGCTTTGCGCGATCGCGTCGGCCTCGGCCTGTGTGAGCGTGCCCTTGATCACATAGTAGGCGAGCGCGTCCGCCAGCGCCTCGTCCGCGCTCGCGGCGACGAACACCTTGTCGTCCGGGCCGTACCAGGCGGGAATCTGGTGCCCCCACCAGAGCTGGCGGGACACGCACCACGGCTGGATGTTCTCCATCCACTCGAAATAGGTCTTCTCCCAGCTCTTCGGCACGAAAACGGTCGTGCCGGCGCGCACCGCCGCGATCGCGGGCTGCGCCAGCGTCTTGGCGTCGACGTACCACTGGTCGGTGAGGAAGGGCTCGATCACCACGCCGGAGCGGTCGCCGTGCGGCACCATGTGCGTGTGCGGCTCGATCTTGTCGATCAGGCCGGCGGCCTCGAGCCGCTGCACGACGATCTTGCGCGCGCGGAAGCGATCCTCGCCGTGCAACGTCATGGTCTCGGCGAGCTCGGGCGAGGCCGGCACGCCCTCCTTGAACGCGGCGTTGTCGGCGAGCGCGAGGTTGCCTTCGACGTCGAGGATGCTGATCTGCGGCAGGTGATGCCGCTTGCCGACCTCGAAGTCGTTGAAGTCGTGCGCCGGCGTGATCTTGACCGCGCCGGTTCCCTTCTCGGGGTCCGCATAGTCATCGCCGATGATCGGGATGCGGCGGCCGACCAGCGGCAAAATTGCGTGCTTGCCGATCAGGTGCTTGAGCCGCGGATTGTCGGGATGGACCGCGACCGCAGTGTCGCCCAGCATGGTCTCGGGCCGCGTGGTGGCGACGACGATGAGCTCGTCGGTGCCCTCCACCGGATACTTGATGTGCCACAGGCTGCCCTTCACCTCGACCTGCTCGACCTCGAGGTCGGAGATCGCGGTCAGGAGCTTCGGGTCCCAGTTGACCAGCCGCTTGTCCTTGTAGATCAGGTCGGCCCGATAGAGGTCGACGAAGACCTTGAGCACGGCGCGCGAAAGGCCTTCGTCCATGGTGAAGCGCTCGCGCGACCAGTCGCACGAGGCGCCCAGCCGCTTGAGCTGGTTGATGATGGTGCCGCCCGACTCCGCCTTCCAGGTCCACACCTTCTCGAGGAACTTCTCCCGCCCGATGGCGCGGCGGTCGGGCTCCTGCCGCTCCATCATCTGCCGCTCGACCACCATCTGGGTGGCGATGCCGGCGTGATCCGTGCCGGGCTGCCACAGCACGTCGCGCCCGCGCATGCGCTCGAAGCGGCACAGCACATCCTGCAGCGTGTTGTTGAGCGCGTGCCCCATGTGCAGCGAGCCCGTCACATTGGGCGGCGGAATGACGATGCAATAGGGCTTGGCGGCGCGCCGCTCGGGGCGGCCGGCGCGAAAGGCCTGTGCGGCTTCCCACGCAGCCGCGATGCGGGCCTCGATCTCGGCCGGCTGATAGCGGTTGTCGATCATCGTCCGTTTTGACTGTCCGTTGCCGCGGTTACAAAGCCAACACGGCGTTTACTGTCAACGACCGGGTCCAAACAAGAGCGTATGCGTGTGCCGAATGGCCCGGCCGTGCAAGGACATGGAGCGTAAGGCGAAAAGTCGGCTATAGAGGGCGCCCGTTCCGTCCGGATCAACCGTGCTGGCCCCCTCCCCGTCGATTTCCGTTCCGTCGCAGACCCGCGCCATCGTGCTGCTCGCCGTGGCGGGCTTCGCCGGCCAGGCCATGGTGCGCTCGGCCGATTCCCTGTTGCCGCAGATCGCCAGCGATTTCGCCGTCACGGTCGGCGCCGCCTCGATCGTGGTCTCGGCCTACAGCCTGATGCACGGCTCGATGCAACTCGTCATCGGTCCGATCGGCGACCGTCTCGGCAAATACGTCGTGGTTGCGACCATGTGCGCGCTCTCGGCCGTGACGGTCGCGGCGTGCGGCTTCGCGCACAATCTCACCACGCTCACGCTCGCCCGGGTCGCCTCCGGCGCGACGGCGTCGTGGCTCATTCCGCTCGGCATGGCCTATATCGGCGACGTCGTGCCCTATGAGCGGCGCCAGCAGGTGCTCGGCCGCTATCTCACGGGCCAGATCAGCGGGCAGCTGTTCGGCCAGGCGGCGAGCGGCATCATCGGCGACTGGATCGGCTGGCGCGGCGCCTTCCTCGTCTATGCCGGCATCTTCGCGCTCGCGGCGATCGCGCTGTTTCGCGAGCTGCGGATCAATCCGATGACGCGGCCTCACGCGCGCCAAAACGAGGGACCCGGCGCGCCGGCCCGCACCGTCGCGGCCGACTATCGGCTGGTGCTCGCCAATCCGTTCGCGCGCGTCATCATCGTCATCGCGTTCGCCGAGTTCGCCCTGATGTTCGGCGGCTTCGCGTATGTGGGTGCCGACCTGCACGCCCGCTTCGGGCTGAGCTTCACGGTGGTCGGCCTGCTGGTCGGCTTCTTCGCGCTCGGCGGTCTCATCTATGCGGCGAGCGTGAAGCAGCTCGTCCGCCGCTTCGGCCAGCCCGGGCTCGCGCTCTACGGCGGATTGATCCTCGCGCTCGCCTACCTCACGCTCGCGTTCGCGCCCGCCTGGTGGATCGCGCCGCTCGCCATCACGCTGGTCGGGCTCGGCTTCTACATGCTGCACAACACGCTGCAGACCAACGCGACGCAGATGTCGCCGCAAGCGCGCGGCACCGCGGTCGGGCTCTTCTCCGCCGCGCTCTACCTCGGCCAGACCGCGGGCGTAGCGTTCTTCGCGCCCGTCATCGACCGCGCCGGCGCACCACCGGTCTTCGTCGCAGTCGCGATCGCGCTGCCGCTCTTGGCGTTGTGGTTTTCGCGAAGGCTGCGACGTCCGTAGGGTGGGCAACCGCGCCTTCGCGGTTGCCCACGCGGAGGACGCGCGTGTGGGCAAAATCGTTTCGGCGAGTCGGCGCCTCGCGGACTCATCGCGCGATTTTGCCTATCCTACCGGTCGGGGAGAGGCTAGTACCCACTTTTCTTCTCGGGTGAGTCATGATTCAAGATCGGGATGATTCCCGAAGCAAGAGAGGTTCGGCTCCGGCCGAAGATACGCAAGGTGCTTGAGGCGCGATGCCGAGCACCGAGCACGCCGCAAGGCGAGGTAAAGCGGGCGCGGATCGTGTTGCTTGCGGCCGAGGGCCGCAGCACGCGGTCGATCGCCCAGGAAGTGGGCGTCCAGCCCCGTATCGTCAGCAAGTGGCGTCATCGGTTTGCCGACCACGGGCTTGCCGGGCTTGAGAATCGTCCGCACCCGGGCAAGAAGCCGATCTACGGCGTGGCGACTAACAAGCGCATTCTGGCGCTTCTGGATAAGGCGCCACCGCAAGGCTACGCCCGATGGACCGGTGCGCTGCTGGCCCAGGCGCTGGAAGACGTTGACGTTCAATATGTTTGGCGCTTCCTGCGTGAGCACAAGATCGATCTGGTTGCGCGCAAGTCCTGGTGCGAGAGCAACGACCCCGAGTTCACGGTGAAAGCGGCCGATGTGGTGGGCCTCTATATCGACCCGCCGGCCAAGGCGATTGTTCTCTGTGTCGATGAGAAGCCTTCGATCCAGGCGTTGGAGCGGGCGCAGGGTTATCTGAAGCTTCCGAACGGGCGCGCTCTGAGCGGCAGAGCCACGATTACAAGCGGCACGGCACCACGACCTTGTTTGCAGCACTTGAAGTCGCCACCGGTAAGATTGTTGCCGAGCACTCCAAGCGGCGCCGCCGTGTCGAGTTCCTCGGCTTCATGAATCGCGTCGTTGCCGCCTTCCCCGATCGCGAGCTGCACGTCATCCTCGACAATCTCAATACCCACAAGAAGAACGAGCGCTGGCTCAAGAAGCATCCGAACGTCCACTTCCATTTCATCCCGACGCGCTCGTCATGGCTCAATCAGGTGGAGACTTGGTTTTCCATCCTGCAAGGCCAGTCGCTGACGGGCGCATCGTTCACCTCGGTCGAACAGTTGCAGGAGCACATCGATGCATTCATCGCCGCCTACAACGAAACCGCTGCGCCGTTCGCATGGACCAAGAAACGGGTCTACCAGCGGCGCTTCAAAAACCGCCGTATCACTCAGCTGTGATTCCGGGTACTAGCTGCTGGCCCGTCCGCGCGAGACGCGCTCGATCTCGGCGCGCACCAGGCGCTCGACCATGTTGGGCAGGTTGTCATCGAGCCACGCCTTGAGCATCGGACGCAGCATCTCGCGCACCATGCCGTCGAGGGTGAGATCGTTGCGGATCAGCACCGTCTGCGCGAGCGAGTTGAACGCCGAGTCGACGGCGGCGGTGGTCGCGGGCGACAGAAGCTGGCGGTCGGGCTCGGTCTTTTCCTGGAACTGGCGGCGCGCCTGCTCGACGGTCGGGGGAGCGGGCGGCGGCGCGGGTTGCGGCGGCGGTGCCGGCGCCTCCACCACGTCGGCCATCGCATCGATCCGCCGCAGGGAGGGCGCAGGCGCCGGCAGCGCTTCCATCGCCTCGGTCAGCTCGAGAATGTCGGCCGACGGCGCGTCGCTCGCCTTCGGCTCGGGCTCGGGTTCGGGCTCCGACGCCGCAAACATGGCATCGATGTCGTCCTGCGCGCTGACTGCCGGTGCGGGGGGTGGCGGCGCCGGGCGTGGCGCGGGCGCGGCGGGACGCGGCGCCGCAGCCGCCGGGCGCGGCGCCGGCGCTGCTGGCGCTGCCGGCTTCGGAGCCGGTGCAGGCGCGGGCGCAGGCTTTGCGGGTTCCGGCGCCTTGGCAGGCGCCTTCGCGGCGTCGTCGTCGGCGATGATGCGGCGGATGGAGGCGAGTATCTCCTCCATCGACGGTTCTTGTGCTTTTGCCGCCTGGGTCATTGCGGCCGTCCCTCCTCGGACCGCCAACACGCGAGCCTCGAGCTCTCGAGTCTCGTTTGGACGCACGAATCAACCGAACGCTACCACGCGGATCGAACGGGCGAGAAATCCCGCCGGGGTCGGCCGCTACGGAACGCACAGGATAGTTGTGAAATACTGAACTACCGGCCTGCGGCGAAAAAGACCGCGGCCCGCTACCGCCCGTCCGGATTGCGCAGGCCGCCCCAGACGTCGCGCACCTGTTGATAGTGGACCATCGGATCGTAGATCGAGGTGTGCAGCCCGAGCTGTTGCACCGACAGCCCGCCGACCGCGGAGAGCAGCGAGTAGGACGCCACCACGCGATCATGCTCGGCGGTGACGAGGGCCACCCGCGCGTTGACCAGCTCCTGCTGCGCGTTGAGCACATCGAGCGTCGTACGCTGCCCGACCCGCGCCTCCTCGCGCACGCCGTTGAGCGCGATCTCGGCCGAGTTCACCTGCGCGCGCGTCGCCTGGATCTGCGCCTTGGCGGCCTCGAGCTGGCCCCAGGCCTGCTGCACGGTCGCCTGCACCTGGTCGCGCGCGGTGTCGAGCGCGATGCGCTGCTGGCCGACCGTCTCCTTCGCCTGGCGGACCAGCGAATATTCCTGCCCGCCCTGATAGATCGGCACCGTCACGGTGGCGACGGCCGAGGCGGTGAACTGCCGCAGCAATGTCGAGGTGTTGGTCTCCCAGTTCTGCTGGGCGTTGACCTGCGCCGACACGGTCGGGAGGAGCGCGCCTTCATTGATCTTGACCTGCAGCAACGCGACATCGATGCCGAACATGGCGGCAGCGACGCTCGGGTTGAAGGCCCGCCCCGCCGCGATCGCCGCCTTGAGCGTTCGCGGCGAGAATCGGTCGACCGGGCTTGCGGGGTTGAGCTTGCCCGGCTCGACGCCGATGGATTGGCGGTAATTGCCGCGCGACGTCATGTAGCTCGATTCGGCGGCGAGCACCTGGGCCCGGCCGGCCGCGAGGCGGGATTCGGCCTGCGCGACGTCGGTCTTGGTCACCTCGCCGACATTGAAGCGGTCGCGCGTTTGACGCAACTGCTCCTGCAGCACCTCGACGTTGCGCCGCTGCAGGTCGAGGATCGCGGTGTCGCGCAGCAGGTTCATGTAGGCGTTCGCGGCGTTGAGCAGCACCGTCTCCTCGGTGACGGCGAGCGTGGCACGCCCGGCCGATACCTGAGCCTCGGCTTGGCGCGTGCGATTCGCCGTGCGGTAGCCGTTGAACAGCGTCTGCGTTGCGTTGAGGCCGACGGAATGCGGGGCGAACGTGGCCTCGCTTCCCGTGTACACCGGCGTATTGTTGGCGCTGATCGATTTCGACAGCGTCGTCTGGTACTCGCTGCCGACCGTGGCGGTCAGTCCGACGGTCGGGCGATAGCCGGACAGCGCCTGCGGGACCGTCTCGTCGGTCGCTCGTAGCGTGGCGCGCTGGGCGTTGAGCTGCGGATTGTTCTGATAGGCCTGCACCAGCGCCCATTCGAGCGTGTCGGCGCACGCCGTGCCGGGAAGCACGAGCGCGGCGGCGCCGGCGATTGCGATCGCGACAAGCGACCGCAACGCCATGCCCCCGAAGCCGCTATTGCGACGCACCCCGATCAACCTTGCACCCCGTACGGAACCTCGACACTTCCCCAGCCCGACCATACGAGCCCCGGCAACGGGTTGGAAACCCCCGGGCGCGGATGTCCGCAATAAAAATCACGTTGTGGCGCAAGGATGTCACAGTCGCCGGGCGCGGCGACCGGAGCAGTGTCGCAATCCGATCAGAACGTGAAGGCAGGCGCGCGCGTAAAGGACGGCAATACCGGCGCCGCCGCATCGAACAGCGCCCGGCTGCCGATCTCGCCACGATCCTTGCGATACAGCATGGCCTTACCGTCGGGACCGGCGCCGAGGATGCAGACGAGCCGCCCTCCCTCGCCGAGTTGTGCCAGCAGGCCGTGCGGCTCGACCTCGACCGCGCCGTTGACGAGGATGACGTCGTAGGGCGCGCCGGCCGGCCAGCCCGCATCGAGCGGTCCGGTCGCCGGCGTGACGTTGGCAAGGCCCAGCCCCTTGAGGATTTCGCCACAGCGGCCCGTCCGGCTCGCGTCGTCCTCGAGCGCCACGACGCTTGCGGCGAGACGGGCGAGAATCGCCGCCGCGTAGCCGGTGCCGCCAGCCACATCGAGCGCGCGCTCCGCACGGGCGACCTGCGCGGCCTGGATCATGCGGGCGAGCACCATCGGCTTGAGGATGGCGCGCTTGCGATCAACCGCGATATCGCGGTCGAGATAGGCGACGTCCGCGAGCTCGGCGGGCACGAATCGCTCGCGCGGCAGCTCCAGCATGGCGGCGAGGAGATCGCGGTCCGTCACGTCGGACGGGCGCACCTGGCCATCCACCATCATGCGGCGCGCTTGCGCGAAATCGATCATCAGGAACCCTCGGGGGCCGCAAGGAGCGGCGGGCTCGCGGCGGGCTGCAGCGGGGTGCTTGTGCGGCAAGGTCGGCGAAAAGGCAAGGTTGCCCTTCGGTCGGATATCGGACGCGTTCCAGTCTCACGTGTTGCCGGTGCGACGCCGGCCCTGGTATAGCCATGGCGGCACCGCCGACGGATCGGGGCGGCGGTGCCATCTGGCCACGTGGCGGAGTGGTTACGCAGCGGTCTGCAAAACCGTTTACGCCGGTTCAATTCCGGCCGTGGCCTCCACTCTCACTTCCCCCGACCTCCTCGTCTCCAATCACACCTCAGCACCTCTGGAGGCGCGGTGCGCCCGGGGGCCGGACACCCGTTGTGCCATGCAATATGACTTTGCTGCTATGCAGCAAGTCCATTAACTGTCACTGTTATTCCAAAATAAATGAAGTAGTGCTTACATATCGTTCGACGAGGAGATTCCATCCAATGAACAGTATGACCCTGCCATTTCCGTCCGGCCGCGGCGATCGCGGCAACGGCGGAATCATGCGTTTCCTCAACGGCCTCGCCGACGGCCTTCGCGAAGGGATCGCACTCGCGCGCCGCTACGAGAGCCTCGCGCAGAAGAGCGACTCCGAGCTCTCGCGCCTCGGCCTGCGCCGCGAGGACGTCCCCCGCGCCGCCCTGCTCGGCCGCCGCCGGTAAGCAAGGTTTAGGAAGCGCGACCGTATGGCCGGGCTCGTCCCGGCCATCGGTGTTTCTAGGGCCCGAGAACACCGCCGGTTCGCGGGCCAAGCTCGGTCCAACAACGCAGCCTCCGTGGGCCGCTCAATTGTGACTTGTCGTTAGCTAATCAAGATGTCCGGTTTTGGTAGCACATCATTTGTCCGCTTCGGGTGAGGTCGGTCAGCCGGGTCGGAAGCGGTAGACGGCCCGGCGCGGTTCGGTCAGGCAGGGGAGGGAGCCG
>Ga0209062_1000914_pt1 | contig 65441 bp, 58 predicted proteins | sample Coa_R2_2_FD_187158 | JGI IMG/M metagenome (GOLD analysis project Ga0209062, IMG submission 187158) | Surface soil microbial communities from Centralia Pennsylvania, which are recovering from an underground coalmine fire - Coalmine... | ecosystem: Environmental > Terrestrial > Soil > Unclassified... | reverse complement strand
ATATTTACCATACGGGATCGTCTATTCGGAAAAATGGTCGCTGCCGGTGGTCGCGCGCAAAGGGGAGTTTGCGTTTTCGGTGGAGGCGGCGCGCGCGGTGATCGAGGAATTGCGGGATTATCGCCGACGGTTTGAATCGGAGATGACGCGCCTCGACCAGTCGCTGTGGCTGCGGATCGGACGCCGGCTGCGGTTGATCTGACGCGCGCCTGCCAGCTACTTTATCCTCGTAAGATGCCTAAACGCCTGTCCTCCGAACTGATCGTCGAATTTCTTGGAACGCTGGTGCTGATTCTTTTCGGCAACGGCGTGGTGGCGATGGACGTTCTATTTCACAAGGGCGGCTATGTGAACATCACGCTGGCCTGGGGATTGGCGGTGACGATGGGGGTGTACATCGCCGGACGGATCAGCGGCGGGCACCTGAATCCGGCGGTGACGATCGCGCTGGCGGTGTTTCGAAAATTTCCGTGGGGGCGCGTGATTCCCTATCTCGTGGTACAGACAGCCGGGGCGTTTACCGCGGCGGCGATCGTGTATTGGAATTACCGGCCGCAGTTTCGCCTGATCGATCCGGGGCTGGACCACACGGCGGGAATTTTCACGACGTTCCCGGCGTTCCCGCTACAGCCGATGGCGGGCCTGCTCGATCAGACGATCGGGACGGCGCTGTTGCTGCTAATGATCTTCGCCATCACCGACGAACGCAATACGCCGCCGGGGGCGAACATGGGGCCGCTGATGATTGGATTGATCGTGGTGGTGATCGGGATGGCGTTCGGCGGCATGCATGGATATGCGATCAATCCGGCGCGCGATTTCGGCCCGCGTCTGTTCACGGTGGTGGCGGGGTTCAGGAACAACGGCCTGACGGATGGAGCGGCGGTGTTCTGGGTGCCGATCCTGGGGCCGATCGCGGGGGGATTAATCGGCGCGGGCGTTTACGATCTGCTGGTCCGCCCGCGCATGCCGCTCAAGTGAATTTTACGGGACAGGCGTCACGTGACCCAACACGACCAGGGTACGGCCGGTGACGGTATCGAAGATTTCAAGCGTCGGAATCAGCTTGCAGACCGGCTGCGGGGCCGCGACCGGCGTGGGTCCCGGAGTCAGCGGCTGGCTGACGATCGCGCGGATTTGCGCGCGGTCGCCCGTGGCCAGAGCCAGATCGGTATCGCTGTGCAGATCGAGAAACGCGCTCTTGCCGGGCGTAACCGAAACGCTTGCGGATTTGAGGATGGAGTTATTGGCGTCGAGGAATGAGATGGTAGCGGAGCAGATGACTCCGAGGGCGGGGGCAACGGCTCCGGGGTTCAACACATTAAACCGGGCCGTTTGCGAATCGGCAATTCCGACCATGCCGGTGGTTTGCACCGCGGCGACGGCGGGAACCGGGGCTTGCGCCAGCGAAAGCGCCGCGCCGGCAAATAAAAGGCACGAATAGCGAACGAAATTCATCTTGGATTTACCTCCGTTGTCCTTAAATGAGAATGAAACACAAACCGCAATGTTTCAATCGAACAAACCCGCGACCGTAACATTAGTTTTTTGAATGGAGAGAGTTTAATTTGGCGCGGACCACCTGCCCGGACCAGGGGAGCCGATGATTGCGGTCGGAACTGAGGAAAGAAACAAGGTGCGGCTTAAACGACAGACTCCTCGCGCACGATGATCGACTTCAGAAAATCGTGATCGATGTCGTAGCCGAAACCGGGGCCTTGCGGCACGGTGATGGTCCCGCGCGGCGATACTTCGACGGCGGGCGAGATGATATCGCGCTTCCAATAGCGCTTGCTGGCCGACACATCGCCCGGCAGAACGAAATTGGGCAGCGTGGAAAGCGCGATATTGTGCGCCCGGCCGATGCCGGATTCAAGCATTCCGCCGCACCAGACCGGGATGCCGTGCTGCTGCGCGACGTCATGAACGCGCCGGGCTTCCCGGAAGCCGCCGACCCGGCCCAGCTTGATGTTGATGATGCCGCAAGCCTTCAGGCGGATGGCCTGCTCGGCCTGATGCGCGGTGCGAATGCATTCGTCCAGGCAGATCGGCGTTTGCAGCTGCGCCTGAAGCTCGGCGTGATCGATGATTTCGTCGTGGGCGAGCGGCTGCTCGATCATCATCAGGTTGAATTCATCCAGGCATTTCAGGCGCGCGGCGTCGGCCAGCGTGTACGCGGAATTGGCGTCGGCCATCAGCCGGATTTTCGGGAACGCGCGGCGCACTTCCCGGATCACGTCGACGTCCCAGCCGGGCTTGATCTTCATTTTGATCCGCTGGTAACCGGCGTTTACTTCGGTGTCGATCTTCTGAAGAAGTTGGTCGATCGATTCCTGAATGCCGATCGAGACGCCGCAATCGATTTGCGCGCGCGAGGCTCCGCCGATCTGTTTCGCCAGCGGAACGCCGTTGCGCCGCGCTTCCAGATCCCAGATGGCGGCCTCGACGCCGCCGCGCGCCATACGATGGCCGCGAATATGCGCGCTGCGATCGGCCACCTGAGCGGCGCTCTCGAAGGTGTGCTTTAACAGGCGCGGCGCGACGAAATCGCGCGCGATCAGCCAGGCCGATTCGGTCCACTCCTCGTTGTAAAACGGGTTTTCGCCCGCGGTGATCTCGCCCCAGCCCGATAAACCTTCGCTGCACGCTTCGATCAGCACCATGTGGCGCTCATAGGTGCGGCCGAAGCTGGTCTCGAAGAAATGCACCAGCGGCATGCGGATCTGCCGCAGAGTAATGCGCTCTATTTGGAATCCCATTTGGAAAAAATGTAGCTGCCCGCTTCCGCCCCGCGCTCGAATCCGGTGACGGTCAGGCCTTTGGCGAAATATTCCTGGAACTGATCGCTTACGCGCGCCTGAATTTCGCGGGCGCGCGCGGGATCGTTCTGCTTGATTGCGTAAATCTCGTTGGGAATGGAGATGCGCGCCAGCTCCGGCTCGCGCTCGCGCGGCGCCCCGTTGATGATGGCCTCGGTTCGCGGCGTGGCCATCCACCATTCCGGAACGCAGCGGTCGGTGGGCAGGCCGGCGTGCAATTTGCTGCTGGTGGTGCCGTATTGGTTCAAAACATAACGGCGCACGATGGTTCCGAGCCGCTCCATATTGAAATACGCGTTCTTGATCTCCAGCGGATCGAAAGTCCATTCCATCAGATCGAGGCCGCGCGACAAGGCTTCCCGGCGCTGTTCCAGCTTCAACATTCGCCCCACGCCCGAATTCCGGTACTCCGATTTCACGCCCAGCATGTGGCTGTGCAGATAGCATTTGCCGCCGGGCTTGATGCCCGGAATCGCCAGGCAAAACCCGATCATGCAGCCGCGATCGAAGGCGCCAAACGCCTGGCCGCCGACCTTCGTGGCGGTGACGAACAGGCGGACCGGCATCAGCTCCACTTCGTCGAATCCCCAGATGAGTTGCTGCAAGCGGACGGCTTCCACAAACTCGCTGTGCGTTCGCAGCGCGCGAATTTCAATCATGTCGTTTCGAATCCTGCCAGAGCTCTTCCATTTCGCCGAGGGTCGCATCGCGCGGGGTTTTGCCGCGCGCCCCCAAGCCGCGCTCGACGTGCGCGAAGCGGCGGCGGAATTTCGCGTTGGTTTTGCGCAGCGCCTGCTCGGGGTCCACTTTAAAAAACCGCGCGATGTTGACGAGGACGAACAGCAGATCGCCGATCTCGCCTTCGATCGACTCGGCGGTGGCGGAGTTGCGCAGCTCTTCCACTTCCTCCTGGAGCTTGCCGAAAACCTGCTCGACGTTTTCCCAATCGAACCCCGCGCCCGCGGCGCGCGAAGAGATCTGCCCGGCTTCCACCAGCGCCGGCAGCGCGCGCGGGATTCCTTCGAGCAGTCCGGTTTTGCGCGGCTTTTCTTCCGCCTTGATCTCATCCCAGCGGCGCTTGACGTCGCCGGCGGTTTTCGCCTCGCCGGCCGCGAAGACGTGCGGATGACGGCGAATCAGCTTCTCGTTGATGGCGCGCAGTGAGTCGGCGATGGTGAAATGTCCCGCTTCAGCGGCCATTTGCGCGAAGAAAACCGGCTGAAGCAGCAGATCGCCCAATTCTTCGGCGAGCGCCGGCCAATCGCGCGCGTCGATCGCATCCATCACTTCGTAGGCTTCTTCCAGCAGGTAAGGCTTGATGGTGTCGAAATTCTGCTCGCGATCCCACGGGCAGCCGCCGGGGGCGCGCAGCCGCCGCATGATTTCGACCAAGCGATCAAACTCCGGCCCCGGATTGAGATTCTGCTCCATGATGTGCACGCCGACAGGAACGAAATTTTCAGGGTATCACGGCCAGCCGCGCCCGCACGTTTAAAAAATGCCGCGGTCTTACGGCATGCCGACTTTTCGCGGCCGCGCCGGTTCCTTCGCCGGCCGCGGGCAGGACGGCAATACGCGCGGGATTTGGAACCGCGAGCCCTGGCCGTAGCGGTTCAGCGCTGCTCCGGCGGCTTGCAGGGCGACTCCGGCGATCATCCAGATTTGCCAATGCGAAAAAAGTCCGGTGATGGCAAACGGGCTGGCAAAACCCATGTCGGCGGCCAATCGCCAGCAACCCAGGACGTAAGCCATCAGCGCGAGCGGCGTAAACATCGCTCCTAAAGCGAGCGCGACATGCCGGTTTTTGCCAAGGCGGCGCTCAACCGGCCGGCCCCTGGGGAGCCTGATCCGAAGGATCATACAAAACAACCTGGCTACCAGGGTATCAGAAACGTTACCGCCGCGACCGTCACTATCGATTTGCGGCCGGGCAGCGCAGCGCTTCCTGAAGCTGGTTCAGCGCGACCTGTGTATCGCGTAACGCGTCGGCGCGATGGCCGCAGAAATCATGCGCGGCGTGCTGTAGCTCGGCGCGCGCTTCCCGCAGCTCATTGATGGCGGCGCGAATATGCGGATGCGGCTCGGGCGGCGGAGCCGTGTTCGCATAGCGCGGCGTGGCAACCGTACCCAAGGCGAGCAGCGCCACCCATGGTCCAAATTGCAAAAAGGTCTTCTTCATTTTATTAATTCCTCCCGATCGGCTGGCCGCCCGTTGGTTTTCTTCGGTTGTGGTTACAGCCGTACCAGATTATACCCCGAAGAGTGTTCATCATACAGAGACCGGGTTTCGAAGGAGTGGGGAAATGTTTTCGTCTTGCGAGCGTCTGTCCTTCGTGAAAGCGCGGACCCGGCCATGGTGTGCTCAACCGAACCCCGAAACAGTGATACATTATAAAGCCAAGTGGAGGAGGCAGCTGATGCGACTCTCTTGTCTGCTGCTTTGCGTAACGTTGGGGCCCGCGGCGATACCGGTTGCCGCGCAGGATCCGTCGTCGGAAGCCTGGCAGCTCGAAGTGAAAGGCGACGCCGCCGAGGCGCGCGCCCGCCTGGAAAGAGCGGTGCGGGAGAATTCGCAAAGCATCGACGCTTTGCGCGCTTACGCGGAATTCCTGGACCGGCATCGCGATCCGGCGGCGCGGCCGGCCTATGCCAAAGTTGAAGCCGCGCTGGAACGAGGCAATGCGCCCCGCGCCGAGCGCGCCGCGATCGCGCGGCGCCAGGTCCTGCTCGATCTGATCGCGGGCGATCGGAGCGCGGCCGAAAAACATCTGGCGGCCTATAATGCCGCCGGCGGTTCGGGGCTTGCGCTGGACAATCCGCCCGCGCGGCCGATCGAAAATTACGTCCAAATTCCCGGACCTCTGCGTTCCTTCGCGCGCATGGCCGCGCTTTCTCCCGACCTCAATCCTCAGGATCTTCTCGGCGCCCTCGCCCGCAACGTCGTAACCAACGGGTATCAGGCCGGCAGCTCGAATGAGGCGCTGGATCAAACCGAATATTTGAAGCTGGTGGTTCGCTATTTATCGCAGGCGCGCGAGCTCGAACGGCTGAGCGGCGATTCCAAAATCATCAAGATCGAAACCTGCGATTCGACGCAAACCGGGGATCTGCTGCGCGTGCTCGGCTATCGGATGCGCGGCGGCTGCGGATCGGAGGTGGTGCTGGAGACGGTGAACGCCTCGCGCGCGTTTCTGACGATCGACTCCGGTTTCCCGCTGGCCGAGCTCGAACAGGCGCTGCGGACCAACCGTCCTTTCACGCTCGATTATCATCCCACGCGCGTGCCGGTTCTTTACAGCGCGGATTACTGGCAGCCGGCCAAGGACAAGGCTTCCGGACCGTTCATCGACTATTTTATTTCCGATCCCTCGGTGTGCCGCCTGTATCTGGCCCTTTCCAAGCTGGAGCCGGAAACGGCGGACACGCTGCGCGCCGAAATTCCCGCCGCGCGGCTGAAAATCTACGCGCATGTAATCGACTTTTTCGGAGCGATGTTCGAGATCCGCAACGGCAGGGCCGTGGTCCCCGGCGGCGCGCGCAGCGAAAAAGCGTGGGCGGAGCTGGCGGGCGCGAGTCCGGAAAAGGGGGCGGCGTTTTTCGAGAAACTGGTGGCGCGTGACGACGGATGGCTGGCCAGTTATTTCGACGCGCTGGCGCGGCTCAACGGTCCGGTGAAGACCTACCTGACCGAGCCCGATCGTTTGAAACGGTTCTACGCGGCGATACGCGGCCGCGTGACGAGTCCCGGTCCGGCGCGGCCGGTGTTCCGGTCCAATACGGACATGCTGCTGCTCACCACCCGGCTTCGGCTCGATCCCGACGGCAAGCCGCACCTTCCCGGCGGCCTGGACGTCTGGAAAAGCCTGTTCGTGAATCATCCGCTGGGCAAGTATGACGCCAAGCTCACGCGCTCGGCCCCCAATTGGAAGGAGGCCGACGATGTCCTCGAAGCTTTGTTCGCCCTGTGCCGGAAGACCGTCGAAAACGAGCCTCTGAAGATCTTCATGGCGCTGAGCGATGTGGAGCGCAACCGGAGCAAGCCGCTTGAGACGGCGACGGTCGATCGGCTGGCGCGCGATTTTCGGGTGATGAACGCGCAGTATTCCCTGTTTGCCGAAGCGCCGTCGCTCAGCGATCGGACGATTCTGCAATTTCTCGATACGGCGCGCGCGCTCAACCAGATGCACGATCCGGGGATGAAGGCGGACGCTGCCGGCGCCATGCAGTCGCTGGTGAGCTTGTGGCAGATTTTCGTGCGGCAGGGCTCGATCGCCGAGGCCGACGCCGATCAGACGCTCTCGCGTATTCTCGCGCCGTTCGCGAAGATTCAAGGCGATCGCGATATCTTTGATGCGGGCCGCGGCGGCGTCGAGCTGCTGCTTACCGCCAGCCACTCGCCGGAAAAATTATCGCCGCAGGATCGCATGATGGACCTGCTTGCCGGCAGCGCAACGCAGGACGACTCCGACGCGCACCAGCAGATCGTCGAAGACATGATCCGCATTTTCGAGGCGCAGAAACTGATTTCGCTGAACACGCTTTTCGATCTGGCGGATAATCTGGAGAGCGTCGCCCGCGGCCAGAAGCTGAACACCGCGCTGGCGGGCAAGCTCGCCACGCGCATTTCTGAAATCGATCTGCCGCGAAACACCATGACGGCGGTGGAGCGCAACTCGATGTCGTTCGGCTACTACACCGACAGGCACATCGAGGCGGAGCGCAAGCTGAACTTACGCGCCGCCATCGAACACGCCGCCAACGACCCGCAAAAACTGAAGGACCTGCGCGGATGGCTTACGCCGTTTCTGCGCGACACGCTGGTCGGCTTCAACTATATTCATTACGCGCCTCCCGCGGCGCAGGTGCTGCGGACCAACGCTCTGTTTGTCCGCAGCCACGATTTTATCGGCATCGCCGGTTCCAACCAGACCTGGAAAGCAACGGAGGTGTTCGGAACGGGCTGGCCCGCCAACGCCGGCGGCCGGCTGATCGGCTCGCTCGCATCGCTGCCCTATGCGCTGGCCGAAGCGGAGCAAAATTTTCTGATTCCTTCGCGGGAGCAAGCCCTGATCTGGGGCGACCTGGTTCCGCAGATGATCCTGTGCGCGGTGATCCCGCGCTGGTGGAACGTCACGCCGGTGCAGTTGCACTGGGTCGGCCTTCACATGGCGTACGCGGAAACGCTGCTCGCCGAAAGCGCGCTGGATCCGCGGCGCCGGTCCGAGGTGATCGCGGCGATTGAGCCGTACGCGGCCCCGGCGCGCGTGGAAACGATCGAAAGGCTGCTCGCTGCGGGCGACGTCAAAGGCGCGCTGGACAACGTCGTTCCGGCGGAGATGTATTGGCTGGCGGCGGACATGGTCGGCAGGGATCAGGATTCACCGCTGGCCGCCGATATTCGCAAACTGGCGGCGCAATCGCCCGATCAACTTTCTGATCGCGCCATTTCACGGGCTTTCGGCACGCCCAAACCGACGCTTGCCAATTCCTATGAGCCGGAGTTGCTCAAGCTGCGCACTTTCCCCACGCTGATGGGTTACTCCAGCCGGATTCTTGCGGAAAGCTGGCAGTCGAATATTCTTTATTACGCCGCGCTGGCGGATGAAACTCATGTTCGTCCGGCGGAGCTGAACGTTTTAATTCCGCAGTGGACCGAGGAAACGGTCGAGCGAATTTTCGCGACCCATCTGGAGGATTGGCCGGCGCTGTTGCGCTCGCTTCGTCTGGTGGGGGATGAAGTGCGGCAGAAGACCCGCAGGCAGATGCTGGCGGACGCATCGGTAAATTGATCGATTCGGGGGTTTTGTGATTCGCAAAGCTGCTCTTTTTAGTTTGATTGCCGCCATGGCGATGGCCCAGGACCGGCCGACTTTCCGGGTGAAAGTCGACCTGGTGGTCTTGAGCTTTCAGATCACCGATAACAAAGGCCACTACATCAACGGTCTCAAGCCGAAAGATTTTCGCATTCTCGAAGACGGCATCCCGCAAAAAATCGCGACGTTCGCCGAAGGGAGCAAGCCTCCGATGGAAGTGGCCGAAGACGGAACCATGAAGCCGATCCCGGTTTCGCCCGAAGGCAAAGCCGAGGGCCGCGCGGATGCTTTCGTCGGCACGAACGTCTTCGTGCTCTTCGATACGAGCAATTATATGTACCGCGGCTTCGTTTACGCCTCCGATGCCATCGCCGACTTTATCCGCGGCCTGGATCGCGCCGATTCGGTCGCGGTGTATACGTATAGCCGCAACCTGAAGCGCGACGCTCCGCTCAGCCGCGAGCGCAATGACGCGATTTCCGGGCTGCGCAAAGCGGTCGCCGGGGATGATTCGGCGCTTTATAACTGCCTGCTGCTGACGCTTCGCGACGCCGCCAAAGTCTCCGGGCGCAAGGTGGTGATCGTATTTTCGAACGGACCCGATAACGCCAGCATGGTCGCGCCCAGCGACGTGCAGGCCGTAGCCGAAGACGAAGGCATCCCGATTTACGTCATCTCGACCAGCGACGTGAACAAGGATCCGATCTCTTCCAGCGTGTTCAAGCGCATCACCAACCGCACCGGCGGCAAATCGTATTTTGCCAAGACGTGGCAGAAGCAGGTGGAGGCGTTTGAGAGCATTCGCGAGGATCTCGGCAACTCCTATACGGTGACGTATTATCCCCAGCCGAATCCGAACGAGGGTTTTCGCCGCATCACGGTGGAAGTGTTGAGCGACGCGGCCAAAAAATATCGGGTGCAGTGCCGTCCCGGATATCGCCCGCAAGGCGGCTTCGATCGCACGCGCACGCAGTAGCGCGTTACTTTGGGCCAAACGCGCTCGATAAGTAATTGAGCAGCGGCTCGCGATCTTCCGGCTTCACGCGCGCGCCCCAGTTCATCATCTTGGTAATCTCCCGGTTCCACTGCCCGCGCGTGAGATGCTGCTGCTCGATCACGTCCGTTCCGTGGCACTGCAAACAGGAAGCGCGGAGATTCGGCGGCGGTTCAGGATGCGCGGGCGGAGCCGGGGGATTCGCCGCCGGCGCTTGCGCCTGCACGCTGATGCCGATGGACGGCACGACATTCCATCCATAGCCGGACGGATTCCACTCCTGCGCGAACGGCTGCGTGTTTCCGGCGGCGTCGCGAGCCCGCGCCATGATCGTGTAATACGCCTCACGCTCCGGCGTCCAGGAAAATTCCCACTGCCGCCATCCGTATTGCGTCTTCTGGCCGGGATACAGCCTCGCCGGTTTCCACGCGCGGCCCGCATCGGTTGAAACCTCAACCGAGGTCACCGGTCCCGCATCGCCGCTCCAGGAAACGCCGGCGATTCGCAACGGCTCACCCGGCTTGGCCCAATTCGCGGTGGGCGATGCGATCACCGTCTTTACGCGCAGGCTGGTCACCGGGACCATCTGATCCGGGGTAAGCGACGTCCCCGGCGCCACCGCATGATCCGGCTTGCGATAGGCATCCTTCATCCAAAACCCGTCCCACGGCTTATCCAGCACGTTCAGGGACGTGCACCACTTCACCCACGAATCGCTGGCCCATCCGGGCACGACCACCCGGAGCGGGAAGCCGTGCTTTAACGGCACGGCCTCGCCGTTCATCTCATAGGCGAGGATCGTATCCGGGTGCAGCGCCTTCTTGAGCGGGATCGACCGCCGGAAATCCTGCATGGTCCCGATCGGATCATCGGCGCCGTCAAACAATACTTCCACCGCGGATTCGCGGACGCCGGCGCGTTTCAAAACCTCGGCAAGCCGCACGCCACGCCATCGCGCGTTGGCCACGCCGCCATAGCCCCACTGCAATCCCGGAACGTGCGGATTGAAGAAGCCGCGGCCGTTGCCCGCGCATTCGGTCACCGCGATCAGTTCGATGGCCGGCATTTTCCGCAGATCGTCCATGGCGAGGGTGAGCGGCGTCTGGACCGACCCTTCGACCTTCAATCGCCACTCGCTGATGTTCACGGTGGGAAGATAAACGTGCGTTCGCACGAAAAAATGATCGGCGGGCGTGATGTAATCGGCGAATCCGGAAAGCGGCATTTCCAGATCCTCGGGCCGCGCCGCGCGCACCACCATATTCTTTGGGTCCTGCGCCGCCGCGATCGCGCCGCCGGCAAGCAGGAAGAAATTTCGCCGGGTATGTGACATTACGGGGTTAGCTCCACGGTCCGCGCCAAAAGCACTCCGTCGCGGACCTCCACGGAAAAATCGGAATTGTGCGTCCCATCGGTTACGCGAATCTGATGCGGCCCAACGGGCAGCGTCAGGTTCACCGGAGTTTTCTGCGATTGCAGCTTTCCATCGACCAGAACGGTCAAACCCGAGGGCTGCGAAATCAGGCTGAGGGTTCCTGTCGCCCTTTGGAGATCGACGATCAGGCCGGTGTCGCGCGGGATCTCGATAATCCGGTGCTCGTCGCGAAATCCGGCGTGGCGCACGACGAAGGTATGCCGGCCTTCCTCCAGCGGTATGGTGCACGGCGTCATGCATTTTTGGTCGCCATCGAAAACCGCTTCCGAATCGGCCGGCGAGGTCGTGAGCTGGAAAAGCGTTTCCGCCGGCGCCGGCGCTGCTTGCGCAGGCCGTGGCCGGGGCGGCGTTTCCTGCTTGGGAGCCAGCGTGTTGTCCGGCGATTGAGGCACGGGAGTGGGCGCGGCTGGCGGCGGAAGCGCCGGCGCGGGATTCGGCGCGGCTTCAGGCGTAGCGGCAGGCTGCTGCGCCGCGACTTGCGGCTTCGGCGCGGTCAATTTTTCGATCGCGAAAAACGATCCGCCGGCAACCGCGGCGACCGCCAATATCGCGAGCATCACGTTGCGAGCCGTATGAGAGGGCTCCTGCTCAATTTGCCGGGAGCGCGGGACCACTGGCTCGATGGCGATCGCCGGCGCGGCGGCCGGAACTCGCGGCGCCGGCGCGGCAGGCTCCGTTGTCGGCTCCGCGGCCGCCTGATCATCGATCGTCTCCGCGAATGCATCCGAGGAGCTGGCGCGCGTCGGCATTTCCAGACTGGCGCCGCGCGGCATCGGGATCCAACCGTGATTCGTATTCAGCGCCGCCGCCAGGGCCGCGACGAAATCCGCGCAGGTTTCATAACGCGCCGCCGGATCTTTCGCCAGCGCCTGTTTGAGGACCGCCTCCACCTCCGCCGGCAGCGTCCCGTTCAATCGCTGCGGCGGGATCGGATCCTCGCGAACAATTTTATAGAGCAGCGTCGGCAGATACTCCGCCTGAAACGGTTTTTCCCCGGTCAGAATTTCATAAACCAGCACGGCCAGCGAAAACTGGTCCGCGCGTCCGGTGACCGCGCCGCCCTGCACCTGTTCCGGCGACATGTAGCTGGGCGTGCCCATCATCGTTCCGGCGACGGTCATCTGTTGCGAAATGATCTTGGCCACGCCGAAATCGGTGACCTTCGCCGTGCCGTCTTCGTGGATCATGATGTTGGCCGGTTTGATATCGCGATGGACGATGCCTTTTTTGTGCGCGTAATCGAGCGCCGCGGCCGTCTGGCGGAAGATGCTGAGCAGCGTTTCCTTATCCGGCATCTGCGACTGCTGGAGCATCTTTTCAAGCGGCGGGCCGTTGACGAACTCCATGAAGATATACGCCATGCCGTTTTCCTCGGCGATGTCGTAGATCGTCACGATTCCGGGATGCGAAAGAATGCCGGCCGTTTGTGCTTCGCGGAACAGGCGCTCGCGCAGGCGTTCGCGCTCCTTTTCATCGCTGAGGTCGGTCAGGCGGATGCTTTTGACCGCGATCGTCCGGCCGATCGCCGGGTCCTGGGCCTTGTAGACAATTCCCATGGCCCCGCGGCCCAACTCGCCGAGAATCTGATAACGGCCGATCTGGTCCACGAGTATGAGGTTATTTTAGCGTATGCGTCCGCTCCGCAATTGATCCCGCGCGCGGCGCGGCGAGGCGTCGGCGGCTCTGCTATCCTGTCTCGGCATGGTGCTTCAGAATAAAGTCGCGATCATCACCGGAGCGAGCCGCGGCATCGGCCGGGCCATCGCCGAAACGTTCGCCCGCGAAGGCGCCAAAGTGGTCATCGCCGGGCGCAAGCAGGAAACGCTGGATCGGGCGGCGGCCGAAATCGGGCCGTCGATTACGCCGCTCGCCTGTCACGTGGGCCGCGCGAGCGATCTGGAAAGGCTGGTGAGCGAGACCACCGCGCGCTTCGGCCGCATCGACATTCTGGTGAACAATGCCGCCACCAACATCCAGCAGGGCCCGTGCCTGGAGATCGATGAAGGCCAGTTCGACAAGATGATCGATATCAATTTGAAAAGCACGTTCCGCCTGATCCAGCTGGTGGCGCCGGGAATGTGCCAAAGGCGCGATGGCGCCATCGTCAACATCGCCTCCATCGCCGGATTGCGCCCGCAGTTTCACAGCCTGCTGTACAGCATGACCAAAGCCGCGCTGATCATGATGACCAAATCGTATGCGGTCGAGCTGGGGCCCTATGGCGTACGGGTGAACGCCATCGCGCCGGGCCTGATCCAGACAGTCTTGAGCGAGTATTACTGGAAAGACGATGAGCGCCGCGAAAAGCAGCTCGGCGCGCAGCCCATCAAGCACCTCGGCCAGCCGCGGGAGATCGCCGAGGTGGCGCTGATGCTGGCCAGCAGCGCGTCATCCTATGTCACCGGCCAAACCATCGTGGCCGATGGGGGCTACTTGTTATCCTCGATGTAGAGGAGAAGGCGCGTGAAATTTGTTTCGCTGCTTGTTCTTGCGGCCGGTCTCGCTTCGGCCAATATCGTTTCGGACGTGCGCGCCGCAATCGCCCGGAACAATTTCGCCGAGGCGTCGCGCCTGCTCGACGCCTACCGCTCTTCGGCCGGCGTGACCCCGGAGTGGCTGGAAGCTTTGAGTTGGATGGGCCGCGCCGAGCTTCAATTGAAAAACTACGATGCCGCCGGAAAGTTCGCGGCCGAAACGTATCAACTCTCGACGGCCGCGCTGAGGAACCGCAAGCTCGACGACGACTCCTCGCTGCCGATCGCGCTCGGAGCGGCGATCGAGGTGGAAGCGAACATCCTCGCCGCGCGCAACCAGCGCAGCGAAGCGGTCGCTTACCTTCAGGATCAGCTCAAGACGTTTTATTCGACCTCGATTCGGGCGCGCATCCAAAAAAATCTGAACCTGTTGACCATGGAAGGCAAGCCCGCTCCGGCCCTGCAAGCCGTCTCGCTGCCGAAGGGCAAACCGGTGCTGATCTTTTTCTGGGCGCACTGGTGCATGGATTGTAAAGCCGAGGCGCCGGTGCTGGCTCGCATTCTCCAGGAATTCGGGCCGAAGGGGCTGACGCTGGTTGCGCCCACCCAGCGCTACGGCTACATCGGATCGGGAGAAGACGCGCCGCCGGACGTAGAGCTTCGCTACATCGAAAAAATCCGCCAGGAGCGCTATTCGGCGATCATCACCTCGCCCGCGCCGGTGAACGAGGAAAATTTCCGCCGCTACGGCGCCAGCACCACGCCGACGCTGGTCCTGGTGGATCGCGCAGGCATCGTGCGGATGTATCATCCCGGCGCGATGCAGTATGAAGAGTTGCGGGCGGCGGTGGCGAAGCTCTTCCGGTCGGCGTCCTGAAAACATCGCGCGCAAAATAAAAACGGCCCCGATTTCTCGGGGCCGGATTGGTTTGAACTCGAACTTGTCGAGCCTGCCAGGCTACTTCTTTTTCTTCGGAGCAGCTTTCTTCTTGGCAGGCGCTTTCTTCTTCGTTGCGTTCTTCATCGATTGATTCTCCCTTTACATCAAATTTCGCGTCTCTTGAAAGAGCGCGGTTGTGTCCCCTTTATAAGGTGGTTTCATTCGAAAGTCAAGAAAAAAATGCAGCATCGGCCGGCGCGCTTGCTCTCCTCGGCCGCCGGCGGAAAGCGCCGGGACGAATCAAACGTAATCGGATAGAATTGTTTCAGTGTTCCGAGGCCGTATTCATGCGGGTACGATGCTGATCGGCGCGGCCGCCCTCGCGCTCGCCGGGTGCGCGCATCGCGCTTCGCCGCGAATTCCCGCCGCCGTGAAAATCGGCACGACGCAAAAAGGAATCGCGAGCTGGTACGGCGTTCCCTATCATGGGCGTCTTGCCGCCTCCGGCGAAATTTACGACATGGAACAGTTCACCGCTGCGCATCGCAGCTTCCCGTTCAACACCTGGGTGGAGGTGACCGATCTCGACAACGGGAAAAAAGTCGACGTGCGGGTGAACGATCGAGGCCCGTTCGTTCGCCATCGCATCATCGATCTCTCGCTCGCCGCCGCGCGCGAAATCGACATGGTCGGACCCGGAACCGCCCGCGTCAAACTAAAAGTGATCGCGCCGCCGCGGGCGTTCGCGCAAGCGGTCCCGCAACCGGCTCCCGTCCCCGCCCCGGCAGCCGGACTTTATACCGTTCAAGCCGGCGCCTTTTCCACCGCGGACCGCGCCGCTTCCTTCGCCGAATCCCTGCGCGAGCAATTTCCGGAATTGCGCGTCGAATCCTTGGGGACGGTTTGGAGAGTACTCATCGGGCGCTCGCTTCCCCTCGATCAAGCTAAACAGTTGGCCGAAAAGGTCCGGAGCGCCGCCGGTCAGGCGATCATCGTTCCCGATCCCTAACGCTACCCCTATTGGCGGGGATCACCCGCCCTCAACAAACTTATCCTCATGTCTCATTGGGCGGGTGTTGAAGAAGTTTCAAATCGAGCGTAGAGTTTATCTTTGCTCAACACACTACATTACGAAGCCAATTTGGGACTTCCTACGATGGACGAAACCCGACACATCCTGGTGGGGCAGTCGCCCCGCACCCGTCAGGTGCTGCATCTGATTCAAAAGCTGGGCAAATGCCGATGGCCGGCGCTGCTTTTGGGCGAAACCGGAACCGGCAAAGAGGTGGTCGCCCGCGCTATCCATAATATAAGCGCGCAGGGGCCGTTCGTGACCATCGATTGTTCCTCGATGGTCGGCCCGCTGATGGAAAGCGAGCTGTTCGGCCATGTTAAGGGCGCGTTCACCGGCGCGGCGTCCGCCAAAATCGGCCTGATTGAAAGCGCAAACGGCGGCACCGCGCTGTTTGATGAAATCGGCGAGCTTCCGCTCGATCTCCAGGCGAAACTGCTGCGCGTGTTGCAGGAAAAAGAGTTTCGCCCGGTCGGATCGGTGACCACCCGCCGCTCGGATTTTCGGATCATCGCAGCGACGAACCGCGATCTGGCGAAGGAAGTGGAAAAGGGGACGTTCCGGCGCGATCTTTATTTCCGCCTGAACGTGATTAATATCCGCTTGGCCCCGCTGCGTGAGCGCCGCGAGGATATTCCCGCTCTGATCAATCACTTTCTGGCGCGCGTCGGCGGGAATTATTCGATCACCGCCGAAGCGATGGAGGCGCTGCTCAACTACGACTGGCCGGGCAATGTTCGCGAGCTCGAAAATTGCATCCAGCACATGGTTGCGATCAACTCCGGACCTTTATTACATGTGGCGGATTTGCCGTCGAACCTGCAAAATTTCATTTTGCAGAAAAAATCGCAGTACTTGACGGTGGCGGCGGCCGCACCGCCCCAGGCCGCGCCGGCGCCGATACTTGCGGCCGGAACTCCGCCCATGACCGAGCCGGCCGCCGGCCCGAGCGGCGTCATTCCGCTGGTCGAGCTCGAACGGCGCGCGATCTTGAACGCTCTCGAATATACAAAAGGCGATCGCGCCATCGCCGCGCACCTGCTCGGCATCGGCCGCACCACGCTGTACCGGAAGTTGAAGGAATACCACCTGGAGAATTAAGTTAATCCGGGCAGGGCTTCAGTTCTGCTGTCCATGCGGAGCTGAAGCTCCGCATGGGATGAATCTTGCCCTCCAGGTTGAGAACTTCCCTTGCGAGCGAGCACTAAACTAAATGTCCATGAATCTTCGCGTACTGCTCATCGAAACCATCGCGGAAGACGCGCTGTTCCTCCGGAATGTCCTCAACGAGATCGCGGACGGCCGGTTCTGGGATACCTGGATGCATGTCGAGACGGTCGGCGCCGCCACGCTCGCCGAAGCTTGCGCGATTCTTGCCAACGATCCCTTCGACGCGATTCTTCTCAATTGCGATCTCGCCGACTCAAAGGGCATCGAAACGTTTCGGCGAATTTACTCCATCGCCGCTCACATTCCCATCGTGCTGCTGATCGCGCCGGGCGAACGGAGCCTGGCGCTGAAAATGATTCGCGAAGGAGCCGAGGACTTCCTGGTCAGGGGGGAAATCGATTGCGCTCCCCTGGCTCACGCGATGCGCGCGGCGATCGAGCGTCATCGCCTGATCACCGCCGCGCGCGCCGGCTCGGTCCTTGATTCGCTCACCGGCCTTCCCAATCGCGGCGGATTCTTCACCGCCGCCGATCGCGATCGCCGGCTGGCGGACCGTCTCGGGCGCCGCCTGATGATCATGATCGCCGAGCCGAAAAACCTGGGTGAGCTGTCTCTGGCCTTTGGCGATCAGCGCCGCGATCTGGCGCTGGTCGAAACGGCGGACCGTCTGCGCGCCATCGCCGGATCGATCGATATGGTGGCCCGCATCGGCGAGCAGCGCTTCGCCATCGCGGTGTTTGAAACCGGCGCCGAATGCCTCGAACAGGCCTGGGTACGGATTCACGCCGCCGCCGAAGCCCATCGCATCGCCATCGGCAGCGCGATTTTCGACGCGCAGCGTCCGGCTTCGCTTGAAGCATTGCTGGAGCAAGCCGAGCTTGCCCTCACGGCGCACGTACCGGCATAGGGCCCAAAGCCCGGCCATCAAGCACTCTCCGCCGCTCGCGCCTTTCTCCGGCTAAGCTGATGACATGACCGAAATTTCACGGCGCGGATTCACCCTGTCGCTACTTGGAGCGCTGGCGGCTCGCGGCGAATCGAAGGATGATGTAAGCGGCCTGAGCATCGCCGAAGCCTCCGCCCGGATCCGCTCGGGTAATCTCACTCCCCCGCAGCTCGTCGAAGCCTGCCTCGCGCGTATCCAAATCTACAACCCTAAGGTGAACGCCTTCATCACCGTGACCCGCGATTTTGCGCTGGGGCAGGCGCGCGAGCTCGAGGCGGAGCAGCGCGCCGGCAAATTTCGCGGACCGCTTCACGGCATTCCGATCGCGCTCAAGGACAACATCGATACCGCCGGCATCCGCACCACCGCCGCCAGCGCCGTCTTCGATGATCGCGTGCCGGCCGAGGACGCCGAAGTCGTGCGCCGCCTGAAGGCCGCCGGAGCGATCCTGATCGGCAAAACCAATCTCCACGAATTCGCCTTTGGCGGAACGTCGGCGACGAGCTACTTCGGCCCGGTGCGTAATCCTTGGGCGCTCGACCACACTCCTGGCGGATCGTCCGGGGGATCGGCCGCCGCCGTCGCCGCGAATCTGTGCTTCGGCGCGCTCGGTACCGATACCGGCGGCTCCATCCGCACGCCGGCTTCGTACTGCTCGGTGGTCGGCCTGAAGCCGACTTATGGTCTGACTCCGATCCGCGGCATCGTCCCGCTGATCGTCTCCCTCGATCATTGCGGCCCCATTGCGCGGACCGTGGAAGACGCCGCCATTCTGCTCAACGCCATCGCCGGCTACGATCGCCTCGACATCGCCAGCACCGACCATCCCAAGGAAGACTACGTAGCGGCGATGAAGCAGCCGGTATCGCAACTGCGCGTCGGTATTCCACGCGCGCCTTTTTTCGATCTGCTCGATCCCGATGTCGCGCGGCTGGTGGAGGACGCCATCGGCGTGCTCACGAAAATGGCCCGCGGCGCCGGAGAGGTCGCGCTTCCGCCCACCAGCAATGTTTCGCTGGTCGCGGAAAGCTACGCTTATCACGAAGAGTATTTCACCCGCGAGCCGAATCGTTATCAGATTCCGGAGCGCCATTCTCTGGAAGCGGCGGCAAAGGCCAAAGCCAGCGATTACGTCCGCTCGCGCCAGCGCCTGGAACTGATTCGCCGCACCATCGATGATGCCTTCACCAACTTCGACCTGGTCGCGCTGCCCACGCGCCGCCACACGCCGGCGACGGTGAATGATGCGATTCAAAGCGATGAAAGCGATTCGCCGCGCAATCCCTCGCTTGAAAACACCACGCCCTTCGACGTCTACGGCATTCCCGCGATCTCGATTCCGTGCGGATTCACTCCGGCGGGCCTGCCCGTCGGCCTGATGATCGCCGGACCGCGATTTTCCGAAGGGCGCGTGCTGGCGCTCGCCCGCGCCTACGAGCAAGCGACGGAATGGCACAAGCGCCGTCCCCCGCTGCGTCCGGACACGCCGGTTCCGCCGCTGGTCCCCACAGATGGCCAGTAAGCTGCTCTCGCTGGCGGGAACCGGATGCGCTGGCGTATCGTAACAATTAAGAGGAATGCCGTTTTGTCCCCAATGTGGAAACCGCGTCGGAGATGCAGACATCTTCTGCGGAAAATGCGGAACACGCCAGCCGACCGGCGCGCCGCCAGGAAACGTCCCCCGCCCCGATCTGACGGCGGGCATCAGCGATCGCAACGCCGCGCTGCTGTGCTACATCCCGATGGTCGGCTGGATCGCCGCAATCGTGGTTTTGGCGAGCGAGCGTTTTCGCCGCGACCCCGACACGCGATTCCACGCCTTTCAAGGTTTGTATCTGTTCGTCGCCTGGCTGATGGTGGAGTGGGTGGTCTCGCCCGCGCTCTATTTTTCCGATTGGCGCGGCGGCTTCCCCATGCACCGCCTGTTTACCCACCTGTTGCAACTCCTGGTTTTCGCCGCCTGGATTTTCATGATCATCAAGGCCAGTCACGGCGAAAAATACAAACTGCCGATCGTGGGCGAGCTGGCGGAGCGGTCCGTGAGCGAACAGCGCTCGTAGTATAATTATTCATAGTAGTGAATAATTACTCATCACGAACTTTGGCCGGGATCGCCGGATTCACCGGCTACAGCGGAGCCGAACTGGTCCGCATCCTGTCGCGGCATCCCGCCGTGGAGCCCGTGCTGCTCGAGTTCCGCGAATCCGGGGAACGTCCACATCCGCTGAACGGCCGCGAGCTGAAGCGAATGCCGTGCACCGCCGAATCGGTCAAATCCGCCGGGCTCGCCGCCGTGTTTCTGGCGACGCCGGCCGATGTTTCGATGAACATCGCGCCCGCGCTGCTTGAAACCGGCGCGACCGTGATCGATTTGAGCGGCGCGTTTCGCCTCGGCACTGCCGAAAATTTCGAGCGCTGGTACAAAGAACCCCACGGCGCGCCCGACCTTTTCGCCGAAGCCGCCTATGGTCTGCCGGAATTTTGCCGCGCTCTGGTGGCCAAGGCGCGGCTGATCGCCAATCCCGGATGTTATCCCACGGCGGCGAATCTCGCATTGCGGCCGCTGGTAAGCGCCGGCGTGATCCATCGCGAATGGGGAATCGTGTGCGATGCAAAAAGCGGCGTCAGCGGCGCGGGGCGGAAGCCGTCGCTTAAAACCAGCTTCTGCGAAGTCACCGAAAATTTTTCGGCTTACGCGCTCTTCGACCATCGCCACGTGCCGGAAATTCTTCGCACCTCCGGCCTGGAGGAAGCCGAGTTGAGCTTCACCGCGCAGCTTCTTCCGCTTGACCGCGGCATTCTCGAAACGATTTATTTTCGCGCGCGCAACGCCGGGTCGGCGGAAGAGATCCTGGAGATTTATCGGCGGGCCTACGCAAGCGAACCCTTCGTCCGCCTTTATCCACGCGGGCAGACGCCCGATCTGCGCGCGGTTGCCCGGACCAACTTCTGCGATCTCGGGATCCACTTCGATGCGCGCGGCGGGCGCGCGATTGTCGTCGCCGCCATCGACAATCTGGGCAAGGGCGCGGCGGGCCAGGCGGTGCAAAACATGAACATCGCGCTCGGATTCGAGGAAACGGCGGGGCTGCTTTGAAAATTCTGGTCAAGCTCGGCGGAACGCTGCTGGATTCCGGCGAAGCGCGTCTGCGTCTGGGTTGCGAGATCGCGGCGCTGCGCAACCACGCCGATGTGGTGGTGGTCCACGGCGGCGGCAAGCAGATGACGCGATACCTCGAAGCGCGCGGGATCGAAAGCAGGTTCATCAACGGACAGCGCGTGACGACGCCCGAAATTCTGGACGGCGTTCTCAAAATTTTCGCTGGAAGCGTGAATTCGACGCTCGTTTCCGCCCTGCGCGCCGCGGGAGCGATGCCGGTAGGTCTGACCGGAATCGACGCCGGCCTGCTGGACGCCGCGCCGGCCGATGCCGAACTGGGGCATGTCGGCCGGCCGGTTCATTCCGATTCGCGGCTGTTGGAAATTTTGTTGCGCGAAGGCTATCTGCCGGTGATCGCCTGCGTGGCCGGCGATGCTCGCGGCGCGATTTATAACATCAACGGGGATCAGATGGCTGCCGCCTGCGCCTCTTCGCTCCGGGCCGATAAACTTTTTTTTCTCACAGACGTGGAAGGCGTGCGCGACGGCTCCGGCCGGATTGTTCCGGCGCTTTCCGCCGCGCAGGCGCGACAGTTGATCTGTTCCGGCGCGGCGACCGGCGGAATGCGAGCCAAATTGGAAGCCGCGCTTTCCGCATTGGGAAATGGCGTTCCCGAAATCGTGATCGCGCCGGGATCTTGTCCCGGAATTATTCAAAAACTCACGGATCGCGCCGAAATTGGCACATATATAAGCTGAATGGCAGAGATTCGCAAGGCAACGCTCTCCGATATTCGGCCCCTTACCGAATTGATCAACGGCTACGCCCGAAATGGCATCATGCTACCGCGCACCGAGTTTGAGATGGCCGAAAATATTCGGGATTTCATGGTTGCCTGCCAAAGCGGCGCCATCGTCGGCTGCGGAGCGCTTCATTTTTATACTCCGCAATCGGGCGAGATTCGCAGCCTGGCGGTGGCGCCGGAGGCCAAAACGCGCGGCATCGGGCGCATGCTCGTCGAAGCCCTGGAAACAGAGGCGCGCCAGTATGATCTTGCGGCGATCTTTGCGTTTACCTACGTCGACGGGTTTTTTTCCAAACTGGGATTTTCCGAAGTCGATCGTGGAGAACTGCCGCTCAAGGCCTGGAAGGACTGCCTGCGCTGTCCGAAATTTCAGGCCTGCGATGAAATCGCGATGCTCAAGCAGCTTAAACCCGCATCCCTCGTTTCACCCGCGCCGCAATTGGCGCACATCGAGACGACTTTAGTACCGATCCGGCGAAAGTAGTGGTGTTTCGCGCTTTTTCCGAAGAAAATTCTCGATTTGTGAGAAAATTCCTGGTATTCTTCCACTAATACGCAAAATACTTTTTAAGTGGGCGGAAAGCGGAGATCGCGCGAAAGCCGTCCATGAAGCGGAGGGCTGATGAAAGCACAAACCGTGAATGTGAAGGCATCCACAGGGAGGATTTTGTGCTCCACCATCTTTCGTGCCGGCGGCCGCAAGCTCCTGGCCAAGGGCCACATGCTGAGCGAGGAGGACATCCGGCTGCTCGAAACCGAGGGTTTAAACGAGGTATGGGTTACCGAGCTTGAAGACGGCGAGGTAGGCGAGGACGACGCCGTCTGCCAGGCCGCCCGCGAAATCGGATGCGGGTGTCTGGAGATCCGGCTTGCCGCCGGGGGCCGCGCGAATCTCTTTGCTACCGAGGATTGCTGCCTGTTGGTGGATGACGAGCTGCTCCGCCAAATCAACTGTACCGCCAGCATCGTGATCGCCACCGGCGTAAACTTCAGCATGGCGAAGGCCGGCCAGCGAATCGCGACGGTCAAAAGCGCGCCCTTCGCGGTCCCGCGGCCGCAGCTTGAGACCGTGGTCAGCATGCTGCGGGAGCGCGGCCCGATTCTTCAGGCGCGGCCGGTGCGGAATCCTTCGGTCGCGGTCCTTTATACCGATCCGCTTCACGGCGATCGCGCCCGCCAGCTTTTTGAAAGCATCATGCGTCAACGGCTGGAGCATTTTCAGACCACGCCGGCTTTCGCGATGGCCTGCGTTGAAGAAGAGGCCGCCGTGGCGCATAGCCTGGAACACCTGGTTCGCGCCAAGCCGACCGTGATTCTGGTTGCCTCCACCACCTCACCGGCCGGCCCGGACGACGTGATCGGACGCGCCATGACCCACATCGGCTGCCACATCGAACGCTTTCTCGCCCCGGTCGAGCCAGGCAATCTGTTCCTGCTCGGCTATAAGGACGACTTCCCGATTCTCTCCTCGCCGGGATGCTTCCGCTCCGCCAGACCGAACGTCCTCGATCTGGTGCTTCCACCCCTGCTGGCCCGCTATCGGGTCTCCGGCTGGGAAGTTGCGTGCTTGGGACACGGCGGGCTCCTCGGCTGACCGATTCCGGCCGGCTCCGGCCGGCTTATGGATGCTGCTTACGCCGGGCGGCTCGCTTTTTTCGGAAAAGCCAGCTCCCGGCGCTCTTCTTCACCGCCAATCGCGCGGTAGAATTGTAGCGGCTCCCGTCTGGCGATGAAGATCAGTTCTGTCGAAGCATATCTCCTCTCCTATCCCCTGCCCCAGCCCATCCGGCTCTTGCGCGATGGGGAGCAAAAAACAATCTTCAAGCGCGACGCGATGCTGATCCGGATCGCGAGCGACGAAGGAATTTTCGGCTACGCGCCTGGCCCGCCCGCGCTTTCCGTCAAGCAGACGATCGATCGTCTGATCGCTCCTTTTCTGCTCGGCCGTTCGCCCGAAGACCCCGACGCCCTGCGCGCGGCTTTTCAACAGGGGGCCGGATCGGAAGCGGAAACAAGCCGCATCTTCGGCTCGGTGGAAATCGCGCTGTACGATCTGGCGGGCAAGATTCGCGGCGCTCCCGTAAGCGAGCTGATCGGAGGCCGGGTCCGCGATCGCATCCGGCTCTATGCCAGCGCGGGGCTCTACTGTCCGGCGGAGGACTGCGCGGCGGAAGCGGCGGCGGCGCGTGAAATGGGATTTCGCGCCTACAAAATGCGCGCCGGCCGCGGAGCGCAAGCCGATGTTGCGGCCGTGCGCGCGGTGCGCGATCGCTCCGGCCCCGATTTCGAAATCATGGTGGATGCTCACGCGTGGTGGCGCATGGGCGATCGCAGCTATTCGGCCGCGACGGTGGAGCGCATCGCCGCCGAAATGGCCGAATCGCGCATCCGCTGGCTGGAAGAGCCGCTGCCGCCCGACGATCACGACGCCTACATCCGCCTGAAGCAGCGTAATCTCGCGCCGCTCGCCAGCGGAGAGCACGAACCGAACGAGCTGCGTTTTCTGGATCTGATCGAGCGCGGCGCCGTCGATTACGTGCAGATGGATCTGGTTTCGCAAGGCGGCTACGCGACCGCGCGCCGTCTATTTCCCGATATCGCCCGGGCCGGCATGCGTTTCGCGTTCCACAGTTGGGGCACCGGGCTGGAACTCGCCGCCGCCGCGCAATTGGGCGTGTGCTGGCCCGAACCCGTGGTCCGTTGGCTTGAGTATCCGTGCTATTCAACCGATACCCGGAGCTTCGCTTATCCGTTTCCGCTCGCCTCGGAGATTCTCAAGCAGCCGCTCGCGATCGAACGCGGCGAGCTGGTCGTGCCGCGCGCTCCGGGGCTCGGCGTCGATGTCGATGAAAGCGTGATCTGGCGCTATCCGTGGCTGGAGGGAGCAAGTTGCGCGTAACTCCCGCTCATTAGTTGGCGTTGCCCAGCAACTGGTGGATCTGCCGCACCGCGTAATCGACCTTCATATCGAACAGTTTCCGTCCGAGTTCGGCGGTGGAGCGGCGAGCGTCGCCCTGGATTCCATTGTTGACCCGCGGCGGAGCATTGGGATCCGCCGGGCCTCGGCCCCGGCCGCCGCGTCCACGGCCGCCGCCATCGCCCGTTCCGCGCCGCGCGGGATCGCCGACCGCGGTCGGGATCAGATCCTTCCGCACCCAGCCTTTATCGCCGCCCAGATAGAGCATCTCGGAGGTATCCGGAATTCCAGCGTGCGTACTGTAGGGGTATCCGTTCGCTTCCAGCCATTTATCGAAATCCTCGTTGGCCTTGGCGTAAACTTCATCGGCCCACACCACCTTAATGCCTTTATCCGCGTACTTTTCGCTGAGCTTTTTCGCCACTTCGCCGAGTTGCTGCTGGCCGCCGCCATGATCCCCCATCAGCACCACGTTTTTAAATCCGGTAATGATCAGTTGCTCGGCGACACGCTCGTTGATGGCTGCGAACAGTTCCGGAGTCAGACCGATCGTCCCCGGAAGATTGGGGCTGGCGTTGTTGGGAGAAAACGGGAGCACCGGCGCGGCAATGGCATTGCCCAACTTACGCGCAATCTCGAGCACCGTCGCCTGCGCCATCAACGTGTGGCCGCCGTTGACGCATTGCGGACCGCGCTGCTCGGTGCCTCCGTTGTAAACCAGGGCCGTCGTTTTTCCGGCGGCGAGCGCGGCTTTCACCTCAGGCCATGTCATCATCCCGAAATCGACAAGATCGGTTTGCGCCTGGGCCAAGGCGCCGGCCGCGGCAAGGGTCAGCAGGCAGATTTGTGATTTGAACATTCGCATTTCCATGAGCTCCAAGCGTCGAAGGATAACACGTCCGCCTCTGGGCTGGCGCCCACAAGAACCGCTTAGCGCCCGACGATGACGATTTGAAAGCTGTCGGGAACAGGCTGCGGACGGCCCTTCTTTCCGTCCTTGGCCGGCGCCGGCGGACCGAACTCCGCCGCCGGAAGATAAAGCTTGTGCGCTTTCTGATCGGCGCCGATGGTTCGCGCGCCGCGCATCGTCGGGATGGTCGCCAGGGGAGCGAATTTTCCGGGCGATGTTTCCCCGACCATGGTAATCGTGCCGTCGCGCCCGTTGGCGCTGAAGGCGTAGCCGTCATCGTAGGCGACGCCATCCGGCCCCTGGCCGATTTCGACCTGCGCGATCACTTTCCCGGCCGCCGGATCGCTGACGATCATCATTTTGTTATCGCAAACCGAATAAAGCCGCCCCTTGGGATCGATGGCCAACCCGCTCGGACTGTCACAGGGGGCGATGGAATAACGACGCGAAACCAGCGCGTTCCGCGCATCCACCACGACGATCTCATTGGTGTCCTCGACGTTGGCATAGACGTTTCCCTTGCCGTCCACTTGCGAAAATTCGGGCTTGCCATTCAGCGGAATCGAAGAGGTGATGACGTTTCCAGTTTTCGCATCGATGGCGGTGGAGTCCTTGCTGCGCCCATTAAAGGTGAACACGCGGTGCGTGACCGGCTCGTAAATGATCGAGTCCGGATTTTGACCGGTCTTGATCCGGCTCAAGACTTTCAAAGTCTTGATATCGAAGACGGTGACGTCGTTATCGCGGCCGTTGCTGGTGAAGCCCTTGCCGAGGTCGGGCGCGACGGCGATTCCGTGCACGCCGTTGGTATCGGGGATGACGCCGGCGATTTTGTCGGTGCTGGTATCGATCACCTCGGTTTGCGTGCCGTGCGAGACGTAAAGGCGGTGATTGGCGCTGTCGACGTAGACGTAGTCCCAACTTCCGGGTCCGCCGACCTTGATGTGGCCGACGACTTTGTAAGTAGGTGGAGCGGCAATAGCCGCTGCGGCGAGAAACAGGAACATCGAGGTTTTCATGGACGGCTCCTTGTCCCGGCCCGGACGGCGGGGCTATAAGATTTTAAATCATAGCCGCGGAAGCTGAAGATTCGCTGAAGGCGCCGTCGCTTGTGGCGCACTTTGAAACGGATTCCGGAAGTGCGACATCGACTGCCTGAAGGTTGGTTCGAACCAGAGAATGACGCGCTCGGAGACGTTAGGATCTGGGACGGTGCGGAGTGTGCCTGGGGCCGGTACTTCGATCAGCTCGTGTACCCAAGCTCCCGCGTCGAAAATTTGTTCGGAGAGGCTGCTCCCGAGTTGTATTAATATGGGCTGGCGGCATGGGCGCTGGCGGAGCACATCTTGCGTTCGATCTCGGGGCCGAAAGCGGCCGTGCTTTCGTTGGCCGGCTTGAGGCGGGCAACCTGGAGTTGCGTGAAATTCATCGCTTTTCGAACGAGCCGGTGGAGTATGGCCGGGGATTGTACTGGGACGCTGCGCGGCTTTGGCTGGAAATTCGCAGCGCCTTGCATTTTGTCGATGGGACCGACATTACCAGCGTGGGAGTAGACGCGTGGGGCGTCGATTACGCCCTGCTGGGCGAGCGCGGAGAGCTCCTGCAGAATCCCCGGCATTATCGCGACCGCCGGAACGTCGCCGCGATGCAGGAACTGCTCAAGATTGTTTCCGCCCGCGAAGTTTATCGCATGACGGGCATTCAGTTCATGCCCATCAACACGCTCAACCAGTTGTTCGCGGCCAAACGGGAGACGCCGCGGATTCTCGCAGCGGCAGAGCGGCTAGTGATGATCCCGGATCTGTTCCACTACTGGCTCTCGGGAAATGCAGCATGCGAATACACGACAGCCACCACCACGCAGTTCGTCAATCCGACCACACGGAGCTGGGCCAGTGATTTGTTAAACCGCCTCGGATTGCCGTCGCAGTTGCCCGCTCCGCTGGTGGAACCGGGGTCGATCGTCGGAAAGCTGAAGCGGGGATTGACCAGGAAGGAGTCTTTACGCGAGACGCTCGTCGTCACGCCCGCATCGCACGACACCGCCTCGGCGGTGGCGGCGATTTCGGCTCGCGATCACACGGCTTTTCTGAGTTCCGGCACGTGGTCCCTGCTGGGTATGGAAGTGGACGCTCCGATCATTTCGGAGGAAGCTTTTCGGCTGAACTTCACCAACGAAGGTGGAGTTTGCCGAACCACGCGGCTATTAAAGAACGTGATGGGTCTCTGGATGCTCCAGGGCTGCCGGCGTTCGTGGGCGGCCCGCGGCCTCGAGTTAAATTACACGGAATTGATGGATGCGGCCCGGCGGGCGCCGGCGTTCCACCGGCTGATAAATCCTGATGACGTTTCCTTCCTGAATCCTGACGATATGATCGGGGCCATCGACAAGTTCTGCGCCAAATGGGATCAGCCGGCACCCGATGGACCCGGCTCGTATGCGCGAACGATTCTGGAAAGCCTGGCTCTGAAGTACCGGCTGCTGTTGGGCCATTTGGAGAGCCTCACCGGACGCCGCATTACGGACATTCGAGTGGTTGGCGGAGGCGCTCGAAATCGTTTGCTCAGCCAATTCACTGCGGACGCTACGGGCCGGCGCGTTCTGTCCGGTCCGGTCGAGGCGGCGGCGCTGGGTAATATCGCTGTGCAAATGGCCGCAACGGGCGCAGTAAGTGGGATTCCCGAAGCGCGCGCGATAATTGACCGTTCCTTTCCCCCGGAGATTTTCGAACCCGAAGACACTGCAAAGTGGGACGCGGCGGCGCAGCGTTTCCAACAATACTGCGAATTTATTTATGCCTGAAACTTCATTAGTCACACATTTGGCCAACCTTTGCGACGAACGAAACGCGGCGGCCCTGGAGGGAAATTTTCCTGGCCTGCTTGGCCCCACCGTGCGCGTTAACGGCATTACGCCCGCGACGGTGATTACCGGTTTGACTATGTTTCCGATCATGGCGATTTCCGCCCCCGCCGTTCCCGGCGCTGGTGAGGCCGTTCGCCCGGCAAGGCGCAATGATGTAGACGTCATCGGCCTCTCCCCGCCCAGCATTTGCAAACCCTACGTGCATGAAGGGGTGGTGCAGACCGTGGTGCTCTGGAGCGTGCGCGACCTCGGATACTTGAGTGTCTATGCCAGCGTCCTTGCGGCTGAAAGGAAAATTCCACCCGGAGCTTCCTCCATACAGGCGGGTCGCCTTGGATCGCTCCGTATTCAAGGGAGTGACATCATTCTGGGGAGCCCCCTGATCATCAACAAGCAAAACATCGATCAACTGGACTTCTAAGTGTCAGCCCGCGGAACGGCGCCGATTATAATCACATCCAACGTCCTGGGGCCATGCACGCCTTTGATTCGCGTCATCTCGATATCCGCCGTGGCGGATGGGCCGGAAATGGTCGTAATTGCCACGGTCTTCGAATCCTCCAGCGCGCGAACAGCCTCAGGAACGGTTTCCACAATCCGAGCTTCATCTACGATGCAAAGATGATAATCGGGGACCAGGGTTAATGCGCGCGCGCCTTCTCCCGGCGCTTGGTCTTGCAGGATGATCGTACCCGTAAACGCCACGGCGAGGCTACATTGGGTCAGAACTCCATCGCTGCGATCCAGTTCCCTGTAGTTCAACCCGGCGCCGTCGATAAATTCGAAACCTGCTGGCAGCCACTGCCTGGGGAATCCGGCGGGGACGATGATCCGCTGCTTTCCACGGGAAGTTAGCGTGGAGGCAATGTGTTCGGCGACGCGATCGGGTTCGCAGACCACCGTCCCGGCGTTATAGTCGTTCAGGCGATCCAGGAACATTTTTAGACGCGCCCGCGGGTTGAGTGTTCCGGCCAACCGGTACTCGCGACGAATCCCCGCGTATTCCACCTCCTGCTGATTGGAAGGACCTCCGGTTGCCCGGCGGATTTCATTGAGGATCTGCTCTCGCGAACTCCGGGTCATTTAGCCTTAGCTCTCTCCCGTTCTTTCCACCAGTCGCGAAACGACTGTTTCGGAATGGCGCTCAAGTCCCTTACCTCGGTCCAACCCGCCAGCATCCCTGGCAGAGAGCGGATAGCTCCACCCTTTTTAAAAGGGATCTGCCCCAGGCGGGCCGCGGCGTGTGCGATCCGTAACAAGCGCGGACCGGAGAGCGCCACTGCGGCCGATTTCATCGCGATTCGCTCCGACAAGGGCGCATCGCCGTTGCTCACAATTCTGTTTCGAAGGCGCAGCAGGATTTCGGGGATATCGATTTTGACGGGACAGACTTCGTAACAGGCGCCGCATAAAGAAGATGCGTAAGGAAGCGTTTGTGAATGCTCCATCGACTGGAGTTGCGGGGTCAGAATCGCCCCGATGGGACCCGAGTAGATCGAGCCATAAGCATGCCCGCCGGTTTGCCGGTATACCGGACAGGCATTCAGGCACGCCCCGCATCGTATGCAATCAAGCGTTGCACGGGACTCGCGATCCGTCAGAATTTTCGTTCGCCCGTTATCTAATAACACGACGTGGAACGCTTGCGGCCCCGACCCGGGCGTGACACCTGTCCAGATGCTGTTGTAAGGGTTCATGCGCTCCCCGGTGGCTGAACGGGGTAAAAGTTGGAGGAAGACCTCGAGATCTCGAAACTTCGGGATGATCTTCTCAATCCCGACCAGAGTAATGAGCATTTCCGGCAGGGTTGTGCACATGCGCGCATTGCCCTCGGACTCCACCACGCAGATGGAACCGGTTTCGGCGATGGCAAAGTTGGCGCCGCTAATGCCTGTCTTGACGCGCAGAAAACGCTCGCGCAGATATTGCCGCGCGGCTTCCGTCAGATCTTCCGGACGGTCCCCGAGCGACTCAAGCCCCATCTTCTCCAGAAAGAGCTTGCGGATCTCCATGCGATTGCGGTGCAAGGCAGGGACAACGATATGGGACGGTTGATCCCCGCCTAACTGCACGATCAAATCGGCGAGGTCGGTTTCGTAGGGAGTTATGCCGGCGGACTGGAGCGCCGTGTTCAGTTGGATTTCGTCCGAGGTCATGGTTTTTACTTTGATGACCTCTTTGTGGCCGCGCTCCTGGATCAACCCGACGATAATACGATTGGCTTCATCGGCGTCTCGCGCCCAATGCACATGGCCGCCGGCGCGGACACAAGCCATCTCGAATTGCTCCAAATAAGTATCGAGATGCCGCAGAACATGGTTCTTAATCTCGTGCGCGGTGTTGCGGAGATCCTGCCAATCCGGCATTTCCGCTACGACACGCTCCCGCTTCTTGCGAATTACGTTTGTCGCATGCCGCAAATTGTGGCGAAGCTGTGTATTCGAAAGCAGCGTTTTGGCGGCTTCCGGGAACCCCGGCGCCGTCCCGGCGAGCCCTACCCGGACGCTCATTTCAATGTCTTCATTGGCTGGTTGCCAGGATCTCGGCCAGGTGCAACGTACGCATCGCGGTACGCTGCCGCTGGAGCGCGCCGCCGATATGCATCAGGCAGGAATTGTCCACCGCAGTGCAGACCTCGGCGCCTGTCGCCAAAAGTCCTTGTATCTTGGCGGCGAGGATTGCCGCCGAGACGTCTGCATTCTTTACCGAGAAAGTGCCGCCAAAGCCGCAACAGTCCTCGCCATCGGCCGGCTCGACCAGCGTGAGTCCCCTCACTTTTCGGAGCAGACGGGCCGGTTTATCGCCAAGACGCAAGGAACGGAGCGCGTGGCAGGAAACGTGAAGCACTACCTCGTGGGGAAAGAAAGCCCCTATATCCTCCACGCCCAGCTTGTCCGTTAGCAACTCGCTGAATTCATAAATGCGCGGCAGCAGGGTTTTCACGTCCGCCTCCAGCCCCGGCGTAGACGCCTGGGCAGCCAGCTTGAGGTAATGATCGCGCATCATCGCCACACAGGAAGACGATGGGACGCAGACCACTTCCGCTTCACGAAATACGCTGACAAATCTGCGCATCAACGTTAGCGCGTCGGACTGGTAACCTGTGTTGTAGTGCATCTGACCGCAGCAGGTCTGAGCAATTGGAAAGTCCACCTCATGCCCAAGGCGCTCCAGAATCGCAACGACAGCTTTTCCTGTTTCCGGAAATAGCAGGTCGTTGTAGCAAGTCACGAAGAGGGAAATGCGCATGGCAAAATGCTCAGCGAGAGGCTGTCATCGCAGGCGTCCGGCCGTCGCGCACGGCCAGCACACGCGATTCGTACTGCCGGATCTTTTCGTGCCAGTCCAGGCCGGCGGGCACTCCTTTTTTCAGGCAATAATAGTCCCAAACCGGGCCCCATGGCAAACTCTTCAGTTCTTCGAACGTCGCCAGACGTGGTGTGAAATCCATTTTCTGTTCGGCATCGCGAAGCAAGTGCCCCGGCTCCAGCAGACCGATCAGCAAGGCCTTCATCAGATTGCGCATGCCGATTACCCATGCGGCTACTCGATTGATGCTGGCGTCGAAATAATCCAGCCCGATATAAACCCGCCGGCCAATCTGGCCGCTGGACCGCTTCCCTGGCGATTGCCTGGAGTTCATCGTCCAGCAGAATCACGTGGTCGCTGTCCCATCGCACCGGCCGGCTTACGTGCAGAAGAATTCCGGGACAGAACATCAGGACGGAAGAAATCTTTTCGGATATGACTTCGGTCGGATGATAATGGCCCGCGTCGAGTGTCAACAGCTTCTGCCGCGAGACGGCGTAGCCGAGGTAATATTCGGCGGATCCCGCCGTGTAGCTTTCAGCGCCGATCCCGAACAGCTTCGGCTCGACGGCGTCGAGCTGGAGCTGGGTGTCAATCGGTTCCGCAAAGATCCGGTCGAGCGACTCGGTAAGGCGTTCGCGCGGGCCTGCGCGGTCGGCGGGAATATCTTTGTATCCATCCGGAATCCAGACGTTCGTCACGGCCGCCGTTTCCAACTGCCGGCCCATTTCAGCGGCAATTCTTCGGCAGGCAATGCCGTGCGTAATCCAGAATTCCCGGATTGCCCTATCCGGATGGGTCAGCGTGAATCCGTCGGCCGCCTTCGGATGGGAAAAGTAGGTGGGGTTAAAGTCAAGTCCTAACCGATGGTGCTTGGCCCAGTCAATCCAGCCCTGAAAGTGACGCGGTTCAATCTCGTCGCGGTCGACGAATCTGCCTTCGTTCTCCAGATAGGATGCATGCAGATTCAGGCGATGGCGGCCGGGGATCAGGCTCAAAGCCGTCTCGATATCCTGCCGCAAATCGTCGATCGTCTGTGCCTTGCCCGGGTAATTTCCGGTGGCCTGAATGCCGCCGCCCGACAGTTGGGCGCCGGCCGTTTCAAAGCCGCCGACGTCATCACCCTGCCAGCAGTGCATGGAAACCGGAATAGATTCCAATTGCTTCAGAGCCGCATCGACATCCACGCCCCATTGCGCGTAGCGCTCCTTGGCGAGTTCATATGCGCCAATGGTGGCCCGCTCATCCATATGCCCCTCAGTGTACCCCACGCCCGTGCGGCGGGCGCGCGATTGGAACTTCTCAGGCGCCGCGGCCGGTCGGTCCGGTTTTACGTCCGATGATTAAGGTAGGGTAGATGTTTTAAAGCCACGGTGGAGGGCCGTGCGTTCGGCGAAGGCGGCGATGATTACTTTGCCGGGCACGAGATCTGCCCGCGCAAATCGGAGCGGCCGGCGCGAGCGATGGCTTCGCACAAATCGCGATGCACGATATCGCAGGAGGGATTGAGTGCGGGGCCACGCGGTCCGGGTACGATCGCGCAGCCTTGCTCATCGACGCCGCTTTGATAAAGCTTCATCAGGACCGCGCGGAGGTTCTGCGATCCGGTCGCGAAAAGGCCCTGCGCCAGCGCGATCGCTGCATCCTCGCCGCGATCCAGCCACAGGTAGCTATCGGCGAGCTGCTCATACACGCCGGCGTTACCGGGATCGATGTTGCGGGCCTGGTTCGCCGCTTGCAAGGCATCGGCTGGACGGTTCAGATGCAGGTAGGCCGAGGCGAGCGCTCGATACGCTTCGGCCTGGCTCGCGGGCGCAGGGGTCTGGGCGCCATGTTCGCGATTGTATTTCGCGCGCGAGGCGTCATTGATGGCAATCGAGCGCAGGGCGAGCTTGGCGGCCTGTTCATACTCCCGCTTGGCGTCATTGCCCGCCAGCGAATCGCCCTTCATGCGATGGCAAACCGAGGCGAGGGTCCACGGCGCCGGCAGATCCAGCTCATCGGGAAGCGGCGCGAGAATTTCGATGGCGCGATCGGCTTCGGCGGCGGCGCGATCGACGCTGCCGTGCGATTCGATCAGCTTCGCCGCCAGCAGCCGATGAAATTTGAAGGTGCGCGGGCTGGTTTGAACGCCGGCGGTGGCCATGGTCATGTCGTCGGCCCAATCCAGGTTGCGGATCCAGGTGCGCGCGCCGAGCAGCGCCGCGATTAATGCGACGCAGATCGCCAGCGCCGGCGAGGGAAGCGGCGAGCGGGCCGCGGCGGCTTGAATCACCAGCACGGCGGCCGCGATCAGCCCGACCAGGGGCAGATAGAGAAAACGCTCCGCCATCATCGCTCCGATTGGAAACAACAGATTCGAGGACGGCAGGAGATTTAAAAACGCGAATCCTGAAAAGAAAAATGCCAAACGATTGCGCCTCCAGAGAAATACGCTCAGCGCGATCGCGCAGGCGATCGCAATCCAGCACAACCAATCCTCCGCGCTGCCGCGCGCCAGGGGGATTTGCGCGTAGGAGTAATCCGCCGAAAGCCGCATCGGCCACAGCGCGATCCACAGATAGCGCGCCAGAATTTCGATTGCGGTAAGCCGGCCAATCCAGAATCCGGCGCCGGCGATGGGATTATCGGTGAAGGGAAACTCGGCCGGCATCGCGGCCGAGAGCACGGCGTGGCGCTGCCACAGCATGATCGCAATGGGCAGCGCGGTGGCGGCGCAGCCGTAAATCATTCTTCGCCAATTGCGGCCGCAAACGATTTCATAAAGCACGAGCAGGCCGGGCAATACCACCGCGCTTTCTTTCGAAAACACGCCGATGGCGGTTGCGCCCGCCAGCGCGATCCGCCATGCCGCGCTTTTGCTCCGCAAATAGCACAAAAGTCCCGCGAGAACGCCGAATCCGGCCAGCAGATCCGCGCGTCCGATCATGTTCGTGACCGATTCGGTAAGCGCCGGGTGCAGGCCCCAGAGCAGCGCGATGCAAAACGCGGTTGGCAAAGAGCTGGTGAGCCGCAGTAGAAGCGCGAACACCAGCAGAACGTTGGCGGCATGCAGGAAAAAATTGATCCAATGATAGCCGGCCGGGTGATTCGAATTGCCGAGCACGGCGTAGTTGAACAGATAGGACAGCGTCGTGAGCGGACGATACAGCCCGCTTTCGCCATGGGGCCACCAGTAGCTGTGATGGAGGATAAGCGAGACGTTTTCCGCCGTGGCGGACTGAATGCGCGCATCGTCGAGCAACAGAGTCCGGTTATCCAGCGCGAAGCCGGCGGAAAAAGAATTGGAAAAAGCGGCGAGCGCGGCCAGCACCAACGCGGCGGCAGCGAGCAGGCGCGGGTGGCGCGAAACTCTTCGCGGCGGAGCGGAAGGCGCGGGTTTGTTTGTCTGCTTCAATCGGCCATGCTAGCAAATCGATCCGCGGCGGATCGGGGGAACGGTTGGAGACCCCGCCGCGCTGCCCGTACAATAAAAATACGTGGTGATCTTGGGCATTTATTACGCTGCCGCGCTGGTTGCGGGGGGCGCGATCGCGGCTTGGCTGCTCGGCTGGCCGGCCGGGATCCCGTTTTACATTCTTGCCCTGTTTTGTTTGTATTTTTTTCGCGATCCGGAGCGGCGGATTCCCAGCGGCGAAGTGGCCGTTTCGCCCGCCGACGGAAAGATCGTCAGCATCGTCCCGGATCAGGCCGGCGCCCATCGTGTCAGCATTTTTCTGAACATTTTCGACGTTCACGTGAATCGCGCGCCCATCGCGGGAAAAATCGCGTGTATCAAGTATCAAAAAGGGCAATTTTTGGTCGCGAGCAAGGAACAGGCCAGCCATTCCAACGAACAGAACATTATCACCGTGCAAGGCGACGGCACGCGCGTGGTGTTTAAACAGATTGCGGGGCTGATTGCGCGGCGGATCGTCTGTTATAAGAAGGTTGGCGATATCGTCGAAGCAGGCGAGCGGGTCGGATTGATTAAATTCGGCTCGCGCGTCGATGTTTTTCTGGGGCCTGAATGGGACGTTATGGTCCGCGCCGGGGAGCGCGTGGCGGCGGGTTCTTCGATTCTCGCCCGCAGGAGGACGGCATGACTTTTCGCGACCGCCTGATCGACCCGCGGTCCCCCGACCGGCGCCCGCGCCGCGCCGCCTATGCGCTGCCGACGCTGTTCACCGCGGCGAACGTGTTTCTCGGCTTCTACGCGCTGCTGGCCGTCTTTCAGGGTTCGATTTTGTTTACGCAGGATCCGGCCGCGGCGGCGCTACAGTTCCGCTTCGCGGCGATGGCCATCGGCGCGGCGGTATTCTTCGACGGGCTCGACGGACGCATCGCGCGAATGACCAACACCACCAGCGATTTCGGGCGCGAGATGGATTCGCTTGCCGACGTGATCACCTTCGGGATCGCGCCCGCCGCGCTGGCCTTCGCCTGGGGAGTTTATTTCGTGATTCCGGCCGATGGCGTGATGCTTGATCAATTGCGCCGCGCCGGGTACTTTCTGGCGTTTCTGTTTCTGCTTTGCGGAGCGATGCGGCTGGCGCGCTTCAACATTCAAAAAAACCCGGTGCCGAAGAATCCGGGGCGCGCCGACCGGAAATATTTCGTGGGGCTGCCGATTCCCGCAGCCGCCGGGGTGCTTGCCAGCATCGTTTACGCCTGCGACGGCCAGCCGCTCGGCTGGTGGATTTTTTCGATGGCCTGGCTGGTGCTGCTGGGCCTGCTGTCGTTTCTGATGGTGAGCACCTGGCGATACCCCAGCTTCAAGGACCTCAGCCTGCTGCGCCCGCGCTCGCCGCTGATTTTTGTTCTGCTCGGCGTGGTGATTTACGTCATCTGGAATTTTTCGCAACCGGCGCTGCTGCTGATGGCGTCGTTCTATGTGGGCAGCGGAATCGTGATCCGGATCGGCGGATTGGTTCGACGCCGCTTCAGGCCCGCGCCGCGGGAGGCGGAGCATCAGGTAGGCTGAAGCTTGTGCCGGCGATCCCGCAATGGAAGAGGTAAACGTGCCCGCGAATAATCAAGACCTGGTGGCCGTGGTTGGCGGCGATTCGCTGCTGGCGCGCGAAATCCGCGACCTGCTGAGCGAATCCTCTCCGCCGCCGCGCGTTCAGTTGATCTCCGCCGCCGGCGACAATACCGCGGTTTTTTCAAGCGAGGACGACGAAGCGATAGTGATGACGCCGCTTGTGGCGGAGAATCTGGAAGGCGCCCGGGTCGCGTTTCTCGCCGGATCGCCCGCCTCCAGCCGGCGCGCTTTCAAAATCAATCCGCCGGACGGCCCGGTTCTGATCGACGCCACCGCCGCGCTTGAGGAACGGCCGGAGGCGAGATTGCGCGCGCCGTCGGCCGAAGCGAGCAAGCCGGCGAGGTCGCGCATTCAGGTGATCGCGCATCCGGCGGCCATCGCGCTGGCGATGCTGTTGCCGCGGCTCGGCAAAATCGCGCCCATCCAGCGCTCGATTGTACACGTCTTCGAACCGGCGAGCGAGCGCGGCCAACGCGGCCTGGACGAGCTGCAAAAACAAACCGTGGCGGTTTTGTCGTTTCAGAAGATGCAGAAGGACGTCTTCGACGCGCAGCTCGGCTTCAATCTGCTCGCCCGCTACGGCGAGGAGGCGCTGGAGGCGCTGGAGCTGATCGAGCAGCGGATGGAACGCCATCTGGCGTCGCTGCTGGCGAATTACCCGGGGATTCCGATGCCGTCGCTGCGGCTGATCCAGGCGCCGGTGTTTCACGGCCACAGCTTTTCGGTCTGGATCGAATTTCAGGACAATCCCGGAGCGAGCGCGATCTCGGCGGCGCTGGGCGGCTCCGGAATCGACGTGCGCCCGAGCGAGCCGCCGAATAACGTGGGCGTCGCGGGCACCTCGGGGCTGAGCGTGGGCGCGATCGTGGAGGATCATAACTCGCCGCGGGCGTGCTGGCTTTGGATGGCAGCTGACAACATCAAACTCACGGCGGAAAACGCGATCGCCGTGGCGGCGGAGATTGCATGAAAGGCGCGGCTGCTGTCGCGGCGCTCACGCTGGTTTCCTGCGGTTACCATGTCGCCGGACATGCCAGCGTTCTTCCCCAGACCGCCCACACCATCTGCATTCCGGCGTTTAACAACGCGACCGTGCATTACAACGTCACCGATCGCCTTTCGGAAGCGATCGCCAAGGAATTTATCGCGCGCACCCGGTATCGGATCGTGCCGGATCCCAACACGGCGGACCTGGTGCTGCGCGGCACGGTGCTGAACTACATCGCCGGGGTAGCCGTGGTAGATCCGGCCACGGGACGAGCCACCGCCACCGATCTGCACGTTTTTTTGAAAATTGAACTGATCGAGCGCGCCACCGGCAAGGTGCTGTATTCGCGTCCTTCTATGGACGCGCGCGAGCGCTACGAAGTCAGTGAAAGCGAGCAGCAGTATTTCGATGAAAGCGGGCCGGCGGTGGATCGCGTGGCGCGATTCGTCGCGCAGCAGGTGGTCAGCGGAATTCTTTCGAGCTTCTGATGACTCCGGATCAATTTCTGGACCGCCTCGCCAGGCAGGGTCCGGCGGCGGCGTATCTGTTTCTCGGCAATGAGCCGTTCCAGCGGGAGCGCGCGCGGCGGGCGCTGCTCGAGGCGGCGCTGGGGGCCGGGGATCGCGAATCGGGGTTTTCCCATCACGATCTGGATGAGGAGACGCTCGCCTCGGCGCTGGATGATGCGCGATCGTTATCGTTGTTCGCCGCGCGCCGCGTGATCTGGATTTCGAGCGCGGAGGCGGCCTTGCCGCGCGGGGAGGCCGAAGCCGAAACACCCGCGCTCGCCGAATATCTGCGCGAGCCGCCGCCGGGAACGGTGGTGGTGATCGAGTGCAGCCGCTACGGTTTCGAAGGCGACGACAAATCGAAAATGGAGCGCGTGCGGAAATTTTATTCCGCGATTCCGGCGCAGGTCGAATTTCATCCGTATTCGCCGGAAGCGGCGCGCGCGGCGGCGCAGAAAATGGCGCGCGCGGCGGGATTGCAGCTCGGTCTGGCGGAATTGGCCGTGCTGCTTGAAGCCACTTCGGGCGACGTGGCGCGAATCGCCATCGAGATCGAAAAACTGCGGCTGTTCGCCGGCGAGCGAAAAGTGACCGAGCAGGATATCGCGACCCTGGTTGCCGATGCGCAATCGTCGACGATTTTCGCGCTGGTCGCCGCGCTGGGCCGCGGCGATCGCCGGCGCGCGCTGGAGATTCTGGACACGCTCTCCCGCGAAGGCGAGTATATGCCGCTGGCCCTGAGCTTTCTGGCCACGCAGTTCCGCATGGCGCTGGCGGCGCGCGAAGCGGGATTGCGAAATGCGTCGCAGATCCAGGCGCATTTTACCCGCCTCGGCGCGCGGATGTGGCCGCAGCGCGCCCGCGAAATCGAACAGACCGTTCAGGCGTTCCCGAAAGAGCGGCTGAAAGGCGCGATCGTGAAGCTGTTTGAAGCGGATCGCGCTTTGCGGGACGCGCGCCCGGACGATCGCCTGGTGATGGAGGAGCTGATCTTCGAACTGACGGCGTAAGCTCCGGCGGGGGAGCGGTAGGGATCAGGCCGTAGCCGTGAGCTTGCGCAGGCGCAGCGTCAGCCGGCTCTTATAACGCGCCGCGGTATTTTTCTTGATGATGCCCCACTTGGCGGAGCGATCGATAAGAGAAAACGTCTTCGGCGCCAAGGCGGCCGCCGCGTTGGCGTCCTTGGAATCGAGGAGCCGGCGCATCGCGCGGATCTGATGGCGAAGGCGCGTGCGGCGGGTGCGATTGATTGCCGTCCGCCGCTCGGCGACGCGCACACGTTTGAGCGCGGATACAGTGTTGGCCATGCGAATTTTTAGATTATCGCAGGCGAGTGACGGGCGTCAAGCGGCGTTTATAATTAGAATTCGTCCTCAATTCCGCCCGCCATGCGTCAATCTCATGTCGCCATTATCGGAGCGCCGATGGATCTCGGCGCCGGCCGCCGCGGCGTCGATATGGGGCCCTCGGCGATGCGCCTGGCGGGGCTCAACGAAAAACTGGCCTCGCTCGGCTATGAAGTCGAGGATTTGGGAAATATCGCGGTGGAGCAGCCCGAAAAATTGCCGGTCGGACCAACCAACGCGCGTTATCTTCCGCAGATCGCGCACACCTGCGCGCGGCTGGCCGGCATGGTTCGCGGCGCGATCGATGAAGGACGCGTGCCGCTGGTGCTGGGCGGGGATCATTCGGTGGCGATGGGAACGGTCGCCGGCGTGGCATCTCATTTTCGCGAGCGCGGCGAAAAAATCGGACTGATCTGGGTGGATGCGCACGCCGATATGAACACGCCCGAATCGAGCCCCAGCGGCAACGTCCACGGCATGCCGCTCGCCGCCTTGATCGGATCAGGCGCGCCGGAGTTGACTGAGCTCGGCGGGTTCGCGCCCAAGGTCGAGCCCGCCTCGGTCGCCATTGTCGGCTTGCGCAGCGTGGATGAGATCGAGCGGCAAAACGTCCGCGGCGCGGGCGTGCACGCCTTCACCATGCGCGATATCGACGAGCGGGGCTTGCGCAGCGTCATGCAGGAAGCGATCGAACATGCCGCGCGCGGCACCGCCGGGTTCCATCTTTCCTTCGATATGGATGCGGTGGACCCGCAGGAAGCGCCGGGGGTCGGCACGCCGGTGCGGGGAGGGATCACCTACCGCGAAGCTCATCTGGCAATGGAAATCGTAAACGATTCGGGCCAGATGGTTTCGATGGAGATGGTGGAAGTGAATCCGGTGATCGATGAAGTGAACCGCACGGCGCTTTTGGCCGTCGAACTGATTATGTCGGCGATGGGAAAGAGAATTTTGTGAAAACAAAAGTCGCGGTGATTTATGGAGGACGAACCGGCGAGCACGAGGTGTCGCTGCGCTCGGCCGAATCGATCATCAAGGCCATGGATCGCGAGCGCTACGAGGTCGAGCCGATCTTCATCACCAAGGAAGGGCGATGGGAACCGCGCGCGATTACGCCGGAGCCGGGACGAAATCCCGGAATCGACGTCGTTTTCCCGGTATTGCATGGCACCTTCGGCGAGGATGGAACGGTGCAGGGGCTGCTCGAATTGGCGGATCTGCCGTATGTGGGCGCGGGCGTGCTCGCCTCGTCGGTTTCGATGGATAAGGAAGTGATGAAACGGCTGATGCGCGAGCGCGGCCTGCCCATCGCCGAGTACATAGCCGTGCGCCGCGGCCGGTTGGAGCCGCGCGAGGTTTGCGGCAAGCTTCCGTTTCCGGTGTTCGTGAAACCCGCGAATTTAGGATCGTCGGTGGGAATTTCGAAGGCGAAAAATTGCGAGGAACTGGTCGCCGCGCTTGAACTGGCGGCGCAATTCGATCGAAAAATCCTGATTGAGCGAGGCATAAAGGGCAGAGAATTCGAGTGTTCCGTGCTGGGAAACGACGATCCGGTCGCCGCGGTCCCCTGCGAAATTGTTCCGTCGCGCGAGTTTTACGACTACGAGGACAAATATCTTCTCGATAAGGCGAAAACGGTTCTGCCCGCGAACTTATCACCGAAGCAAGCGGCCGAAGTGCAGCGCCTGGCGGTGGAATGCTACCGCGCCGTCGATTGCGAAGGCATGGCGCGCGTCGATTTTTTGATGGAGGAAGCGACGGGCAAATTTTTCATCAACGAGATTAATACCATTCCCGGGTTTACATCCATCAGCATGTATCCGAAAATGTGGGAGGCGAGCGGGCTCGCCTATCCGAAGCTGATCGACCGCCTGATTGAGCTGGCGATCGAGCGGCATCGGCAAAAGCAGTCGACGCGTTACAGCCGGTAGTTTCGCTCATGCTCCTTCACGCGCTGCTCCTTTGTTTCCTCGCCGCCGACAATCCGGATCCGGTCGATAAGGCCGCTGCCGATCTGAAGAAAGTCATCGACGTTTTCGTAACGGCGAGCGAGCAGGAGGCCGATCCCGTGGATCCCAACGTTGCCTTCTATCAGGGCGCGATTCCCGGGATGCTGCGCACGCTCGATCCGCATTCGACGTTTTTCGATCCCGATCAGTTCGCGCAATTGAAGCAGATGGAAAAAAGCGAGCAGAAGGGATTCGGCAGCATCGTCAGCGTTCTGCCCGGACGCGTGATCGTGCTGCAAGCCATGCCGGGAACGCCGTCCGCCAAGGCCGGACTTTCGCCCGGCGATGAGATTCTCGCGATCAACGGATACGTTCTGGCGCGGCTTGAATTCGAGCAGTTGGTGCAGCTTCTCGGCGAAGCGCGGCAAAAGCCGGCGTCGATTCTGGTGCGGCGCCCGGGAAACGCGAAGCTGCTCGAAATGACGCTCACCCCGGAGATCATGCAGTCGCCGAGCGTCGACCGGTCCTTCACCTTCGACGGCGACATCGGTTATCTGCGCGCCACCAGTTTTGACGACAACACCGGCAAGTTGATTCAAGAAACGATCGAAAAACTCGGCGGCGAAAAACTGAAAGGGCTGATTCTCGATCTGCGGAATAATCCGGGCGGCGCCGTGGAGGCGGCGGTGGAAACCGCGTCGCTGTTCCTGCAACCGGATCAGCTTATTTTCACGGTGAAGGGCCGCACAAAGAAAACGGAAGAAGTGCGGGTCGCCAAAGACGCTGTGCCCTACAAATTTCCCGTAGCGGTTCTGATCAACGCGAAAACCGCCAGCGCCTCCGAGATCGTCACCGGCGCGCTACAGGATCACGATCGCGCGATCGTGCTGGGCGAGCCCAGCTATGGAAAAGGCCTGGTGCAGAGCGTCTATCCGTTGTCGCACGATACCGGCGTCGCGCTCACCGTCGCGTTTTATTACACGCCGAGCGGCCGCTCCATCCAGCATCCGCTGCAGGGCGGCACGCTTGAGAAGCCGACCCGGGCGCTCAACGGAATTTATAAAACCGACTCCGGCCGTCTGGTGCGCGGCGGAGGCGGCATCCAGCCGGATGAAGTGGTTCAGCCTCCGGAAACGGACCGTCTGAAAATGGTCCTGGACGCCAGCGGATCGCTCACGGTGTTTGCGGGCGAGTATATCCGCTCGCACCAGGTGAAGGAAAATTTCGAAGTGACCCCGGAGATTCTGGATGAGCTGAAAACATTTCTTTCCGAACGCCGCATCCAGCCCGGAGTGAATGAATGGCTGAGCCATCGCGACTGGATCCAGAGCCGGCTGAAGCAGGAAATTCTCACGCTGGGCGTCAGTGTCGCCGCCGGGGACCGGATCGAATTGCAGCGTGATCCCGTGGTGCGGGAAGCGCTGAAAAAACTCACCCGGCCCTAAGCGGGGCGCTGCCACGGCGGTGTGTGCGGAGCTTCATCCCGATGCTCCAGGCGATCGTAGAGATGCTCGTCCGACGTGGTCCCCAGCGACAGATTGTACAGGCTGGTGAGCCCAAGCGCTTCGCGCAGATCCTCGTCGAAATCGTGCAGCTTGTGCAGATGCGCGGCGAGCGCGGGAATCTCGCGGCCCGAGGGCGTCCGCAGAAACATCTGATAGCCGCGGCTGACCAGCATCGCGATCTCGCCGCCGATCATCACCCCCGCTTTGCCGACCTTCACCGCGCCTTTGCCTGCATCCTCGACAATCGCGCCGCAACCGCCGCGCGTGACCAGGGCGCGTCCGGGGGATTCGCGCATTACCTCGAATTTGAAGTCCTTGAGATTGGAGAGCCGCTCGTCGAACGTCGGAGTTTTCGGGGTCGCCCGGCGAAAGAACATAACACTCATTATAATGCGTGAGTGCCATTTGTTATCGCTTTGGATGAAGGGACCACCAGCGCGCGCGCCGCGCTCTACAACGAAGAGGGCCGCCGCGTGGCGGCGCAATCAGAACCGATCGAATGCTTTTATCCGCAGCCGGGCTGGGTGGAACAGGATGCGGAAGCCATCTGGCGGGCGCAGCTCGACGCCACCCGGCGGACGCTTGCCGCCGCCAACATAAGCGCGCGCGAGATCGCCGCCGTCGGCATTGCCAATCAACGCGAAACCACCATCGTCTGGGATAAAAACACGGGGCGGCCGGTCGCGCCCGCGATCGTATGGCAATGCCGCCGCACCGCCGCCTATTGCGATGCGCTGGCCCAGCGCGAAATGGTGCGGCGCAAAACCGGCCTGGTGATCGACGCTTATTTTTCGGCGAGCAAGATTCGCTGGCTGCTCGATCACGCCGGCGCGAGCCCGCGCGATCTTCTGTTCGGCAACGTCGATACCTGGCTGATCTGGAAGCTTACCGGCGGGACCCATGTCACCGATCCGACCAACGCCTCCCGCACCATGCTGATGAATCTCGAATCAGGCGATTGGGATGACGAGCTTTTAAATCTCTTCGGCATTCCAGGCGAGATGATGCCGCGCATCGTCGCCTCCTCCGGCGTTTGCGGCACGGCGTTGGCGGAGCATCTGGGCGCCGAAATCCCGATCGCCGGAATCGCCGGAGATCAGCAAGCCGCGCTGTTCGGACAAGCCTGTTTCTCCCCCGGATTGTCCAAAAACACTTACGGCACGGGATGTTTCGCATTAATGCACGCCGGCGCGCATGCGCCCGTTTCCCGGCACAGGCTTCTTGCCACTCGAGCCGCTTCGCCTGACCGGACGGCGCAATACGCGGTCGAGGGCAGCATCTTTATTGCGGGAGCCGCGGTGCAGTGGCTGCGCGATAAGCTGCAACTCATCTCCACCGCCGCGGAAAGCGAAGCGCTGGCGGCGTCCGTGCCGGATACCGGCGGAGCGTATCTGGTTCCGGCCTTTGTGGGATTGGGCGCGCCGTACTGGGATTCGTCGGCGCGAGGACTTTTCACCGGAATCACGGCCACCACCGATCGCGCCCGCCTGGTCCGCGCGACCCTGGAAAGCATCGCCTATCAAACGCGCGATCTGGTGGATGCAATGGAAGCCGACGCCGGTCAGAAGATCAAGGAGCTGCGCGTGGACGGCGGCGCCACGGCGAACAATTTTTTGATGCAGTTTCAGGCCGACATTTTGGGATGTCCCATCGTCCGGCCCGCGGATACGGAGACGACAGCCTTAGGCGCCGCCTATTTAGCGGGCCTGGCGACGGGTTATTTCAAAAACATGGAAGAACTTTCGCGTTTCTGGCGAAGCGAGCGCGTTTTCCAGCCGCAAATGCCCGTGGACCGGCGCGAGGAATTATGGGCAGGCTGGAAACGCGCGGTCGCGCAGTGCCGCTTCGTTGGCTCCGAGCAGGCGCGCAAAACATCGCCCTAGTGCCTTGATTCAGACACGCGCGGTTGTGCGCCTCGAACCGCAGAACGGGAGCCAGTGAAACCCTGAAGCGATCATCGCCAAATCTGATACCACTTCCTGGTCTCGCCGCGGGCGAACATTTCCATTGAGTTCACCGGCGCCCCATTGATGGCGGCGCGCGGGTTCGTCACGCACAGCAGATCGGCCAATTCGCGGCCGTAGCGCTTTTCGATCCAGGCGAACGCCTCCTCGAGCTTCGGCGGGCGATGTTGGCAATCGTGCGCGTCGCTGGCGATGAAGTGCGCCAGGCCACGGTCGATGAGCATCTCCGAAAATTCGCGGGCGCGGGGGCCGAAGCGGCCGAGCAGGCTCTGCGCCGTAAGCTGCACCCGCGCGCCGGATTCCACCCACTTCGCGATCTCGCCGATGCGCTGGCGCAGCAGGCCGTTGCGCTCCGGATGGGTCACGATCGGGACCATTCCGGCGTCCTGAAGGCGCGCGAAGATTTCCGGCGTGTTCTTGAAGATGATCAAATCGGAAAACTCCACCAGCAGATAGCATTTCTGATTAATCGTGTACCTGGCCGGATTCGCGATGGCATCCTGAATGTTTTCGTAGCTCAGATGAAAATCGCAGCCGGAATAAACCCGCACGCCTTCGCCGGAAATTTCCTCCAGCCTCGCGCGAATTTTCTGCGGGTCGAATTTGTATTTGAGGTTGGCGTGCGGCGTGGCGACCAGGTCCGTGGTGCCGCTCGCGCCGGCCATGCGAATCATGGCAAGGGATTCTTCGAGCGTTTTCGCGCCGTCGTCAACTCCGTAGAGGACGTGCGTGTGAATATCGATCACTTCTGGTGTCCCGGCCCCCACACGATTCGGCCGGGCTTGGCTCCCGTGACCACGCCGTTGTGGAGCACCGAGACGCCGTTGACGAACACTTCCTTGATCCCGGTCGAGATCTGATGCGGATTTTCATATGTCGCGCGATCGGCGATGGTCGCGGGATCGAAAACGACCACGTCGGCGTAAAAACCCTCCTTCAGCAGCCCGCGATCCTGAATCGAAAGGCGATTCGCCGTCGCCGATGTCATCTTGCGCACCGCGTCTTCAAGCGTCAGCACGTGTTCCTCGCGGACATATTTCCCGAGGATGCGCGGGAAATTTCCGTAGGCGCGCGGATGCGCCAGACTGCGCGTGTTCGCCGGATCGATGCCGGCCGAATCACTGCCGATCTTGATCCACGGCTGCTGGAGCTGGAGCTTCACGTTTTCCTCGCTGCCGATGAAAAACATCGTTTCGATGCGAGAATGCTCGGCGGAAATTAAATCGATGGCCGTCTCGGCCCAGTCCTTATGCAGCGCCGCGGCGATTTCCGAGAGGCGCTTGCCCTGATATTGGCGATATTCGGGCGAGACCAGGCGTAGAATCATCACGCCAGCCGGCGTCGATTCGCGGCAGATATTTTCCCAATCCCGCGGCGCCGCCATGGCTTCGTCGTGAATTTTTTGACGCGTCGCCGGATCTTTCAAATTTTCGAACAGCTTTCCGTCCGCGGCGGACCAGGGAGGCAGGCATGCCGTCAATCCCGTTCCTCCGGCGACATAGGGATACATGTCCGCGCTGATATCGATGCCGGCGCGGCGCGCTTCATCGATCCTGGCGATGGCCTGTTTCATCTTCGGCCAGTTCGCTTCCCCCGAAGCTTTCAAATGATAAATTTCAACCGGCACGCCACCGTCGCGGCCGATCTCGATCGCTTCCTCGATCGCCTCCAGCAAATGGTCGGACTCCGATCGCATGTGAGTGATGTAAACGCCACCGTACGGGGCCATCACCTTGGCGAGTTCGATAAGTTCGCGCGTGGTGGCGTATTCGCCGGGCGGATAGATCAGCGCCGACGCCATGCCGAACGCGCCATCTTCCATGGCTCGTTTAAGCGCGCCGCGCATTTCCTCCAGTTCCGCTTCGGTCGGCGCGCCCTGCGCCATGCCTTTGCCGTACATGCGTAGCGTGGCCGCGCCGGCGAACGATCCGAAATTGAGCGACGATCCGTGCTGCTGCATAGCTTCGAGCCAGTCGCGAAATCCGTGCGGGCCGGTGAAGCGCGAATCGAGCTTGCGCGCTTCCTCGGATTCGTTGGCGAGCGTTTTGTCGTTGGCCGGCGCGTCGGTGCCGCCTTCGCCCATGATTTCCGTGGTGATTCCCTGCGTCAGATGACTAATCAGCCGTCCGTCGCCGGTCAGCAACTGGACGCGCGACTGCCCCTGAATATCGATGAAGCCGGGCGAAACGACCATCCCCCGCGCGTCGATTTTCTGCCTTGCCGGCGCGCCCGCGAGCATCCCGCGCGGCGCGATTCGCGCGATGCGATCCCCGCGGATGCCCACATCGCCGTAGAACCATGGGTCGCCGGCGCCGTCAACGACGCGCCCGCCGGAGATTATGACATCATAAGTCTGCGCGGATGCGCACGCGCAGACGAGCAACAACAGCTTGAGCCGCATAAAAGGAGTTTACTGCTCGCCCAGCTTCTTGCGCGCGAATGGAATTGCATACGCCGCCGGGGGATTGTGGCCGCGCGCCGAAGCGGCTTTGCGATAGTATTCCATCGCTTTGTCCCGGTCGCCGAGTTTTTCGTATGTCTGCGCGATCATGCAGGTGATAAACGGATCCTGCTGGGCTTTCTGAAGGTCCTCGAGGGCGGTTTTGTAATCGCCCAGGTAGAAAGCGACATATCCGGTGAGATATCGAAAGAACGGTTCCTGCTCCGAGCGCAGTTCCGACATTCGATCGAGAGCGGCGCGAGCCGCCGCGACGTGCTTCTCTGCCTCCGCCCGATTCCCGCGCCGCGCCGCAATCCGCGCTTGCGCATGTTCCCAGCGAAAATCCCACAAAGCGCGCCGGTCCGGCGATATGTTCGGCTCCTTGAGGCCGAAGTCGTGGCCCTTACGATACCATTCCGCCGCCGCGTCCAAATCGCCCGAGTCGATGCAAACGCGGCCGGCTTCATCGGCCATCTCGCCTTCCTGGTAGAAGGCGGTCTGCGGCTGATCTTTCTCGCGGGTGGCCCAATAATCGATCACCATCTGCTCGTATTCGCCTGTCTTCCGGCAATTACCTTCGAACGCCCAGGACATGGCCATGGCGCGTTGTGCATTGGCCTTCGCCGCTGCTGAGGTCGCGGTCTCGATCGCTTTTTGAAAGACCGCGCGGGCCTGTACCCGCTTGCCTTCAAGATCCAGTTGAACGCCCTCCGATGCGGGCCCGCGGCCGGGGAATTGCGCCAACAAAACATAGGGCGCGAGAAGAACAGCAGCAACCACAAAGCGCATCCACTCAATTATCGCACCGGCCCTCGTAAGCTGGCACGGCTCTTCGCCGCAACAGAGGGGCGCTACAGCTTTGCCGACGGCGCAAACGACGGCGGCTTGCGGGCTTTGGTCGCCTGCTCAAACGCGAACGCATATTTGATCAACTTCACTTCGCTGCGCGCCGAGCCGAAGAACGAAATTCCCACCGGCAGTCCGAACACGTATCCCGCCGGAACGGTTACGTGCGGGTACCCCGCGACCGCGGCGGGCATCGACGAGCCGCCGGTGAAGTGATCGCCTAGCACATAATCGGTCAGCCACGCCGGACCGTCCGTCGGCGCCACCAGCGCATCGAGCGCCAGCCGGGTCATCGCCGAATCGATCCCCTCCTGCCGCGCCAGCCGATTCAGCCGCGAAACCAGATCACGATAGGCTTTGCTCGTCACCGGACCTTTTTCCTGCGCCTTCAGCATCTGATCCTGGCCGAACCAGGGCATCTCGCGATCGCGGTTTTTTTCGTTGAACGCGATCACCTCTTGCAGGCTCTTGACGGGCCCGCCGCGCGCTTCCAGATACGCGTTTAAATCCGCCTTGAACTCGTAAAGCATCGCCTCATTTTCAAGTTCGCCGATTCGCGAATAGGTGGGGATCATGGCCGGATCGACAATTTCCGCGCCCAACTGCTTCATGGTGTCGATGGCGGATTGCATCAGCCGATCCACGCGATCGTTAAAGCCGAAAATTTGCCGCGCGATCCCCAGGCGCGCCCCGCGCAACCCGCCAGGATCGAGCGCCTGGCCGTAACTTGCCCCGGCCAATGCCTCAAGAAGCAGCGCCGCGTCGGCCACCGTTCGCGCCATCGGACCGGCCGTATCCTGGCGGCGCGAAACGGGTACGATGCCCGCGCCGGGAATTAATCCTACCGTCGGTTTAATCCCTACAATGCCGTTAATCGACGATGGAGAAACGATCGATCCATCCGTTTCCGTGCCGACGCCGGCGGCGCAGAGATTGGCGGCGACCGCCGCGGCGGTTCCGGAACTCGATCCCGATGGATTGCGGTCGAGCGCGTAGGGATTTCGCGTCTGGCCGCCGCGTCCGCTCCATCCGCTGGTCGAATGGGTCGAGCGGAAATTCGCCCACTCGCTGAGATTCGTTTTCCCGAGAACGATCGCGCCCGCCGCGCGTAATCGCTCCACCAGCGCGGCGTCTTTCAAAGCGCGGCTCGCCAGCGCCAGCGATCCGGCCGAGGTCATCATCTTGTCGCCGGTATCGATATTGTCTTTAATCAGAATCGGGATGCCGTGCAGCGGCCCGCGCGGGCCTTTTTCCTTGCGCTCGCGATCGAGCGCGGCGGCGATCGCGGGCGCGTCGGGATTCATTTCGATGACGGCGTTAACGCGCGGGCCGGATTTGTCGATTTTTTGAATGCGCTCGGCGTAGATTTCAACCAGGCGCTCGGAAGTAATCTGCGATGCGGCCAGCGCGGTTTGCAGATCGGCCAGGGCCGGGTCTTCGAAGGTCCACTGAGCGGAGCTGAGCTGGTCGAGCGCGAGAGCAACCGCACCCATCTTCAGAATTTCACGGCGGGAGGGCATTGCAATCTATGGTATCCCGGCAGTGATCCGCCGGCCATTCCAAAGCCGCCGGCGGAGTTCGCTATCCTCACTTTGAAGCGTCACAACCATGCAATCTTTCGACATGATCGTCATTGGCTCCGGACCGGCCGGGCAGCGCGCGGCGATTCAGGCCGCCAAATCGGGCAAACGCGTCGCGCTGGTCGAAAAATCGCAGTGCCTGGGCGGAGTCTGCATCAACACCGGAACCATCCCCAGCAAGACCATGCGCGAAGCCGTGCTGCATCTTTCCGGCTACCTTTATCAGAACATCTACGGCGTCAGCTATCGGGTTAAGGAAAGAATCACCATGGCCGACCTCGTGTTTCGCGTGCAGCACGTGATCAAGACCGAAATCGACGTGACGGTCGCGCAGCTTGCCCGGAATAACGTCGAAGTCCTGTTTGGAACCGCGCGGTTTCTCGACCCGCATACCATTCGCGTGTGCAGCGCGCGCGGCGACGCGGACTATCGCGCCGAAACGATCGTGATCGCAACGGGAACCAAGCCCGCTGTTTCACCGAAAGTGCCGATCAACGGGCGCAATATTATCAACAGCGATCAGGTGCTCGATATGCCCGAGTTGCCGAAAACGCTGATCGTGGTCGGCGGCGGCGTGATCGGCGTCGAGTATACGTGCATGTTCGCGACGCTCGGAGTACGGGTAATTCTGGTGGAAAGACGGCCGCGCCTGCTGGAGTTCGCCGACGCCGAAATTGTGGAGGCGCTGTCCTATCATCTTCGCGATACCCGCGTCACCCTGCGGCTCAATGAAGAGGTGGCGAGCGTGGAAGAGGTTCCCGAAGGAGGCGTGGTCGCGAATCTGCAAAGCAAGAAAAAAATTTCAGGCGATGCGCTGCTCTACGCGGTGGGGCGGCAGGGCAACGTCGACGAGTTGAACCTCGCCGCCGCCGGTATTGAAGCCGACGCGCGCGGCCGTATCGCCGTCGACGCGGATTACCGCACCAAAGTCGAGCATATTTTCGCCGTGGGCGACGTGATCGGGTTCCCGAGCCTTGCTTCGGTCTCCATGGAGCAGGGCCGCATCGCCGCCGCGCGCGCCTATCACAAGCCGGCGCATTCCAACCCAGCGACGTATCCTTATGGGATTTACACCATCCCCGAAATTTCGTTTATTGGCAAGACCGAAGAGCAGCTCACCGGAGAAGACGTGCCTTACGAAGTCGGCATCGCCTATTATCGCGAGATCGCGCGCGGCCAGATCCGCGGCGACACGACAGGCCGGCTGAAGATCATCTTTCATCGCGAAACCAAGGAGATATTGGGCATCCACATTATCGGGGAAGGCGCAAGCGAGCTGCTGCACATCGGCCAGGCGGTGCTCAGCCTGAAGGGAACGGTCGATTATTTTGTCGACACGGTGTTCAATTATCCGACGCTGGCCGAATGCTATAAAGCCGCCGCGTTCAACGGGTTGAACAAGCTGGCGCGGCTCTGAGCTGCTTGATGCATTACAAGAGCAGGGCGTTTGAATCGTATCGCGATCCGGCCTCGCGCACTGGTTGAGGATGGATCTGTTCGAGCGCGAGTTTGGCGGTTGGTTTGTTTCGGCGGCGCTGTGGGCTCGCGTTAGGTAGACTGTACTATGTTCGTTTGGCTCGAAGTCAGGTATAATCGGAGTGTCCGTAACATTAACCACAACTCTATGCTGACCAGGAGACTCCGGTGAAGCGCGCTGGCTCCGATGATTCCTTACGCTGTTCGTTTTGTGCTAAGAGCCAGGACGTAGTAGGTAAGCTGATCTCCTCCCCCTCCGATTACCCCCGTGCCTATATTTGCGACGAGTGCATCGCCGTATGCAACTCGATTCTTGAAGACGATCGTCACGAGCAGCAGTACGGAACTCCGCACAAGCTGCCTAAGCCTCTGGAATTAAAAGAATATCTCGATCAGTACGTGATCGGCCAGGACGCCACTAAAAAGAAGCTCGCCGTAGCGGTTTACAACCATTACAAGCGGATTCAAATGAATAAGCAGCGGGCGGGCGAGGTGGAACTGTCGAAATCGAACATTCTGCTGATCGGGCCGACCGGGACCGGCAAAACGTTACTAGCCCAGACCTTAGCCAGAATTCTCGATGTGCCGTTCGCCATTGTCGATGCAACCACTTTGACCGAAGCGGGTTATGTTGGCGAAGACGTGGAAAATATCATCCTGCGGCTGCTGCAAAATTCGGACTGGGACGTGCAGCGTTGCCAGCAGGGGATTATCTACATCGACGAAATCGATAAGATCGGGCGCAAGGACGAAAATCCCTCGATTACGCGGGATGTTTCGGGCGAAGGCGTGCAGCAGGCGCTGCTGAAAATCCTGGAAGGAACGATCGCCAACGTTCCTCCGCAGGGCGGAAGAAAGCACCCGCATCAGGAATTTACGCCGGTGGATACGACGAATATCCTGTTTATCTGCGGCGGCGCGTTTATCGGTTTGGAAAAGACGATTTCGCGGCGCGTGGGCACGCGGACCATCGGCTTTTCGAATCCCGAGGAAGCGACGCAGCAGACCACGCGCCGCGCGGGCAGTTCCGGCCGGCGTGACGTCAGTATGCTCGAACAGGTCCAACCCGTCGATCTGATCAAGAGCGGATTTATTCCGGAGTTCATCGGGCGGCTGCCGGTAGTTGCGGTCCTGGAGGATTTGAGCAAAGAGGCTCTGGTTCAAATCCTTACCAAGCCCAAGAACGCGATCGTGCGGCAATATCAAAAGCTGTTTGAGTTTGAAAATGTTAGACTGAAGTTTAGCGACGATGCGCTCGACGCCATCGCGCAGCTCGCCATGGAGCGCAAGGTTGGGGCGCGCGGCCTGCGAATGATCCTCGAAGACTTGATGCTGGATCTGATGTACTACCTGCCTTCCTACAAAAAGGTCCGCGAGTTCCTGGTCACCAAGGAGATGGTGATGACGCAGAAGATCAACATGGCCCTGCTGGAGAAGGCGGGGTAAACTGAAAGTGGCCGATGGCCGGTGGCCGGTGACCAGCGCAAATCGCTCGGTTTTGCCTGGCCAGCGACCCTTGGACATTGACCACTGACCACGAGCAATGCTTACTTCCAAAGAAAAATCCGATACGCGCCGCTTGCCGATGATGCCCATCCGGGAGGTGGTGATCTTTCCGCACGGAATGACGCCATTTCTGGTCGGGCGCGAGCCGAGCGTACGCGCGATTGAAGAAGCGCTGGCGGCGGACAAGAAAATTTTTCTGGCGACGCAGCATGATGCAAGCGTCGACGATCCCCGGCCCGATGAGATCTATTCGGTCGGTACCGTGGCCAACATCGTCCAAAGCTTGAAGCAGGCCGATGGCAACCTGAAAGTTCTCGTCGAGGGCGTGGAGCGCGGAAAAATTCTTTCCGTCAGCGAAGATGAAGGATATTTTCGCGCGACCATCAAAACTTTTAGCTTCAAAGTCGAGGCCGGCCCGCAGCTCGACGCGCTGACATCTCGCGTGACGAGCCTGTTTGAGCAGTACGTCAAGCTGAGCCAGAACGTGAATTACGACACGATGGTGGCGGCGATTCGCGGCGACGATCCGGGCAAGCTGGCCGACACGGTCGGCGCAAACATGCAGCTTTCGACGGAAGAAAAGCAGGAGTTGCTCGAAATCTTCGATCCCATCGACCGGCTGACGCGCGTGGCCGAGATGCTGGACATCGAGATCGAGAAGCTGAACGTCGATCGCACCATTCAGGGCCGCGTGAAGCGCCAGATGGAAAAGGCGCAAAAAGAGTATTACCTCAACGAAAAAATCAAGGCCATCCAGAAAGAGCTGGGGCGCGGCGAAAAGAGCGAGTTCGACGAGCTGAAGAAGAAAATTGAAACCGCCGGCATGACCAAGGACGCCTACGAAAAGGCCATGGCGGAGCTGAAGCGCCTGGAGAACATGCCGCCGATGTCGGCCGAATCGACGGTCTCGCGCAATTATCTCGACTGGCTGCTGGCCGTACCGTGGAAGAAAAAATCGAAAGAGATTCGCGATCTTCCCTACGCGCAGACGGTGCTTGAAAGCGATCATTACGGCCTCGAGAAAATCAAGGAGCGGATTCTTGAGTTTCTCGCCGTGCGGCGTCTGGTGAAGGATCCCAAGGGCTCGATTCTGTGCTTTGTCGGGCCTCCCGGCGTCGGCAAGACGTCGCTTGGAATGTCCATCGCCAAGGCGACCGGCCGCAAGTTCGTCCGGCTGTCGCTCGGCGGCGTGCGCGATGAAGCGGAAATTCGCGGCCACCGGCGCACCTATATCGGAGCCTTACCCGGCCAGATCCTGCAAATGATGAAAAAGGCGGGTGTGCGCAATCCGGTGTTCATGCTGGACGAAGTGGACAAGATGTCGACCGATTTTCGCGGCGATCCTTCGGCGGCGCTGCTGGAGGTGCTCGATCCGGAACAGAATTTCATGTTCATGGATCACTACCTGGACGTCGAATATGATCTGAGCCAGGTGTTTTTTATCGCCACGGCGAACGTGCTGCACACCATTCCGCCGGCGCTTCAGGACCGCATGGAAGTGATTCGTCTCTCGGGCTATACCGAACTTGAAAAGATGGAGATCGCCAAGCGATTCCTGGTTCCCAAACAGGAAAAGGAAGCCGGTCTCAGCCATCAGCAGATCGAGTTTACCGAAGAAGGCATTAATGAGCTGATGCAGCACTACACGCGCGAGGCCGGCGTGCGAAATCTGGAACGCGAGATCGGTAACGTGTGCCGCAAGATCGCCCGCATCGTGGTGAACGCGCAATCGGCCAAACAGAAAGAAGCGCTCGAAAAAGCGGTGATCACGGCGGCGAAGGTCAACGATTTACTGGGTCCGCAGAAATTCCGCGAGCAGCAAACCGATAAGAAGAACGAAGTGGGGGCCACGGTCGGGCTGGCCTGGACCGAAGTCGGCGGATCGATTCTGACGACGGAGGCGGCGATCATGGAAGGCCGCGGCAAGCTGACGACGACGGGCAAGCTTGGCGACGTAATGCAGGAATCGGCGCAGGCGGCGATGAGCTATATTCGCAGCCGTTCGCACGTGATGGGCTTGCCGCGCGATTTCTACCGGCATATCGATATTCACCTTCACGTGCCGGAAGGCGCGATTCCCAAGGACGGCCCGTCGGCGGGAATTACCATTGCCACCAGTATTTGCAGCGCGCTGACCAGCATCCCGGTGCGGGCCGACATCGCCATGACAGGCGAGATCACGGTTCGCGGGCGCGTGCTGCCCATCGGCGGGCTGAAGGAAAAACTGCTTGCCGCATACCGGCAGGGGATTCGCGAAGTGGTTCTTCCCGCCGATAACGAAAAAGATTTGCCGGATATTCCCGAAAATATCCGCAAGGAAATGAAGCTGCACTTCGTCCATTCCATGGATGAGGTGCTGAAACTGGCGCTGGAGCGGGAAATTGAGATGGCTCCGATCGCCAATATGCTGACCGCGGCGGAAATCGTGGAGCGGTCCAGGGATGAGAAGGTAACGCATTAGTGGCCGGTGGCCGGTGGCCAGTGGTCAGCAAAAACAACTGGCCGCCGGGCGCTGGACACGGACCGCCGATGGCCAGCCGGTTTATAATAAGTGCAGCCAGTCCGGAGCAGTTTCCGCCGGAGAACGATCCGGAGGTCGCGTTTCTGGGCCGCAGCAATGTCGGCAAATCCAGCCTGCTGAATGCGCTGATGGATGCCGGCAAGCTGGCGCACACCAGCTCGCGGCCGGGCTGTACGCAGTGGGTCAATTTCTACCAGGTGGACGGCGGTTTTCGATTCGTCGATCTTCCAGGGTATGGGTTCGCAAGACTTCCCCGTGAAAAGACGTCGCAGTGGAAGGCTCTTATTGAGCAGTATCTGCTCGAACGGGAGGCGCTGCGGCTGTGCGTCATCGTCCTGGACGCGCGGCGAGGATGGATGGAAAAGGACATCGAGCTTCGAGACTGGCTCGAGGATCGCGGCCGGCCGTATATGGCGGTGGCGACCAAAGTGGATAAGTTGAAGTCTCAGAAAGAAAGGCAACAAAGCCTGAGGGCTCTGCGGGATGGATATTCCGGGGAGCTGCTCGAATGCTCGGCCGTAACCGGCCGGGGAGTGAGGGAAATTTGGCAAGCGATCTCGAAAATCAAGAACGGGCAGCCATCGTTGCCCCCAACGGCAACGCCGAAGCGGTAAAGGCGGAAACGCCCAAGACCGAAACGGCGCCAAAATCCGAGGTTTCGCCTCGATCCAAGGCGCCCAAGTCGGACGGCAAGGCCGCCGCCGAGCAGAAACCGGCCGCGGAGCTGAAAGCAGATCCGAAACCGGAGGCCGCCGAGTCCAGCCCGGCGGAAACCAATGCCGCGGAAATAAAGCCCGCTGAAACCGAAGCCGCCGCGCCCGCCGGGCAAACTGCGCAAGCGCCCCAGATCACCGGGCGCCTGTTCGATTCCAAGCGCCGCGCGCAGGGTAATCAGGGGCGCAATGGCGGAAGCGCGCTCGATCTGGTCGAGTTGAAGGACATGAGCATCCAGAAACTCAATCAGATCGCCAAGGATCTCGGGGTGCAGGGTTTCGCCGGCTTGCGCAAGCAGGAGCTCATCTTTAAAATTTTGCAGGTTCAGGCGGAAAAAAGCGGCCTGATCTTTTCCGAAGGCGTGCTCGAATGCCTGCCCGACGGCTTCGGCTTCCTGCGCGCGCCGGAATATAATTATCTGCCCGGCCCCGACGACGTCTATGTTTCGCCGTCGCAGATCCGGCGCTTCGACCTGCGCACCGGCGACACCGTCAGCGGCCAGATTCGCCCGCCCAAGGAAGGCGAGCGGTATTTCGCGCTGATCAAAGTCGACGCGATCAACTTCGAGCCGCCGGAAGAGGCGCGCAACAAAATTTTCTTCGACAATCTCACGCCTCTGTATCCGCAATCGCGCCTGAAGATGGAAACGGTGAAGGACAACTATTCCGGCCGCGTGATGGACCTGCTGACGCCGATCGGCAAAGGGCAGCGCGGCTTGATCGTCGCCGCGCCGCGCACCGGAAAAACGATGCTGCTGCAATCGATCGCCAATTCGATTACGGCCAACCATCCTGAAGTGACGCTGATCGTGCTGCTGATCGATGAGCGCCCGGAGGAAGTCACGGATATGCAGCGGTCCGTCAAGGGCGAGGTGATCTCCTCCACCTTCGATGAGCCGGCCTCGCGCCACGTGCAGGTCGCCGAAATGGTGATCGAAAAGGCCAAGCGCCTGGTGGAGCACAAGAAGGACGTCGTGATTCTGCTCGATTCGATCACGCGCCTGGCCCGCGCTTATAATACCGTGGTGCCGCCGTCGGGAAAGGTGCTTTCAGGCGGCGTCGATTCCAACGCCTTGCAGCGGCCCAAGCGATTCTTCGGGGCGGCGCGCAATATCGAGGAAGGCGGATCGCTGACCATCGTCGCATCGGCGCTGGTCGATACCGGCAGCCGCATGGACGACGTAATTTTTGAGGAGTTCAAGGGCACCGGCAACATGGAAATTCACCTGGACCGGAAGCTGATGGACAAACGCGTGTTCCCGGCCATCGACATTTCCAAATCAGGCACGCGAAAGGAAGAGCTGCTGCTGCCGCGCGAGGAGTTGAATCGAGTCTGGGTGCTGCGCAAGGTGCTCAATCCGCTTTCGCCGGTGGAAAGCATGGAGCTGTTGATCGATAAACTATCCAAGACCCGGAACAATGCCGAGTTCCTGGCGGCGATGAGCGGTTAGGGCTGAAGTTCGGGCCAGCCTCTATTTGTGCTGCTTTTTCGCGGTGGAGGCTTCCATGCCCATCGCCCGCAGATCGCGATGCGCCTGTTCCACGTGCTCGCCGCGAGGATACTTGGCGATGTAATCCTTCAACGTTTTGGCGGCCGCAGTCTTCTGCCCTAATTTTTGCAGCGCGACCCCTTTGTAGTACATCGCATCGGCGGTCTTGGGATTTTCCGGCCATCGCTCCAGCACGTCGTCGAAAGCCTTGGCGGCGTCGGCGTAATTCGTTCCGCTGTTGAAGTAAATATAGCCGATGTAATACTGCGCGGTGGGCGCGTCGGCGGTGTCGGGGAAGTTCTTGACGTAATCGGCGAACTCCTGCAAAGCCAGGTCGAACTGCCCCTTATTGTAATCGCGATAGGCGTTGTTGTAGCTGGTTTCGGCGGAGATCGCGGGAGCCCCCGCGGCTCCTGTGGCCGCGGCTCCGGCCGCCGGAGCCGGAGGCGTTGGCGGCGCCGAAAGCGTGCGCACGGCCTGCGAAATATCGTTCAGTTTGGTATCGAGCGCCGCCATTCTTCGAACCAGCTCTTCGACATTCGTCGCGACAGAGCTGAAATCGCTGGACATCTGATCGACCTTGGCGCCGAGCGTCGCCACCGGAGCGACCAGTTGCGTCTGCTCCGAGCTGAGCCGCTGATCGATCTGCCGTTGCAGCGAGGAAAGCCCGGCGGTCAGTTTATTGGAGACATCGACGGTTTGCTGAAGCATCGACTGAAGCGCGGCCATTTTATCGTCCTGCGATTTCTGAAGCTGCCGCACCTGATCCTGCAGCAGCGCGACGTCGCGCTGGATCTCGAGAATGTCTTCTTTTTTCTGGCCCGGCAATGCCACCGGGCCGGCAAGCAGAATCAGGCATGCCGTCAAGAATTTCAGGCGCTTCATCCGAACCTCCCTTTATTAGTCAGGCCTCGTTAATTAGGGGACGATTGAGCGTCACCCCCTGTTACTTTCTCTCCCTACCAGCCCCGCGAGCCTACTTGGCCGGGGCCAGATGATCGCGCCGATTGCGCTGGTAGCAGGCCTCATTCGCCTCCGTGCACACCGGACGATCCTTGCCGTAGCTGATGGTCGAAATGCGATCGGCCGGCAAGCCGAGCTGGACCAGGAACTCTTTGGCCGCCGTCGCGCGGCGGTCGCCCAGGCCCAGGTTATATTCGGCCGAGCCGCGCTCGTCGCAGTTCCCCTCGATAACCACCATGAAATTCGGATCGGCGGCGAAGATACGCTTCAACAGTTCGGCGTCGTGTTGTAACGCGGCGCGCGCGTCCTCGCGCAGATCGCTCTTATCGTAATCGAAATAAATGTCCTGCGCCTCCCGGCTCAGCATATCCGCTCCGGAAATGGTTTCTTTCACGGGCGGAGGCGGCGGCGGGGGGGGCGGCGCGGAAACTTCGACCGTTACCGAGCGCGTATCGGACCCTCCCGCGCCCCGAGCCGTCAGCGTATAGGTCACAGTATTGGAAGGAAAAACCTGCCGGCTGCCGTTGGCGGCCACTTGACCGAGTCCCTGATCGATGGAAATATCGGTCGCGTTCGCCACGCTCCAGCGAAGCGTGGCCGATTGCCCTTGCTCAATACTGCTGGGCTCGGCGGTGAAGCTGTTGATTCGAACCGCGGGGGGTGTGGAAGGCGGCGGCGGAGCCTCGGTCTTGGCCGGCGGAGGCGGCGGAGGCGGCGCCACCGGAGTTTTCTTTTTGCACCCGGAAACCGCCAAAATCAGAACTGCCGCGAACACCGCTGCACTCAGTGTCCTAAAGTTACGTTTCATTTAGAAAATTCTCCTCCTCGCTTCTCACTTCTGTAACAGATTCAGTTTCAGTTTAGCCCTTTCGCCCACACGGGTTGAAGATTATTTCCGCGCGTGGTGAGCTGGGTAACCTGCGTCCCGTCGGCGAGCATTGTGTAGATCTGCGTCGACTGGCCCTTCTTAATGGAAAACACCAGGTGCACGCCGTCGGGCGCCCACCAGGGATTCTCATTGCGGCCATTTCCGTGCGTCAACTGTACCGGGACGCGCTTGGCCACATCCATAATGAAAATATTGTATGCGCCCGGCTCGTAGCCCTTGGTCCAGGCGAAGGCGATCTTCTGGCCGTCCGGGCTCCAGGCCGGATTGGCGACATAGCCGGTGCCATCGGTGATCTGGGCCAGGTCACCGCCGTCAATGTTCATGCGCCACATCTGTTCGGATCCGCTCCGGCCGCTGATGAACAGGATCTGCGTCGGATTCGCCGGATTCACCTTGGGGGAGACCTCGATTGCGCGCACGTGCGAAAGACGGCGCATGTTGGCGCCAGTCAGATCGGAGATACAGATCTGCACCCAGCCGTCGATGGAGGCGCCGAACAGTATGTGCTTCATGTCCGGCGTAAATTCCGGTGTCTCCACGGCCGAGGAGACGGGATTATAAAACGGCAGGCGCCGGTTGGTTTCCGTCGAAAAGATCATTATTTTGGGATTGCCCTGCGCGTAAGTGGTGAAGGCGACCATCTTTCCATCCGGAGAAACGGCGGGCATGGTGGAGACGGAATGGTATTGCGTGATCTGCTTTTGATTGGAACCGTCGTAGTCCATCGACCAGATTTCCTTGCTGCCGGTGCGGTCGGAGACAAAATAGATTTTCGTTCCGGCGAGGCTTTTGGCTCCGAACTGCTGGAGGATATCGGCGGCGAACTCGCGCGCGACTTTTTTCGCGCCGTCGGCGTCGAGCGTGCCGTAGTAAAGCTTCCCGATCACCTGCGTCGCGCTGCTGACGTTGTAGAAATAGCCGAACAGCACGAGCTGGCCGCCCTGCACGCCGGTGTAGCCGAAGGCCAAAAAATTCGCGCGAACGGGCGGGTTCGCCCAATCGGCGGCGCGAAATTCGGCCGGCTGCTGCGGCACCGTGAGCGGATACATGCTCTTGGCGACCATATCGAGCACGCCTGATCCGGACAGGGAATCCCACAGCGCCGGATTGAAGGTGTCCATCAGCCGCTGCGCGTCGCCGGAGCCGCGGAAATCGATGACGGCGACGCGCGGCTTATCGTGATTGCTGATGACGCCGCTGATATCGCTCTGCCCGGAGGAACGGACCGCCGTAAAGGCGAGCAGCAGCGCCGCCCCGGCCATGGCGTTCATCCGGGAGTTCGCAAAAACAAAAAAGAATGACGTCTGTTTCATCGCTTCAGCTCAAACCAAAACTCGACCGTTGCATAATCTTTGTCGAATCCCGCGCAGGCCGGGATCGGCGGAAAGTGCGAATCGCGGATCGCGCGCTGCACCGAAAAATCGAGCGACGGAATCCCGCTCGACTGCAAAATGGCGAGGCCGCGGATGCTGCCGTCGCGCATCAGATTGAACGTCGCAATGACCACCGGCGCCGTCGAATAACGGGCGTCCACGTCGCCGGTATTCCAGTTCCGGGCGACAATCTGCTGGATCTGAGTGGCGTAGGCGGCGCAGCGCGTCCCAAGCGTCGTATTCGCGCCCGTGCCCACGTTTCCCGAGCCCTGCTGCGCCGAATACATCGGGGTGGAAACCTGCGGCGCCTGCCGCGTCGTCACCTGATTTTCGAGCGCCTGATAAGAGCGGAAATGCTGCATTACCTGCGGCTTTTCCGCCTCTTTTTTGCGCGTTTTCATCTTCAGCGGAACCGCGTCCGGCTTCTCGACCTCTTTCTTCACGCGCTCGACCGGTTTCGATACCGGCTCAAGCGGCGCCTCGGAATGGGAATCGTTCGCCAGCGGATTGGCCGGACCGCGATGCGGAATCGGAATAGTGTTCACGGCCTGCACCGGAACCGCTCCGCCGGCCACATCGGGCGCGCCGAGCGGCTCGCTGCGCCCGGCCCAGTTCACGATAATCGCCGTAAGCACGATGGCGGCATGCAGCCCGATCGCCCCCAGCAGGGCGCCGCGCACCGGTTCCCGGCTATCGAGAATGTCGGCGTGCTGCATCATTTCTTCGAGGTGGTATCGAGCGGCTTGGTCACCATGCTGACGTCGAGCTTCGCCTCGCCCAGCTCGGCCACGACCTGCGCCAGCACGTCCCAGGTGACGGCGCGGTCGGCGACCACGTACACCGCCTTGGTGTCCTTGAATCTCCGCGCGATCTCGGAGGGAATTTCGCGCAGTTTTACCGTGTTGTCGTTCAGCTTCAAAATCCCGTTGCTGGTGACGCTGACCACCGGACGCTCCTGAATCGTGCTGGAGACGGGCTTCACTTCCGGGACGTGAATATCGAGCCCGAATTCCATCACCTGCGCGGTCAGCATGAAAATGATCAGCAGCACCAGCACGACGTCGACGAGCGGAACAATATTGATCTCCGACATCGTCCCCTGCGCCGCGCCGAAGCGCCGTCTTCCGTTACCGCCGTTAAGTCCGCCTAGCGAAAAAGCCATACTCGTTTTGCCGGCAAGGTACTTCTACCCCTCGAAATTGCGTTCGGTCAGGTTCAGAAACTCGAGCGAAAAATCTTCCATGCGCGCGCCGATCTCCTTGATCACATGACCAAAATAGTTGTAGAAAATCGCCGCGGGAATCGCGGCAAACAGACCCACGGCCGTGGTTCCCAGCGCCTCCGCGATTCCGGGGGCGACCACCCGCATGCTGGTCGAACCCCCCATGTTCAGCGCCTGAAAAGCGTTCATAATCCCCCACACGGTTCCGAACAGGCCAATGAAAGGCGAAACCGCGGCGGCAGTGGCGAGCCAGTTCATGCTTCGCTCCAGCCGCGTGATTTCCTCGCTCATTCCGAGTTGCAACGTTCGTTCCAGAGCGGTGAAGTTGGTGATCCGCTGGCGCGCCGTCATCTGGCGCGCGACCTCGCTGTAGCCGAAATCGAAGACGGTGGCAAGCGGCGCGGCGCGAAACTGCTCGGTGGCGGCGGCCACCGCGTCCAGGCGCGTCGCCTTCCGGAACGCGCGAAGAAAGCGCAGGTTGGCGTTTCGCGCCCGCCGGAACAGCGCCAGTTTTGCGAAGATAATCGTCCAGGACGCGACCGAGAACATGACCAGGATGGCCAGGACGGTCATCGGAACCGGGCCGTAATTCTTCACCAGTTCAAAGAAGTTGATGTCCGCCGGAATGGCGTTGGAAAGTACCGTCACGCTTTTTCTATTGTAAATCAGAAACCGTGATAAAACGGAATAATAGATAAATGTTTTATATACCGTCCAGGCTGTATGGCGGGAGCCTGCACGCTTTATAATCATCTCCAGTGCTGGTTGAACTGTCGATCGACAACTATGCCGTAATCGAATCGCTGCGAGTCCGATTTCATCGCGGATTGAATCTTCTTTCCGGGGAAACGGGGAGCGGCAAATCGATCGTGGTGGATGCCCTGGGGGTACTGTTTGGCGCGCGCGCTTCGGCCGAAGTGGTCCGCGCCGGAGCCGACCGGGCGCGCGTCTCCGGAATTTTCGAAGTCGCCTCCAAACCGCCGCTGCTCGATGAGGCGGGGATCGAAATCGAGGAAAACGAAATTCTCATCGAGCGCGAGATCCTGGTCAACGGGAAATCGCGCGCCTTCATCGCCAATCGCCCGGCGACGGCCGCGCTGCTGCGCGATCTGGCGCCTTACCTGGGCGACATTCACGGCCAGCACGATCAGCAGCAGCTTTTTTCAAACGCGGTGCAGCGGGACATGCTCGATCAGTTCGCGGCCGCCGATACCTCCGCCGCCGCCGCGCTTTTTCGCGAGTGGCGCCGCGCATCCTCGGAGCTGGAGGAACTGGACCGCACCGCGCAGGAAAAGCTGCGGCTGGCGGATCTGTGGTCGTTTCAGTTGAAGGAGATCGAATCGGTTTCCCCGCGCGCGGGTGAGGATTCAGAACTTGAGAATGAGCGGCGCGTGCTGCGCAATTTCGTGCGGCTGGAGGAATCGGCCAACGCGGCCTACGCGGCCTTGTACGACGCTCCGGAAAGCGCGGCCGCGCAGCTTCGCTCCGTGATGAAGCGGTTGGAGGAGATTTCCCGCATCGACGAATCGATCGCGCCAATTCTCGCCTCCGTTCAGCCGGCGGCGATCGCCCTCGATGAAGGCGCGCACGCGCTCAGGCATTATCTGGCGAGGCTCGAGGCCGATCCGGCGCGGCTCGATGAAGTCGAATCGCGCCTGGCCGCGCTCGAAAAATTGAAGCGAAAATACGGCGCGACCGTCGAAGAGGTGCTCGCGTTTCAGGAACGGGCGCGCGCGGACCTGCGCGGCGTGGAAACCTCGAATGACCGGCGGGAAGCGCTGCGAAAAAAGACGGCCGCGCTTGCGCGCGAATATGAGCAAGCCGCGGCGGCGCTGTCGGCGGCGAGAAAAGACGCGGCCCGCCAGCTTGCCCGGCGCGTCGAAGCGGAATTGGCATCATTGGCGATGGAGAAAACGCGCGTTGAGATTCGCGTTTCGCCGGCGGAGTGGTCCGAATGCGGAGCCGATTCGGTGGAATTTCTGATTTCTCCGAATCCGGGCGAGGAGCCGAAGCCCCTCGAAAAAATCGCCTCCGGGGGGGAATTGTCGCGCGTGGCTTTGGCGCTCAAAACGTGCACCGCGCCGGCGCGCGCGCGGAAAGTTCCGCGAACGCTGGTGTTTGATGAAGTCGATGCCGGGGTCGGCGGCAGCGCGGCCGAAGCGGTGGGGAGGAGGCTGAAAAAACTGTCGGCGTCCAGCCAGATCTTGTGTGTCACCCATCTGCCGCAGATCGCCGGATTCGCGGATCATCACTACTACGTCGAAAAACGGACCGAAAAATCGCGGACCTGCACGACCATCGAGGAATTGTCGCCGGCCGAACGGACCCGCGAGATCGGACGCATGATTTCCGGCGAGCGCGTGACGCCAGAGGCGCTCAAGCACGCCGAGCAGTTGATTAAGCTCGCTGCGGAATCTTACTGATTCCCGCCCGGCTTTCTGGCGTTCTTATCGTCCTTGGGCGCGACCAGGCACTGATCCGACCGGCAGTTGTGCGAATTCGCCGAGCCCAGTTTTTCGAGCAGCGCGACCGTCTCCGGATGCGGGATGCCGAAGCGCGTCGGACCGTTCGCCATGTCGGCGACCGTGTTCTTATCCTTGGCGACGGCCTTGACGTCCGCGCCATGATCGACCAGGTACTGGATCAGCTCGTTATTGCCGATGTAGGCCGCCCCATGCAGCGGAGTGTAGCCGCGATCGTCTGCATGATTCACATCCGCGCCAAGCTGCACCAGGTATTTCACGGCGTCCATCCAGGTGTAATCGGGCGAATTCATGTTGTAGTGATAGCCCCAGCCGATGCCGCACGCGGCTTCAAGGGGCGATACGCCGCCCGTGGTCGGAATATCGGGATTCGCGCCGTGCTCGACCAGCAGTTTCATCGCCGCCACATCCGTCGCCCAGGCGGCGCGCCAGAAGGCGGTCGATCCCGCCGTATCGGTCCAGGAGTGATCGCCAAAGGAGCGGAACCACAGTTTTTTAGTGGTGCGCGCGTCGGGATTGGCGCCGTCCTCAAGCAGCGTCTTCATCAAATCGAGATACGAAGTTTTCTCCTGGCCGACGTCGGGCGACGGGAACCAGCCTTTGGGCGCCCACTGCACATCGATCGTCGCATAGAGAGCCGTCAAGCCTTGTTCGTTTGAAAGATTCGGATCCGCCCCCCAGTCAATCAGGAACTTCGCCAGATCGAAGTGCCCGTTCATGATCGCCATTACCAGCGGGCTGGTTTTTTCCGATGCCGAAACCTGGTTGATGTCTGCGCCGCCTTCAAGCAGCGCGCGCGCCGCCTCCATCTGGCCATCGCGCGCGGCGAACAACAGAGCGGTCATGCCGCCCATATCCGTGGTGCCGCGCTCGCGGATGATGCCGAACATGCTGCCGTTGGGGTCCTCGCCCTCTTTCGGTTTCTGCGCGGGCAGGCGCTTCTCGATGTCGTCAATTTTGGCGTTCAGCTTCGCGATCATCGCCCGCAGATCGCCCTCGCCGGGAGCGCCGCCCGGATTCACCGCGCCTTTCAATCCCATGCCCGCGGCCAGCGCGTCGAGGGCGGCCTTATCCGCGTTGGAATCGGCGGCAGGAGCGGCCTTAGGCGTCTGGGTGCTGTCTTCCGGGACCAGCTTGCCGTCCAT
>Ga0209062_1000912_pt1 | contig 65731 bp, 50 predicted proteins | sample Coa_R2_2_FD_187158 | JGI IMG/M metagenome (GOLD analysis project Ga0209062, IMG submission 187158) | Surface soil microbial communities from Centralia Pennsylvania, which are recovering from an underground coalmine fire - Coalmine... | ecosystem: Environmental > Terrestrial > Soil > Unclassified... | reverse complement strand
CGCTCGATGCTGCTAATCTCGAATTGGGGCAGGCCCAAGTAGATCTCAGAGTCGGTCAAACGTATTCTCCCAAGAATGTTTTACCACCTTGGGATTTAGGGCCTGCCCCCGCAATTGATCAAGAGCCAACTCCTTGCGGCCCAAGGATTCCACCCCAGAATTCGCGGCTCTCAACTCAGCAGGGGCCGGTGCTGCAGACGTTGTTATTTTGCGAAACCATCAGGCCATACGAGTTATAAATGTCGGTGCCATTGCCGGTGATCGTATTGCTGCCAAACACGACTTTGCTGAGATATCCGATCCGCAGCCCTTGTGACGCGTCATATCCGCCGCCGATGGGAGAAGCGGTTGGAAGATCCCCGCGACGTTCTGATCGAGGCGGAGCGAATGAAGGACCGGCAGCGCGATTTCTCCTGGAATTGCCATTCTTGCCTCCCCGACCGGGGATCTATATAAGCCCGGCGTTCCGCTTCGGAATCCCTTGCGGCGCCACCGATACTGGCGAGGCGGTTCCTGATGGAATCTGCCGCCGTTATAAGGATATTCAGGATCACCGGCTGCCGAATCGTATGGTTCCCCAACTGCCGCTCCAAAGGGGAGCATACACTCCGCCCACTGAGCCAAAATTCGACCACAGTGGAGCCAAAATTTTTCTTCGCCGGGAAGATCCCGTAGCAACCCAGATTGTGCTTGGCGTTTAACTCGGGCCGGTTTATCGTGTTTTCACGAGTGATCACCTGTGGAAAGGTAATAGAATGGCCAAGAAGATAAAAACCAGGCTACTTGCAGTTCCCGCGCTGGCTGTCTTGCTCCTACCCTCATTGTTGCTTCTGGCACCAGAACCCGCAAAGGCACAGAGCTGTGGTGGGCCATACTGCGGATTTCAAGGGATCATCTACGAAATCCCTCCGGATTACTGTGCCTACCTGCTGTTCTGCATGGATTGCTATGGCAACTTCTACTATGAAGTGGACGTAGGGCCGTGCTATTTTGCCTAATGGAGGGAAAAGATGAAAACACTGCTACTGTTTACCTTGAGTGGTGTCCTCTACGCCGAAACGCCCATCGTGGCCACGGTGACGCATACAATGTATTCACCGAGCGGACAGATCTTGAACCAAGTGCATGGCACCTATGCGCGCTCCTCCAGCGGCAATGAGGCAACCCACATGGCAGGCGCACCCGGCCATATCACGCTCGGAGGCAAGGTCTATGAAGTCAATCCTGCCTCCAATAGTTATCACGGCGTCAACCTGCCCACTGCCAGCAGTGGCCCGCTTGCTAATTTCGCTCCTCCTCCCGGTGCTGCGACAAGGGTAATCAACGGTCTCAACTGCGTTGCCGTCCCCGTAAGGGATCAGGCTACACAAAGAACAATCGGAACAGTTTGGCGCTCGATTGACTACGGCGTTGAAGTTCACAGTGAGTTCGATGTCTACAATCCGAACGGCACACTGATAGGTCATATGGTTCGGGACATGAGCAACATCCAGACAGGCATTGAGCCCGACGCCCGGGTGTTCCAACTGCCCCAGAAAGCAAATTAAAGAGAAGTCAAGAGAAGTCAAATAGCAGCTCCCGGGCTCGGGCTCTGTCCTGAGCCCAACGCCATCAACTCGTTTGCCATCTGGGCGCATGAGATGGCTCACATTTACCAGCAGCTCTCCTGTTCCACCCCAGAATTCGCGGCTCTCAACTCAGCAGGGGCCGGTGCTGCAGACGTTGTTATTTTGCGAAACCATCACGCCGTACGAGTTATATATGTCGGTGCCATTGCCGGTGATCGTATTGCTGCCAAACACGACTTTGCTGAGATATCCGATCCGCAGCCCTTGTGAGGCGTTGCGGGTGATCGCATTCCCGATTGCCGTCCCTCCCACGATTTCGATCCCCTCCAAGTTTCCGTACGCTAGGTTGTGCAGCAGCGTCGAGTCGACTGCATAAATTCCATCGTTCCCGTTATTGGTGGCTGCCGATTCCGATATGGTTGCGGGGCCCTCCGCGTGAATGCCGTCGCTCCCCTGACTGGACGCCTGACAGTGAACGATTACCGACGGGCCGGCGACATAGATGCCTGCTTGAAAGTTGGATGTCGCGTGGACATCGCTCACGATAGCCGACGCCTCCAGATCGATGCCAAAACCGAAGCCCCGAATACTACCATTCTTTACCGTGATGTTGCGGTTTCCGGAGTGGACTCCGGCTACCTGCGAGAACGGCGTGCAAACAGGCCCCTGGCAAACATTACCCTGGCAGCTGACGGCACCGGTGCACGACACAGGGCCGGTAATGGAGAACCCATTCAGGTCCAGAGTTACATTATCGGCCTGAATGTCTATGCCGTGCATATTGCCGCCTACCACCAAATTCCCGGAGAGCTTGTAGCTGCCCGGCAGCGTGATCTTGTACGGGAACCCCCCGGCGCTGATCACGGTTGCCTGGTTGATGAGTACCTGGCCATCCACGGCGTATACGCATGCCGGCGTCAACACCGCCGCGATTACGATGCACATACTTTTTGTCATAATTTCCTCGAATCCGGTCTTAGCTGAACCACTTACTCCGGCAGAACGCTCAGAGCTGGCGCGGTCTGGCGGAACGGGGAACCGTGCCGCGGTTATCTGCCGTTGCGTTGTCTTCCGGCACAGCAGGGCGAGAGTGCGCCACAAACGCGCAGGATGGTCAGCCGCTCCGGTTCGGCCAGCGGCTCAATTCCGCGCCGAGACCCTACCCTGCTCACGCATCTGCGAGCGTTTGCGTCTCCAAAATGCGCCAATCCCGAACATTGCCGGGAGCATCAGTTCCCAACCAGACGACGGTTCAGGCACAGTGCCCGCGGACATCGTGTAGGAGTAATGTGTCACGCTGCCGTGGATATCGGTGGCTCCGTCGTCCTCCAGCAGGTCCATGGGAGTCAAGAACGGACTCGGCTGAGCCGAAGCGCTCGCCACATTCAAATCCGCAGCCAGAATTTCAAAGTTCGCCGCGAGCTGGTTGCCCTGGTCGCATGCGGTCCCAGTTACCAGACAGCCCAGGAGCGTCAAATCATAATAGCTGCTATTGCTCGCATCGTTCGATATCGTCAGGCTGACTTTACCGAGATCAAAGCCGCTTTCGCCGGCCGCAGCAGTTGGGTCGCTAAACGTTACACCGGTAAAGGCGGTGTACGTTCCGGTGGAAGTGATGGACCCGTTGAAGTCGAGGTACACGCTATAGGCATCGTTCAGCGCGATCGCATTCAGCGAGCTGTTGATGAACGCCTCATTCGCCGTGGGCTGGGTGATCACACCGCCAAACCGAATCGTGTCCCCACAGGCCGGATTCAAAGATCCCCAGAATACGGCCAGGAATAATAAAACGACACCGCGCCTCATCGCCTCCATACTAAGGTCAGCCCCTCGGGGTCCTCAATAGAGCAAAAGGTCTGAATAGCGGAAAAAGTACCGGTCTCCGAAGCGCGATTCGGAGATGTGCCGGACCTCGTTCCCATCCCCGCCTCCAGCACCAGACGGTCATTCGGCGCGAGCTCGGAGTACTTCGATCGGTGATGGCGCTTTCGCTATGATCAGGGCATGAGCACCAAGCCCGAGTTGGCTACGCTGCTGGGAGCCTTGGGAAAGTGGCTATATCTGTATGAGAAAACCATGGAAGACAAGAAGATCAACAGTATTCAGGTGTTCCATAAGGGAGAGGAATACACGCTGCTTCTGACGTTTGACGATGCCAGCACCACGAGCGCCGTGGTGGGGATCCAGAGCTAGTCTGTCTTTCCAGCGTCGCGCTTCCTTCGGATGCGGAACGCCATACGCGGTTGACGTTCGACCCGCGCCTCCAGAGCAGGCGGTCACCAACCGAACATCGCGCGCGCGAACTGGCCCGCCAGTTGGAGCAGCACTCGCGGCAACGGCAGGGCTGCGGGAATCGGGTTGCCATCGAGCGCGACCAGCAGGAACAGCGGGCCGAAGCTGCGCGTGTAGCCGTAGCCGTCGAGCCACGTGCCGGGCAGGCCGTGCCAGGCCGCCAGCGCACCGAACAATACAGCCGCCACGCGGACCGGGCCTTTGCCTGTCCTCACGGAGAATACGATCGCCGCGAGCCCGCCGATCAGCCCCAACCGATCCAGAGCGGGAAGCAGCCAGGATGGAATGGGCAACGCGGGATAGGTCAGGGGATGGAGGAAAGCTTCGATCCACGTTCGCAGGGGCAACCACGTGAACGCCGGGATCCGTTCGGACGGGATCCGCGAATCGATGAACGCCGTCCAGAGGAGGCTCGGAATCACGGCCGTTGCGAACCAAAGGGCGCGGCGCCACTGGCGTTCCCAGAGCACCCACAGGCAGAACGCGGCGGCCAGCAGAAAACCCGTTTCCCGCACCAGCGCGCCGAGCGCCAGGACCACATACAATTTCCACCCGCGCTGTCGCGTCGAATACACGGCGAATCCGGCGGTGAGGGCGGCCATGGTTCCGTCCACCACCATGCGATCGAGGGAGATCAGCACCGCCGGCAGACACAGGAACCCCAACCCCCATCGCGGCCGGTTGGTGAACCGGCCCGTCCAATAGGCTCCCAGCAGAACCGAGAGCAGCACGATGGCAACGTACGCAAACGGGATTGCCGCGGGATTGCCAAGCCCCAGCGCCCACGCGCCGAGGGGCACCAGGATCCGTCGATAGCGCAACTGCGGCGCGTCGAGATAGTTGGCGTATCCCTGCCGGAAGGGGTCGCACGCGATGTAGTAGTAAAATTGCCCGTCGTAGCCGGACGATTCGGGAAAAACGAAAAGGCGCGCGCGCAAATTTGGCGGGATTCGTTCCTGCGCTCCCACGCAAAACAAACCGGTCCAGTTGCCGTGAAAGCGGAATTGCACCGAGGCGCAAACGAGCCCGAGCGCCAGGAGAGCCGCGAGACACGCCCACGCGAAACAGAGCTTGCGCTGGCTGGGGCCGGCCGCGCTCATGCGAACCGGCTGCCGCGGCGAGGCCGCCAGGGAGCCTCACTGAACCGGGGGAATCTTCCGTTGCTGGAGGTCGGAATCACGAGCCAGCCTCCACTGTAGAGGAAAGCGCTGCGCGGAATCAACGAGAGTCCGCACATGCTGTGGCACAATGGAGCGTGCGCATCCTCATCGATGCGGTCCCGCTGCTGGTCCGCAGCGCGGGCATCAAAAGTTATCTCTATTATTGGATCCAGCACCTCACCCGGTTAGCCGGTGCCGACACGGTGCGGGCGGAACCGCCCGTTGAATCCTGGGAGGGGTTGCGTCACGACCGCTCGATTGCCGGCGCGTGGCGCACGTTCCGCGGCCTGGGAGGGCTGGCGCTCTCCAATTACACACCATTGCCGGTCAGCGATTGGCTCGCGCGCCGCGCCGACGTGTTTCACACGTGCAACCTGAGGGCGCGCCCGCCCCGCCGCGCGCGGACTACCGCGACCATCCACGACATGACCTGCTGGCTGGTGCCCGAGCTGCACTCCGCGCCGAACTTGCGGGCCGAGCGGCGTTTTGCCGAAGTTTTGAGACGCGCCGATGCGGCCATCGCGGTTTCCCAAAGCACGAAAGATGACGCCGTGCGGGTTCTCGGCCTGCGGCCGGAGAAAATCTCCGTGATCCATTCGGGTATTCCGCTGGCGTTTTTCGAAATCCGCGCGGAAGACATCGGCCGGGTCCGCCGGCAGTATCGTCTCGAACGCCCGTTTGTGCTGTTTGTGGGAACCATCGAACCGCGCAAGAATCTCGACACGCTGCTGGATGCCTATGAATTGCTGCCGTCTTCCACGCGCGAAGAGTTCGAAATGGTGATCGCCGGCCCGGTTGGATGGGCCGATCCGAAAACCACGGCCCGTCTTTCGCGCGTCCGTTACCTCGGCTACCTCCCCGAAGCGGATGTCGCGCCGCTGACGGCCGCGGCAGCGGTGTTCGCGTTTCCCTCCTTATACGAAGGCTTCGGATTCCCGCTTGCCCAGGCGCTTGCCGCCGGAGTGCCCGCGATCACCTCCAATGTTTCCTCGTTGCCCGAGGTGGCGGGCGACGCGGCGTTGCTGGTGGATCCGCGGAGCACGGCCGAGCTGCGCGACGCCCTCTCCCGGCTTCTGCTCTCGCCGGAAACGCGCGCCCGGCTTGCGGCGCGCGGCCGCCAGAGAGCCGAGAGTTTCCGCTGGGAAGCGTGCGCGGCGGCTTCGCTGCGCTTTTTCGAATCCGTCCTGTCCTGAAGAACGGCTCAGCGCGCGCCGCTGGAGGCCGTGACGTTCGCCAGCCCGAGCGCCTGGCAATCGTTTTCGAGCATTTCGAGAATCAGCTCGCGAAACTTCACGCGCGGGCTCCAGCCGAGCACGCGCTGCGCTTTGCCGGCGTCGCCCTGCAGGACGTTGACCTCCGAAGGCCGGTGCAGATCGGGATCGCACACGACGTACTTGCGCCAGTCCAGGCCGGCGGCGCCGAACGCAACTTCCGCCAGTTCCTGGACCGAGTGCGTTTCGCCGGTCGCGATGACGTAGTCGTCGGCTTCCGGCTGCTGCAGCATCAGCCACATCGCCTCGACGTATTCCCGCGCGTGGCCCCAGTCGCGGCGGGCTTCCAGATTGCCCAGGCGCAGTTCCCTGGATTTTCCGGCCAGAATGCGCGCCACCCCGGATGTGACTTTCCGGGTCACGAATTCGAAACCGCGCCGCGGCGATTCGTGGTTGAACAGAATTCCATTGCAGGCATACATCTGGTATGCCTCGCGGTAATTGCGCGTCAGGTCGAACCCGGCCACTTTGCTGATGCCGTAGGTGGAACGCGGATGAAAGCGGGTCCGCTCGTTCTGCGGGACTTCTTCGGCCTGTCCGAACATCTCGCTCGATCCGGCGAAATAGAACCGGCAGCGCGGAGACACCCATTTCAGCGCCGAGAGCAGATAATGCGTGCCGTTGATGTTGGCCTGCAGGGTGGAGAATTCATCATCGAAGGAGTAGGTGACGAAGCTTTGCGCCGCCAGGTGATAGCACTCGTCCGGTTCGATGCGGCCGAGAACGTGGTGGATGCTGGCGTAGCTTTCGAGCGAGCCCGAGTGCAAGTGCAGTTGCGGCCGGATGGCAGCCAGACGGGAGAGCCGGTTCTCGGGGTCTTCCAAGGCCACGCGGCGCACCAGCCCGTGGACTTCATACCCCTTGGCAAGAAGGAATTCCGCGAGATAGGAGCCATCCTGGCCCGTGATGCCGGTGATCAGCGCCCGTTTTTGAGGCATTACCGATTCAGGCTAACACGCGGCGGAATCCCGGGCGGCCAGCCCGTGCGAGGGCGAGTGATATACTCGACCGGTTGAGCTTCCGGATCGCATGGCTGCTTGTCGCCGCATTGCCCGCGATGGCCGCTGAGCCCGTCGGAAGCGAGGCGTGCGCCGCTTGTCATGAGGCGATCTATCGCAGCTTCCTGCGCACGCCGATGGGGCAGACGAGCGGGCCGGCGGAATCAGCCTATGTCCCGGCCGCGTCCGGGAGCGGCGCATTTCGCGATTCCGCGGGCAAGTTCCTGTATGCGGTAGGCCATGACACAGCAGGCTACTATTTCGAGTTCCGGCAGTTAGGCGCGCAGAACCCGATCCAAGGCCGTCGGCGGCTTCAATACTTCGTGGGGAGCGGCTTCGCGGCCCGCGGCTACCTGTTCCGCGTGGACCGATTTTTGTACGAAGCCCCGGTTACGTATTACCGCAATTCCGCTGCGTGGAATGCCGCGCCGGGATACGCCAATAACGATTTCCCGTATTTGACCCGGCCGATTCTGCCGGGCTGCCTCTCCTGCCACGCCAGCCGGATTCAATGGATCGCGGGCACGCAAAATGCGTATGCCGAGCCGGCGTTCCTGGAAGGCCGGATTGCCTGCGAGCGATGCCACGGCCCGGGGGCCGACCATATCGCCGCGGGAAAGCCGATGATCAACCCCGCCCAACTGCCGCCGGCCGCGCGGGATAGCATCTGCGAACAATGTCACTTATCCGGTGAGATTCGAGTTCCGAAGCCAGGCAAGGACGAACAATCCTTTGCTCCCGGCGCGCGGCTGAGCGAGTTCGTGACGGCCTTCGTGCGCGCTGGTTCGGCGGCTCAGAGGAAAGTCACCAGCCACGTCGAGAACCTCGCGCAGAGCGCGTGCAAACGGCTGAGCGGCGACAAGATGTGGTGCGGGACCTGCCACGATCCGCACGTCGTTCCCGCCGAGAACGAGAAGGCGGCCTATTTTCGCCAAAAATGCCTGAGCTGCCACCAGGTGTCGGATTGCCGGGGTTCGCGGGTGTCGCGGGAAGCGAACGGCGATGACTGCGTGCGGTGCCACATGCCGCGCAACCCGGTCAGCGACGTCGATCACGTCGTGTTCACGGACCATTCGATCCGCCGGCGGCCGTCGCCTGCCAGCGAACTGGCGCCCGCGAACGCCGAACTGGTTCCGTTCGATGGCGGAGCGGCGAGCGTGCGCGATCGAGGGCTCGCCTACGCGATGGTGGCGCTGCGCGAGGGGAATGGCGCGTATCGCGACCGCGCTTTCCAACTTCTGGAGCAGGCGGCCGCGCAAGGCAGCGCCGATGTCCAGGCCCTCGCGTATCTGGCACAGTTCTACCGGGACCGGGGAGACGATGCGCACGCGCTTCCGCTATACCGAAAAGTATGGGAAATGGATCGCGCGCAGTATGCCGCCGCCGCGGCGCTGGGGGCTTACGAAATGCAGGCGGGCAAACTCGAAGCGGCGATTCGCTTCTGGAACCAGGCGCTCGCCATCAACCCGGCCATGGTTCTGGTGCGGCTGAATCTGGCCAAGGCGCTCATTCGGATCGGGAACACGGAAGCAGCCAAGGAAACGCTCAGCCAGGCGCTGGAATTCAATCCGTCCTTTCAGGAAGCTCGCGACCTGTTGAACCGGATGAAGTAGGGCGGGCTGAAGCCTGCAGCCTGGCAACCCGCCCTACGACTCAGAACGTGAAGCGCGCGACGGCCTGGCCCGACCGCGGAACAGCACCGGCGCCGGTGCCAGTGGTGGTGTTGATGGTGCCGTATCCACCGGTGATAATGCCGGATCCGTTGACTGACGGGGCCACCGCGGGGTTGCTCGACGTGGTGGGCGCGGCATAGAAGTGCCGGTTGAAGATGTTCTGGAACTCGGCGCGGACCTGGAGGTTGTAACGCCCTTCCTTGCCCATGCGGAAGTTCCGGGCGAAACTCATCGATTCGGCCGGCTGCCGCTGCCAGCGGTAGTTGTTGTAGAACGGAGCCGCGGTGCCCCATTGTCCGGTTGCCGGCTCCGACCAGGCAGCCGGATTCAGGAGCTGTTGGACCGTGGGGTCGAAAGATTTGGAATTCGGATCCACCAGCAGCCGGTTCTTTCCCGCGACGACGTTGTCAAAGTTAGAGACGGATGTGAAGAACGAGCCGCAGCCACGCAGCAGCTCGGCGCAGAGCTGGTTCGTGGACGCCGGGGACTGAATCAGAGCGCCGCTCTGGTAGCGCAGCACCCACCCTAACTGCCAATCGCGCGCGACCTGGGAGAGGACCTTCATCCCCTTGCCGTCGCCCGGAATTTTGGGAGTTGTGTAGCTGCCGGAAATCACCAGCGCGAGCGGCCGAGACAACTGGTTCAGCTGCTTGTTGATCCCATAGTTGTAGATGTCGCTGATAACCGGGATGCCGGTCACGAACTGCCCGGTCTCGGCGCCGGTTCCCAGGTCGGTCGCCTTCGACCAAACAAACGAAGCTTGCCCGGACAGCCCATGGGAAAAACGCTTCGTGCCCTGCAGTTGCAGCGAATCGTACCAGGTCTTGCCGACCGCGGGTCCGAGCCACGCGGCCGGGGAAAGCCACTGCGGGACCGGGCGGATGTCCTGGGCCAGCGTGGTGTTCGGCGGCATTCCCGCATAGGCGGGAACAAATCCGCGCGCGACCACCCGCGGATCGCTGATGGGCAAGCCTAGCAACGCCATATCCGCCGGATTATTGCGGCTGAGCCCATGCGCGGCCAAATTGGCGTCACTGATGCCGTTGGTGGCGTATTGATCCATGGAGGGGGCAGCCCACCAGACCCCCCGGTTTCCGAGGTAGGTCGCCTCGACCACCAAGTCCTTGCCGATGCTGCGCTGCAGGCCCACGCTCCACTGCAGGGTGCGGGGCGGCCGGGCCGACGGATTGAAGAAGAAGGGCGCGTTTCCGGGAGGCAGAACGCCGCCCGCCGGAGTCGGGTACAAGCCCGGATTGAAGGTCGGCCATACCACATTGGGATTCGGATTATTAGCCGGGAACCCGTTCGGGTAGGGGCTGACGCCGTAGCTGGGAGAGTTGTAGCTCTGGAAATCAGCCACCTGATAGGAGGCGCCCGCGGGGGTTTGAACCAGCCCGTAGCTCACGCCGGCGCCGCCGCGCAGCACGGTTTTCTCGTTGATCTGGAAGGCGGCTCCCACGCGCGGCCCGAACGCGTAGGGATAGTTGTGCGAGAAGGAGCAATGACAGGTCGCTTCATAAATACCGGCGCCCGGAAGCCCGCCCACGGTGGGATTCGGCGTGCTGGGCGAGTTGTTCTGAAAACGGCCGTGCTGTTCCTTCAAGTAGGTCTGGTAATCCCATCGCAAGCCCAGATCCAAGGTGAGCCGGCGCGTCACCTTCCAGCTGTCCTGCGCATAGAGTCCCAATTGGTGATTGCCGAGCCTGGTTTGCGTGAACGGACTGCTCTGCAGTTGGTCCACCTGGCCCAGCATGAAGCTCGCGTACGTGAAGCCGGTCGGGAGGTTCACGCTGAGCGGCAGGAAATTCTGCCAGGGATCGGCGGTTTCGGCGTTCGAGAAATTGAACTGCCCGTTGGAACGCCACCGGCTGTACTCGGGATAGCCTTCCAGCGTCAGCTCGCCGCCGTACTTGAAGGTGTGATTTCCCTTGACCCACGTCAGATTGGCGTTGGCGGTCGGCTTCTCTTCGTAAATGGTGGCGATGAACGCCGGGCCGACTCCCGGGGAATACCCGCCGGTGAGGAAATCGTTGAAGTTCGGGCCGAAAAAGCCCCCCGAGATGGACATGGACGGGAACCGGTTGCTCACCGGATAGCCGTGAAGCCCGAGGGTGCTTTGGTCGAAGGACGGATAGTCCGTGGGCTGGCGCTGCCAGATATAGCCAATACCCAGGTGCAGCAGCAGGGTTGGCCGAATGGTGTGATCGTAGTTCAAGCGAGTGGTCACATTGCGGTTGACCGTGGGATTGGGGGCCGAGGCGATATAGTTGTACCCGTTGGCATTGGGCGAATTCTCGATCAGGCGCGACAGGTACCCGGAGATTTTGATCGTGGGGCTGATCGAGTGATCCATCTTGACCGACCAGTTGGTGGTGTGCAGCCAGTTGACATAGCCGGGAATCGCGTAATTGCTGGTGAGGTTCGCGTTGGTCGGATGGGGAAAGTACTTTTGGACAGCCAAAAACACGGGGTCCATCCGGGCGAGCGGAATCTGCTGGCCCGGGAAGGGGTCGCGGACCTGCGCGCCATTCACGGTTCGGGTGGTATTCGGGTCGAAGATCTCGCCGTTCAATAACGTCTGGCCGTTCGGGTCGATCGCCGGCTGGCCGGCATTCGGACCGCCTGTGTACACGATGGGCGGGCGGAATGCGCAGAAATTCGCAGCCGCGATCCAAGCATAGCAGCCGGCGCTGCGGAAATCGCCGTTCCGATAAGCTTCAGTGGGCACCGTGGCGACGCCATTGGAAATCAGCCGGTTTTCGCGAAACTGCTCAAAATTGAAAAAGAAGAAGGTCTTGTCCGTGCCGTTGTAAACCTTGGGAATGCGGACGGGCCCGCCGAGGGTAAAGCCGTAATCGGTGCGGCGCACCGCGTTGCGGATGTGCTGGCCTTTTTTCAACGAGTTCGTGTTGCCGGCGTCGGTGTACGGCAAGCCTGCGTTGAGGGCCTCGTTCACGAAATAGTCATAGGCGCTGCCGTGGAACTGGTTGGTGCCGGACTTCATGGTGAAGTTGAAGTAGCCGCCGCCCACCTGTCCGTATTCCGCGGCAAAATTGCTGGTCTGGACCGCGACTTCTTGAATCGCGTCCACGCTGGCGCCCTGGCTGAGCTGCTGCTGGACTTTCCAGATGGTTCCGGTGGAATCCTGGCCTTCGATCCGGATCGTCTCGCTGTTGCTCGGCATGCCGTTCACCACCAGAGCCTGATCGTTCATAAACGTGACGCCGGGAAGCAGGACCGCGACCTGCAATGGGTTTCGAATCTGGCCCATGGTGGTGCCGCCGGCCCAATTCCCGCCCGCAATCGTGAGCACGGGCAATTGATCGGCATCATTGGTGGTGACCTGGTGGCTCACTTCCCCGCTTTCGGTTTTGAGCAAAGGCGCGGACGCTTCGACGGTGACGACTTCGCTATTGGTTCCGACTTCCAGGGCAATGTCTTTGCGCGTGTCGGTAGCGACGACGACCTGCACGTTCTGCTGGACAAACTTCTTAAATCCCGGCACGTTCACCGTGATTTCATACGTGCCCGCGGGTACCGGGATGACGTAGTTGCCGGTCGCGGACGTGCCGCCGCGATAAACCACGCCGGTGGCCACGTTTCTGGCCTCAATCACCGCGCTAGGAACGACCGCGCCGGCCGGGTCGGATATGGTTCCGGTAATCGTACCCTGGTTGGACTGCGCGAATGCGCCCAACCCCAGCAGAAACAAAAACACTGTCTTGAAAAATAGCGACCGCACTTATCCTCCTCTTGCCCGACTACGAGACTGCCTCAACGCCAAGCGGCGTTCACGCTTCGGGCGATTATATCCACCGGCTGTAAAGTAGTCGATATCTGTGTGCTGATATACCTTATCAGCCGATTTGATCCTGGCGCGGCGCGCGATCGGCGGTCATCTGGTGCCTCGCCGCCTGGCGTCAGGTATTCTAAGTGGAGCCCGCGCCGCGGCCCATGCCGCGACGGGCGATTGCGAAACAGGGGTGTGAGCTGAAATTGCTTTCCGAGCCGCGTGCGTGGATCGCGGCAGCGCTGGCGGCAGTTGTTGCGGTGGGGGCCTGGGCCTGGGTCTACTCGAGGCGGCATGTGCCGGCTGCTTCGAGCGCCCCTAACGAATACATTGATGCCGCCGTTTGCGCGGACTGCCACGCGGAGATCGCGGCCGGCTACCGCAAGACTGGCATGGGCCGGTCGTTCGCGCGCGTTCGTCCCGAAGATGCTCCGGCATTCGGAAAACCGTTTCATCACACGGCGTCCGACAGTTACTACGCCATGGTCGCGCGCGGGGATCAGATCTACCAGCGGCGCTGGCGGATCGGCTTCGACGGCAAGGAAACCGAGGTCGACGAAAAGTCCGCCGATTTCGTCGTGGGTTCCGGCAATCACGCCAAGACCTATCTCCATCTGACGAGCCGAAATCTATTGGAAGAGCTGCCGCTGAGCTGGTACTCGGAAAAGGGCGGCTACTGGCACATGAGCCCTGGCTACGATCATCCGGATAACCCGGGCTCGGTGCGCCCCGTGCACTACGAATGCATGTTCTGCCATAACGCGTACCCCAAGATTCCGCCGGCGCTCGAACATGCCTCTAGCGCGGGAATGACATTCGCCGAGCCGATTCCCGAGGGAATCGACTGCCAGCGATGCCATGGGCCGGGGCAGCGGCACGCGGCGCTCGCGTCGGGCGGCGGCAAGCCGGAAGAGATCCGGGCGGCCATCGTCAATCCGAAGCGGCTCTCTCCGGAACGGGAGATGGAAGTGTGCATGCAGTGCCATCTGGAGACCACCAGCATCGATCTGCCGCACGCGATTCGCCGGTTCGACCGCGCCCCATTCTCTTACCTGCCCGGCCAGCCGCTGGAGGCGTTCAGCGTGGAGTTCGACGAAGCCGGCGGGATGAAGGACCGCTTCGAAATCGCGCACGCCGCCTACCGGTTTCGCCAATCGCAGTGCTTTCTCCAAAGCGCCGGCAAGCTGCGGTGCACGACGTGCCATGACCCGCACGACATTCCGCGGGGAGCCGCGGCAGCCGCCCATTACAACAGCGTTTGCCGGACGTGTCATGTTTCGATCGTTCAATCCGCTGCGGCATCCGGCCCGCATCAGGCCGGTGCGAACTGCATCGAATGCCACATGCCGAAGCGCCGGACCGACGACGTGGTGCACGCGGTGATGACCGACCACTTGATTCAGCGGCGGAGGCCGGCGGGGGACTTGCAGGCGCCCAAAACCGAATTCGCGGAAACCGCCGAAAACGCCTATCGCGGCGCCGTGGTGCCCTATTACCCGAAGCCTCTGCCCGATACACCGGAAAACGCGATGTATACGGCGCTCGCTCAGATTCAGTACCGGAGGAATTTGAGCGAGGGTTTGCCGAAGCTGGCCGGCCTGTTAGATCGGTACCATCCGTCGCAAGCCGGGTTCTACCGGGAACTCGGGCGGGCGTATTGGGCGGCCGGCGATCTACCGAAGGGAATCTCGTACCTGGAAGAAGCGGTGCGCCGCGAACCCAACGCGTTCCATTTGAATATCCTGGGCAATGCGCTGATGGAGGCACGCCAATTGCCGCAGGCGGAAGCTGCGTTGCGCCGCGCGGTGGGCTTGTCTGGGGACGACGCCGCGTCCTGGGCCACGCTGGGCTGGGTCCTTTGGCAACAGGACAAAGGTTCGGACGCTCGATCTGCTCTGGAACGCGCCATTGCTCTGGATCCGGAACCACCCGAGCCGCACAACAACCTGGGATTAATCGAATGGGGCCTGGGCGATCAGGCTGGAGCCGAGCGGCAGTTTCGAGAGGCGCTGCGCATCGAGCCCGGCGTCGCCGAGTGGCGCTTGAACCTGGCCCGTGTGCTGGCCACGCGCGGAGAAATCGCGGAATCGCGGTTTCAGTTCGAACAAGCCATTCGACTGAAGCCCGGCTTCGCCGAGGCGCGGCTCGATTACGGGCGGCTTCTGGAGGATCGCGGCGAGAGCGCGGCAGCCATCGCCCAACTGCAAGCCGCGGTCCGGCTGCAACCCGCTCTGTGGGCCGCTCACTTCGAGCTTGGTATGGCGCTGGGGCGGAAGGGCGATGTCCGAGGCGCGGTCGAGCACTTGCGAATGGCCGCCAATGGGTCGGACGCAAACGTCCGCGCGCAGGCCGTCGACGTGCTGCACAAACTAGGGCAGTAGGGCAGGCCGGCAGCCCTCATCATTCAAGCTGATAGCGATTATCACCGCCTCGCTATCGACTTTGGCGTTCATCTCTTGTATGATCTCCGGGATTTCACGGGAAAAGCCGGGCTTGCACTTCCGGTATGGGCTCGCGGGAGCGTTGGGGAACGCTTGTAAGTCGAGAGCCTCACCGTGACGGGGGAAAAATGAAGCCACGGTTTGTCTGGGCGGCCTTGCTGTTCTTGGCCGGCGTCGCTGCGTTCGCGCAGTCCAATCAAGGAACAATCACAGGAACGGTTTCCGATCCCGCGGGGGCGGTGGTTCCCGGCGCGGTGATCCAGGTCAAGAATCAGGACACAGGCGTCCTGTTCAGCGGCGGTACGTCGGCCACGGGGAACTTTGTTCTCCCGGTGCCTGCCGGCAACTACGAGCTCACGGTAACGGCCGCTGGATTTAAAAAGTTTGTGCAGCAGAACGTGCAGGTGGTTGTTGCGACCGACACTCGCAAAGACGTCAAACTGGAAGTCGGCCAGAACACGGAGGTCGTGACCGTTACTGAAGCCGCGCCGCTGCTGAAGACCGAGAGCGGCGAAATGAGCCATCTGGTGACCATCAACGATGCGGATCAGCTTCCTGTGCTCACGATTTCGGGCGGCAGCGTCGTCGGAAGCACCAACGGGATGGGCCAAATTCGCAACCCCATGCAGGTTTCCCAGCTGCTCCCCGGTGTGAATTTTTCAAACGACAATTCGCTGGTGGTAAACGGCTTGCCGAGCAACAGCGAAACCATTCGCATCGAAGGCCAGGACGCGACCGGAAATATCTGGAAAGTCCTCCAGCAGAACCAACAAGGCGCCGGAGTAGACGCCATCCAGGAGGTCTCGGTTCAGACCAGCAATTTTTCGGCGGAATACGGCCAGGTAGGCGGCGGGTATTTCAACTTCACCATGAAGTCGGGCACCAATCAGTTGCACGGCAGCGCCTACGACTATCTGGTGAACGAGGCCTTGAACGCCGGCTTGCCATTCACCGATGCCGGCACGCAGGATCCGCGGAGAGCGGGCCAGCACATCCGCAACGCGGTGCGCCGGAACGACTACGGATTCACGGTGGGCGGGCCGGTCCGCATTCCTAAGGTCTACAACGGGGAGAACAAAACGTTCTTCTTCTTCAGTTTCGAGCAATTCCGCCAGAATTCGACCATTGCGAACGGCATTCAGACGGTGCCGACGCTAGCCTATCGGAATGGCGACTTCAACACGTCCGGTTGTTTCGCCTACATTGCGGCGGCGAACGCCTGCGCCTTCAGTCCTCCGATCATCAATACCGCCACCGGCCAGCCCGCGGTCGACCCGCTCGGCCAGAAGTTGAGCTTCGGGGAGATCTTCGACCCCAATTCGACCCAGACCGTGAATGGATCCCAGGTTCGTACTCCTTTCCCGAACCAGACCATTCCGCAATCCCGGTTCAATCCGCTGACCAGCGCCATTCAGGCCATGTTCCCGCTGCCGAACGCGCCCGGCATCATCAACAACTACATTGTTCCCGCGTACCTGGCGTGGCAGCACACGACCAATTGGTCCATTAAGCTCGATCACTCGCTCAGCCCGACCGTGAAGCTCTCCTGGTACTTCGACCGGCAGCTCTTCAACGGCAACAATGCGAACGGAGTGACGCAACCTTACAACGCTCCCAATCCCACCGCCAACCGGAGCTTCACCACCCGCGTCAACTACGATCAGACCATTCGGCCCACGTTGCTGCTACATGTGGGCATTGGCTACCTGCAGTCGTACCAGCCGACGGACTATCCGAATTTTGACCAAAGCTCGATCGGCATGAGCGGGTATTTCCAGAAAAATCGGTTCCCCTCGATCGGCGGGTTCTTCGACGGCATTTCGTCGGTTACGAATATTGCCGCCGGCCTGGAAAACTTCATTAGCGGCGGATACGGCGGCCCCAATTTCGGTGGAATCGGTCCCGCCTTCATTTCCTTCCTGTGGGAGGAAAAGTCGACGGCCAACGCGAATTTGACCTGGGTCAAGGGCAATCACTCGTTCAAGTTCGGCGGAGAATTCGTCAACGACGGTTATCCCGAGCACAGCGGATGGCGGGCCAATGGAGCTTTCGGCATCTCCAACGCCGAAACCGCCGATCCGTGGCAGAACAACCTGCCTTTGAACTTCACGAATCCTTCCGGCTTCAGTTACGCGAGCTTTCTGTTGGGTCTGGTGGACGATGTGGAACTGAGCCCGAACACCGCGACCAAGACCGGCAATCACAGCCTGGGGCTCTACGCGCAGGATAGTTGGAAGGTTACCCGGCGGCTGACGCTGGACTACGGCTTGCGCTACGATTTTCAGACTTATTTGAAGGAAGAACACGGCCGCATGCCGATTGCCGGGCTGACGACGCCGAATCCGACGGTCGGGGGCCTTCCGGGCGCCGTTCTCTACGGAGCCACCTGCAACTGCGAGTTTTCGCATAACTATCCGTACGCCTTCGGGCCGCGCTTGGGTGCCGCCTTCCAGATCAACGACAAGACGGTGCTCCGCGCGGGCGCCGGCGTGACGTACGGGGCGGTGCAGACGCCCCAGGGCTTGCAGTACAGCCTGGCGGATTACTACACCTTCAATGCCACCGGTTATGGAGTCTCTCCGGCTCCCAATGGGATCGCCGTCAATCCGTACCCGAATCTGACGTGGCCGAACTACGATCCCGGCAAATTGCCCGTCCCGACCAACGGATTGCTGCCGCCGGCGTCTCCCAACACCATCTTCAATCCGAGCGCCCGGCCGCCGCGGACGCTGCAGTGGAGCGTTGGCCTGCAGCGCGAACTGCGCAAAGACATCGTCGTGGAAGCGACGTATGTCGGGAACCGGGGAGTCTGGTGGTCCGCGGAAGGACTTGACCAGTACCAGTGCAATTGCCTGACCGACCAGATTCTGGCGGCGCACGGGCTGAACCGCAATAATCCGGCGGACTTGAATCTGCTGACCAGCCTGGTCGGCTCTCCGCAGGCAGTCGCCGCCGGGATCAAGGTCCCGTATGCGGGCTTTCCGCTCAATCAAACGGTCGCCCAGGCCATCCGCCCGCATCCGCAGTGGGCCGACAACGGTCCGACCTCATTCCTCGGGCCGCCGATGGGCAAGACCTGGTACGACTCGCTGCAGACCAAAGCTACCAAGCGCTTCTCTCACGGATTGGCGGCGCAGGCGTCCTTCGTTTGGGCAAAAGCGACGGATATCGGCGCCGGCTCGGAGGCTCCGATCTTCCTTTCATACAACCCGGTCATCTCGGACATCTTCAACTACGGGGCTGCTAAGCAGCTCAACCAGTTGGTCCCACCGCTGGAAGTGGTCCTTTCGGGCTCGTACCAGACGGGGAAACTCCAGGGGGATGGCAAAGGGCTGCATGCTCTTTCCCAGGTTTTGCGCGACTGGCAACTGGGCTGGCTGTTCCGCTATCAGAACGGCGCTCTGATTGAAGTCCCGTCGTCGGCGAATCAACTCGAAAGTCAGTTGAAACGGCAAGGCGGTTTCAACGGCACTCCCATCAATCCCACCAACCTCGTTCCCGGTGTCAATCCTTTAGCCGTGGATCCGAATTGCGGATGCTTCGATCCGCAGAGGACGTTGGTGTTCAACCCGAAGGCGTTCAGCGATCCAGCGCCGGGGCAATGGGGAACTTCCGCTCCGTTCTATAACAACCTCCGTTGGCAGCGGCAGCCTGCCGAATCGATGAGTTTTGGCCGGAACTTCCGTTTCGGTCATGAAGGCAAGTACAACTTCTTCATCCGCGCCGAGTTCCAGAACATCTGGAACCGGCTCTTCCTGATGCCGCCCTCCAGCGGCAACCAGCAGGCGGCCAGGGGCTCGGTGACCACCACCGCCACCGCTCCCACGACCGATCCGAGCGGCGCGTACACCGGTGGGTTAGGCTATATCGCAACGGTCGGCGGGCAGACCGCCGTGCCTCCGCGGTCCGGCCAGATTGTCGGCCGGTTTACCTTCTGATTGACTCGGCCCGATGCCGGCTGCCCCAGGCAATCGGCATCGGGCCATTTTGCGCGTAACAATGCCATAAAAAGCGCGGCGGAGCCGCCCACGCAATCACTTTTGGTTTTTGACTGCTCCCGCGCTGCATCATCGAAACTGATACCTGCTATCAAACTCCCACCATCGACGCCGGTGCGCATCTCCTATATACTTGCTGGGATTTCACGGGGGTGAGCCGGGTTTGCGTTCCCGGCGACGGGGTTCGATCGAGCGTTGGGGCGCTCGAGTCGAGAGCCGTCTTGCCGTGATGGGGGATAGATAATGATGATGCGGTCTGCCCGGGCAACCTTGTTGCTCGTACTCGGCGTCAGTGCGTTCGCACAATCGAATCAAGGCACAATCACAGGAACCATATCCGATCCCGCGGGGGCGGTAATTCCCGGCGCGACGATCCAGGTTAAGAACACAGCGACGGGCGTTGTGTTTAACGGCGGCACCTCGGCAACCGGAAACTACGTGCTCCCCGTGCCCGCCGGCACTTACGAGATCACGGTCACTGCCGCGGGTTTCAAGAAATTCGTGCAGTCGAACGTGCAGGTCATTGTCGCCAGCGATACCCGGAAAGACATCACGCTGGAACTCGGCGCAGCGAACGAGGTAGTCACGGTGCAAGATACCGCTCCACTGTTGAAGACCGAGAGCGGGGAAGTCAGCCATCTCGTTTCGATGAATGACGCCGATCAGCTTCCCGTCCTCACGATATCGGGCGGAGGTCTCGGCGCCTCTGGCGGCCCCATGGGGCAGATTCGCAACCCGCTGCAGGTGGCCACCTTGCTTCCAGGCGTGACGTTTTCCAACGACAATGCCATGGTGGTGAACGGGATGCCGAGCAACAGCGAGGCCATCCGCATCGAAGGCCAGGATTCGACCGGAAACATCTGGAAGGCCATTCAGCAGCTCAGTCAGGGAGCGAGCGTGGATGCCATCCAGGAGGTAGCGGTTCAAACCAGCAACTTCGCGGCCGAGTACGGCCAGGTGGGCGGCGGCTACTTCAACTTCACCATGAAGTCGGGGACCAATCAGTTGCACGGCAGCGCCTACGACTACTTCGTGAACGAGGCTTTGAACGCGGGTTTGCCGTTCACCGATGCCGGCACCCAGACTCCCACGAAGGCGGGGCAGCACATCCGCAACGCCGTGCGCCGCAACGATTGGGGATTTACCCTGGGAGGGCCGATCCGGATTCCCAAGGTCTACAACGGTCAGAACCGGACATTCTTCTTCTTCAATTTCGAACAATTCCGCGAAAATCGCACCACGTCCAACAATCTGACCACGGTGCCTACCCAAGCCTATCGAAACGGCGATTTTTCGAGTTCAGGTTGCTTTAATTTCAACGCAGCGTCCGGCACCTGCGCCTCCGGCCCCACCCCCCTCACGCTGGGCGGCGCGCCCGCTACGGACCCGGCAGGGCAGGTGTTGACATATGGCGAGATCTTCGATCCCAGCACCAGCCACATCGTGAATGGAGCGCAGGTCCGCGATCCGTTTCCGAATCAGGTGATCCCGGCGACCAGGTTTGACAACGTCGCCAAGGCGATTCAAGCCATGATGCCACTGCCCAACCAGCGCGGCATCGTGAACAACTACCTGATTCCCGCCTACCAGGATTGGCGGCACACGACGAACTGGTCCTTCAAACTCGACCACTCCATCAGCCCAACCATTAAGCTTTCCTGGTATTTCTCGCGGCTGATGGAGAATGATCCGAATGCCAACGGCTTCACGGGTGTTTATGCGGCGCCGGCGCCCACCGCCAACCGGAACATTACCACCCGCGTGGGCTACGATCACACCCTCCGGCCCACCTTGCTGTTTCACTTGGGCATCGGCTACATCCAGCAATATCAGCCGACCGACTATCCGTCTTACGACCAGTCCCAACTCGGTTTGCACGGGTTCTTCAAAACCGACCGCTTCCCGGGAATCGGCGGCATCTTCCGCGGCGGCTCCTTGGGCGACGCTCGCACCGGCGGCTGGCTGGCGAATGGGGGCGGCGTCGGTCCCGCCTTCATTGCCTTCCTTTGGGAAGAAAAGCCGACCGCCAACACGACTCTGACATGGGTCAAGGGGAATCACACTCTGAAGTTCGGCGGAGAATTGATTATCGACGGATATCCCGAGAAAAGCGCCTGGCGCGCCAACGGAAGCTTCGCCATTTCCAACGCCGAAACCAGCGATCCCTGGCAGAATTTACAACCCCTGAATTTTCCGAACGGAACCGGATTCGGGTATGCCAGCTTTTTGTTAGGCCTGCCGGATCAACTGACGATCAGCCCTCTGACTCAAACGAAGACCGGCCAGCACAGCATCGGGCTGTACGCGCAGGATAGCTGGAAGGTCACGCGCAAATTGACCTTGGACTACGGGCTGCGTTACGACTTCCAGACGTACTTGAAGGAGCAATACGGACGCATGCCAGTGGCGGGCTTGAAGACGCCGAACCCCACCGTCGGCGGTCTTTTGGGCGCGACCGTCTATGAAGCCACCTGCAATTGCCAGTTCTCCCACAATTACCCTTACGCGTTCGGGCCGCGCCTGGGAGTGGCCTACCAGATCAACTCGAAGACCGTGCTGCGCGCCGGCGCCGGCGTTACTTACGGCGTCGTGCAGACTCCCAATGGCCTGCAATACAGCCTGGCGGATTACTATACCTTCAACGGCAACGGATATGGGAACAGTCCGCTGCCGCTGGGCTTGCAAGGCGGAAATCCATACCCGAACCTGACTTGGCCGAATTTTGATCCCGGCAAATTACCCGTTCCCTCGAACGGGCTGCTGCCGCCCGCTTCTCCGAACACGATCTTCAATCCGAGCGCCCGGCCGCCGCGGACTCTACAGTGGAGCGTGGGTCTGCAGCGCGAACTGCAGAAGGATATCGTGGTCGAAGCTTCCTATGTCGGCAACCGGGGAGTCTGGTGGTCGGCCGAAGGCCTCGACCAATACCAATGCAATTGCCTGAACGACCAACTTCTGGCCGCCTATGGGCTCAGCCGCAACAACCCAGCCGATCTGCAGTTGCTGACCAGTCTGATCAGCTCTCCCCAGGCGGTGGCTCGCGGGTTTAAGCCGGCCTACCCGGGAATGCCGCCGAATACCACGGTTGCGCAGAATATCCGGCCCGTGCCGCAGTGGGCGAACGGCGGTCCGACTTCATTCCTCGGGCCTCCCATGGGCAAAACCTGGTATGACTCGCTGCAGACCAAGGCCACCAAGCGCTTCTCTCACGGGTTGGCGGTGAATGCCTCGTTCGTTTGGTCCCACGCCACCGATATCGGCGCGGCCGCCGAGGCTCCCATCTTCCTGACGTACAACCCGGTCATCTCGGACATTTTCAACTATGGGGCCGGCAAGCAGCTCAATCAATTGGACCGGCCGCTCACCTGGGTGATTTCCGGCTCCTACACGACGCCCCGGATCCCGGGCGATACTCTGGGCGCTCACGTGGTTTCCCGAATCACGAGGGATTGGCAGCTCGGCTGGGTGTTGCGCTACCAGAGCGGCGCCCTGATTGAAGCCCCGTCCTCCACCAACGGGCTGATCGGCCAGTTGTTGCGGCAGGGCGGTTTCAACGGGACTCCCGTTAACCCCGATAACCGGGTTCCCGGCGTGAATCCGCTGGCGGTCGACCCGAACTGCCATTGCTTTAACCCGCAGACTACCTTAGTGCTCAATCCGAAGGCTTGGGCCGAACCGGGGCCGGGACAGTGGGGCACTTCGGCTCCGTTCTACAGCGACTACCGCTGGCAGCGGCAGCCGGCCGAGGCGATGAGTTTCGCCCGGAATTTCCCCATCAAGGAAAATCGGGTCAACTTCCAGTTCCGGGTGGAATTCCAGAACGTGTTCAACCGGCACTTCCTCTCCGCTCCCGCTACCGGCAACCAGGGAGGCAACCCGTTTACCGGGCCGATCACGCTTGCCACGGTGCCCACGCTGGTGAACGGCGCCTACATTGGCGGCTACGGCTACGTCGCCACTGTCGCGGGCGCCGGATCTCAGCCGCGCTCCGGGCAGGCGGTCCTGCGGGTTACGTTCTGAACAGGCAAGCCCGATGCGGCTGCGTGAAGCAGCCCGCATCGGGCCGGTTCCCAACCCAGAGCGGGCGCCTCAGTGCGTCATCGCGTACATGACGTAGTTGATGGCGATCCGCATCCCCAGCGCGGAGAACTTTTCGGGATATTGCGGATTGTCGGCGTGCTCCCAGGAGTCGCCGAGATCCATGTTGAAGCAGATGGCCACCATCAGGCGGCCGCGATCGTCGTAGATACCGCGCCAATGCGGCACCTTGCCGTCTTTCTCGTAGATCCGCCCGGAGTAGAGAAACTGCGCGCCCGGCACCTGGTAGCGGTCGTCCAGGTCGTAAACGGTGTGAAAGATGGCGTCCGCATCGTCGATTTCCACAATCGGCCGGTCGGGGAACACCTTGCTCATGCTGGCGACAAACACGGACCATTCATCGGTTCCGTGGAAATCGTCGCACATGAAGAATCCGCCGCGGAGCAGATATTCGCGCAAGGCCTTTGCCTGCGAGTCCGTCAGCTTCCAGTGCCCGACTTCCACCCCGTACAGCCAGGGCCAATCGTACTGATCGCCTTCGTCCAGATCCACCGGTTGTTCGACCGAACGCACGTGCAGCCGGGTCAACCGCCGGATCGCCTGCGCGATATGGCGGTCCGAACGCGGGTAATCGATGGTCCAGTTCGAAGCCCCGGCTTTCCAGTTGGGGTTCGCGAAGAAGCCGTAATTCGGCATCGGCGGGTACATCAGCCGCGCGAATGCCCACTCGGTCTTTTCATTCCAATCGGGAGGCTTGGGAAACTCCTCGTACTCCACGCCGGGATATTCGCGGAACGGCCGTTGGAACGCATACACGGCGCCCGCTCCAAGCAGGCAGCCGAACACGACAAGGTGGGCCTTCCGGATTTGCATGCGGCTGGGCGTCCTCTACCATCATACCGGCCCGCGCCGCCGGCCCGCTTTCGTCATTTGCTATCCGGCGTTATCAGTGGGTCATGGAATAAATGACGTAGTTGACGCCGATGCGAATCCCGAGGGCCGAAAATTTCTGGTCGTACTCCGGGTTATCGGCGTGTTCCCACGAATCGCCGAGATCCATGTTGTGGCAGATGGCCACCATCAGGCGGCCTTTGTCATCGTAGACTCCGCGCCAGCGGGGTGTCACGCCGTCCTGCTCGTAGGTCCGGCCGGAGCGCAGGTACTGCGCTCCCGGCACCTGGTAACGCTCGTCGAGATCGTAAATGATATGAAAGATCGGGTCGGGATTTTCGATTTCGACCACCGGCCGGTCGGGGAACACACGCCGCAGGCTCGCCATGAAGTTCTCCCACTCGCTGGTCCCGTGAAAGTCGTCGCACATGAAAAAGCCGCCGCGCAGCAGGTACTCTCGGAGCGCCCTGGCTTGGGCATCGGTCAGCTCCCAGTGCCCCACCTCGACGCCATATAGCCACGGCCAATCGAACTGCCCGCCCTCGTCGAGATTGACCGGCTGCTCCACCGAGCGCACATGCAGGCGCGTCAGCCGCCGGATGGCCAGCGCGAAATGCCGGTCCGAGCGCGGATAATCCATGGTCCAGAACACGCCGCGCCCGCCCTCGCGCCAGTCGCCGCCGAACCCGCGGAAGCGGCGGAACCCCCCAATCCCCCAGATGTTCGGATTGGTGGTGTTCGGGTACATCAAACGCCCGAACGCCCATTCCGTCTTCTCTTGATAATCGGAAGGAACCGGAAAATCGTTGTACTCGAACGCAGGGTATTCGCGCCACGCCTTCGGCGCATTTTGAAAACCGAAGACCAGCCCGGCCATCATGAGACCGGCGAGCGTGAGCAGCCAAACTCCGCGAACGCGCATCGGGCGCCTTTCCCCACAGAGCATATCATCCGCGGGCTACTTCGCGTCGCGCCAATTCTCACCCACTCCGATGTCCACCAGCAGCGGCGCTTTCAATTCGCAGACGCCTTCCATTTCCCGCTTCACCAGCTGCGAGACGGCCTCCACTTCTTCCGGGGGACACTCGAAGACCAGCTCGTCGTGAACCTGGAGCAGCATGGCCGTCCGGTGGCCGGCACGCTCCAGAGCCGTATCGATCCGCACCATCGCCAGCTTAATCAGGTCCGCGGCCGTCCCCTGCAGCGGCGAGTTCACGGCGGTACGTTCGGCGAACCCGCGCGCGTTCGGGTTGCGGCTGTTGATATCGGGAATGGGCCGCTCGCGTCCGAACAAGGTTCGGGTCACGCCCGTCTGCCGCACTTCCGCGATCGTGTCGTCGATGAAACGCCGCACGCCGGCGTAACGCGCGAAATAATTCTTAATGTATTTTTCCGCTTCGCCCCGCGAGATGCCCAACTGCGCCGCCAGCCCGAACGGGCTGATGCCATACACGATTCCGAAATTGACGGCCTTGGCCGCGCGGCGCTCCTCCGCCGTCACCATCAGGGGCGGAACTCCCATCACTTCCGAGGCCGTTCGCGTGTGGATGTCCTCCCCATTGCGAAACGCTTCAATCAGCAGCGGATCGCCCGAAAAATGCGCCAGCAGCCGCAACTCGATCTGCGAGTAATCGGCCGCCAATAATTTCCAGCCCTCGCGCGGGACAAACGCGGCGCGGATTTCCCGGCCCAGCTCGGTCCGGATCGGAATGTTTTGCAGATTCGGGTTGGACGAGGAAAGCCGCCCCGTCGCGGCCCCGGTCTGGTTGAAGCTGGTGTGCACCCGCCCGGTTTGCGGATCGATGAGCGCGGGCAGCGCGTCCACGTAGGTGCCTTTCAGCTTCGTGAGCTGCCGGTATTCCAGCACCTTGCGCACGATCTCGTGGTCGGCCGCCAGTTCTTCCAGCACATCGGCCGCCGTCGAAATCACTTTCCCTTTCCCGTATTTCACCGGCGCGGGCAGCCCCAGATCCTCGAACAGCACCCGGCCCAATTGCTGCGGCGAGCTGATGTTGAACGTCTTGCCCGCCAGGTCGTGAATTTGCGAAGTCAGCGCGGCGATCTGCGATTCCATCATGTCCGAGAGCCGCCCGAGTTCCTCGCGATTGATCCGGACGCCCACCCGCTCCATCTTCGCCAGGACTCGCGCCAGCGGCAGCTCGATCTCCCGGTACAGCTTCCCCAGCCCGCGCGCTTCAACGGCCGGCGCGAGCGCCTGCCAGATCTCGAGCGTGATGTCGGCGCGCTGCTCGGGCGAAGGCCCCAGCTTCAGATCGAGCCGGCGGCGTGCCTGCTCTTCGAGCGGGCAGCCCGAGGGATCGGCATCCAGCAGAAAGGCGTACAGCATCACATCGTGCTCGAAACCGCGGGCGGCGATACCCATGCGGTCCAAGGCGAGGATCGCCCCCTTGGCATCGCAGATGATCTTGGGAGCGCTCGCATCCTCAAACCACGGCTGGAGATGAGCAAGATTCTCGGCGGTCACGGCGCGCGCCTCCCCCGGTTGCCACGCCAGTCCCACCGTGTCGAGCGCGAACTCGCCTTCCGCCGATTTCGAAATCGCGACGGCCACCGGCTTGCCCGCCGGGAGCCACGCCTTCAGTTCCTCCGCGCTGCCCACCACACGGTAATCGCGCGCGCGTGTGTCCTCGCCGGGCCCGAGTTCTTTGAGCAGACTGTGAAACTCCAGCTCCTTGTAAACTGCCTTGAGCAGCGGCACGTCCACCGGTTGCGCCTTCACCGATTCCACTGTGAATTCGATCGGCACGTCGGTGGCGATGGTCGCCAGCCGCTTGCTCATCTTGATGCGCTCGACGTGATTCTGCAGGCTCTCCCGGTACATCTTGCGTTCGACTTCGGCGGCCCGCTCCAGCGCCGCTTCGACCGAGCCAAAACGCTCAATCAGATCCGTCGCGCCCTTTTCGCCGATTCCCGGCGCGCCCGGGATGTTGTCGATTGCGTCCCCCTTCAACGCCAGCAGATCCGCCACCTGCTCCGGCCGGACCCCCAGGAATGCTTTGACCTTCACCGGGTCGTACCATTCATCGTCCTTGGCGGGATTGAGCATCGAGACGCGGTCCGTCACCAGTTGCAGCATGTCCTTGTCGCTGGAGACGATCACCACTTCCATGCCGTCCCGCTCGGCGCGCCGCGCGATGGTCCCGATCACGTCATCCGCCTCGAAACCGGGGTACTCGAGAATCGGGATCCGCATGGCTTCCAGCACGCGCCGCACATAGGGGATTTGTTCTCCCAAATCCGGCGGCATCTCGGCCCGGTTCGCTTTATATTCCGCGAACTCCTGCACCCGATGCGTCGGCGCGCCGCTCTCAAACACCGCGGCGATGTACTCCGGGTCGTGCTGCTTCGCCAGTTTCCGGAGCATGTTGTTGAAAATGTAAACCGCCTCGGTCGAGAAACCCGTGCTGGTCCGCATCGGCGGCGCGCCGCTCCGCGCCCGGGCGTGATAGGCGCGAAAGATGAACCCGAAGCTGTCGATCAGGAAAAGTCGCTTTTGGGGCACTCGGCTCATCATACAACCTTTGCAGATTGCTGCATTTCCGCTACAGCCGGGTTGCAAAGTGTCCTAATTCAGCCACATTCCTTTTCAGGGAAATACTGTAAAATCAGTGGTCTGCAGTTGGGTAAGTAGTTGCTGGAATCAGACTAATCTATGCCGGAGATCCTGCGTGAAATTTGAGACCACGGTTCAACGCCCTGTCGAGGCGAGCGGCGTCGGCCTGCACAGCGGTGTTCCGGTCCATATCCGGATCCTTCCGGCGCCCGTATCCACCGGCATTGTATTTCTTCGTACGGATCTCGACAATTTTCCGATCCCCGCCAGCTGGCGTCATGTGGCGCGCGTGAGCTATGCCACGAGTCTGATGCGCAAAGGCGTGCTGCTCTCGACCACCGAGCATCTGCTGAGCGTGTTCTATTCCATGGGGATCGACAACGCTTACGTCGAGATCGATAATCTCGAAGTCCCCATCCTCGATGGCAGCGGGCAGCCCTTTGTCGAGTTGATCCGGCAGGCGGGCATCCGCCAGTACCGCCGCAAGCGGCGCTACCTGCGGATTCGCCGTCCGGTATGCGTGGAAGACCGCGGCAAACGCATCAGCATCCTGCCGGCCGAAAGCTTCAGCCTCACGTGCGAAACCGATTTCCCGCATCCGCTGGTCGGCCGCCAGTCGCTGGAGCTGGAAGTGACCCCGGACCGCTATGCCGCCGAGATCGCGCCCGCCCGCACCTTCGGTTTCGAGTATGAGCTCGGGCAGATGCGCGATATGGGGCTCATTCGCGGCGCCTCGCTCGACAATGCCGTCTGCTTCACACGCGACAGTGTTCTGAACCCCGGCGGCCTGCGCATGCCCGACGAGTGCTGCCGTCACAAAGCGCTGGACCTGATCGGCGATCTCGCTTTGCTCGGCCGCCCCCTGCTCGGACATGTCATCGCCGAGCGCGCCGGCCACGCCATGCACGCCGCGCTGGTCGCGCGCATCATGTCCGACCCGTCGCTCTACGAGATTCTCACCTTCGACCAGCTCGCCTCCCGGGTGACGCAGGCGCTGGTGTCATGAAAAAGCCGGAAGACTGAAAGCCTTCCCGACCGCGAGAATCTCCTGCTCCATCGGCCGGTCCTTCTCCTGAAACGCGGCGAGCTCCCTGACTGCGTCGTAGATTTTCCGCGAGCCCTGCCCCAGCCGTGACGGCCCGCCGCGAAGATCCACCGCCTGGGCCGCCGCCAGCAGCACCATGGCGGTTTCGTTGCGCAGGCACTCGAGCGCATCCATCGCGGTGACGGCCGCGTGCATCCCGAGGCTCACCACGTCTTCGTTGTACTCCTCGGTCGGGAGCGAATGAATGGAACTCGGCCCCGCCATCTGCCGGATCGCGCAAGCCAGGCTCGTCACGCTGAGCTGCATCCCTTTGAATCCCGAATTGACGCCGGGTTCGGGCGCTAAATTGGCCGGGAGCCCGCCGTTGAATCGCGGATCCACCAACACCGCCATGAGCGCATTCCCCCAGTTGCCCATGGCGGCGCAATCGATTTTCCATCCGTCCAGAACGCGCGCGATGTGCCCGCCGTAGAAGTTGCCGGCCTGATACAGCGTGCCGGTCTCGGGGTCGAACAACGGATTGTCGTTGGCGGAGTTGATCTCGCGTTCCAGCACGGCCCGCCCGTCTTCCAGCGCTTCCCAGACGGGCCCCAGGCCTTGCGGCGCGCATCGCAATGAATAACCGCTCTGCCGGCTGGAGGCCGACACGTACTCCGAGCCGTCCAGCGCGTTCCGCAGCCAGGCGGCCACGCCGATCTGGCCGGGGTGGCCTTTCTGCTCGTGAACCCACGGCTCGAACGGCTGGTCCGGCGCTTGCAACGCCTCGACCGACAAGGCAATCGCCCCAAGCAGACCGCGCAGGATGCGCTTTGCGTCTGTCCACACCAGAGATGCCGCCGCGGTCATCACGGTCGTGCCGTTGATTAAAGCCAGGGCTTCTTTCGGAGCGAACCGGACCGGCTCCAGCCCCGCCCCTTTCAACGCGTCCGGCGCGGAGAGCCGCCTTCCCTCAAAATCCGCTTCTCCCAACCCGACCAGCACCCGCGCGATATATGCCGAGGGCATCAAGTCGCCGCTCGCGCCCACCGAGCCGTAGCGCGGAACCACCGGCGTGACCCCATGGTTCAGCAGCGCCGCCAGGGCGTCCACCAATTCCGGGCGGACCGCCGAAGCACCGGTCGCGAACGTCGCGATTCGTAGCAGCATCGCCCCGCGCACCACCTCGGCCGGCAATGGAGAACCGGTGGCGCAGGACAGGTGGCGCATTAAATTATGCTGCAGCCGCTCCATGTCCTCCGGACGCAGAACGAATCCCTGATTGCCGCCGACCCCGGTATTCACGCCGTAAATGCGCTCGCCGCGCGCCAGCCGTTCCCACAAGCGATCCCGGCCTTTGCTGATCCGCGCCCGCGCGCTGCGCGCCAGGTGCACCGCGGCGCCGTCGCGCGCCACCCGGACCACGTCCTCAATCGAGAGCGCGCCGGCCCCCAGTTCCACAGTTTCCGCCATGCCCTGTAGAGTAGCGCGCCTACTCGACCGTAAACGTCTGCCGGGTCTCGTAAGTCTGGCCGCCGATCGCGTCTTTCACTTGAATCGCGATCGTGTACGTGCCGGGGCGGATGTTCTTCTGCAGCGTGATCCCCATCGACGCCGGAATGTACTGCTTCGGGTAGAACGACTCGGTTTGCTCCACCGCGGGCTCCGGCTGCGTCCACAATACCTTGCCCGATTCGTCGGCGATTACCGAAGTCACATAGCTGATGTCGATCCGATTCTTCGGCCCGTACTTGAACCCGGTGATATCGAATCGCGCCCAGACCCCCTCGCCCGGCCGGTAGGCGGCTTTTTGCAAAGGCCGCGTATCTTCCTCGGAGCCGAAGAACTGGAAATTGCGGACGACTAGGGTATCGCTCGCGGCCACGTCGCGCCCGCGCACCTGGAACGGGACGGCGGCTTCGGCATGGGCCTTCGCCACCAGGTCGTCCACTTTCACGATGATCTTATACGTCCCCGAACCGGCCAGCGGCGGCACCATCACTTCGGTCTGGATCTTCGGCATCCAGTCCTTGTCCTGGGGAGTCACTTCTTCGCGAATGTCATTGTGGAACGGCTCCACCACCGGCTTCCCGGCCGGGTCCACCGCTTCGATCGAGTAAGCCAGGTGAATCTGCTCATCCGCCGTCTTCGCGTACCCGCCTACCCGGCAAAAGAAGAATATTGTCTCGCCGGGTATGTGTTCGAAGCTCGCGGGAAGCACGGCGCCGCCGTCGCTGTCGGTAATCACCGTCCGCACGATGGTGAGAGGCGCGGCGCAGAGCGGAGCCGCCAGCGCCAGCAGAAGAATCGGCCGCATACACTCCTGTATTCATTCTGCGAACGGGAAATTTCCAAAGTCAAAGGGCGGAAACGGACATGCGTCCAGCGGAACAGCCTTTGATTTTTGCCGGCCCGCCCGCTACGGTTGGATTATGAGCGCTGCCACACAAATCCGCGCGCCGCGCGGGCGCGAATTGAGTTGCCGCGGCTGGCACCAGGAAGCCGCGCTCCGCATGCTCATGAACAATCTCGATCCGGAAGTCGCCGAACGCCCCGACGATCTGGTGGTCTACGGCGGCGCCGGAAAAGCGGCGCGCAACTGGCCGGCCTTTCATGCCATCGTGCGTTCGCTCCGTTCGCTGGCCAACGATGAAACCCTGCTGGTGCAATCGGGCAAGCCGGTGGGGATCTTTCGCACCCATCCGGAAGCGCCGCGGGTCTTGCTCGCCAACTCCAATCTGGTCGGCCGCTGGTCCGATGACGCACACTTCCGCGATCTGGAGCGCCTCGGCCTCATCATGTACGGCCAGATGACCGCCGGATCGTGGATCTACATCGGCACCCAGGGAATTGTGCAAGGCACCTACGAGACATTCGCCGCCGCGGGCCGGCGGCACTTCGGCGGCTCTCTGGCGCGCAAACTGGTGGTCTCGGGCGGTCTCGGGGGAATGGGCGGCGCGCAGCCGCTCGCCGCCACCATGAACGGCGCGTGCTTTCTCGGGGTGGAGGTCGATCCCGCGCGCATCGAAAAGCGGCTGGCCACGGGGTATTGCGACCGCATAACCCATTCGCTCGACGAAGCCGTGTCCTGGCTCGACGACGCCCGCAAACGGGGCGCCGCGTTGTCGGTCGGCCTGGTCGGCAACTGCGCCGACGTGTTGCCCGAATTGGCGCGGCGTTCTCTCGTGCCGGATGTGCTGACCGATCAGACCAGCGCGCACGATCCGCTGAACGGCTATATCCCGAGCGGCCTGTCGCTCGCCGAAGCCGCCGCCCTGCGCACGAGCAACCCGGATGAGTACGTCCGGCGCGCCATGGAGTCAATGGCCGTCCATGTGCGCGCGATGCTCGATCTGAAGCGCAGGGGCGCCATTACCTTCGATTACGGCAACAACATCCGGACGCAAGCCAGGAAAGCCGGGGTCGCGGATGCGTTCGATATCCCCGGATTTGTGCCCGAGTACATCCGGCCTCAGTTTTGCGAAGGGCGGGGGCCGTTTCGCTGGGTCGCGCTTTCGGGAGATCCGCGCGATATTTACGAAACCGACGCCCTGGCCGCCGAACTGTTTCCGGAAAACGAGAGTTTGCAGCGCTGGCTGCGGCTCGCGCGCGAGCGCATCCATTTTCAAGGGCTGCCGGCGCGCATCTGCTGGCTGGGATACGGCGAGCGCGCGAAATTCGGGGTGGCCATGAACCGGCTGGTCCGCTCCGGCAGGATTCAGGCGCCGATCGTCATCGGACGCGATCACCTCGACGCCGGCTCGGTGGCGTCGCCGTATCGCGAAACCGAGGGCATGCGCGACGGCAGCGATGCCATCGCCGATTGGCCGCTGCTCAACGCGCTGCTGAACACGGCGGCGGGCGCCTCCTGGGTATCGATCCACAATGGCGGCGGCGTGGGCATCGGTTACTCGCAGCACGCCGGCATGGTAGTGGTGGCGGAAGGGTCCGAAGAATGCGAGCGCCGGCTCGAGCGCGTGCTGACCACCGATCCCGGAACCGGCGTCATCCGTCACGTGGACGCCGGCTACGAGCGCGCCGTGGAAGTGGCGGAGCAGAATGGCATCCGCATTCCGATGCGCGAAACGCCATGAGCGCTTCGCTCGCGGTCATCGGCTGCCGGCAGTTGGTGACCCTGCGCGGTCCGGCCCGCCCGCGCGCCGGCGCGGAACTGCGGGAACTCGGAATCGTGGAAAACGGCGCGCTTCTCGTGCGTGACGGGCGCATCGCCGCCGCCGGGACGTACGCCGATCTGAAAAGCCGGATCACGCCGGAGACCGAAATCTTCGAAGCCGCCGGCGGCGTGCTCCTGCCCGGATTTGTCGATGCGCATACGCACCTGGTATTCGCGGGCGATCGCGCCGGCGAATTCGAAAGACGCATCGAAGGCGCGACCTACCAGGAGATCGCGGCGGAGGGCGGGGGAATCCGCGCCACAGTCCGCCGTACCCGGCAGGCGGGCGAACAGGAATTGCTGGAAGCCGCGCGCCGCCGCGCGCGCTGGTTTCTGGCGCACGGAACGACCACCATCGAAGCCAAGTCCGGCTACGGTCTGGATCTCGAAACCGAGTGCCGCCTGCTGCGCGTCATAAAGCAGCTCCAGCGCGAAGGGCCGCTCGCCATGGTCCCGACTTTTCTCGCGCATGAAATCCCGGAAGGGACCCGGCGCGATCAGTATGTGGAGATGGTGATTGGCGAGATGCTGCCGCGCGTCTCAGCCGAACATCTAGCCGAATACTGCGACGTGTTCTGTGAACCGGAAATTTTCCCGGTGGATGCGGCCCGCCGGATTCTGCAGGCAGCCAGGGCGCTCGGGTTGGGATTACGGATTCATGCCGACCAGTTGTCGCTCTCGGGCGGCGCCAGGCTCGCGGCGGAACTCCCCACCGCTACCGCCGATCACCTGGAATGCGCGGATGAAGCATCGGTGGCCGCCCTGGCCGCGGCCGGAGTTCAACCGGTGCTCCTTCCGGGATCGGTGTACGCGCTCGGGCTCCAGCGCTATCCCGACGCCCGCGCGATGATCGGCCGCGGCCTCGCCGTCGTGCTGGCGACGGACTTCAATCCCGGTTCGTCCCCCACGGTTTCGATGCCGATGATCCTTTCGCTGGCCTGCACGCAAATGCGCATGACCCCGGCGGAGGCGATCACCGCCGCGACCGTGAATGCGGCGTACAGTACCGGGCGCGGCTCTGAGATCGGAAGCCTGGAAGCGGGTAAGCGCGCCGATTTCGTCTTATACGACTGCGCCGATTACCGCGAGATCTCCTACCACTTCGGCGTCAACCTGGTCAAAGCCGTGTGGACCGGCGGCGTTCACTGCGCCATATAAATGATGCGGCCCTTCATCGGGGCGAGCTTGGCGGCATTCAGGCCTGGGACTTTCTGCAGATCGTCCCAACCCTTGAAATCGCCATTCGCCTGCCGCGCCTTCACGATAGCGGCGGCCTCGTCGGCGGTCAAATCGAGCTGTTTCTGTAGCTCGTCGGCGCTCGCCTTGTTGACGTTCACCTGCGGTCCCTGGTATTTGGCCAGGTAATCGACAATGGCCTTGAAATCGGCGTCGGAGCCGTCGGCGCCGCGCCCCTTCATGTCATCCACCGTGGCCTGCCAGTCGTCTCTGGACTGGAACATCGTCACCACCACACCCGCGTCATGGCAGGCGCCGCAAACCTTGACAAAAGTATCCTTTCCCTTCCCGTCGGGCAGATCCTGAGCTTGGGCGGCGACAACAAAAAGAATAGACAATGACGCAAGGAAAAGTTTGTTCATGATGTTCATGATAACCGAATCCAGGACGCTCGGAAATCCTGCTTTCTGCGGATCAACAGGCGGACGGATGCTCCCGCATTTGAGACCCGATAGTATGTTATAGAGGAGGTCGTTATGGGACCGAACTCTCGCAGGGCTGTACTGGCCGCGATCTCGCTGGCCGTTCTGGCCGGCTGTGAATCCGGCCGCCACGCCTCGACGGGTTTCCGTCTGCCCCCGGATGGCGATGCGGAACGCGGCAAAGCGGCATTCGTGGCGTTCGGCTGCGCCGCCTGTCATGAAGTCGCGGGCGGGGACCTTCCCAGCCCGACCGTGCAGCCTCCCGTTCCGGTGGTCCTCGGAGGCATGCGCGATTCTGAGATGCCGGATGGATACCTGGTGACCTCGATCATTTACCCGTCCTATCGCCTGGCTCGTTACCCGAAAGACCCGATCACGCAGGGCGGTGAATCCCGCATGCCGCACTACGCGGAGACGATGACGGTTCGGCAATTGACCGATCTGGTGGCGTTCCTGCAGTCTCGTTATAGCGTGCGCCATCTGAATCCGCGGAACCTGTATTGACGGAGCACGGTTGCGCTCTAGCGCGGAAGAGATGGTGCCGCCAACGCCGGATCCCCGGAGTTGGCCCGGCGCGCGGCCATTCGCGGCAACGCTTCTAAAATCCGGCGCACCTGCGAGTGCCGGAACGGGCGGGCGAGCACCGCCGAGGCCCCGCTTTCCAGCAGGTCGGTCCAGCCGCCATCGCCGCGGGTCAGACAACGAACCAGCGGCGTCCCGCCGGGCTGGCGGATCAGTTGAAGCAGCGGGAGCGAATCCGGATCGGATGCCGGCGCCATCAGAAACACCCCCCGAAACCGCGCGCTTCCCCGGAGGACAAGGGACGCTTCGGCAGGCGAAAATGCGCGCGTCACCACGGCCCCGCAGTCTTCCAGCACGCCCTGCAGATCGTCGGCTTCCGCGCGCGGGCTCACCAGCAGCACTTCCGGTCCGCGGCGCGCCGAGACGCCCGCCATACTCGCGCGCCACGCGGCCTCCACGATCGGCTCGGCAATATCGCGCAGAGTGGTCCAATGCAGGCTGCTCCCCAATTCACTATCCGACCCGGCCGCCATATTGGAGCCGCCCCAGATCCGGCAGTCGCAGAAGTCTTCGGCCGCCTGAAACGCCTCGATCAGCCGGCTCACCTGGAAAACCTCCTCGTCATAGGGCGAGCCGCGGATCACGCTATACGTGTATCGCCCGTTGGGGCGGGTGCACACCAGGCTGATCAGATTCGTGTAGCCGCGGGCCGAAAGCACCAGGCGCGAGTTGGGATCGCCTTTCTCGTCCGCGATAATGAACCCGTGCGGCGAGTTGTATAAGATTTCCGGCTCGACCGTGATGGGCGCGACCCCCGCCCGGCCGAGCAGAAGGTCCTCCAGCCGGTTGCATACGTCGCGGATGGTGTCTTTCACCAACTGCGCGTCCCCTACCATCTTCCCCAGCATGCGCTGGCGGCGGTACGGCTCGAATACCCACGTGAAATGGTTGCGCACCACTTCTTCGAGATCGATCGGATACAGCCCGCCGCAGACGTCGATCTTGTTATTGAACTGAACGATCCAGCGCAGCAGCGGCTCGGCGTGAAGGCGTTCGAGCAGTTCGTGGTAATCCAGGATGAACGTGGCCAGGCACACGTCCTGGTCGGCGTTCCAGACGTAGACCGGAATCGGGCAGCGATGCTGGAGCCACTTCTGCATCAGGCGGCCTTGCCGCACGGCGAGGTAGGCCTGCATGGCGGCGCTCATGGTCACTTCGCGCACAACACCCGCATGATGGTCGAAATGGACATGGTGACCGACGTGGCCCGGCCGGTCGTCCATCACTTCAATGCCGATCGAAAACTCCGGGGTTTCGCGGATAAATTGCTGCCAGCTCTCGAATCTCCGGGAGACGACGCGCAGATCGATGGATCGGAAATCCTTCGGCATTCGGCCTCCACGCCCGCTTCGCCCGCGAAGCGGCCCTCACGGCGATGCGGGATGATGATGCAGCCGCCGGGCAAAGCGGGACAGCGAATCCTTGCAGTTGCGCCAGAGCGAACCGGACCCCGGCGGACCCGCCGGCTCCGCCGGCGTCAGGTGACGCCTTTCCATTTCATCCGACAAAATCCGTTGCGCAACCGCGATGTACGAATTCCGGTGAGCCGCGATCTGCAGCAACTCCGGATCCGTCATGGATGCGTAATACGCCCGAAACGCCTGCTCCTGGCTTCTCATGCGCCGCCTCTCACCGCAAACGTCGCGGTGAGGTCCGGATGTGTGTTCCAGCCCGCGACCGGTCGCACGAACAGGAGGGAGAGCAGGATCGCTCCCAGAAGCACCCGCAATAAGTCCATAGGCAGCTCCTTTCGGATACATCCCTCCGAATTGTTTGTACCGCTCCTCCCAGGAGTTGTCAAGGAAGTCCGGCTCCGCTTCAGCTTGAGTTTCGGATATCACGGACTTATTATATGGGTGGCGTTCAGCCGGCTATAGGGATCGCCCGCCGTTCGGCGGATCCGATCGGGAAGGGATACCCGTCATGCAAGAAACATTGACCATCATCGACAACCGGACGGATCTGCGGTACGAGATCCCCGTTCATCAGGGGACCATTCGCACCATGGATCTGCGCAAGATCCAGTCCGCGCCCGAAGATTTCGGCCTCATGGGTTATGATCCGGCGTTCATGAATACAGCTTCGTGCCAAAGCGCTGTCACGTTTATCGATGGCGACAAGGGAATTCTGCGCTACCGCGGGTACCCGATCGAGCAGCTTGCGGAGAAATGCAGTTTCCTCGAGGTGGCCTACCTGCTGCTGTTCGGCGAGCTGCCCGGCGCGGCCGACCTGAACGAATGGGTAAAGACCATCACCTATCACACGATGCTTCACGAAACCACCAAGAACTTTCTGGAAGGCTTCCGGTATAACGCGCATCCAATGGGGATGTTCATCAGCACGGTGGCGGCGCTCTCCACCGTCTATCCCGAAGCGCGCAACGTGCATGACGCCGCGGTGCGCCAGCTGCAGGTCTGCCGCCTGATCGGCAAGGTGCCGACGATCGCGGCCTACACCTACCGTCACGGCCTCGGATATCCCTACGTGTACCCGGACAACGAGCTCAGCTACACGGCCAACTTCATGAACATGCTGTTCAAGATGGTCGAGCCCAAGTATCAGGCGAATCCCGTGCTGGCGCGGGCGCTCGATATTTTATTCATCCTGCACGCCGATCACGAGCAGAATTGCAGCACCAACGTCATGCGCGCGGTCGGCAGTTCTCAAGCCGATCCGTTCGTTTGCGTTGCCGCGGCCGCGGCCGCGCTCTCCGGTCCGCTGCATGGAGGCGCCAATGAAGAAGTGCTTCGCATGCTCGATGAGATCGGCTCCAAGGATCGCGTGTGGCAGCACCTTCAGCAGGTCAAGGCCGGCCATGGCAAGCTGATGGGCTTCGGCCACCGGGTTTATAAAAATTACGACCCGCGCGCCCGCATTATCAAATGGACCGCCGACCAGGTATTTCAGGTTACCGGCCGCAACCCCAAGCTGGAAATTGCGCTGGAACTCGAGCGAATTGCGCTCGACGACGAGTATTTCGTGAAGCGCAAGCTGTATCCGAACGTCGATTTCTACTCCGGGATCATTTATCAGGCGATGGGATTCCACCCCGACATGTTCACCGTGCTGTTTGCGATTCCGCGCACCGTGGGTTGGCTCGCGCAGTGGCAGGAGATGTTGCAGGATCCCGAGCAGAAAATCGCCCGTCCGCGACAGGTCTACATCGGAAAGGACCTTCGGGAGTTCGTGCCGATCGAACGCCGCGGATCGCCGGCGGCCGCCGCCGCGCTCTGAGGCCTTTCGGCCGGGCATTGGGGTTGGGTGAATACGCGCAAACTCGTCCCGTACGTGTCTCCACGAATGTGGATTCTCACCCTCTCGCTTCGTATGAAAGATCGTTCTTTGGAATCATTCCATCGGCACGAGACGTGCAGGTACAAAGGTGCGTGGCGATGTTTGGATCGAAATTCCGGCCTTGGCTGAAACGGCTCGCCAGAATACCGGAACGCGCCCCCCGGCGGATCACGGGGGGAGCGCGGTTCGCCCGAGGAGGGGTTATGCACAATCCGCGATACGCACTGACTCAGAAACGTCTGTCGGAAGCGAGCGACTCGCTCGCTTATCTGGATGCGGAACGTCTGCGGCGCGATGACCCCGCCTTCGGCCGGCTTCTGGAAGACCAGATCATCTGGCGGGAGCTCCTTGAACTGGAATTGCAGGAGGCTGAGGAGCGGATCGCCTCCATGTGCGACGCCGCCGAGCGCGCCCTCGACCTGCTCAAATGAGCAGCGCCCGAAGGGCCGGCGGCGTCCTCCGGCACTCAGCGCATCGCCGGGCTACCAGTCATGCCGCATGGCCGCCTCGCGGGCCAGCGAAACCATGACCGGCTCCACCAGCGCGCGGTAATCTTCGGTTTTCATGTGAATCACGTCGCGGTGCGTCCCGGCGTTGAAGGCAATCATCGGTTCATCGAGAAGGCTGCTGTCCAGATAGACCGGCAAGCCGTACATTGCTCCAATCGGCGGCATGGCGCCCAGTTCGCAATCCGGAAACAGCTTGGCGAGTTCGTCCTCCGTCGCCAGCCGGGCCTGCGACAGCCCGAGCGTGTGGCGGACCTCCTGAAAATCCACCAGCCGGTTGGCTGGGATGACGATCATGTGATACTTCCCGTCGCCGAAAACCACCACCACTTTGGCGACCTCCCGGGCGGGTAGGTGTTCCACCGACGCGACCTCGCGGGCGGTGTACGCGGCGTGATGGCTGCTCACTGCGTATTTCGCTTTGTGGGAATCGAGGAAGTTTTGAAGTTGCGCTGAAATCTGCATAAAACCTCCGTCCGACCCCAATTGTACGCCCAATCGCCGCGCAAAGCGATGCATTCCGGACGAACGCGTCCGTTTCCTCTGCCGTTGCATCCAAAGCCGGAGTCCGCAAGGCGCGCGCGTGCGATACTCGATACCTGGGAATCGGAACTCATGAGCTACTTGCGCATCGCCGCCGAGGAGGCGTTCGCTCCACCCGAACTGCTGCAGCGCTACCGGGAACTTTTATCCGGCGGAACGGATCTGGACCCCGGCTTCGTCACTCTTTGGGGGCACTACTTGGGGCAAAGCGCGCAGGCCACGGCGCTGGTGACCCGCATTCAGGATCTCGGCGAGCGGCGGCTCCGCGACATGGATGAGAGCGGAATCGCGATGCAGATCCTGTCGCTCACTGCTCCCGGCGTTCAGATCTTCGAAGCTGGTATGGCGACCGGCCTGGCGGAATCCCTGAACGACCAGCTCGCCGAAGCCGTCCGCCGCCATCCCCGCCGATTTGCCGGACTGGCGGCTGTCGCGCCGCAGGACCCCGCCGCGGCGGCCCGCGAACTGGAGCGCGGTGTTCGCAAACTCGGGCTCAAAGGCGCCATTATCAATTCCCATACCCGCGGCGAGTATCTCGACGATCCGAAATTCTGGCCGATCTTCGAAGCGGCGGATGCGTTGCGCGTGCCGGTGTATTTGCACCCCACCACGCCGCCCCCCGCCATGATCGCGCCGTTTGCCGAGCGCGGGCTCGCCGGCGCCATCTTCGGATTTGCCGTCGAAACCGGCTTGCATATGCTGCGGCTCGTCACCAGCGGGGTCTTCGATCGTTTTCCCGCCCTGCAGATCGTGGTCGGACATTTGGGCGAAGCCCTGCCATTCTGGATGTTCCGCATCGATTTCATGCATCGCGCGATGGTCGCGTCCGGCAGACACGCGAGCATTCGCAAGCTGCGGCGCGCCCCCAGCGACTACCTGCGCGAAAATTTCCATTACACAACCAGCGGCATGGCCTGGGAGCCGGTTATTTTGTTCGCGCAATCGGTGGTGGGAGTCGACCGCGTGCTCTACGCGATGGATTACCCGTACCAATACGTGCCCGAGGAAGTGAAGGTCACGGACAATCTGCCGCTCAGCGACGCCGATAAACGCAAGCTGTATCAGGTAAACGCCGAGAAGCTCTTTTCGCTGGCCGGCGGCGACCGGGATCTGTAACCCTCTATACATCACTTCCCGCGCGGCGGGTTGTGGAACTGGATTAAATGTTTGACGCGTGGTTACAATCGAACTGGATTTCTTCCACGTACTTGCCCAGATCGACGAACCAGCCGGGGCGTGTGTAAAAAACATTACCGAATCAGAATGTTTGGGAGTATGATCGGGGGCAGGGGGGATCCGGCGGATCCACGCGAAGAACTCCGCTGGAAATTGGGTCATGAGTGACGATGCGGGCAGCTCGAAAGGGTCCTTCTCGGTTCACAACGGCCGGGAAGTCTACGAAAACAGCGAAATGAAGCTCTGGCGGTGCCCGGTGTGCGCCTGGTGGCGCAACTGGTCGGAAGAGCGCTGCTGCGGCTGCGGTCTGATGCGGGATGATCCGGCCGCGGTCCGCCCGAAACACCGGACGGCCGGCGGTTCCTAGCCGGTTTTCGCGGCTGTCGGGATGGAATCGCCTGTCCCGCCGCTCCTCCGGAGTGTTGGTTCCGTTCCTGCCTGTTTCCGCCCGCGGGTCCGGCGGCGTAAAGTAAGAAGGAGCCGGCGCAGGCCGGCGGACCTAGGGCATGAACATCAATCCGGACAAATGCGTCGCCTGCGGCAACTGTACGTATGTGTGCCCGATGGGCGCGATCTACATCGATCCCCAGACCCGGCGTGCGGCCATCAATCGCGACGAGTGTGTCGAATGCCATGCCTGTTACAACGGCATGAGCCAGGAGCACCTCAACCCGGTTCTGGTCCGCGCCATTCGCCGCGTGTTCCAGATCCTGCGGGTGCGCTTCGATCCCGAGCCCGACGTCTGTCCCACGGCCGCGTTTGAGCCCGAGGAGTTGACGTGGCCGCGGCTGGTCCGCCGCGCGTTCTCCGATCCGCGGGTGCCGCACGAATCCACCGGGGTGGAAGGCCGCGGCACCGAGGAAGTGAAGACCAACGATGTCACCGGACGGGTGAAAGTCGGGGAAGTCGGGTTTACCATCGAGTTCGGCCGCCCGGGTGTCGGCGTGTGGATGCGCGAAATTCAAGAGATGTGTTGGGCCTTGGCCAAGGCCGGCGTCAGCTTCGAAAAGAAAAATCCCGTGACGTCGCTGATGACCGATCTGGCAACCGGAACGCTGCGCGAGGAGATCCTCAACGAAAAGGTGCTGTCGGCGATCGTCGAGATCAAAACGACGGTCGACCGCACCGAGGAGATCATCCGGCTGGTCTGGGAAGTGGAGAAGCGAATCGATACGGTAGTGGCCCTGGGTGTGGGGACGCGTTGCGATGCCGACGGCGAAGACCGCATCGTCGCCCCGATTCTGGAGAAACTTGGCTATCGCCTCGAGCGAGCCAAGACCAACATCGGGCTGGGCCGCGCGGGCAGCCGGCCCGCGCCCGAAATGCGCGCCGAGGCGATCAGCCGATGACCAACACCCTGCATCGTTTCGGCGACGCCGCCAGTTTTCACGACGATTACATCGTGTTTGCGATTCCCAGCCGCGGCAATAACGACGCCGATTCGGTTCCCAAACTGCGCCGGTTCCTCGAACTGGCTCTGCCATTCCAGCCGGTGAACCTCGGCGACGCGCGCCACGGCGGGGCGCTCCGGCCGTCCCGCTCGATGAATCCGACGGCGCACTGGAATCGCGACGTGAAGCCCGACTTCGCCGCCGTGATTGCCGGCCTCAATGCCCCCACCACCGCGGCGGCCGTTTTCGACAACCGTCCGGCGGCGGAAGACTTCGTCAAGGCCGTGGTGGCCGCCGATCTCGGCCTCAGCGTCAACATTTCCACTTCCATCGAAGGCGCCGAACAGTGCTGCGACGCCGCCGGCATTTGCCGCCACAGCGTCGGCTATTCGCTCGGTTTCGAAGGCAAGACCGAACACCTCCCCCATGCCGACGTGCTGAAGATTTCGACCATGTGCGGGCACGGCATGGTCAGCGCGTCACTCGCGAAAAAGATGATCGATTGGGTCAAAGAAGGCCGCCGCACTCCCCAGCAGGCGGTGACCTATCTCCAGCGTTTCTGCTCCTGTGGCGTCTTCAACCCCTCCCGGGCATGCCGGATTTTGGAAGAGGCCCGCACCCGGACGCGGTAATCGCGGGGGCTCCCCTGTCAGTTTAAATAAGTATCAAATTCAGGTACTTACCTGATTGAGCGTCTACTAACATAATGGTACGCTCAGTACCTATCTATCTAGAGGTGGGGGCATGAAGCCAACTAATGGACAACCAGGGTCTAGAATGACCCGCAACCGCAAGCAGGATGCCCATTATCCGGTTCGCGTCGAGGCAGGCTATACGCTGCGGCAGGGCCGCCGCCTCATCGAGAGAGGGCGGGTCCTCACCGTCGGGCTGAACGGTACCGAACTGGTCGTGGAGTCGGCCAAGCCCTGGCCTTCCGGCTTGGAAGTCGAACTGGTCCTGAACTGGCCGGCGCCGGCCAGTTCCGACAAGCGGATCGCTGTTCGAATCAAGGGCCGGACGGCCGGCAACCAGCGAGTGCGGATTGGCCGCTACGACTTCGACATCTTGCCGGAACGCACCACGGCCCGCGCCGCCTCCAAAGAAACCCTCCCCCACGTCACACCGCTGGCCTCCTGATCGGGCCGCCAGTCAACCGTCGGGAACACGCCGCCGGGATGTTTCGCACACGCCGCTTGCCGCGCTTGTGGCTCGCGCGCCGACGCAGCCGGCGCCTCGCCTGTGCGCGGCCGGACACCCCGGTAATCTTCCAGCTCCGCGCGGCCGTTGACGCCCGAAGGCCGATGATATACTAGCGCCTATGAAAAAACACATCCTTGTGCCCAGTCTGCTCGCGCTGGGAATGGCGCTTTGCCTCTACGCGCAATCCGATGCCGAATATCAGGGGTTGATGAAGAGTGTGGCGGCAACCTCGGGTAAGGCGCGGAAAGCGGTCATGGAAAAGAACGGCGCGGAGGCCGCCACCGCGGGCGAGCAGCTCGAAGGAATTTACAAGAAGATCGCGGATTTCTGGGAAAAGCGCGGCACCGCAGATGCCGTCGAGATCTCCAAGAAGGGCGAGACGGCGGCGCACGAACTGATGGAAGCCGGCAAGGCCAATGACGATGCCAAGATGGCGAGCGCCATGCAGACCATCAACGGCACCTGCGGCTCGTGCCACATGGCGCACCGCGGCGGCTCCGCCGGCGCGTTCACTATTAAGTAAATTTTCCCCGGGCTGGGCAGCCGGCGATCAGGGAGTCGCCGGCTGGCCGGCCGCGGAGACCGGCTGCCGCAGCAGGTCTACGATCAGCTGAAACAAGCGCGCCTTGACTTCATAGCGCCGCGGCGCGCGTGTAATATAGCGAACCACGATTTCCAGCCCTCCTCCCGATGGCCGCAGCTCCACGGCCGGTTTCGCCGAAAACTCCTTAATTCCATATTGGGCCGTAACGCGCTGCCAGTCCTGCTCGGCTTGCCGTACTTCCGCTTCGGTCTCGCGCGACACCACCTCGGCGATCTGGTCCGCGATCCGGTACGGATCGCCGGCCGCGGGCAACGTGACCTGGATCTGGTCCCATAGCCACTGGCCCGCCGTCGAGAAGTTGAAGAAGTGGCCCTCGATGGCGAAGCTGTTCAGGAAGCCGACCCGGCGGCCGGTGGGATGGCCGGTGGCGGCCCAATTGCCCACTTCGAGCAGCACCGTTTTCAGCAGTCCGATCTCGATCACCTCGCCGCCCACGCCTTCGATTTCCACCCAATCTCCGACGTGAATTCCATTGCGTCCGAGCAGGATGAACCATCCGAGGAAGGCGACAATGAAATCCTTCAATGCGACTGTCAGGCCGGCGGTGGCGAGTCCGATGATCGTGGTCAGATCCGTGGGTGGGCCGAAGATCAGCAGCAGGATAGCGCCGAATCCCGCCAACTGGACCGCGACTTTGGAAACCGTGCGCAGCTGGTGCAGCCGCCGGCGGTCCGTTTGACGGAAGCTGCGGTTGATGGCGCGGCCGATCAGGATCATGGCCAGCACAATGGCAAGCACCACCGCTAAAAAACCGAGCAGCGTGTGCAACACGGCGCGGCGGCGGACTTGGATGAGCCCGGCCCAGCGGCCGTAGACCTCGGCCAGCTGCCGCGAATCCTGAATGCGTTTGTCGTACTCGCTGAGCGTCTTCTGGCGGTCGGCCATTTGTTGGAGGCGGGCCAGCGCCGCCTGCGTCACGCTGGCGTCATGGTTGGGCGCGGGCTGCGCCTGAACCGGTTGCGCCTCCAGCGATTCGTGCTCGCGAAGCCGGGCCGCGGCGGCGCTCGCCGCTTGCGCCCGAGCGGCGGCAATCTGCTGTTCGCGGCCGTTCAATTCGAGCCAAAGCCGCGCGTCGCTCAGCAAAGTCTCGTGGTTCTCGGCGGGCGCGGGTTTAAATTGCGGAGCGGGTTGGCGTTGCGCGGCCTCGTGTTCTTGAAGAGCCCGCTCCAGCACGGCATGGCGGTCGCCGCCTTGCCGGGCGAGGTCCTCCTGCGAATCATCGAGTTCATCCTCATCGAGGGCCCGCTGCGCTTTCAACACCGCGAGCTCATCCGCGGCCGCGCCGTCTTCCGCGGCCTGCTTCGTAAGTTGCGCGATGCGGCTGTCATAAGCCTGCATCCGGGCTTTCAGGCGCGCGATGCGGCTGGTCAGCTGCTGGAGCGGACCGCTCGCAGGCGGCGGCGCCGCGGAGGCCTGCCGCAAGGCGGTGGCGAAGCCCTGGTCGAGCTCGTGATCGGCCAGCCGAAGCGCATCGCGCGCCAACTGCTGTTCCTCGGCCGTATCGGCGAGGCTATACACCTGGCGCGCTGTCTGCAGCAGCCGGTCGTCGACGAGGGGTGTCGGGCTATCCGCCGCCGCCGGCGGGCTAGGGGCGGGCCGCTGGCTTCGGTTAGCAGTGAATACGAAGCCCGCGAGCGCAGCCACCAGTAACGCGGCTACCACGACTGTCAGCGAATAAGCCGGGCGTTTCATTCCAGGCGCTCTCTCCAGGATAAACGACGCGGTTTCGGGCCCACTGTCGGCTTTTTGGCCGCTTTTCCGGACAGAACCGCTAACCAAGAAAAGTATTGTCCGGAAGGCGCGCCGGGCGAGACCATGGTATCGCTCGGCCCTGTCTTTCGTTTGAGATTGGAGTCCCGTCAGATCCCGAATCCGGAGCAACCACCGCGTTGAACTCGTCGCCTGCAAGCAGGTATTGGCACTCTGTTTCGATGGCTGTCTGGAAGTGGTTCCGGCAGAGTTCGAGCAGCCGCGATCCCTTCGCCGGGGGCTGCTTCCGGCGGGCCCCGTACCTGGCCGTAACCGTCTTTATCGCGGTCCTCCATTTCATACTGTTCTCCTTGAGCAAAGTGGCGATCGCCGGCGGCCCGCAGGCGCTGCCTGCCTTTCCGGGCGCCGGAGTCGATCTGGTGCTCCTTCTCGCGTTCGGCGGGAGGTATTGGCCGATCTTTTTGGCCACCTACTATTTGATGTCGCTCGGCCATCAGGTCCCGTGGCTCCCCTCTTGCGGAGTCGCCGCTGCCGCGCTTTTTCGTACGCTGCTGGGCGCCGCTTTTCTCCGACGCGTCTCCGGTTTCAAGAAGGTGCTGGGCCCGTTCGAAGACATCGCCGGTATTTTCCTGGCGGGCGTTGTCGCCACCGCAGCCGGAGCGGCGGCGGGGGCCGCTTCGATGGGCGCCGCCGGTATGTTTGGGAGTTCGGAATGGGGGCTAGTCTTTCGGCGGTGGTGGATTGCCGACGTCCTGGGTGTGTTTACAGTCAGTCCGGCCCTGCTCACCATCGCGCGAGCGTGCCACTTGGTCCGGGCGAAGTGGAACCCCTGGCTTGCCCTGCGCTTTTTCCTGTATTTCACGGGCGTGTTGCTGGCTTGTAGTTTCGTCTTGTTCCGTCCGGACACCCGCTACCTGCTTTTCTCCGTGTTCCTGCTGATTCTCATCGCGGCGGCCTGGCTGGGGACCGCTGCGGCGCGATTGACAGCCTTGATCATCATGTGCGCCGCCGTTTGGGCCACCCGCATGGGAACCGGCCCTTTTGCCGCCGGCAGCCTGCGCGAGAATCTGCAGAACATGGCGTTGTTCACTGTGGCCGTTTCGCTCACCGGGATCGCTGTCGGCGCCTTTCGGATGGCGGGAAACTTGCGCTTGCCGGCGGCCGTGCTTCTGTCCGGTTGGGCCTGCAGTGCGTGGGTCTATGGTTCGCTGGATCTGGGGCGCACCCGGTACGATGAGGAGCGTTTCGAAGGCGTAATTGCCTCGGTCCAGGGACGGATCAACGGCAGTTACCGCGAGTATGCCAACCTTTCCTGGAACACGGCCGCGCTCCTTGCCGCCAACGGGACAGTCGAGCCCGAACCATGGCGTCGCTATCTGCGGGGGCTGAACCTGGCGGAGCATTACCCCGGTGTCGCAGCGGTGTCGCTCGTGGAACCGGGGTTCGCGGCCGGCCCATCCTCTCAGGCCGCGGCGGAACGCTCTCGCGATTTCGGGACTGCCGCCCTGGCCAGCGATACGGCCGGACCAGGGCGCGAACGGTTGCTGCATCTGTTCGTTCCGGTCTATCGGCCGGCTGCTCCTCTGACGGCCGTCGCCGAGCGGCGAAGGGCGCTGGCGGCCTGGGTGCAGGTTTCATTCCGCGCGGAGCCATTCTTTCGTTCCGCGCTGGCGGATTTGGGCGAAATCGTGGACTTGCGCGTGTCCCCTTCGGAGCAGCCCGGCGAGGAATGGTTTCATTCCGGAAACTCCGGTCCCCCGTCTCCCTCCGCTCGCTTAACGAGTATGAAACTCGGCGGGACCGCGCTGATGCTGAACTGGAGACCCTCGCCGGGCTTTCCGTATCTCAGCCGGGCGCCGTTCGCCGTCGCGGCGGGATGCACGGCGCTGTTATCTCTGCTGCTGGCAGGCCTGGTTCTGGTTCTGCAAAACACCCGCCGGCGCGCGTCGTGGCGTTGGAAGCTGCTGCAGTCCGCTTCCGCGCTGGGTACCTGGGAGTTGGATTTCGGCTCCGAGACGGTCCACTGCTCGGAGCAGTTGCTGCGCCTCTATGGCGTCGCCGCCGGCGGTGAACGCTTCTCGATCGAGGAGTGGCTCCATTTCATTCACCCCGAAGACCGCGATGGAATGCTCGCGGAGATCCGGCACCGGCTCGGCACACGCCAGGCCATCGACCGGCAATACCGGGTGGTCTGGCCGGACGGCTCGATTCACTGGCTTCACAGCAAAGCGCTGCCGGTTTCGGAAGACAACGAGCCGCCGGCTCGAATCGTGGGCGTCGATTTCGATATCAGCAACATCAAACATTTGCAAAGCCAGCTGGCGCAGGCTCAAAAGCTCCAGTCCGTCGGGCAACTGGCGGCCGGCATCGCCCACGAGATCAACACCCCGATTCAATACATTGGCGACAACGGGAAGTTTTTACAGGAAGCGTTCCAAGATCTGATCCGCCTCTCGGAGGCGCCGGAGAACGCCGGGCGTCCGGCCGAAGGCGCGCTCGACTTCCTCAAAAGAGAAGTCCCGCGGGCAGCCAGTGAACTCCTCGAGGGCGTCCATCAAGTGGCGCGGATCGTGCGGGCGATGAAAGAGTTCTCGCACCCCGGCGCGATCGAAACCTCGGCTGCCGATCTGAACCGCGCCATAGAGAACACCATCGTGGTCTCCAGAAACGAATGGAAGCAGGTTGCGGAAGTCACCACTGACCTCGACCCGGAGCTTCCTCCGGTTCCGTGCGTGGTCGGCGAGTTTAATCAGGTGATGCTCAATCTGATCGTGAATGCGGCCCACGCGATCGCCGACGAGGTAAAGGAGTCCGGCCGCGTGGGCACCATCCACATCAGCACGCGCCAACGGGACGAGATGGCGGAAATCCGCGTCAGCGATACGGGCGGCGGCATTCCGGAAGCGATCCGGACCCAGGTCTTTGACCCGTTCTTCACGACCAAGCCGGTAGGGAAAGGCACCGGCCAGGGGCTGGCCATCGCCTATGCCGTGATCGTGCAAAAGCACAATGGCCGAATCCGGTTCGAGTCGCAGCCAGGCCGGGGGACCACTTTCATTATTCAACTGCCGCTGGCGCGCGAATTGGAAATGGCCTAGCTCCGGCGGCGCCGTCAGAATTCGTAATCGAGCGAGAATTGCAACTGCCGGGCGCCCGCCGCCGTGACCGGCTGCAGGAACCCGGGAGCGGCGATCGGTCCCCCGCCGAAGACCGGATTGATCTGAATCACATTGGTGTGGTTGAAGAGGTTGAACGCTTCCGCGACCAGATCCAGGCGCGACGTTCGAGTCACGGGAAAGTACTTCAAAACCCGGAAATCGACGTTGGCCTGAAGCGGCGTCCGCGACGAATTCCGGCCAAACCCGGACGGACGGGCGGACAGAGGAAACGCGCCGCTGCCGTTATCAACGCCGGTCAGCGGATTGACCGGCCGGCCGCTGGCGACCGTGACGATCGGGGCCATCTCGATGTGGCGGAACGCGCGCACGAGCCAGCCCTGCATCGGCCGGGGGCCCCGCGACTCCTCTTCGTCGCCGACCGGCAATTCCCAAAGCGCGTTGGCGACGAAGCGATGGCGCTGGTCCTGCAGGGAGAAGGCGCGTTCCGAAGCGAGGTCGAAGGGGTTTTGCGGCTGCTCGTAATAATCAGAGGCATCGTCGTACGCGCGGGAAAGCGTATAGCTTGCCGAGAATTCGAGTTCTTCGGACATGCGGCGGTTGAGAGAGAGTGCGACCGCGTGATAAGTCGAGCTGGCCGAATCTTCCAGTTGAAAGATGTCGTGGAATGCCGGGCTGGCGCGGCCCGGTCCGAACTCGGGGCCGGGCGGCAAAAGGTTGAGGTTGCGTGTTCGGGCCAGCTTCACGCCGCGAACCAGAAGCAGCGACGCGCTGGCGGTCAGGTCGCGTGAAAGCTGGTGTTCGACCGTCGCGGTGGCCTGCTGGCTATACGGCGTGGCCATCCGGCGGTCGGCCGTGTAAATCGAACTCCCCGGCAAGAGAGGCGCGGGGAGCACCTGTTCGAAGGCATTGGTCCCGTCTTTTTGAAGATCCCGGTCCAGAGCGGCCAAAATGTAGCGATCGAAAGAGATCCCGTAGCCGGCCCGGAACACCCAGCGTGCGGCCGGATGGTAAGCCAGGCCGATCCGCGGGCTGAAATTGTTGCTGTCCTGAGCGAAGCCGCCCGGCAGGTGCTCGAAATCGTACCGAATTCCGATGTCGATCACCAGGTCTTCGGCGGCGGACCAGTGATCGTTTACAAATGCGCCATAGTTCTGAACGGCGAACCGGGTCGCGGGGCGTCCGAAAGCCTGGCGGAACTGCGCCGGCCGGCCGGCAGCGAAATCCGCCAGACTACCGAACAGATACAGGCCGCCGAACCCATCCGCCATGGCGGCATCTTCGCGGACGCGGTGAAACGCCGCGCCGGCCTTCCACAGGTGCGAGCCCGCCTGCTGAGAATACGTGTAGCTGGCCTGGTCGTGCGTTTCGAGGCGCCGGCCGTTGCCTTCGTAAGGACGGCCAAAGGAAACGAGGCCGGCGATGTCGACGCCCGGGCCGGACGAATCGTTGGTGCGGACTACGGCGCGGCGGCGCGCCAACTGCAGCCGAAGGTCTCCCACGGAACGGGGGCTGAAAATCGTGGTCCACGCTCCGGCCACGCCCTGATCCTGAATGAAGCCGCTGCCGCGAGCGCTGGCATCGCTCAGCCCGGAGGCGTGGAAGGCATCCCCGGCTTCCCGGTTATTCGTGAACGCATAGCGCAGCATGAGGGAATTGGTGTCGCTCAGCTGATGGTTGAGTTTCAACGACGCTTCAGTCTCGGCGCGCGCAGCCGGGAATAAGGAGTCGCCGATGGTTCGCGTGGAGACGGAGGGAAACGCTCCGGCGGCAAGAATGCGATTGACGGCGGACACGACAGCGGGGCTTAGATAGGAATCATCCAGGGAGCGGTTGTGCTCCTGCTCGAAAGCGGCATAATAGAACGTCTTGTCCCGGCGGATCGGGCCGCCGAGCGCGGCGCCGGCCCGGTACCGCTGCACGTTCGGCGCAGCGTGTTCGGCCTCCAGCGGATGGCGGGCGTCGAAGACGCCGTTTTGGACAAACACAAACGCGTCGCCGTGAATGGTATTGGAGCCGTTCCGGGTGATGACGTTGATCGAGCCACCCGAGGCGCCGCCGGTTTCGGCCGAGAGGCCGGAATGGACCACCTGGAATTCCTGGATGGTCTCCAGGGAAAGCTCGGTCCGGCTGGCTCCGGTATAGTCGTCGTTGTTGTCGGCGCCGTCGATGCTCAGATTGTTGCTGCGGCCGCGCAGCCCCCCAAACGTGAAGCCGCTGTCGGGCAGCGGCGCCAGCGCCTGGCGGCCGGGCTGCTGGGCGGAGGCCGCCACCGCCGGCGCGAGCAGAACGAAATGGAGGTAGTTCCGGCTCTCCACCGGCAGTTCTTCAATCCGCTCCGTGTCCACGGTCGAGCTGATGGAGGTCTGCGCCGGATCGATCGGAGACGGCCGGTCCGATACGGTCACCTGCGTGCGGATCGAAGCGAACTGCAGCTCGATTTCGAGCCGCGCCGTGGACCCGAGCGAAATCACGATGCCGGTGTGGCGGTGGGATGCGAAGCCCGGCACTTCAACCGATAAATCATAAATACCGGGCCGGAGTTCGGGAATCCGGAAGATGCCGCGCTCATCGCTGGCGGCTTCGCATTCCCGGTGCGTTCCCATGTCCCGCAGTTTGACCGGGGCGCCGGGAACCGGTGCGCCGGTGGCGTCCGTAATCAGGCCTTCCAGGCCGCCGCCCGTGGAGGACGTTTGTGCGTATACCGAAGCCGAAAGCGCGGCCAGCATCGCGAAGCGCGGGAGGACCCCGGCCCGGAACCGCATGACCACAACGTAGCATCCGGCGAGCGGAGAAAGACACGGTTGTAGAACCAATAGGACAGGGAATTTGGAAGAAACCGGACTCGAACCCGGTGCAAACGGCGAAAAACTGTGGTACATATAAATTTGTAGAATTGGGTGGCGTGACCGGGTAGCTCGCACCAAGGTCCCCCGCGCAATCCCTTCGGTATCCCACGAGAACTGCCGTCGCTATGCCCGCTGGACGGCTGGCATGGTCGTCGATGGGAACAAGAGCGCGCTTTACGGATTTAGCCGGAATTCGACGACGACTTCTTTTCGCCCGTTAAGATACGGAGTGTTTCCATGGACAGCGATCGCAAGTACCGACAACACGGGTACATGGATTCGGACCGCGACGCCCGAGGCTCGCGCGAGGAGCGGCCCCGGCCGCAAGGCCCGCGGCCGCCGATCGACGTAACCGGGCCGCGGCTGCCGCGGCTGGTTCAGCATGTGGCGGCGGCGCGCTGCTTCAATTGCGCCACCACTCTGCCGGCGGGCACGGATTTCAACGGCAACTGTCCGAAATGCAATGCCGAGCTGCATTGCTGCAAGCAGTGCTCGCATTTCGAACCGTCAACGCGGTTCCAGTGCGTGAAGCCCATTCCGGTGCGCATTTCGGTGAAGGACAAAGCAAACCTCTGCACGCTGTTTACGCCGCGGGTGACGGTGGCCCGGGAAGGCACCGCCAACGGGTCGGCCCCCGTGCCCCCGGTTACCGACAGCGGTCCCGCGCCCCGCAACCCGGAAGACGCCCGCAACGCCTTCGACCGTCTGTTTAAGAAGCTCTAACGCGAGGCCGCCCGCAGTTTAGTGCCGATGGCCCGGATGTTCGTCCGGGTGCACCGGGATCACGCAGCCGTTTTCTGAGATCACGCAAGAGACGTGCTCGAACTGCACCGTCGTGTGCGAGATGTGGAAGCGGCTGGCGAGCATGCGATTCAGCCGCTGCAGAATGGCATCGCTGGACGACGGGGGCACGTCCTCGATCTGAACGTGGCAGCTCAATGCATGCGTGCTCGATCCCAGGCTCCAGATGTGCAGGTCGTGAACATCCAGGACTCCTTCGACGGCCCGCATGGAGCCGACGACGTCCTGCAGCGCGATGCCGCGCGGCAGACCTTCCAGCAGGATATTCAGCGATTCGTGGATGATGTCCCAGGCGGTCCAGACGATCAGCAGCCCCAGCGCAATGGATAGCACCGGGTCGATGCGGACCCAGCCCGTATAGCTGATGGCAATCGCGCCCGCGATGATGGCCAGCGATCCCAGTGCGTCGCCCAGCATGTGAACAAACGCGCTGCGCACATTCAGATCGTGATGCCGGGCCGCGCGCAGCGCCCACATGATGCCGGCGTTCAATAACAAGCCGAGGGCCGCCACCGAAAGCATGACGTCGTAGTGGACCGGCTGCGGGTTCCGGAGCCGGCCGGCGCTTTCGTAGAAGATCCAGGCGGAGAGCACCACCAGGGTCAACGCATTAACGAATGCGGAAAGCACGCCCGCTCTCTGATAGCCGTAGGTCTTGACTTCATTGGCCGGCTTGGATTCCAGGTAATTCGCCAGCCATGCGAGCAGCAAGGCCAGCGCGTCGGTGGAGTTGTGGCCCGCATCCGAAAGTAACGCCAGAGAGTGAGCCTGGAAGCCCGCGGCCACTTCGACGGCCACAAACAACAGCGTAGCGACGAGCGACCAGCGAAGCACCCGGCCCGTCGCTCCCCCGGTACTGTGTGCGTGCGCGTGCACTTCTCTTTCAGTTTACCCGCGGGCTGCGCCGAAGCGAAGAGCCTCTGAGGGTGAAAAACCGGCCTTCCGCGGGTCAGTTGACCCCAGCCGGCGTCACTCGGTAAGATGGCCTGAATTCAAGCAGGCGGGCGCAAAAGCGCGCCGGGAAGGATGCGATGGACGACTGGGTTTACGCGCAAGGAAATCCATCCGAGCAGTTGGCGCGGGTGCACCGTTTTTCCATGGTGAAGAAGTCCGAGTCGGGCGCCGAAGTCGAATTTGGAATCACGGTGAAAGAGTTCGCCACGCCGAAAGACGGAGCGCTCGTTTTCTTCGCCCAGGCTGACCGGCAGACCAATCAAGCCGTCGCGCCGTATACGCCGTGCGGCTGGGGCAAGACCCTGCTGGGGGCCTTGCAGGAATGCGTCCGGGAGATCAACCGCTTCCCCTACCACGATCTGGATTCCCGGATCGCCAAGGCATAACGCCCGGACCGGCATCATCCGTTCGGTTCAAGCGCGAGCGCGCCTGTGCTATCGCCCAGACGGTCTGCCGGAACTCCCGCTTTGCGGAGCAAGCCAATCAGCAGGTTGGTCATCGGGGTGTCTTTCGGGCATCGCACGTGCCGCCCGCGCAAACCCCCTCCCGCCACCACCAGCGGCAGGTTATCGTGCCGGTGCGAATTGCCGTCGCTCAGGCTGCTTCCATAGAGCAGGAGCGAGTGGTCCAGCAGAGTGCCGTCGCCGTCGGGGGTGGATCGGAGTCTCTCCAACAGGCGCGCAAATGTTTCGACGTGCAGCCGGTTAATCCGGGCCACCTTGCCGATTTTGACGGGGTCGCCCTGATGATGCGTGAGTTCATGGTGCCCTTCGGAAATCCCGATCGACGGATACACGCGGCCGCTGGCTTCGTGGGCGAGCATGAACGTGACCACGCGGGTGAGGTCGCCTTGAAAGGCGAGTGCCTGCAATTCGATCATCAGCCGGGCATGTTCTTCGAACGAGGCGGGGATTCCGGCGGGTCGTTCCGGAGCCGGCAACTCATGGTTGTGCTTTTCGTGCAGTTGGATGCGCCGTTCGACATCCCGGATGGAATCCAGGTATTGTTCGAGCTTGCCGCGGTCGGCGGGCCCGAGGGTGGATTCCATGCGTGCCAGGTCGCTGCGGACGAAATCGAGCAGGCTGCGATCTTCGCGCGAGAGGGCGCGCCGGCGCCGGGGATCCAGCGTCTGGTCATCCCCGAACAGACGCTCAAACACGGTGCGCGGATTGATTTCGAAGGGCAGCGGCGTCACCGGATCGCGCCAGCTGATGGTGTTGGTGTACGCGCAGCTGTAGCCGCTGTCGCATCCGCCGCCGAGCGCCGAGGGTTCCAGGCCGATTTCGAGTGAAGCGAGGCGCGTGGCCCGGCCCAGCACCTTGGCCGCCGCCTGATCGGCGGAAAGGCCCGCCCGGATGTCGCCTCCTTCGGTTTTGCGGGGATGCACTCCGGTCAGAAAGGTCGCGCCGGCGCGGCCGTGATCGCCCGGCCCGTCCCCGAGAGGCCGCCCGTTGGCCTGCGCGAGCCCGCTGACGACCACGACCCCGGCCGCGAATCCGGACAGCGGCTCGAGTGTCGGCGGAAACGCGAAGCCCGGGCCCTCCTCGGCGGGCGTCCATCGGTCCATGATCATGCCGTTCGGAACATACACGAAGCCCAGCCGCATTGGTTGCGGAACTCTTCGCGCGGCAAAGGCCGGCACCATGGCATCCAGGAAAGGCAGCGCCACGGCGGCGCCGGCGCCTCGCAGGACGGCGCGCCGGGACAAATGCTTGCGGCGGACGATCAAGGCGTTCTCCTCATTTGGAACGGCGCGCTCTTCACGATCCCCAGCACGATGGAGGAGAATCGGAAGCCGTCCTCGGCGGCCTCGCGGTCGATGGCGCGCACCAGCGGCTGGTCGTGCCAGTCCAGCCCGCGCCCGAGCGCATAAATCATCAGCTTGGCGGTGAACGTCGCGATGAACTGATCGCGCCGGTCCAGCAACACTCGCTTCAGCCCGGCGGGGCCGGAGAACTGCGTTCCGTCCGGCAGGCGAGCGGCCGTATCCAAAGGCGCGCCCGCTTCTTCGTCGCGCCATTTGCCGACCGGATCGTAGTTCTCGAGCGCGAATCCCAGCGGATCCATGGCAGCGTGGCAGGCGGCGCAGGCGGGCTGGGCCCGGTGCTGCTCCATCTGCCGGCGCAGAGACACAGGCTTCTGGTCCTTTTCCGGCCGCGGGAGGCTCGGAACATCCGGGGGAGGCGGCGGGGGAGGCTCGCCCAGAAGGTTCTCCAGGATCCACTTGCCGCGCACCACAACCGAGGTCCGGGTCGGGTAGGACGTCACGGTCAGGATACTGGCCTGTCCCAGCAATCCGCCGCGCCGCGGGTCCGCCAGTTCGACCCGGCGGAACTCGTCGCCCTGCACGCCGGCAATTCCATAGTGGCGCGCCAGGCGCTCATTCAGAAACGTAAAATTCGCGGCCAGCAGATCGAGAACGCTTCGGTCTTCGCGCAGGATGTCGGCGACGAACAACTCGGTCTCGCGCTCGAAGTCCTCCCGCAAGAGCTGGTCGAATCCGGGAAACCGGCGCGGATTTCGTTCGACTCGCGGCAGATTGCGGAGCGACAGCCACTGCCCCGCGAAATTCGCGACCAGCGCGTCGGATCGCGAATCGGCGAGCATCCGGCGTACTTGATGATCAAGCGCGGCGGGTTCGCTCAGCGCGCCACGCTCGGCGGCGTCCAACAGCTCGTCGTCCGGGATGCTGCTCCACAGGAAGAAGGACAAGCGCGAAGCCAGTTCCAGGCCGCTGACGCGATGCACCGATCCGGACGGGCTTCCGGCTGGATCGTGTTCCGCGCGAAGCAGAAACTCCGGCGACACCAGGAGCGCCTCGAATGCCGCCTTGATTCCGTTTTCGAAGCCGCCCTTTCGCCCGCCCTGGTCAAAAAAACCGAGCAGCGGTTTGAGATCGGAGTTGGCAACCGGCCGGCGATACGCGCGGCGCGCCAGCGCGCGGAGGATCGCTCGGGCGCATCGCCTCTCCTCGGCCTTTCGGGAGGGCTGGCAGAGCATCCAATGCCGCCGGCTCTCCGGACCCTTCAGGGCGAGCTCGCTGATTTGCCGCGCCGCGGCAAGGTATCGTTCCAGAAGCGCCGGGGAAATCGAGAGCAGCTCGCCGATATTGTCGAAGCCATAGCCGGCGTCGTCGGGTGGAAGCAGGGCCTCGGTGTCGGGATGCAGCCCCAGAAGATCGCGCACCGCGTTGCCGTACTCGGCGCGATTCAGGCGGTGGACGATGGTCCGGCCGGGATCCGGATGGGACTCCGCCTGCCGGTCCAGCGTATCCTCGACGTTCCGCACAAAGTCTTGCCGGACCTCCTCGGGAGGCCGCGGCACGCCCGGAGGGGGCATGGCGTTGGAGCGGACTTTCCGGAGAATTCGCTCCCAGACGTCGCCGGCCTCGTCCGAACCCGGCAGCGCCAGATCTTCAAAGGCAAGCCCCGCGGTCCGGAGTTTCTGATTATGACAAGCCGTGCAGTAACGGTCGAGAAACGGATGTGCCGCGGCGGCGGCTTCCACGCCGAAAACGCAGAATACGATAGTGCAGGCTCTCAGCCACACGAGCTTCTCGCGGGGGAACGGGCTCTAGTGTAGCATTCGCGATTGACGGAACAAGCTGCGCCCGGCGAGGGCGAAGTACTGGAACGGTAATAGTTCTACTGCTTCTCGGGCCGCGCAGGCCGGCGTCAGGCGCCGATCCGCTCCAACAGTGTATGCATGTCCTCGGCGTGCTCTTCTTCTTTGGCGAGGATTTCTTCCAGCAGGCGGCGGCTGGTCGGGTCCTTGTCTCCGAAGTAGCGGATGATCTCTGAGTAGGATTCGATGGCGATCCGTTCCGCCACCAGGTCTTCCCGAATCATTTCGGTGAGGCTTTGTCCTTCCACATACTCCGAGTGGCTGCGCATCAGCAGCCCTTCGGGATTGAAATTGGGCGCTCCGTTGAGCTGGACGATCCGCTCCGCCAGCCGGTCCGCATGACTTTGTTCCTCGTTGGCGTGCTCCAGAAACTCGTCGGCCACCGCCTGGGCGTGAATCCCGTGGGCCATGTAATGATGGCGCTTGTACCGCAGAACGCAGACCAGCTCGGTGGCAAGGGCTTCGTTCAGCAACCGCAGCGCGGTTTCCAGATCGCCCTGGTAGTTGTCGGTGACCGCGCCGCGCTCGATATGCTGGCGAGCCCGCCGGCGGATTTCCTGGATATCGCTTAAGAACGGCTTTTTCGGATCAGGTGTCAATGCGGCTCCCATATCGCTCCTTCGCCCCTTATGGTAGGGCGTGAGGACCGAATCGCAGGGTGCCGTTCTGCACGTCCTCGTCTCCCGCCGCGGTTTTGCGGGCCGCGATCGTGCGGCACTGTACAATGTCCCGCATGGAACATTACACGTGGGACGCGATCGAAACCGAGAAACTGAGCGAGCACATCGGCCGGAAAATCATATCCGGCGATAAGGCGATGGTCGCGCAGGTATTTCTGGCCAAGGGCGCGGTGGTCCCCGAACATCATCATGAGAGCGAGCAGATTACTTACATCCTGGAAGGAGCGCTCAAGTTCGAGCTGGAGGGCAGGGAAGTGGTGGTGGCCAAAGGCCAGGTTCTGCGGATTCCCTCCAATGTGCCGCATCGCGCCGTAGCCCTCGAAGACACGGTCGATCTCGATATTTTCAGCCCGATCCGGCACGATTGGCTCGCCCGCGACGACGCCTACCTCCGCCGCGGGGAAACCGAAACGCCGGGCTCGTAGCTATTCGCAGGCTTCGGTGACGCAGATGGATTCGAGGGTGCGGCCGACCGGCGGCGGTTGCAGACCCTGAGCGGCCATCAACTTGCGCAGCAGGAGGCCGGCTTCCGGATGGGCGATCGCGGATTGCACGCCGACGCGAACCAGGCCATCGGCGTAATCGACCGGCTCCCAGGTATGGACCGCGAGCTTGCCGCCACGATTATCGGTGTTGCCGTAGTCGCGGACGTCGAGCTTGGCGCCGTGGTCGGCCAGCAGTTGAATGACGTCCGTGCGGCCCTTATGCGCCGCGCCGTGCAGGGCCGTGCGGCCGGTGTCGGCCTGCGCGTTGACGTCGAGCCCCAGATCGAGGAGCAGCTTGACGGCTTCGTAAGTGGCCTTGGGCGACCATTCGTACGTGATGCCTTCCACCCAGCCGATGCCGGCGGCGACCTGCAGCGCCGTCACGTGCAGAACGGTATCGATCTTCGGATCGGCGCCGTGCTCCAGCAGGAGCTTCATCAGCTCCAGATCGCCCGACTGAGAAGCCCGCAGGAACGCGGTGGCGCCGTTTTCATCCAGCCACTGATTGGTGAAGACGGTGCGGGTCTCGGTGCTGTCTTTCATGCGGGCATTCACGTCGGCCCCGTGGTCGAGCAGGATCTTGATGAACTCCAGGTGATCCATATCGGGCTTGCGCACGGGATAATCGCCGTTTTCGATGTTGCGGTTGTCGGTGGCGAGGTAGAGCGGAGTCCAGCCGCCTTTGTTGGGGAGATTTACGTTAGCACCGTGCTCGATGAGATACGCGCCGAGCCGGTAATAGCGATTCTGAGTCGCGACCAGCAGGGGACTCCAGCCGTAGGCAGTCACCTGGTTGATATCGGCGCCGGCGGCGAGCAGCGCCTTGACCGAATCGAGATCGTTGGCGCGGACCGCATAGACCAGCGGAGTGAGCCCGCCGCCATCCTTGGGAGCGGGCCGGTTGCGAAAGCCGAACGCGGCGACCGCGGCGTCGTCGTTCTGATCGAATCCCTGATCATTACCGCCGCCCCGTGCGCCACCGCGGCCGCGGCCGCCCCTTCCGGCGCCGCCTCGGGCTGCGCCCGCGCGCCCTCCGCCGATGCCGTTATCATCCCCGCGCAAGGCCGCGAGATCTTCCAGGCCCAGCGCCTTCCCGGCGGCCAGCGCGGCGGCCTGGGCCGCGACGGCTTTGCGCGGATCGTTCGCTTTCCCAAGCGCCGGGCCGCGGCCTCGTTCGGCGGGGTCGGATTGCGCCCGGAAATCGGCGCCGTGCTGAATCAGAAGCTGAATGGCGGCGGCGTGCCCTTCATCGGCCGCCCACATCAGCGGCGTGGTGCCGCGCAGCGTCTCTTTAACGTTGACCTGGGCCCCGTGATCGAGCAGCACTTTGATGGCCTCGACGTTGCCGGTTCGCGCGGCGGCCATGAGCGGCGTGCGTCCGAGCGGGAGACGCTCGTTGGCATCGGCGCCGGCTTGGAGCAGAGCTTCGAGGATCGCGGCGTCCCCGTTGATACTGGCCAGCCAGAGCGGCGTGGAACCTTCGCGGTTGGCGGCTTTGGGATCGGCTCCGGCGCGCAGCAGCAGCTCCACCATTTCCTTGTCGGAGCGGTAAGCCGCCCAGTGCAGGGCGGTAGCGCCGTCGGCCTGCCGGGCGTTGACGTCGGCGTGCTGCTCGATGAGCTTCCGGGCGGCCGGGGTGTCGCCGCGCATGAGCGCATCCGCCACCTCGGCGGGCGCGGCCGCGAAAACGGCCAGGGGAACGAACAGAAGGGCGGCGGCGCAGCGTCTCATAGATTTTCCAGACGGCCGGTGCTGTCGCCGATGCTGTCCTGGTGAATGTCGTACATGTCGAGCAGACTCAGGAGCAGATTGCCGGTGGGCACCTGCTTGGTAGGATAGGCGAGGTGACGGCCGCCCTTCAGTTTGCCATTCAGGCCGCCGACCAGAACGTGCGGCACATCATAGTGCACGTGCTGGTTGGAGTTGCCCATGTTCGAGCCGTACAGGACCAGGGAGTGATCGAGCAAGGTGCCGTCCCCATCCTGGGTCTTGGCGAGATTGGCGATCAGGTGCGCCAGCATCTTGACGTGATACTGGTTGATCTTGGAAAGCTCGGCGATGCGGCGCGGGTCTTCGCCGTGGTGCGACGCGCCGTGGAAACCGGCCGTCGGCGCTTCGGATTCCGGATACGTGCGGCCGGTGAGGTCGCGCGCGAACAACAGCGTCCCGACGCGGGTGATGTCCGCCTGGAACGCCAGGGCCAGCAGGTCGAACTGCAGCTTGATGTGCTCATCGAAAGTCTGCGGCACGCCGACCGGGACCTGCATCTCGGGCGGCGCGACCGACGATGCTTTCATGGCGATCTGCAGCCGGCGCTCGATCTCGCGGACGTTGTCGGTGTAATTGTCGAGCCGCGCCCGGTCGGCCGCGCTCGATTCGTTGCGGAGGCGCGAGAGGCTGCCGGTGAGGGAATCGAGAATGCTGCTGTCGCGCTTGCGGCGCCGCGCGCGCAACTCGGCGGTGCTGCCGTCGCCGAACATGCGCTCGAAGACCACCTGCGGGTTCAACTCCATGGGCAGCGGATCGGTGGGTGAGGACCAGGAAATGGTGTTGGTGTACGTGCAGCTATAGCCTTCGCCGCAATTACTGGAGTTGGCGCCGGGATCTTCGACGGCCAGCTGCATCGACGGCATCAGGTTCTCGCGCCCGATCTTCTGGGCGATGATCTGGTCGATGGTGGTTCCCGCGTAGACATCCGCGCCCGCCGTCTTCTTGGGCTTGCTGGCGCACATGAAGGCGGCGGCGACCCAGTGGTCGGCGCCGGTGGCTCCCGGAGGCGGCTCGGAGGACCGTGAATGCAGGCCGCTCAGGATCACCGTGTAGTTGCGAAATGGCTCGAGCGGCTTCCAGTTGAAGGGGAGCGCGGCATCGAGCGGGCCGACCTTATCGGGAACCCAGTAGCCGGGCGCCATTCCGTGCGGAACGAAGCAGCCGACGAAGCGCGGCTTCGGGTTAGCTGCGGTCTGCGCCAGCGCGGTCCCGGCCGGAATCATGGCATCGAGCAGAGGAAGGGCAAGGGTCGCGCCGGCGCCCCGGAGAACCGTGCGGCGGGACAAATGTTTTTTCGTCAAAAATGGCACAGCGGTATTCCCTCCTAGTTCCTTGTGCTCCGGCCGCCGGTTTGCCGGGAGGCCTGCTGCGGATGATTATCCTGCGTTTTCATGTTCGTTTGGAACGCGGCGCTCTTGACGATGCCCAGGATGATGGATGAGAACCGATATTTGCCGGGGGCCGCATCGCGGACGATGGCCCGCAGCATCGGCATATCCTGATACTCGACGCCGCGGCCGAGCGCGTAGGTGAGCATCTTTTCCGTGACCACCCGCACGAACTGATCGGAGCGGCTCATCACCCACTCGCGCAGGCTGGCCACGCCATCGACCTTGGTGCCGTCGACCAGGACGCCGGTCGCGTCGATCGGGCTTTCGCCGTCATGCGTACGCCACGATCCGACGGCATCGAAGTTCTCCAGCGCCAGCCCCATCGGCTCGAAGATCTGGTGGCAGGAGGCGCAAGCCGGATTGGTATGGTGCGCTTCCATGGTTTCCCGCATGGTGGGCACATGCGCGTTCCCGGTGGTATCGACGGGCGCGTCCTTGATCGCGGGCACGTTGGGCGGCGGGTCCGGCGGGCTGACGCCGACGAACGTTTGCAGGAACCACTTGCCGCGCGCGACCGGCGAAGTGCGGGCGGCATTCGAGGTGACGGTGAGGAGCGCGCCCTTGCCGAGCAGGCCGCGGCGCATATCGAGATCGGCCGTGAGATTCACGCGCCGGAACTGCGGGCCGTAGATGTTGGGGATTCCGTACTGCTTCGCCAGGCGCTCATTGACGAAGGTGTAATCGGCGTTGAGCAGATCGAGGACGCTGCGGTCTTCGTGGACGATGCTGGCGAAGAACAGCTCCACTTCGCGCTGGTAGGCAGCGCGGAGGTTGTCGTCGAAATCGGGGAACAGGTTGACCACGGGCTCGCTGGTCTTGAGCGAGCGCACGCTCAGCCACTGGCCGGTGAAGTTGCCGATCAGGGCGTCCGATTTCGGATCGGCCAGCATGCGCCGCACCTCTTTTTCGAGGACGGCCGGCTCTCTCAGTTTGCCGCGCGCGGCGACGTCCAGCAGTTCATCGTCGGGAACGCTGCTCCAGAGGAAAAAGGAAAGCCGCGAAGCCAGGGCGAGATCGTTGATCCGGTAGGTGCTGCCGGGACGCAGCCCGGGTGGCTCCGGCTCCAGCCGGTAGATAAACTCGGGATCGGCGAGAACCCGCTGCAACAGCGCCTCGATGCCGTCATCGAAGGAGCCGCCATCGCTCCGGCCTTCCTGATAGAAATCCATCAGAGCGGAGACGTCGGACGGTGTCGCGGGGCGGCGAAAGGCGTGCTTCACCAGATTGGCGGCGATCGTGCGGGCGCACGGCGTCTCCTCCTGGGCGGAAGCCGGCCGGCACACAAAGATCTTCTTGCGCGCGGCCGTATCGTGCGCGCCTTTGGGGTCATAGGGACCTTCGATCCAGACCTGGCCGACATGCGGATAGAAAAGGAAACCCGGGATGGAGCCCGGCGTGTTCATGGTGCGCTGGAACGGCCGGTTCAACTCGCTGCCGGGAACGTCGTTGGTGGCGAGGAAGGTGACGCCGACGGTGTGCAGGCCCGCTTTGATGGGAATCCGCTGGGTCGATTTGCCGTTGCCGGTTGTGTTGGCGATTTCCTTGTCCCAATCGAACAAGCGGACACGCTCGCCGTCAACCGTGACTTCCAGTTGCTCGCCCTTGATGCCGCCGAGCACCGCCTGGAAATAGCCGGTGACTCCTTTCACCTTGAAGGTGTACTCGCCATCGGCCGGGAATTGGTACTTGATCAGGATGCCGCCGCGCGTGCCGAAAGGAAGGCCCTCTATGTGATAGTTCTGCGCCGTATCGGCCGGGACTTCGAAGACCGCCTGGGTGGGCGTGGAAACATCTCCCAACGCCAGCCGGCTGATCTTTCCCGCGGCCGAGAGGTAGGCTTCCATCAGTGCCGGCGAGAGAGTCAGCGCGCCCGCAATGTTGTCGAAGCCATGAGTAGAATCGTCGGACGGCAGAAACTTGGTGGCATCCACCTGCAAGCCGAGGACGTCTCGAATGGCGTTGGTGTATTCGGTGCGATTGAGGCGGTGAATGCCGGGAGGCGGCAGATACGTTGCGGCGCTCCGGTCCAACTCGGCTTCCATCCAGGTGACGAGACGGTCGAGGGTGGCACGATCGGGTCGCGGCTTGCCCGTCGGAGGCATCATGCCCGCGCGCAGCTTGCGAACGACTTTTTCGCCGATCTCGGCGTGCTCGCCGAGATGCGTGAGATCCAGCCGGTCGAGCATCAGGTTGGCGGTCTTCAGCCGTGCGTTGTGACAGGTGACGCAGTACCGGTCGAGGAGCGCGCGCTGCGCCGTGCTATCTGCCGGCGTGGTCTGGGCCGTCGCCGCCGCGAGGAGCGCCAAAGAAGTCAGAAAATAGCCGGCTCGCACAAGATGAATCGGTCGCATGCGCTCCTCAACAATATCCACTATTCATAAACGCCCTGGCGAATCGCTTCACAGACGTATTCCTGCAGCTCCCAACTCGGAGCCAGCGTGAACGTGCGGGTGAATGTATACGGCTTGGTCAGAGCTTTCGCGTCGTCGATCGTGAGTTCCACGTTCAGGTGGCCGAGATCGGGCCGGCGGTACCGTTCGACCAGGTGCATGTCGCTGCTGTGCGGCTTGCCGGTGGAATCGAGCCAGGTCTTGTCGTTGAAGCCGACCGTGTCTACCACCAGAGTGTCGCCATCCCACTTGCCGATGGATTGGCCGGTCCAGCTTTCAGGCTCCACCTCCAGATTGTGCGGGCGGCCGTCGAGGAAGAAGCGGCGGTAGCTGTGCGTGTTGCCTTCCCAGAGCAGCACGATCTGGTTGGAGCGCTGCACGATCTTATACGGCAGCGGATTGATGCGGACCGCGCCATCCGGCAGGCAGAGGCGCTCGGGGTCATCCTTGCCCGGATTGGCCTTGCGCTCGTCGTAGATCTTCTTGTATTCGGCGGTGTACGAAGGATCGCTCGGCAGCGTGGTGCTGGTCGGAACCCACACACCGGAGAGATCGGCCTTGCCATCCTCGGCGCGCGGAGTGGCGCCGGAAGGCGGCTTCGGCGCTTTCCTCGGCTTGGGAGGCGGCACGCCGCCGGCAAGCGCCGCAGGCGCGGAGCCGTCGAGCTTATACGCGGCATTCAGGTGTCCGGGGTCCTGGTTGTTCTCGTTGCAGACATACTCGGTCATCTCGAAGTTCGGCTCGAGCGTAGTGGTCCGGTGAAATTTGAATGGCTTGGCGAACACGCCGGGGTCGTCGATCGTGACGTCCATTTCCATGTTGCCGTAATCGGTGCGATGGAAGGTCTCGATGAGGTGCATATCCTTGGTGTGCGGCGTGCCCGGGAAATCGAACCAGGACTTGGTGAAGAAGCCGATCGTGTCGACCACCAGGGTGTCGCCTTCCCAGTGCGCGCGGGAATCGCCGTAGAAGGTGGGCTTCAGATCCTTGGGATGGCTGCTGCCGTCCACGAAGAACTGGCGGTACATGTGGGTGTTGCCTTCAAACAGCATCAGCACCAGCTTGGGCGTGGCGAAAAATGCGGTGTGGTACGGCGCGGCGCGGGGCGGGCCGCCCGGGAGACAGCGCGCCTCGTAATCCTCGGCGCCGTTCTTGGCGCGGCGCTCCTCGACCACCTTGGCGGCCCAGGGCAGCAGGTCCGGGCTGGGCTGCCCGCTGCCGCCGAAGCCGTTCCAGATGCCCGTCATGTCGGGGTGTCCGTCGGATAAGCGCGGCAGCGGTCCGGCCGGGCCCCGGCGCGGAACGCGCGCGCCGCGGGCGCGCGGCGGCGGATCCTGGGCCATGATTGAGCCGGCGGCCAGCAGAATGCCCGCGGTGACGAGCGGCAGCACTCGTGGGAACATGAAGATCTCCGAGGTGAATTCCGATTCCGGCTACTGGTTGGGAGGGGCGCCGTCGGCGGCAGCGGAACCCGCAAACACGCGGCGGCCATCCGGCAGCAGCACCAGGCGCGCGGCCGCCGTGTGCGACTCATCCTTCGCGCGGGAGCCTTCCACCGTGACCATGTCGCCGGGCTTCAGCGCATCCTTCCGCCAGCCCTGCTTGAGCAGGACGGGAATCGCGCCCAGTTCGAAATTCCAGTTGCTCACCGTGCCGTCGGCTTCCTTGACGTCCACATAAAACCGGGCGTGCGGATTCATCCATTCCATCTTGGTGACCACGCCGGTGACTTTCACGGGCTTGTTGGAATCGTATTCCGCCGCGAACGAATGATGGGCGAAGGCCGGCGCGACCGAGAGGAGGAGGCCAAACAGGGCCGCCCAGGCGAACGAATTCAGTTTCATCGAATCCCTCCAAATTGCGTTGATCCCCGTTCGCAACTATTGGGGCGGATGGTATCAATTTCCCGTGCCGGAGTCAATCGACAGGGGCCTTCTGTGTCGTTAGCATGTGAGTTGTCCGGTCCAATTAACACGTGAGTTGTCCGGTCAGTCCGGAAGGTGGAAGCTGGCGGGGTGGAAGAGAGCCAGGTGATACCGGTCCGGGAAACGGAGCGGATGATGAAACTGCAGGACGTGATTTTGAAAGCGATGGCGAAGAAGCTGACGTGGATCGAGG